>Ga0182735_1000547_pt1 | contig 29886 bp, 32 predicted proteins | sample eDN5th30CKraftMG_FD_128524 | JGI IMG/M metagenome (GOLD analysis project Ga0182735, IMG submission 128524) | Enriched Miracle-Growth compost microbial communities from Emeryville, California, USA - eDNA 5th pass 30_C Kraft MG (version 2) (version 2) ...
CGCATCGCGCGCTCGGTGATGGCGGCGATCCGGGCCTTGATCCCGAGCATGTCGCCCATCTCGTCGATGCATTCCTGACCGATGATGGTGGAATCCATGTCGGCGATCAGGAGCCGCTTCCGGCGCGTCGCGAGATCAGCCCCGACGAGGTTGATGTCGATGGCGCGCCCGCCTAGGGCCTCACGAACGCGCGCGACGAGCGTCGTGGCGTCTGCGTCCTCGGGTCGCGCCAGCAGGGCTTCCCAGGCGTCGCCAGGCCCCAGCCAGCCCTCGTCGAGCACCGTCTCGCCGGCCAGCGCTCCGCGGGCGCTCATCACTTCCGTGTCACCGATGAGCCCGGCTCCCGGTGCGGCGGTCAGGACGAGGGCAAAGGCCAGGCTCTCGCTCATTGGCGATATCTTGCTCCCAGGCAAATGATGGCGCCGGTGATAGGTCAACGTTCGGACATCGGCAAGACACACGGGGACAATCCGAAGCGGCGAGAGGCAGCCCGGGGTCGGGGAGCTTCCGCTTGACGCCCGCGTCCGCTAGAACGCCCGCGAGAGCCGGGCAAACGGAGCAGCCGATATGACAGCCATCGTCGACATTCAGGGCCGCGAAATACTCGATTCGAGAGGCAATCCGACCGTGGAGGTGGACGTTCTGCTGGAGGACGGCTCTAAGGGGCGCGCGGGCGTTCCGTCCGGGGCCTCGACGGGCGCGCACGAGGCCGTGGAACTCCGCGACGGTGATGCCTCGCGCTATCTCGGCAAGGGCGTTCTGAAGGCCGTCGATGCCGTCAATGGCGAGATCTTCGATACCTTGGCCGGAATGGATGCCGAGGATCAGCGCGCCATCGACGACGTGCTCATCAAGCTAGACGGAACCCCGAACAAGGGCCGACTCGGCGCCAACGCGATCTTGGGCGTGTCGCTCGCCACGGCCAAGGCGGCCGCCGCCGCTCGCGGACTTCCGCTCTATCGCTATGTCGGCGGTACGCAGGCGCACGTCCTTCCCGTGCCCATGATGAATATCGTCAACGGCGGGGCCCACGCGGACAACCCGATCGACATCCAGGAGTTCATGGTCATGCCGGTCGGCGCCGAGACCTGCCGCGACGCCATCCGCATGGGCTCCGAGATATTCCATACTCTCAGGAAAGGCCTGGCTGCCGCCGGTCATGCGACCAACGTCGGCGACGAGGGCGGCTTCGCTCCGAATCTCAAGTCCACCGACGAGGCGCTTGGCTTCATCATGACGTCGATCGAGAAGGCGGGCTACAAGCCCGGCGACGACGTCGTTCTTGCCCTCGATTGCGCAGCAACCGAGTTCTTCAAGGACGGCAAGTACGAGATGGAAGGCGAGGACAAGAGCCTCGCGCCCGAAGCGATGGCGAAATACCTCGCCGACCTCGTCAGCCGCTATCCGATCGTCTCGATCGAGGACGGCATGTCGGAGGACGACTGGGGGGGCTGGAAGGCTCTCACCGAGCTGATCGGCAGCAAGTGCCAACTTGTGGGCGACGATCTGTTCGTCACCAACACCAAGCGCCTCGCCCGGGGCATTCGCGAAGGGATCGCCAACTCGATCCTCGTCAAGGTGAACCAGATCGGCTCGCTGACGGAGACGCTTGCCGCGGTCGATATGGCGCATCGTGCGCATTATACGGCCGTCATGTCGCACCGGTCGGGCGAGACCGAGGATAGCACGATCGCCGATCTGGCGGTGGCGACCAACTGCGGCCAGATCAAGACGGGCTCTCTCTCGCGCTCGGACCGGCTCGCTAAATACAACCAATTGATCCGCATCGAGGAAGAGCTTGGCGACACGGCCAGCTACGCAGGCCGTACTGTGCTTCGCGGAACATCGGCCGGCGCCTGATCGCCACGACAGGTAAAGACGTCGGTGGCGAGAGCACGGCATTGGCTCGTCGCCGTCGGATCGCGCCGCGCGCTTCCGCCAGAGAATTTCGGGATCAGTTTTACGGGCGCTTTACCATACGGGCCTACTGTCCCCCATGTCGCCGGTCGATGCGTCAAGCGACAAAGAGGTTTCGCGTAGCGTGCACGAGTGGGTCCAATGTTTATGCAACGGCAGACTTTGGTTTTGCTTCTTTGCTGCTGCATGACGGGCTACTTCGGTTACCACGCCATTCACGGCAAGCACGGTCTCGAGGCCCGACACGGGCTCCAGGAGCGAGCGGAACGGCTCGCCCGCGAGTTGAAGGGGCTCGAGACCGTGCGAGCTGAATTGAAGCGCGAGGTCGCCCTTCTCGATCCCCGGAATCCGGATCCCGACTTCGTCGAGGAACTGGCCCGCGCCGATCTCGGCTACGCCCGGCCAGACGAGCGCATCCTTCTCGAAACGGATTCGCGCATTGCCGCTCTCCGCTGAGAGCCCGGCGCGCCAACCCACTCCATCGTCGCCGTTAATGGACCGCCGCGGTCGGCGCTCTGTCCACTAGCCCGCACACGGTGGCTCGTGTAGGGTTTTCGGGCATTCACTCGAGGCCGCTGCGGCGGCCCATCCCGCAGGAGGAACCATGGCTTCGACCGGCCTCGAGAGCTCTTCGGCTCAAGCATCCGCTCACGCTTTCCCGGCGCCTCCCGTTTTCACACGCGAGGAAGAGCTGGCGGCCTATCGGGAGATGCTGCTCATCCGCCGTTTCGAGGAGCGCGCCGGTCAACTCTACGGCATGGGGTTCATCGGCGGCTTCTGCCATCTCTATATCGGCCAGGAGGCGGTGGTCGTCGGCCTGCAGATGGCGGCGAAGGAAGGCGACCAGGTCATCACCACCTACCGTGACCACGGCCATATGCTCGCGACCGGCATGGACCCCAAGGGCGTCATGGCCGAGCTGACCGGACGTCGCTCGGGCTACTCCAAGGGCAAGGGCGGCTCCATGCACATGTTCTCGAAGGAGAAGCACTTCTACGGCGGACACGGCATCGTCGGTGCCTCGGTGCCGATCGGTGCGGGGCTGGCCTTCTCCAACGTCTACCGTGGCAACGACAACGTCTGCTGGTGCTACTTCGGCGACGGTGCTGCAAACCAGGGTCAGGTCTACGAAACCTTCAACATGGCGAAGCTCTGGCATCTGCCTGTCATCTTCGTCATCGAGAACAATCGCTATGCGATGGGCACCGCCATCGAGCGCGCTGCGGCGACCACGAACTTCTCGCACCGCGGCCTCTCGTTCGATATCCCGGGAGAGCAGGTCGACGGCATGGATGTGCGTGCGTGCCGCGCTGCCGGGGAAAAGGTTGCGGCGCATGCCCGGTCCGGCAAAGGACCCTACATCCTGGAGATGCTGACCTACCGCTACCGCGGCCATTCGATGTCCGATCCCGCGAAGTACCGCACACGCGAGGAAGTCGAGAAGGTGCGTGAGCAGCAGGACCCGATCGAGCGCGTCAGGAGGCGCCTGATCGACGGCCGGCTGGTCGGCGAGGACGAGCTCAAGGCCATTGACGCCGAGATCCGCAAGACGGTGACGGCGGCTGCCGAGTTTGCCCAGAACGACCCGGAGCCCGATCCGTCGGAGCTTTGGACGGACGTCCTGGTGGAGGCATGAGGGTGCATTGAAGGGATGACCGAGCACGCGAAAAGCCCTGCCACCTACGCCGATCTCGAGAAGCTGCCGCCGCATCTCGTGGGCGAGATTCTGTTCGGCGCCCTGGTCGCGCATCCGAGGCCATCGCCACGCCATGGGGGCGCCACCAGTGCGCTCAGCGCGATTTCGACCAATGCCTTTCAGTTCGGTGTCGGCGGTCCGGGAGGATGGATCTTCGTCGTCGAGCCGGAATTGCGTCTCGGGCCCCACGTCACGGTCCCGGACATTGCCGGCTGGCGCCGCGAGCGTCTTCCGAACGTCCCGGAGAAGGCCTTCTTCGACGTCGCGCCCGACTGGATCTGCGAAGTCATCTCCCCGTCGACCGAGAAGTACGACAAGGGCGACAAGCGCCGAATCTATGCCCACTACGCGGTGCCGCATCTTTGGCATGTGGATCCGCGCGCGAAGACGCTGGAGGTGTTCCGTTTGCAGGGGCGCGACTGGCTCTTGACCCACACGTTCGTCGACCAGGAGGATGTTTCGGCACCGCCATTCGACGCCATCACCTTTTCTCTCGGCCTTCTCTGGCCGTTCGATCCCCCCGCAACCGAAACGCCATCCGACGAGCGAAGCTAGATGCCCACCCAGATCCTGATGCCCGCGCTCTCGCCAACCATGGAGGAGGGCAAGCTCGCCAAATGGCTTGTCAACGTCGGCAGCCATATCAAGCCGGGCGACGTCATCGCGGAAATCGAGACCGACAAGGCCACCATGGAGGTCGAATCCGTCGATGAAGGCGAGATCGTCGAATTGCTCGTCCCCGAAGGCACTGAAAAGGTCGCGGTGAACACGCCGATCGCGGTCGTGCGTATGGACGGCGAAGCGGCCGACGCCGCCCCTCCGCCAGCTCCTGCCGCCAAGGCAAACGGCACGGCTTCGGCTGCACCGTCGCCGACAGCTGCTTCAGCACCCGCGGAGCAGCAGGCCTCGGCGCCGCCGAAGCCCCATCATGCGCCGCCTCCGCAGCCAGAGCCCGACTACAAAGGCGAAGTCGCGACCCAGACGATGCGCGAAGCGCTGCGTGATGCCATGGCCGAGGAGATGCGTCGCGACAAGGACGTGTTTCTCATGGGCGAGGAAGTTGCCCAGTACCAAGGCGCCTACAAAGTCTCGCAGGGCCTGCTCGATGAGTTCGGGCCGAAACGGGTCATCGATACGCCCATCACCGAGCAGGGTTTCGCCGGTGTAGGCGTCGGTGCGGCCATGGCCGGCCTCAAGCCGATCGTCGAGTTCATGACCTGGAATTTTGCCATGCAGGCGATCGACCAGATCATCAACTCGGCAGCGAAGACGCTCTACATGTCCGGCGGGCAGATGGGCTCGCCCATCGTCTTCCGCGGACCGAACGGCGCAGCGGCGCGTGTCGCCGCCCAGCATTCGCAGTGCTATTCCTCGTGGTACGCGCATATCCCGGGTCTCAAGGTCGTCGCGCCGTCGAACCCGGAGGATGCGAAAGGACTGCTCAAGTCGGCCATTCGCGATCCGAACCCGGTCCTTGTCCTCGAGAATGAAATTCTCTACGGCGCCTCGGGTCCCGTGCCGAAGGATCCGGAGTGGCTGGTGCCGATCGGCAAGGCGCGTATCGCCCGCCATGGACGGCATTGCACGGTGGTCTCGTTTGCACGCGGCATGATGTATGCGCTGGCGGCTGCCGAGACGCTCGCCGGCGAAGGCATCGAGTGCGAGGTGATCGATCTGCGCTCGCTGCGCCCGATCGACTGGGACACCATTCTCGGCTCCGTGCGCAAGACGAACCGTATCGTCACGGTCGAGGAAGCCTGGCCGGTCTGCTCCGTGGGCTCCGAAATCTGCGCTCAGGCTGCCATCCAGGCGTTCGACTATCTCGATGCGCCGCCGGCGAAGGTCTCGGGCGCCGACGTGCCGATGCCGTATGCGGCGAACCTCGAGAAGCTGGCGCTGCCTTCCGCACAGCAGGTCGTCGAGGCCGTCAAGCGCGTCTGCTACGCTTCTTGACGCGGGCGCCGCGACTGAGGGAGGGGGGCGGTGCGACCGATGTCCGAGGCGGAGCTCACGCAGCAGTTCTTCAACGCCATCGACACGGTCCTATCCGTCTTCTCGCTGTTTTTCTCGCTGGTCTCGGGCTACGTCGCAGCGCTCTATTTTTTCCTGGCTCGGGCGCCGTTCATGCTGAGGCTGGCGGCATTCGGCCTTCTATCGTTCGGGCTGGTGTTCCTGGGCGGCATAACGATGACCGTGCAGAACATCCAGAACGGGCTGTTCGTCGCCTGGGGCAAGTTGCCGACGTCCACGATCTCGGTGACGCAGCTGCGCAATCCGGTCGCCGTCGCTCTCGTGCTCGATCACGGCTGGAGCATGCAGGAGGCGGGCGTCGCCATCGGCTGGTTCGTCGCAGTTTGCGTCTACGTCGCTCTGGCTTACCTGACGTTTATCTATCGATGGCCGTCGGGTGTCGAGAGCGGCCTCGATCGGAACGGTCAATGGAGCTGAGGACCACGCCCCGAGTTGGTCGTCCCAGCCGACTGCTACCCAGGAGGTGACCGTCATGCGCCGGCCACGACCGCAAAGACGCTCCGTCTCGGTGAAGCTTTCCGCAGACGGCGGTATCATCGAGGTTCGCGCCAACGACAAGACGCTTGGCGAGGTCGCTCGCCTGCAGAGCGATTCCAATAACCAGATGCAGGGCGCGTTCTCGCATCGCCCGGCTTATGCAGACTATGCACCATTGTTTCTGCAACTCGCGCGCGCCATCGACTCCGGCGGCACCGACGAGGCGGCCGACGTCAGAGCACGCCTGGAAGCCCAAGGCGTGGAAGTCTGGCACACGTCATACGAGATGCGTATCGATCGCCCGCAGTCGCTCGTCATCGCCGACGGCAAGGCACGGTTCGTCGCCAACGATGCCTTCCTCATGATGCGGACGGGAGGATTGTAGTGCGCATCCATCCAAGCGAGACATGGACGCCGGAGCAATTTGCCGGCAAATTCTGAGCACTTCGCATTCCGGCGAAAGTCATGCGACATCGCCCCGTATCCCGGAAGGTTCCGATCCGATGCCGACCAACATCCTGATGCCTGCCCTCTCGCCCACCATGGAGGAGGGCAAGCTCGCCAAATGGCTCGTCTCGGTCGGCCAGAAGGTGAAGGCGGGGGATATCATCGCCGAGATCGAGACGGACAAGGCGACGATGGAGGTCGAGGCCGTCGACGAAGGAACAGTCGGCGAGTTGCTCATCGCGGAAGGCACGGAAAAGGTCCCGGTCAATACACCGATCGCGGTCCTGCTCGAGGAGGGCGAGAAGCCCGGCACAACAGCGTCGCCGCCCAAGACGGCACCGAACGCCGCTCCGAAGTCCGAGGCGCCGCCAGCGCCAAAAGCCCCGCCCGCGCCTGCCGCCAAAAGCCCTGCGCCCGAAACCCCGAAGCCATCGCCGGCACCTGCCGCATCCCAGCCAAGTGCGACACAGGCCAAGCCGGCCGCCACCAACGGCCACGATGCTTCGGCGCGGATTTTTGCGTCTCCGCTGGCCCGGCGGCTGGCCAGCGAGAAAGGGCTCGAACTCGCGCGTCTTTCCGGTTCCGGCCCGCATGGTCGCATTGTCCAGCGCGACATCGAGCGTGCGGAGCGCGAGGGCGTATCGGCACCCGCCTCCAGGGGGTTGGTCCCACAGTCGGGGAGGGCAGCGCCCCTCAGTGCGCCGTCAGCCGGGCAACTTGCCGTCTCCGCGATGCCGGACGACAAGATCCTCGCGCTCTACGAGAAGGACAGCTACGAGACTGTCCCGCACGACGGGATGCGCCGCGTGATCGCCCAACGTCTCACGCAGTCGAAGCAGACCATCCCCCATTTCTACATGTCGGTCGATTGCGTGCTGGACGAGCTGCTGTCGGCGCGCGAGCGCATCAATGCGGCCGCCCCGAAGGACGGCCCCAAGGCGTACAAGCTTTCGGTCAACGATTTCGTCATCAAGGCGCTCGCGCTTGCGCTCCAGCAGGTGCCTGCGGCGAACGCCACCTGGACGGAAGCGGGCATGCTCCGGCACCGGCATTCGGACGTAGGAGTGGCCGTCGCCATCGAAGGCGGCCTCTTCACGCCGATCATCCGCCATGCCGAGCTGAAGACCCTCGCCGAGATCTCGAACGAGATGAAGGATCTCGCCACCCGTGCCCGCAACCGGCGTCTCGCGCCGCACGAGTACCAGGGCGGCACCACGTCGATCTCGAATCTCGGCATGTACGGCATCAAGACCTTCGATGCCGTCATCAATCCGCCGCACGCGACCATTCTCGCCGTTGGTGCCGGCGAGAAGCGCGCGATCGTCGTCGGGAGCGAGGTGAAGGTTGCGACCATCATGAGCTGCACGCTTTCGTGCGATCACCGCGTCGTCGACGGAGCGGTCGGTGCCGAGCTTCTCAATGCGTTCCGCGCCTATATCGAGGATCCCGTCCGCATGCTGGTCTGAGCGCGACCGAGCCGCGCGGTAGAATGTTGCCCGTTCGCTACACGGCAGGACAATCGGCGCGACACGACTGGCACTCTCTCTGAACCTGGGGCTAACTCCGCTGGGCGGCTTGCCGCGTGCGGTGGCGATGCCTACCAAGCGAGACGATTGCAGCTCGAATCAGGGCAGTCGAAGCTCAAGGGAGACGCCGCCATGACGCGGTCGATGACCATTATGCTCGCCATCGGGGCCACGCTGACGCTCGGCGCCTGTGCGGACAATTCGATGTTTGGTGAATCGGCATTTCAACCCACGGCCGCGCTACCGGCCAAGCCTCATGTCGATCCTGCCTGCCAGGCGCTTTCTTCGCGCATCGAAGCCATGCGCCGTGACGGTGTCGTGGAGCGGGCCGAGGCCGTCTCGAAGGGCAAAGGCACCAGCGTAAAGGTCAAGCGTGCATCGCTCGCGCAGTTGGCCGAGCTGGACAAGGCCAATGCGGAGTTCCAGGCGAAGTGCTCGACGACGCCGAGAGCCGCCATGGCACCGACGCCGCGGCAAGTCGCGCAGGCGACGCGCAATGATGCAAAGGCGGATGCCGTGATTGCCAAGGCCGAGGAAGCGGCTGCCGCCAAGTCTCAACCCGAGCAATAGAAGTTCACGAATATCGGCTCGAAGGCGTGTAGTCGCATCAGCGGTTGCGCGCCTTTGGGCCAAGTGGCGGATCGTGGCCGACATGCCCCGATTGTGTTGAAAACTGCGAAATTGAGCGGCGATTTCATGACTTGTCGCAGGTGCGAAGGTTGATCGGCAACTTGGCCTGTGGTTTGTGGGCGCCGGGCAGTTTTGGGATTCGGGGAGAATGATCGTGGATAACATGCTGCGGTCGCTTCGTGTGGCGGTTGCCGTTGGTGCAATTGCGGTTCTAGGTGGATGCGCAGCAGAAGGCGCGGCGGGCGGGGACCCCGGCGCACGTCCGCTGCCGCCCGGCATGACGTGCGATTCGGTCCGCAAAGAGCTCAGTGCGCTCGATTCCCGCGGCGTGCATGCCAAGGTCGAGGCCGTGAATGCCGGTCGCAAGGTTTCCGAGAGCGATCGTGCCATCGCGCAGCGCTACAACACACTGTTGAGCTACTATCTCGGTGGCCGCTGCCACGTCTGACGCGGTGTCCGCGGCATGCGGGTGCGCCGGTTTCGCTTGAGCCTGCGTGCCGGCCCGGCACAATCTAATGGCCTCAGCCTTGCGGCTGGGGCCGTTTTTATTGCAGACGTTCTTCTGGCCCTCTGTCAGCCTGTCCATGCAACCGAGTGAGGATTCAGCGCTATGTCCGATTCCGCCTTCGACGTCATCGTCATCGGCTCAGGTCCGGGTGGCTATGTGACGGCGATCCGATCGGCCCAACTCGGCTTCAAGACGGCTGTCGTCGAGCGTGATTACCTGGGCGGCATCTGCCTGAACTGGGGCTGCATCCCGACCAAGGCGCTGCTGCGGTCGGCCGAGGTCCTGCACCTCGCCCAGCACGCGAAGGACTACGGACTGATCCTGGAAGGTTCGATCCGGCCCGATCCCGCAGCCGTCGTCACGCGCTCGCGTGGCGTCGCCAAGCGCCTCAACGGAGGCGTCAGCTTCCTGCTCAAGAAGAACAAGGTTTCGATCATCTGGGGCGACGCCGAGCTCGAGGCTCCCGGCCGGATCAACGTGAAGCCGCATGATTCGCGCAAGCTGGTCGATATTCCCAAGGGGGCACTAGGCCCAGGGAAATACACGGCAAAGCACATCATTGTGGCGACGGGTGCGCGTCCCCGTGTCCTGCCCAACCTTGAACCGGACGGAAAACTGATCTGGACCTACTTCGAGGCCATGGTTGCGCAGAGCATCCCGAAGCGCTTGCTGGTGGTCGGATCGGGCGCCATCGGCATCGAGTTCGCGTCATTCTTCCGCACGATGGGGTCCGAGGTGACCGTCGTCGAGCTGCTCCCGCAGATTCTTCCGGTCGAAGACGCCGAGATCGCCGATCTCGCCCGCAAACGCTTCGAGAAGCAGGGCATGAAGATCATGACCGGCGCGAAAGTGACGAAGCTCGATCGAGGCGCCGAGACCGTCGTCGCCACCATCACGGACTCCAAAGGGCAGGAGAGTCGCCAGGAGTTCGACCGTGTCATCTCGGCTGTCGGCGTCGTCGGCAACGTGGAAGGGCTTGGCCTCGAGAAGCTCGGTGTCAAGGTGGAGCGTGGCACCATCGTCGCCGACGGCTACGGCCGCACCAGCGTGCCCGGCATCTACGCCATCGGTGATGTCGCCGGCCCTCCGATGCTGGCCCACAAGGCGGAGCACGAGGGCGTCATCTGCGTCGAGACCATCAAGGGGCTGCCGACGCATCCGATGGACAAGCTGATGATTCCGGGCTGCACCTATTGTCATCCGCAGGTCGCGAGCGTGGGCCTGACGGAAGCCAAGGCGAAAGAGCAGGGCCGTGATGTCCGCGTCGGCCGCTTCCCGTTCCAGGGCAACGGCAAGGCGATCGCGCTCGGCGAGCCGGAAGGCTTGGTGAAGACGATCTTCGATCGCAAGACCGGCCAGCTTCTCGGCGCGCACATGATCGGCGCGGAGGTCACCGAGCTGATCCAGGGATTCGTCATCGCCATGAACCTGGAGACGACCGAAGAGGAGCTGATGCACACGGTGTTCCCGCATCCGACGCTCTCGGAGATGATGCACGAGAGCGTGCTCGACGCCTATGGCCGCGTGATCCACATGTGAGGTAGGTGTCACAGATCATCGTCGCCCCGCTGCCCGTCACCCTTCGATTGCGGAGACCGTTCGTGACATCCCCAATGCTCTTCACGCCGATCACGCTGCGATCGGTGACGCTGCCGAACCGCGTGGTCCTCTCGCCCTTGTGCATGTATATGGCCAGGGATGGCGTGGCGAACGCCTTCCACTTTTCGCATCTGACCGCTTTCGCACGCGGCCGTGTTGGTCTCGTCTTCACGGAGGCAACGGCCGTCGAGCCCGCGGGGCGGATCAGCCACGGCTGTTGCGGCCTCTGGAACGATGCGCAGGTCGAAGCCTATCGACCCATCGTGCAAGCAATCGCCGACCTCGGCGCCATTCCCGCGATCCAGATTGCGCACGCGGGGCGCAAGGCCTCCGCGCGGACACCGTGGCAGGGCAGTGCCGCCCTCGACGCGAGCGATGCGGCAGAAGGAAGGCCGCCATGGCCGACGGTCGGTCCGGCAGCCGAGGCGGTCAACGCGAGCTGGCCGACGCCGCATGCCCTGACCGAAGCCGAAATCGCCGCCATGGTGCAGAAGTTCGCGGATGCCGCGCGACGTGCGGCCGCTGCCGGATTTCGAGTGCTCGAAATCCATGGTGCGCACGGCTACCTCATTCACTCGTTCCTCTCCCCGATCTCGAACAAGCGCAATGATCGCTACGGTGGCGACCGCTCCGGACGTATGCGGTTCGGCCTGGAGGTGGCCACGGCGGTGCGCGCGGCATGGCCGCAGGATCTCCCGCTTTTCATGCGTATTTCCGCCATCGACGGCCCCGCGGGTGGCTGGGGCGTAGAGGACTCTGTTGCGTTTGCAAAAGAGCTGAAGGCGTGTGGCGTCGATGTCGTCGACTGTTCGGCCGGTGGCATCGCCGGGCCACCGTCGTTCCGCGCCAGCGATTCCGGTCAGCCATTTCGGGATCGTGGCGACCGGGCGCCGGGCTTCCAAGTCCCCTATGCCGATCGCATCCGCCGCGAGGCTGGCATCGCCACCATGGCCGTGGGGGTTATCGTGACGGGTGCGCAAGCCGAGGCCATTCTCCAGGACGGCAAGGCCGACCTCATCGCTCTCGGGCGCGAGCTGATGTACGATCCGTTTTGGCCGCTGAAGGCGGCAGAGCAGATGGGCGCCGACCCCGACTGCAAGATGTGGCCGTCGAGCTACGGCTGGGCGATCGCCCGCCGCGCCGCCATCAAGGCCGCCTGGTGATCCGCCAGGAGAGCACCGGAGACCATTTTCCAGGCCTCTCGACGCCGCTGCCACCGTTGTCGCGCGCCTGCTGAAACAATGCGGTCGAAGGGTGACATCCAGGCTTGCGGGGCGAGAGGTGGGCCGCTATAAACCCGTCACTCGCGGCGCCCGTCCGGGTCAGTCCGCGTCCCGAGCCCGCGTGGCGATGCCCCCGCGGGCAATTATGTCCGTACTCCAATACGGACCATCGCCGTTTGGCGGAGCGTAGCGCAGCCTGGTAGCGCACTTGCTTCGGGAGCAAGGGGTCGGGAGTTCGAATCTCCCCGCTCCGACCAACGTTTTCAATGAATTGGCTGCCAACTTCCTCTTCCGCGTGCGATCCAGGCTGTCGTGTGTTGTGGTGGGCACGTCTGGTTTGTCACCCAACGCAGTGACGCGTCGTCGGCACAGCCCGCCGGACGACGCACTCGATCAAGCGGGAACATAGGTCAATCTGATCACATCCTCGCCGATCCGATCATGAGTCATGAGACGCAGCGGCGGCCGGGGTCCAGCGAAATACGGCTTGCCGTGACCGAGCACGACGGGGTGCAGGTAGATGCGATATTCATCGATCAGGCCAAGCTCGGTGAGGCTTTGCGCCAGGTCCGGGCCAGCAACTTCGATCTCTCCGTCGCGCTCGGCTTTCAGCTTGCGGATCGCGCCCTCGAGATCATCCTCAACAAGCCTGGCGTTGGGGCCGACCGACTTCAACGAGCGCGAGACGACCCATTTCGGCTGGTTACGCCACGCCGCCGCGAAGGCGCGCTCCTCTGCATTCCATTCAGGATGTTCATCGTCCCAGTAACGCATGATCTCATACATATGGCGACCGTACACACTGCCTGCCTGTCCCCGGGCCTCCTCGATGAAGTGACGGAAGAGCAAGGGGCTTGGCGCAAACGCCATGTGATCGACGTAGCCATCGAGCGACTGGTTCATTCCGAAGACGAGCTTCGCCATGCTGCAAATCTCCATCCAGGTTCTTCAACCGTGTTTCTGTGAAGGCACCAAATCAGCTTCCGCTTCCCGAGGCATCAACGAAGCGGGCATAGATTTGATGTTGTGCGGCTGATCCCACTTGCGGCGCCGGTGACGATCGCAACCTCGCCCACGAAATCTTCCGCTATGATCTTTGTATCCATACCAGTCCTCGACCCGCATTTACGGCTGCTTGCGCGGAGTGACGATCTGCACTGCAAAGCCGACGACGAGAAGGCCGGCTTGAGATCCGAGGAGAAGCGGCGGTGACCAGAGGATGACCGTCCGTAACACGGCGCAGGATTCTCGAAGATGTCTCGCAAGGCGATGGTCGCCATCGTGATCGAAATGAAAGGAAGTCAAGATGAATTCCCTTGGCTTAACCGATCTGGAAGGCGGGCTGCGTACAATCGAGGATAAGCTCGCGATCTACGAGCCCATCGCATCTCATCCACCAAGTGCGGAAGCGGTTCTCCGGTTCGATGTTGCGACCGCGATCCCGATCGCGACCAGCACGAGACCCGCGATCAGGTTCGCGGTGACCGGTTCGCCGAGCACATAGGCGCCGAATACCGCTGAGATGATCGGATTGACCGCTACGGAAATGGCAACGCGCGTCGGCGTTGTTCGCTCGAGCGCATAAGACCATAGGAGGAATGTCGCTGCGCCGCCGAAGATGCCGAGGAACGCCATCGCCGACCATTGGTGGAAACCGAACGCTTTCGTCGACGCTAAACCGCCGCCGGCCCAAGCGACGCTCACCAACGCGATCCCGCCGAATGTCATCGCGAGAGCCGTGTAAACGATCGTGCCGTAGCGCTGCGCCAGCGGCCCGGACCATATGCTGTAAAGCGCCATGGTGAAGGCCGCTGCGACCATCAATAGGTCGCCCCGCCATGCGTCCTCCGGAGCGGCGGAGAGATTGGTCAACAAGGCGACTGTGACGCCAAGCGTCGCCAAGGCCACACCGATTGACTTCCTGCGTGTCAAGGGTTCGACGCGCAGCATGGCTCCGACGAGCATGGTCAGCACAGGCAGAGTCGACAAGGCGAGCGATCCGCGAGCGGCAGTCGTGTAGATGAGTGACGCGTTGAACAAGATCGGGAACAAAGCGAAGTAGAGCAGTCCCAGCCCGATGATCGGCCCGAACTCGGCGAGCCGTGGCCAGCACCGTCGATGGCGCAGCGCAAGCGGAAGCAATAGCAGACTGCCAATTCCGAAACGAAAGGCACCGATCGTAATGGGATCGGCTGCGCCGACTGCGAACCTCGTCACGCCGACAGACAGTCCGCCGATGGAGCTCGACAGGACAGCCGCAGATACGCCGATGATTTCTCCCACGCGCCTTCTCCCCGCTCAGGTTGCCAATGGCATAGGGCGCGCTTACAAATCACGGTATGGAATAGTTGCAATAAAAGTCATGACGAATGGCGATAAGTCGGACGAACCTGGATCCCGACCTCCTTCGCGCTTTTCTGGCTGTGGCCGATCAGCGCTCTTTCACGCGGGCCGCGCAAAGCCTCAATCGAACGCAGTCGGCGGTAAGTTCGCAGATCAAGCGGCTCGAAGATCAACTGGGGTTGTCGCTTTTCGCGCGTACGACAACGCGCGTGGCTCTGAGCCCCGCCGGCGAAGGCTTGGTCGGCTACGCCCGCCGCATACTGCATCTCGGCGATGAGGCGGTTCAGCGCCTGCGCCAGCACGACATCGCCGGTCGCGTCAGGTTCGGGGTCATGGACGACTACGGCACTCTTCTCCTGCCGCCGATCCTCAAGTCGTTCTGCGCTGCCTATCCCGGTGTCGAACTGCAGATGGAAACGGGGCTGACGAGCAACATGGTCGGTCGCGTAGGCAAGGCATTCGATATTGTTCTCGCCATGCACCCTCGCGGCGAAAGCGACGGTGAACTGCTGCGTCGCGAGCGCGCCGTCTGGGCTGCCAGCTCCGCGATAGCACCACGCGATCTCGATCCGTTGCCACTGGCTCTCTATCCGCAGGGTTGCCTGTTCAGGGAGTGGGCCATCGAGGCTCTCGACCGAGTCCGCAGGAAATGGCGACTCGCATTCGTCAGTCACAGCCTCGCGGCGGTCGAGGCGTTTACAGCTCAGGGGTTGGCGGTGACCGTCGTCAAGGAGAGCACACGGCCGAAATCGCTACAGGTGCTCGACGCGGAAGCGCGCCTTCCGCGTCTCCCGACCGCCGATATCAGGATGCACGTTGCCCCGTCGGGCGCGATACCCGTCGACCTGCTGGCACAGCACCTGCGCGAGCACGTCGGCGCAAACAACACGCGGGTAAATCCTGCGCTCACCGATACCAGGCGGACGCGAGCTGGAGGAACCGCTTAGGCAGCGTCTTGCTTATGTCCATTTGCACCGGCTCGCGCCGTCCGCTCGTTGCGTACGAGCAATCGCGATGCGCGATCCACACGTCCGAACTTAACCTTATGCGAGTCCTCGCGGCCCTCGACCAGCGTAATCAGCACGTCGCCATTGTCGTCCTTGGACATCATGACGGCTTTCACGTCGCTCGTATCCAGGAGTTGCGTGGCGAGTTTCTGAAGGCAGCTATCCAGCGTTCGTTTGCTAAACACGTTATTTTCCTCCAACGCCGTAAAATTGATAATTTACGGACATTCTCAGGCTGCGCGGGCTGTTTGAACAGTTTCGATCTCGGAGGAACTCAGAAGGCCGAGCCACAGGCATTGACCTGTTGCTTCGTCGATGAACTCGACCATGAAGCTCCCGCTGCTGTCGAAGATCTCGAGTTATGTACCGACCATGCCCTTATATAGGATAAGACCGGGTGGTTTTTCAGAAAGCGCGTTACGCCGGGAGCATTCAATCCCACTCAGCGATACCGTGAGACAAACTTTCATATTTCTGCCTCATGCTCTGTGAATCCGACAGACGATAGATGATCCGTGTGGCTCAACTCGGGCACGCGATGCAGCCGCAACGATCTCCTGTATGAAGCACGCAAATACGCTTACGCAGTGACATCATTGAATCGGATTTTCTGCGATGCCTAGTGAGACGATGGTATTGTAGTGGTCGGCATCGAATTGTGTACACCGGTAGATGTATTCGGGACCTGAGAAGCGCCTCGATTCGCCGTTTCCCGAAAACTCTTCAGAGCCGACTGCAACTCGTCTGGTGCAAAAGGCTTTTGAAGATAACCCAATGGTTCTGTTCTCATGGCACGATTGCGCAATGTGGGATCGGCCGACCCGGTGACGAACAGGGATGGTATCCCGAACGCATCTTTGATGACGCGCGCGGCCTCGATCCCGTCGCGTACCCCGTCGAGCTGAATATCCATGAGGACAAAGTCGGGCCGGGTCCGTTCGGCTTCGGCAATCGCTGTGCGGGCGCGGTCGGCCCAGCCGACCACATCATGTCCGAGCTCGAGCAGGGTTTCCTCGGCGTCGAGCCTGAGCCAGAACTCGTTTTCAACGACCAGGGCACGGAGCCCGGCCTGACCGGTGGCAGCCATTATCACTCTCCTGGAACATATGTTGTGAACTGAAGTCCCTCGAACGAAGTCAGTCTGGTAACGAACCATGGATGCTCGTGGTTCCGTTCGATATCGAACGTATATCCGGTTGTTGCCCGGTGACCCCGTCAACCTGCCAATCCACGGCTTTTGCAGGACAATATGCGTGTCGCGGATCGGAAACTGTTCGGCAAGCGTTAGCAGGACAGCACAACGATGGGGAGAGTCCGGCCATTCCGCTCTTCGAACAGAATCGGTTGCTGGCTCTGCTGGCCGAGGGGGACCTCAAACCTCTGGTGCCCGAAATGCAGACCATCGCGTTCGAGCCCCCGATGGTTCTCTACGAGCCGCACGCGCCCATTACACACGTCTATTTTCCGCTGACGGGCATTATATCGATGATCGTCGTCGGCGAGGACGGCGGCGATGTCGAGGCCGCTACGATCGGCAACGAGGGCGTCGCAGGCCTTGGCGGATTGCTGTCGGGCGACGTCTCGTTCTCACGTCAGGTCGTGCAGATGGGTGGGACCGCTGTGCGCATTGCGCGTGGCCCGTTCCTCAAGGCGGCCAATCAAAGCCGCCGCATGCGCGGGCTCCTGGCGGCGCATACGGATGCATTCACCGCGCAGCTCATGCAGTCCGCGTCCTGCAACGCGCGTCACGACGTGGAGCAGCGGCTGGCGCGATGGCTGCTGACGCTCGCGGATCGCTCCGGCAGGACGAGCCTGCCATTCATCCACCACGCGGCTGCGGCGATGCTTGGCGTGCAGCGTCCGACGGTAACGCTTGCCGCGCGCATGATGCAGACAGCAAAGCTGATCGATTACCGGCGCGGCACGTTGGAGATTCTGGACCGTACTGGCCTGACCGAAATCGCGTGTGAATGCTACGGGATCATCCGATCGACCTACGACGCCGTGCTCGAGGTCGATGCGGGCGACGATTGACCGCCGCCGTTTGTGAGTATCGTGCCTCAGCGCCGATGCCGCGCGAACATACGCTCGTAATTCTTGCGGATGGTTTGATAGCACTCGCAGGAGATCTGCTCCAGGCCTGCGCGGTCGATTACTGTGACGGTGCGGCGGGTGGCCTCCAGAATCTCGGCGGCCTGAAGGCTGCGGACGATCAGCGTGACCGTCGGACGGCGGACACCGAAGGCGATCGCAAGATCGTCATGAGTGAGATTGATTGTGTCGCTGCCGCAGCGATCGAAGGCCATGAGCAGCCAGCGCGCCATACGCTCCTCGGTCGAATGCTGGGCATTGCAGGCGGAGGTTTGCAGCGCCTGTGCCGTGAAGGCGTCGGCATGGCTGTAGAGAAGGGCGCGCAGGGTTGCACTTTTGTTGACAGCCGCGAGAAAGGCACCCCGCGCCATTCTTCCGGCGCGGCCGGGAAGCTGGACGATCTGTCGGGTGAAAGAGACGTCGCCGGCCAAGAGACCACCCAATCCAACCAGACCCTCGCTGCCGATCGTGGCCGCCTCCACCACCGCGCCATCGAGGCCAAGAACCTGGAGAGAGACCACTGCGTCATGCGGGAAGTAGACGTGCGTAATGGGCGCGTCGACATGGAAGAGGATCTGCTCCTGCTCCAGGGAAACGTCTTCAAGGCTGGACCTCAGGCGCGCGGCATCCGACGCGGCCAGGGCGGCTAGAAGCAGGTTGTCGGACACGGCTTTGCCCCGCGAACTCGTGGGGGCAATGAATTAGGGCATCGGCAACGCCATGTCGGTTCGATCTCGAACCATCCGGACGGCGAAAAGACGTGCCCTTGCCGGCCTGAAGATGATCGTCGACTGTTGGTGCAGGCCGGCGAGGCAGGAGTTCGGGTGATAGCCACCATCGCGGACGCAACAGTCGCGAGCCGCTAAAGGGATTTCAGACTGGCCCTCAGGCGACTGGCTGCAAAATCCAGGAAAACACGCATCTTGGAGGGTAGTGCGCCACGCGCCGCATGGAGCAGATGCACCGGAAGCGGCTCGATTTCGTATTTTGCCAGGATAATTCGCAGCGATCCCTCTCGTGCCGGGGCGGCACATTGATAGTGGAGGACGCGCGTCACTCCGACACCGTGGCGCGCAGCCCAAACGGCCGCCTCGGCTGTCGTTACCGTAAGACGCGCGCGGATCGGCACTTCAATCGGGTGCTTGTCGGCCTTCGCTCGAAAGGGCCACGTGGCGATGGGCGACATGGGCTCAAAGCTTACGCACGGCATGTCGACAAGGCTCTCCGGAGATTTGGGTACGCCATGTCCAGCGAGCAGTTTCGGGCTGGCGCACACCACCGTGCGCATCGATCCGACGCGCGAAGCGACCATGGAGCTATCGCGCAGTGAACCTATGCGCACCGCCATGTCCACGTGATCCGCGACAAGGTGGAGATTCCTGTCGGAGAGCAGCAGCCGGATGTTGATTTCCGGATATGCTGCAAGAAACTCTGCGACGATCGGGAGGATGTGCAGGCGGCCAAACAGAACCGGGGCGGTAAGAACCAACTCGCCGCGGGGCGCGTGGAACTCTCCGGCCGCCAGACGCTCTGTCTCGCCGATCTCATCAAGAATGCGACGGGCCGACGTCACATAGCTCGCGCCGACGTCCGTCAAGGCGACCTTCCGGGTCGTGCGGACGAGCAGTCGCGTGCCAAGGTGGTGCTCGAGCTCTTTGACCTTTCGGCTGACCGTGGCCAGCGGCATGTTGAGGTCGCGGCTCGCGGCCGAAAAGCTTCCGCGATCCACCACCCTCAGCAAGACAGCCATGGCTTCAAGGCGATCCATCATTGTTCCGAATATTGAGATTATTATTCACGACAGTAGCCTATTATCTTGTCCCTTGAAACTGGCTAGATCCGATGGCGAGAGGGCTGGTCTCCGGCTCTCGGTCGGAAGGAGAAAGCCATGTCCTATGGATTCCTCGACATCGCAGTCACACCAAGCGTGCGGGCCGCCCAAGCCAGAATGGGCGCGGATCACCTCTGGCAGGACTTCAAAGGCGACCGCAAATTCGATCGCTTTGGCGAGAACGAAGCAGCCTACCTCGCCGAGCGCGACAGTTTCTACATGGCCACCGTTTCAGAGACGGGATGGCCTTACGTTCAGCACCGAGGTGGTCCACGAGGCTTCCTCAAACTGGTCGATAACCGGACCCTCGCTTTCGCGGATTATCGCGGCAACCGCCAGTACATCAGCACTGGCAATCTTGCGGCTGACGATCGGGCCTGTCTGTTCCTGATGGATTATGCGCGCCGGGCTCGTCTCAAGATCTATGCCCGGGTCGAGACCCTTGCGCTCGACGATGCGCCGGACCTCACCGCGTTCGTCACCGTACCGGAATACAGGGCAAAGCTCGAACGTGTCTTTCGGCTGCGCCTGGAGGCGTTCGACTGGAATTGCCAGCAGCACATCACGCCGCGCTTCAACGAGCGTGAAATCAGCGCGGCGATTCACCCACTGCGCCAACGCTTGGCCGAGCTCGAAGCCGAGAACGCCCAGTTGCGCGCTCGCCTTGCCGCATCAGCTAATCACCTGCGTTGGTGAGATAGTCGGTCAACGCTCCCGCGCCGGCTCATAAGATGACGTTTTGGTTTACTGACATCGGCGGCAGAGCTATCATCAACAAGTCTCTTCGTCCCACTTGTGCCGTGAGCCCGCAGACCGAGATTGGGTGGATAGCGGCCTGTCCGCCCCCGGCGATCGGAAGGGGCAGGCCGCCGAGACGGCAACAGGAGGGGCCGCAGACGTTCAGCCCACAAGAGACCTTCTTCGGCGCTGATTTATCGTTCGTCGGTTGCGTTGGCTCGCGCTAAGCCTGTTTGATCTTCTGTAAAGCGATGGCGTTCATGCAGAATCTGAGTCCGCTCGGCTCGGGACCATCGGGAAAGACATGTCCCAAGTGCGCGTCGCACGTTGAGCACAGCACCTCGACGCGGTCCATGCCGTGGCTTTGATCGCGGCGGTAAGCAACCACATTTTCCGCAACCGGCTCCGTGAACGAAGGCCAGCCCGTACCCGACTCGAATTTCCGCGACGCATCGAACAGGGTGGTGCCGCAACAGAGGCAGGCATAGAGGCCCGGCTCGAACAGACCGCACATGTCGGAGCTGAAGGCCGATTCCGTCCCATGCTGGCGGGTTACCCAGTACTGCTCGGGCGTCAGCTGCTGACGCCATGCCACGTCTGACTTCGTCACTCGCCGCTCAGGGGCCAGGTTTGCGCCCGCCGCTCGCGTCAGGATAGTACGCCAGTTCAACATCATCTGACACTCCTGTGATTGGATGGGTTCGAGGTGTGTGATCCTCTCCCTGCATAGGCCGTGAACTTATTCGACGGATCTTCGATTTCATTGATCGCGCACGATATAGCCCGTGACATCATCCCAGATTTTGCCGAAGGCCGTCCATCTGCGGCGTCGCGAGTTGCTCATCGACGCAGCGGGGTGCGGTTGCCGGTAGCGGCACCTCTGCTACCCCGCTGATGGCCACAAAGAGCCCATACTCAACCATGGAGCCATTGACGCGCAGAGCCGATGCCATGAGCTGTAACAACTTCTACGAGTTCGGCACCGACAAATCCAATCCGGACTTCATGGTCGCAACACGCTGCGGCATCGTCAATATCGTTGCCGATGCAAAGTTGGCGTTGGCCCGAGATGGTCTGGCGGGCCAAGGTGGTCTGGGATAAATGCACCAACGCACAAGCGGGTCGTGCCTTGGAGTGCACCTGAGCCGACTGGTGGCGTTGCCCGCTTCGTGAGGACGGCTGCAGGCAGTACAATGTCGTCTTGCCGGAAGGCCATTCCCGTGCGCAATTGCAGGATCTGCCTATGACGTCCCTGGCCATTCAACACACCGTTCTGGATCGCTTCCTGCGTTACGTGGTGATCGACACTCAGTCCGATCCCGCTTCGCCGACCTGTCCTTCAACCGAAAAGCAGAAGGATCTCGGGCGGCTGCTTGTGCGTGAGCTCCAGGCGATGGGGCTTGCCGATGCCCATCTCGACGAGCACGGCTACATCTATGCGACCATCCCGGCGACGTCTGAGAAGCAAGTGCCCGTTGTCTGTTTCTGCTCGCATATGGATACGTCGCCCGACTGCTCGGGCAAGGATGTAAAACCGCAGATCGTCCGTAACTATCGGGGCGGCGATATTGTGCTGCCGGGCGACACGTCGCAGGTCATTCGTGCGGCAGAGCATCCGGCGCTGGCCGACCAGATCGGCAACGATATCGTTACGACCGACGGAACCACGCTTCTTGGCGCCGACAACAAGGCGGGTATCGCCGAAATCATGGATGCCGCAAAGTTCCTGATCGAGCATCCCGAGATCAAGCACGGGCCGATCAAGATCCTGTTCACGCCGGACGAAGAGATCGGGCGCGGTGTGGACAGGGTCGACTTGAAGAAGCTCGGCGCCGATTTCGCATACACGATCGATGGCGAGACGGCCGGCCATATCGAGGACGAGACATTCTCGGCCGATGGCGCAACCGTGACCATTACAGGAGTCAGCGCCCATCCGGGCTTCGCCAAAGGCAAGATGGAGCATGCGATCAAGATCGCAGCCCGGATCATCGAACAACTGCCGAAGGACACCTGCTCTCCCGAGACGACCGAGGGCAAGGAGGGCTTTCTGCATCCGATCGGCATCACTGGTTCGCTCGAAAGCGCCAAGCTCAGCTTCATCGTGCGCGATTTCACGGAACAGGGTCTCGAGGAGAAGGAGGAACTGCTGAAATCGATCGTCGATACCGTGATGAAGGCATTTCCGCGCTCTTCCGCGAAAATCGAAATCAAGCAGCAATACCGCAATATGAAGGAAATCGTCGAGCGGCACCCGGAGATTGTCGAGAATGCGATGGAAGCGATCCGCCGGGCCGGTTTGACGCCGGTGCGCGGCAGCATTCGCGGCGGTACCGATGGGTCACGCCTCTCATTCATGGGACTGCCTTGCCCGAATATTTTCGCCGGCGAGCACGCATTCCACTCGCGCCTCGAATGGGTCAGCGTGCAGGATATGCAGGCCGCCGTTCGCACGATCGTCCATCTGGCGATGATCTTCGAGGAGCGTGCGTAAGGCGCTCGCGGCACCGGGCCGCCATCGACCTTGATCTTTCGATCCCGCAATGAACGCGGCGCTTTCGGTTGCGCTGTTTCGGTGTGTGCCGGAGCTTGCCGACGCGCTGTCATCTGTCAACGATCTATCGAAATCGGTGATCTGTTGACAATCTCGGCTTTGCGACCATTCTTGCATAAGTGCTCTTGGAGTGGGGTGGATGCCGGAGCTTCCCGAAATCGTTCGCTCGCCGACACTGGCGACCATGGCCAAGCGCCTCATACAGGAGGCCATCTGGTCAGGTCGGCTGGCGCCTGGCGCGCATCTTGTCGAGACGGCGCTGGCGGATCAGTTCCAGATCAGCCGTGGTCCGCTTCGCGAGGCTTTGAGAAGCCTGGCTGCGGAAGGTCTTGTCGAGTTCCATCCGGGACGAGGCGCGTTCGTGGTCGATCCAACGCCGGATCAAATGCAGGACATGATCATCCTGCGCGCCGTGCTGGGTGGTATGGCGGCACGCTACATTGCCTCCAGAGACGATGCGTCTGTCATCGAGGCGCTTAGGGCACCAATTGGCAAGATGCGGGCCGCTGCAGGCCGCAACGACGAGCAAGCGTTCTTCGATGGCCATTGGGATTTTTTCGAGATCCTGCACCGGGCCTCGAATGAGTTCATTTTTCGATCATGGCAGTCGCTTTATGGCCTGATCAATATCTACGTGCGCCGACTGGGACGCCCGCATCTCCCACTGCGCGATATCCTGCGCGACTGTAACGTTTTCGTCCAGATTCTGCAGTCCGGCGATGCCGATGAAGCCGAAGCTGTTATGCGAAGCCAGATGCTGCGGGTGGGCTTTGTCGTTCTCGAGCGTCCCATCCCGGCGATGCTGCACGCGTATATTACGCGGCGCATTCTGACCGACGGGTCGGTAGAGCATTTTGATCCCGCGAACGAAGAGCCGCTGAGACAACGCAAGGGTGCCCCGAAAAGGAGACTGACCCGACGAAGGGATGGGCCCGCGCCCAGAGCCGCGGACAAGACGCGCACTCGCCGCTCGGGCTGAAGTGCGAGTTTCACCGATCGAATATCCAACCCCATGGGCGTCGAGCGCCGCTCGCAGCCAACGGAAAATGCTTTCATAGGAGGTGGCCAAGATGAAATCCCGACAGAGGAGCGGCCGTGCGCTGGCGGCCGTTGCTGCATTGACGTTGTCTGTCGCAGCCAGTTCAGCGTGGGCGGCGGAAAAACTCGTCTATGCGACGTACTTTTCCGAAGTCTACTCCGCGAGCAAGACCGATCTCTGGTTCATGGGCGAGGTCGAGAAGCGGTCGGGCGGCGAGATCACGTTCGAGAAGTACTGGAACCAGTCTCTCGTCAAGGCGCCCGAACTCTATCCCGCGCTGCGTAGCGGTGCTGCGGATATCGTCGATGGCGCGCCGGCTTCCTATAACGTTCGCGAGTATCCGCTTGCCAACATCGTTCTGCCTCTCACGTCATCGAAGGCCGATGCGGTGACGCTCGCGTGGAACAAGCTCTACGCCCAGAATGCAGACTTCCGGAAGGAATTCGAGAGCAAAGGGGCGAAGGTTCTCTATGCAGGCGCATGGGCTGAGAATTCGATGTGGTCGCGGCGCCCGATTGCCAAGGCAGACGACTTCAAGGGATTGAAAGTTCGCGCGGTTCCGGCCATCTCGGATGCTCTCGTCCCGCTCGGCGCAACGCCTGTTGCACTCAGCTGGCCCGATGGGCTGGAGGCGCTTCAGCGCGGCGTCGTTGATGCCATGACATCTGCGCCATTCGACTCCGGCGTCCTCGGCGGCGCGCACGAGGTCGGCAAGTACGGAAGCGATGCCGGCGGCATGGGCATCTTCGCCATGACGACCGTGGGAATCAGCCTCGATCGCTACAAGCGACTGAGTGAGAAACACCGTAAGATCATAGACGAGGTAGCGGCCGAAGCGCCAAAGATGTCGATCAAGTTCAATGATGAGAGCGTCGGCGCCGCGGTCGACAAGCTTTGCGCCAAGAAGGATGCGATTACGGTCAATGTCTTCAGCGCTGAGGAAGCGGAGAAGGTTCGCAAGATGGCCGTCGCGCCCTTGCACGATGTGTGGATCAAGCGAGCGAGCACCGAGGCCAAGGTGAACGGCCGTGCGATGCTCGACGAGTTTCTGGGCTACGTGCACGAGTTCGAGAAGACATCAACCTACGTTCCGGGATTCGAGCGCTTCGAGAAGAAGTGCGGCAAGGGCTGAGGCGCCAACGGTTGTGCGGCATCCACGGGGGACCTCAACGCAAGGTCCCCACCAATCCTGGATGCCTCCCCTGCAATTGCTCGCATGGACAATCCTTGCGAACCGTCTAGCCTGAGCACGGAAAGAACAGTTGGGCGGGGGCATCGAATACGTGCCCAAACGCCCGCGAGCCTAAGGAAACACCAAAGAAGAGGACGTATCGATGAATTCGCGACTGTTACGCCGCGCCAAGCGTGCCGCCACGGCCGCCTTGGCGATGCTGGTCTGCTCAGGCTCTGCGAATGCAGCCGAAAAGCTGATTTATGCAACCTACTTCTCGGATGTGTACTCGGCCAGCAAGACCGACCTCTGGTTCATGGGCGAGGTCGAGAAGCGATCCGGCGGAGAGATCACGTTCGAGAAGTTCTGGAACCAGTCCCTCATGAAAGGCGCGGAGTTGTTCCCGGCACTCCGCAGCGGAGCGGCCGATGTGGTGAACGGCGCACCCTCCGGCTACAATGTTCGCGAGTATCCGCTCGCCAATATCCTTCTGCCCCTGACGTCGGAAAAGGCTGACGCGGTCGCGCTGGCCTGGAACAGGCTCTACGCAAAAAATGCCGATTTCCGGGGCGAGTTCGAGAGCAAGGGGGCAAAGGTATTGTATGCCGGCCCCTGGGCGGAAAACGCGCTTTGGTCGCGGCAACCCATCCTCAAGGCGAGCGACTTCAAAGGCGTCAAGATCCGATCGGTGCCACCCATTGCGGATGCCTATTTGGCGCTCGGTGCAACGCCGATCGCGCTGACGTGGCCGGACGGGCTCGATGGGCTTCAGCGCGGCGTTGTCGATGCCATGACGGGCCCGTTCGACTCGACGGTCCTTGGCGGTGCCCACGAGGTTGGTAAGTACGGCAGCGATACCGGCGCCTTTGGCGTCTATGCCTTGGCAGTCGTTGCCATTGGCATGGATCGGTACAAGAATCTCAGCGAGAAGCACCGTAAAGTGATCGACGAAGCATCGGCCGAGGCTCTCCAGATGTCTCTCAAGTTCAATGACGAGAGCGTCGGCAATGTCGTCGACAAGCTGTGCGGGATGAAGGACAAGGTCAGCATCAGCACGTTCAGTCCCGAGGAAGCCGAGAAGGTGCGCAAGGTTGCCGTCGCGCCCCTCCAGGACGCGTGGCTGAAGCGCGTCAAAGCCGAAACCAAGGCAGATGGAAAAGCGATGCTCGACGAATTCCTCGGCTACGTGCGGGAGTTCGAGAAGACGTCGACATACGTTCCCGGTTTCGAGCGCTTCCTGAAGAAATGTGGCAAGACGTAAATCTGCGTCTGATCCGATAGGAGAGGGGTTCCCGACGGAACCCCTCTCGTCTCTCCAACGTCACATCTGCCAGACTGGTCCTCTCATGATCTCACTCATTGAGCGAGTGGAGCGGGGGTTGCTTTCGCTAAGCATCCTGAGCGGCTTCGCCACGCTGCTCATCACCTTCGTCGTCGTGATCGACGTCGCCGGCCGCTACTTCTTCAACGCCCCCCTGCATGGCGGTGTCGAGTTCAGCGAGTTGCTGATGGTGGTTCTGGTGTTCTTCGGGCTCGCAGCGGCTCAGCAAAAACGCCAGAACTACTCGATCGAGCTGGTCACCCGCCACTTGCCGGAGTCGGTTCAAAAGGCGTTGGAATTGCTGGGACTCATCGCCTGCCTGGTCATTGTCGTCATGCTCGCATGGCCGAGCAGCAAGCAGGCAGTCGCTTCCTATCAGCGGGGGGAGGCCGGCTTCGGAATCGTGCCGTTTCCGCTGTGGCCCGCACGCATCCTTCTGGCGATCGGCCTGTGGCTGCTCGCGGTGCAGTTCGCCTGTGACATCTATCGCTTGATTGCAGGCAAGCCACGCAACATCGACGCGAGCATGGAAGCTAAGGCGATAGAATGATGCTGCAAGACCTTGGACCTGGATTGGCGATTATCGGCCTGCTGCTCGTGCTTCTCCTCACGCGCTTGCCGATCGCATTCTCACTCGCCGCAGCGGGAATGGTCGGACTGATCACCGCACGTCCCTGGCGCGCCGTGGAATTTCTGCTGTCGACATTCGCATACAGTGCGACCGCGAATTTCGCCTACATCGTGCTCCCGCTTTTTCTTTTCATGGGGCAGATGGCCTTTTCGGCGGGTCTTTCTCGTCAGGCCTTCGATGCTGGGCAGAAATGGCTGGGGCGCATACCTGGCGGGCTTGCCGCGGCGACGGTTTTTGGCTGTGCCGCGTTTTCGACGATCTGCGGCTCGAGCGTCGCGACCGCGTCGACGATGGCCCGTGTCGCGCTGCCGGAGATGCAGAGAAAAGGCTACTCCGGCAAGCTCGCCGCCGGCTGCATCGCTGCGGGCGGCACGCTCGGTGTGCTGATCCCGCCGAGTGGAATTCTCGTCGTCTATTCGATCGCGACGAATGTCTCGCTGGTGAAGCTATTCGTTGCCGCATTCGTCCCAGGTGTCCTAACGGCCATCATCTACGTGCTTGGCATCATGACGTGGGTCAAGCTGCGTCCGGAAATCGCGCCGCATCCGAAGAGCGAGCCGGCATCGACGTGGAGCGAGAAGTTCGGAACGCTCTGGCGGACGTGGGAGCTTCTGTTGCTCTTCGCCGCGGTGATGGGGACGATCTATCTCGGTGTGGCGACCGCCACCGAGGCGGCGGCGCTCGGAGCCTTCTTCGCACTTTTCGCGGTCCTTCGGCGACCCAATAGAAAACAAAACATTATCGAGGGGCTGCGCGACACGGGGACAGCCACGTGCTCGATCTTTGCGCTTGTCATTGGTGCGGGGCTGTTCAGCCTCGGGCTCTCGACAACCGGGTTTCCGGCGCATCTCGCCTCCCTCGTCGCCGACCTCAAGCTCTCTCAAACCGGTACTATCGTTATTATCCTGCTGCCGTTTCTTGTTCTCGGCTGCTTCGTCGACGGGCTGTCGATGATCCTCATCATGATGCCGATCGTCTATCCGATCGTTCTATCGGTCGGGTTCGACGGTGTCTTGTTCGGGCTGCTCGTCGTCAAGATGGTCGAAATCGGCGCAATCACACCACCGGTGGGCCTCAATGCGTTCGTCGTCAAAAGCATGGCACCGAACATCGAGCTTCGGGATGTATTCTACGGCTGTGTACCGTTCGTCATCCTCGAGCTCATGATCGTTGCCTTGCTTATCGCGTTCCCGCAGATCGCACTCTTTGCGGTATCGGACTGAAATGAGGGAGACCGGTAACGGCCTCGCTCCAACAGAAGCCAATGGTGCGAGTCGATCGCCAAGGGCGCGACGAATGTCCGTCCTGCTGACGTGTTGCTTTGTTACTTCGGCGGATGCTTTCTCACGGCCGCCTCGTTGACGTCGGCGCCCCAACCCGGCTTCTTCGGCATGATGAGAAAGCCGTTCTCGATCCGCGGCGGCTCGGTGACGAGGTCGTCTTTCCACGGCACGTCATCGACTTCGATCTCCATGATGCGGAAGTTCGGAATCGAGGCGCACAGGTGTGCGCTCATGAGCGTCGAGATGTGACCGTAGAAGTTATGTGGCGCGCAGTTGATCTCATACGGATCGGCCATGTGAGCGATCTTGATCGACTCCAGGATGCCGTTCCAGGGAACGTCGATGATGCCGACGTCCATTGAATAGTTTTCGAAGTAGTCCTTGAACTGGCGCCGACCGAACAGGGACTCGCAACTCGCCAGCGGCGTCGAGATCGAGCGGCGTATCGAGGCGAGCGCACGGGGATCGAAGCTGTCGATCTCCACCCATAGCAGCCGGTGGTTTTCCTCCAGCTTACGCACGAGGCGAATGTAGCCCTCGGTCTTGAAGTTGAAATTGAGATCCAGGAGGAATTCGACACCATTGCCGGTGCCGTCGCGCAGAGCGGCGAGCTGTTTGTCCAGCGCTGCTTCGACGCGTAGCGACGGGTTGAGTTCGGGCGCGCCAGGTGAGCGGGCGAAGCCCGGCATGTAGAGCTCGGGCGTCGAGCCGTCGAACAGGAAGATGTTGGTCTTCAGGGCGGAGAAGCCCCGTTCGCGCACCGTTTCGCCAAGCTTACGGAGATCGTCGAGATTGCGCACCGGCGGGAGGTCCATTTTGTCGGCATGGTGCAGACGGTACGTGCCGCAGTGCGACCAGTAGAGCCGCAGGCGATCGTGTACCGGGCCGCCCAACATCTCGCTCACGGGAACGCCGAGCGCCTTCGCCTTCACATCGACCAGCGCGTTCTCGATCGCTGCGATGGCTTGCTGGATGAGGCCGCCCGGGGCCTGCCGCGTCAGTCCGTGGAGATAGGCAACGATGCGCTCGACCGGGCGCGGATCCTGGCTGATCAGTGTTTCCGCCAGATTGAGGATGACGGAGGTCAGCCCCTTCGAGCCGTACTTCTCATTGTATTCCGACCAACCGACGATGCCGGCGTCTGTCTCGATTTTGAGGAACGAGAAGACCCGCCAGCCGGCGTCGGCATGCAGATCCGTAATGCGTGTGATTTTCACGGGGCGTCCTCCAGAGGATATGTGCGCGTTGCTGCGTGCGGGTGCGATTTTTGTCCAAGCATAGCCGCACGCACGGCGCCGGCAAGGTCGCACGCATTTGGATTTGATGGTTCAGCCAAAGCCGGAGTTCAGCCTGCCGCCACCACCTCTAGCGCCCGTCGAGCGCGCGGCGCAGTGCGCCGGCAAGCTCGGTGCTGGAATACGGCTTACGCAGAATCCGCAGCCCGGATGAGGCTGGTTCGCCGGCCTGGGACACACCTTCGGCAAAGCCCGAAGTCAGCAGGATTGGAATTGCGGGAGTATTCTCTCTCATCCAATCCGCGAGTTCAAAGCCGGACATTCCCGTCATAACGACGTCGCTGAATACGAGGTCGAAGCGAGCGTCTGCGCCAAGTATCTCAGTCGCTTCGATGCCATTTTCGGCTGCGGTAACCGTGTAGCCCAGTCTCCGCAGTCGCCCGACGGTCACCGCGCGCACGTCCGCATTGTCCTCGACGACGAGGATCCTTTCGCTATTGCCGATCCTCGCGGACTCTGCGAGCGCAGGGGAAGTCCTTTCCTTCGGTGGGACGGTCGCACGTGGGAGGTTCAGCTTGACCGTCGTCC
>Ga0182735_1000552_pt1 | contig 29741 bp, 29 predicted proteins | sample eDN5th30CKraftMG_FD_128524 | JGI IMG/M metagenome (GOLD analysis project Ga0182735, IMG submission 128524) | Enriched Miracle-Growth compost microbial communities from Emeryville, California, USA - eDNA 5th pass 30_C Kraft MG (version 2) (version 2) ...
CACGGCGCGCAAGCAGTTCGGGCAGGCCATCAGCGAGTTCCAGCTGGTGCAAGCCATGCTGGCCGACTCCAAGACGGAACTGTACGCCGCCGAGTGCATGGTGCTGGACGCCGCGCGCAAACGGGACGAAGGCGGCGATGTGTCCATCGAAGCGTCCTGCGCCAAGTACTTCGCCACGGAGATGTGCGGGCGGGTCGCGGATCGGGCCGTGCAGATACACGGCGGCGCTGGCTATGTCAGCGAGTATGCGGTAGAGCGTTTTTACCGCGATGTGCGGCTGTTCCGGCTCTACGAGGGAACGTCGCAGATCCAGCAGATCATCATAGCGCGGGGCCTGACCCGCGGCAGCGGAGCGGAATAGTGGATGAGCGCAAACTCGCCGCCGCGGGGGCGGTATTGCTGATGATAGGGGTGGGCGCAGGCGCTTTCGGCGCCCATGGCTTGAAGCGTTTCATCCAGCCCGACATGCTGGCGGTCTGGCAGACGGCCGTGCTGTACCAACTGGTGCATGGCCTGGGCCTGCTGCTGACCGCCCTGCTCGCCGCCCACTACTCCACGCCCTTGTTCAAGCGCGCAGGCGCGGTCATGCTCGCCGGCGTCCTGATCTTCAGCGGCAGCCTGTACGCGCTGGTGCTTTCCGGCGCCAAATGGCTGGGAGCCATCACACCCCTGGGCGGCACGGCCTTCATCATCGCCTGGGCCATGGTCGCCGTCGCCGCCTGGCGCTGCAGCAAGTAGTCGGCAGCCGCCGGGCGCGGCGACCTCGATAGCATCCCTAGCCCAGGCGGCATGGGCGGTTCATGCGAGCATGCAAGCTCGGGTGCAAGTGCATAGGATATAGAGCCCGGGAGCGCATAAAGCCCGCGCGCCGGACCCGCAGAAAATAGTAAAACTACATAAAGCACCCATTGACCGCAGCATCCAGCCCATCGCAGCTTCCAAGCCATCTATTGATGCATGGCGCCCGGAAACCGCATCGATGGGGCTCCGCATTGCCTTCGCAGAACGATCTGCCTTGCATAGAAAACTGCATCGCATAGATAACTACATTGCATTGAATATGTAGTTTAACTACAATATCCAGACAGCCAGCCCTGATCCCCTGCGGACTACATGCGCAGGCAGCCGCCCTTGGCGCAACCGGCCTTGCGCGACGCACTGGCCGGCACATGCGCATGCCATGGGATATCCCACCTTCTCAGGAGAAAGCCATCCATACCGCCGTCGAAGCCGTCACCGCCCGCATCATCCAGCGCAGCCGGGCCGCCCGCCGGCGATATCTGGCGCGCAGCGGCGCCGCCTATGGCAGGAAAACGGAACGCAGCCATCTGGGCTGCGCCAATCTGGCCCACGCTTTTGCCGCCATGCCCGATGCCGAAAAGCAGCGCCTTCGGGGCATGTCGCGCCCCAACCTGGCCATCATCTCGTCCTACAACGACATGCTGTCGGCTCATCAGCCGCTAGCCGCCTACCCCGCATGGATCAAGCAAGCCGCCTTCGCCGCCGGCGGCACCGCGCAATTCGCGGGCGGCGTGCCCGCCATGTGCGATGGCATCACGCAGGGCGAGGCGGGCATGGAGCTCAGCCTATTTTCGCGCGATGTCATCGCCATGGCCACGGCGGTTGCGCTCAGCCACCAGATGTTCGACGCCGCCGTCTACCTGGGCGTCTGCGACAAGATCGTCCCCGGGCTGCTGATGGGCGCGCTTAGCTTCGGCCATCTGCCCGCCGTGTTCATCCCGGCCGGCCCCATGGCCAGCGGCATCCCGAACAGTGAAAAAGCGCAGGCCCGGCAATTGTTCGCCCAAGGCAAGATCGGGCGCGACGAACTGCTGGAATCCGAATCCCGCTCTTACCATGGCCCGGGCACCTGCACCTTCTACGGCACGGCCAACTCGAACCAGATGCTCATGGAAATCATGGGCCTGCATCTGCCCGGCAGCGCCTTCGTGCCGCCCAACACCCCTTTGCGCGAGGCCTTGACGCGCGCGGCGGCGCAGCGGGCGCTGGAGTTGGGCGCCCAGGGCACCGAATTCACGCCCATCGCCGAAGTCGTCACGGAAAAAACCATCGTCAACGGCATCGTCGGCTTGCTGGCCACCGGCGGGTCCACCAATCACACTCTGCATCTGGTCGCCATCGCGCGCGCGGCGGGCATCATCATAGACTGGGATGATTTTTCGGAACTTTCCGCGCAGGTTCCGCTGCTGGCCCGCGTCTACCCGAACGGCGCGGCCGACATCAACCACTTCCATGCCGCGGGCGGCATCGGCTTCGTCATCGCGGAATTGCTGGATGCCGGCCTGCTCCATGCCGACGTGCGCACCGTGGCCGGCGACGGCCTGCACCATTACACCCGCGAGCCCTGGCTGGACGAAGGCAAGCTGTCCTGGCGGCCGGCGGCGCCGCACTCTTTGGACACGGCCATCATACGGCCCGCGGACCAGCCCTTCAGCCGCGACGGCGGTCTGAAACTGCTGAGCGGAAACCTGGGGCGAGCCGTCATCAAAGTATCGGCGGTGCATCCCGATCACCGCATCGTGCAGGCGCCGGCGGCGGTCTTCGACAGCCAGGAAGCCTTGCTGCAGGCCTTTGACAGCGGCCTGCTGGCTCGCGATGTGGTGGCCGTGGTTCGCTTCCAGGGGCCCCGGGCCAACGGCATGCCCGAACTGCATAAACTGACACCCGTGCTTTCCGTGTTGCAGGACCAGGGGTTCAAGGTCGCGCTGGTCACCGATGGCCGCATGTCGGGCGCGTCGGGTAAAGTGCCCGCCGCCATCCACCTCAGCCCCGAAGCGCTGGGCGGCGGGCCGCTGGCGCGCATCCGCGACGGCGATATACTGCGGCTGGATGCGGGCGCTGGCGAATTATCCGTCGTGGCGCCGCAAGACTGGGCGCAGCGCGCGCCGGCGGCGGCCGACCTGAGCAAGCACCAGGCCGGATACGGACGGGAACTCTTCACGGCCTTCCGGCGCCATGCCGGTCCCGCCGAAGCCGGCGCCTGTTCATTGGCGCTGCCCTAAGGCCTGCCGACACCTAAAAAGACACGCCCTTTCAGCGGCGACAGGCTCCCATCGAGCCGCCCTCGGAGATACTCATGAACGCTTTCGAACTGTTGGAACAAAGCCCGGTGATGCCGGTCATCGTCATCAAAGACCTCGACACCGCGGTGGACCTGGCCCAGGCGCTGGTCGCGGGCGGCATACGCAGCCTGGAGATCACGCTGAGATCCGAAACGGCATTGGAAGCCATACGGATCATCCGCCGCGACGTGCCGCAGGCGCTGGTAGGCGTGGGCACGGTGCGCAACCCCGCCCAGCTGGAAGCGGCCGTGCGGGCGGGCGCGCGCTTTGCCGTAAGCCCCGGCCTAACGCCGGCGCTGGCCCAGGCGGCGCGAGCGGCGGGCGTTCCCTTTCTGCCCGGCGTGGCCACCGCCTCGGAATCCATGTACGCGGCGGACCAGGGCTTTACGGCGCAAAAGCTGTTTCCCGCGGAAGCGGCCGGCGGCACGCGCTTGCTCAAGGCATTGCACGGTCCCCTGCCCGATATCGTCTTCTGCCCCACGGGCGGGATCAATGCCGCGAATGCCCGGCAATATCTGGACTTGCCCAACGTTAGCTGCGTTGGCGGATCCTGGCTGACGCCCGAATCCGCCGTGGCGGCCCGGCAATGGGACGCCATCACCGGGCTGGCCCGGCAGGCGTGCGCACTGTAGCGGCCTGTCGCCTGCCGATGCGGCCGGCGCAGCCGCGCAGGCCTTGGTCCAGCATCAGGCCCCGATTCCGCCCCAGGCCCCGGTCCGGCTCCGGCCCCAGTCCAGATCCCGCCCTAATCCAGCTCTATGCCGGCCTCATCAATGACGCGGGTCCATTTCTCCGTGTCTTTCTTGACCAGCGCGGCCAGTTCCTCGGGCGAACCCGATACGAATTCCACGCCCTGCGGCTCGAACTTGCGATTCAGTTCGGGGTTGGTCAGCGCCTTCTTCACCGCCGCGTTCAAGGTCTGGATGACTTCATCCGGCGTCCCGCGCTTGGCAAACAAGCCGTACCAGGTGGTGTATTCCATGCCCGGCAAACCCGCTTGCGAAATCACCGGCAGCTTGGACGTTACCGAACCGCTGGAAGGAGCGCTCATCCCCAAAGCCTTGATGGTCCCTTTGTCTATCATGGGCTTCAAGGACGGCATGCTGCTGAACAAAGCATGGACCTGGCCGGACGCCAGGTCGGTAATGACCTGTGACGTCCCCCGGTAGGGGACGTGGACCACATCGACGCCCGCTTGGCTCTTGAACAGCTCCATGCCCAGATGCGCTATGCCGCCTACGCCGGCCGAACCGAAATTCACCTTGCCGGGATGGGCTCGCGCGTAGTCGATCAGGTCTTGCACGGAATTTATGGGCAGGCTTGCATTGACCACCAGCACATGGGGGCTTTGGGTCAGTTGGCTGATGGGCGACAACAGCTCCAGCACATTCTTGTCCTTCATCGCCTTGGATGGAATCGTCATGTTGCCCGAGGCCGGCATCAGCAAGGTATAACCGTCGGCGGGCGCGCCCAGCACCTGATTCAAGGCCGGGACGCCATGCCCGCCGCCCGCATTCACCACGATGATGGGCTGGCCGATCTCCTTGCCGACGGCTTCCGCAATCTCGCGCCCCACCAGGTCGGCGGGCCCGCCGGCCGCAAACGGAATGATCATGCGCACCGGGCGTTCGGGATAGGCGGCCGAAGCCCCTGCCCCCGCCAATAACGCGCCTGCCGCCAGTATTCCGGCCAGGATGTGTCGGTACTTCATAGTCCATCTCCTCAAGTTCAGCGTTCAAAAATCGGTTTGCGGCGTTGCAACGGCTCTTCAAAAGAACGAAGCGCGCGCCGAGGGAAAAATGGTTTGATAGGCTTCGCCGTACATCGACGCTTTCTGCGCCCGGCGGCCTCCCTGGGCGCCGCGCTGCAGCGCGACGCGCTCGTAGTAGGTCCACAAGTTCTTTTGCGTGGCCATGACCTGCATCGCGTTCTGCTTCTTTTCCCAGACCGGAGTGATGTCCAGGATGGTATCGGGCTTGAAGCCGCACAATTCGGGCTGATGAGGCTCGAAACACAATACTTGCGGCGGCTGGATGAAGTCCGCGCCATGGCCCGGGGCGATGGCCTTCATGCGGGCGCCCAGCACCATATTGAATGTGCGGCAATGGTCCAGATTGGAAGGGTCTTTTTCCGGATGCGTGACGATTATCTGCGGCTTGGCCGCGCGCAATACCCGGGACAGCCTGTCGACGGTTTCGGCGGACTCGGGCAGCGGATAGTCGCCCAGATCGTAGAAATGCAGGGATTCCACCCCCAACAACGCGGCGGCGCGTTCGGCTTCGGCGCGCCGGATCTCCTTGACGGCCTGGCGGTCATTTTGGGCCTGCGCGGCCCATGCCGAATTGGATTCGCCATTTTCACCGTAACTCAGGCACACCAACTGCACCGGGACGCCCAGTTCGGCGTGCAACGCAATCGCACCGCCGCAACGCCATACAAAATCGCCCACATGCGCCGTGATCACGACTATCGACTTATCCACCATGAGATCTCCCGCTGAAAATCCCATTATATAAATAGAAACGGTATTGTATACTGTACAACGACTACAGAATCCAAGCGGCTATGCGGAGAGGTGAATCATGAGCAATGACGGTGTGGTTGCGGTGGAGCGGGCGCTGAGCGTGCTGGACTGTTTCAAACCGGGGTCGGACAAGCTGACGCTGGCGCAATTGGCTCAGCGCCTGCCCCTGCACAAGACTACGATTTTCCGGCTGCTGAACTCTTTGGCGCGCTGCGGCTACGTCGTGCGCCACAGCGATGGCAAATACACGCTGGGGCCGCGCGTGCTCTATTTGGGCCGGGTCTACGAGAAAAGCTTCAACCTGGCCGATACGGTCACGCCGATATTGACCAGGCTTTCAGAGCAGACGGGCGAAAGCGTGTCCTACTACATCGAAAACGGCGATGACGGATCCCGGCTCTGCCTATTCAGGCATCAACCGCATGAAGGCCTGCACCGGCAGATACTGGCGGGCACGGTCATGCCGCCCGACGATTCCGCCACAGGCCGGATATTCAATATCTGGGCGCGCGGCGGCGATCGCGGCAATGAAGCCCTGCCCTTTTTCTCTTGCGGGATCCGCGACCCCTATACCTCGTCCTGGTCCACGCCGGTCATCGGCCACGACGACCAATTCGCGGGGGCGTTGACGCTGGCCGGCCTGTCGGAAAGATTGCAGTCTGCCGATGCCGGGCGCTACACGGCGGCCTTGATGGCCGCCGCGGACGAACTGTCCGCCCGGCTGGGCGCCACAAAAGATATACGCGACGCCGTATACGGATAAGCAGGCGAAGAAAACGGCCGCTATATGGCGTACGCCGCCAGTGGCGGCTTGCCGTCCAGCGCCAGCAACAGATTGGTCGTGGCCATCTCCGCCATGGCTTGGCGGGTTTCGTGGGTGGCCGACCCCATGTGCGGCAAAGCCACTACCTTGGGGTGATCGCGCAGGGGCGAATCGGCGGGCAAGGGCTCCACATCGAACACATCCAGCCCCGCCGCGCGCAGCGTGCCGCGGTCCAGCGCGTCCAGCAGCGCCTCTTCCTGCACAATGGGGCCGCGCGCGCCATTGATCAGGATCGCGCCCGGCTTCATGGCGGCGAATTCCCGCGGCCCGATCATGCCTCGGGTCTGGTCCGTCAGGGGCAGCATGATCACGATGAAATCCGAGGACTGCAGCAATTCGGGCAGGGACACCGCGCGCGCCTTGCCTTCCGGCAGCCCGCTGGGCGCGGGCGTGCGGGTGTGATAGAGCACCGGCATGTCGAAGCCCAGCGCCGCGCGCCGGGCCAGCGCCCGGCCGATGCGGCCATAGCCCAGTATGCCCATGGTCTTGCCATGGACGTCCCAGCCGTACAGGTCTTCCCCTATGTGGCGCTTCCAGCGTCCCTGCTGCACATACCGGCCCAGCTCCAGAATGCGGCGGCTGGTGACCAGCACCATGGCGAACAGCAGATCAGCCACTGTTTCGTTGAGCACCCCCGGCGTGTGGCACAGGGTAATGCCGCGGCGCTGGAGCGCATCCAGCTGGAAGCTGTCCACCCCCACCGAAATGCTGGATATGACCTCCAGGCGGCGGGTATGGGCCAGCACCGCTTCGTCTATCGGATAACTGGAGCCTATCATGCCCTGCACCTGCGGCAGCGCATCGAGAAAAGCCTGTTCCTGGCCCGGCGCGCGCGGGTAGGCCAGAATGACTTCATGCTGCGCGCGTATGCGCTCCAACTGCGCGGACGGCAGCTCCCGATACACCAACACCTGTTTGCGGCTCATGCGTAAGGCTCCCAAGTTGCGGCTGCAGGCGGCCGCCACCCGGCTCCGCCCGCACTGTACCGCTCAATCGTTCGGCTCAATGATAGCCGCTTGCGTCCAATTCCGCGCGGGTGGGCAGGCCTTCGGTGTCGCCCAGTACTTGCACGGCGCGCGCCCCTATCCAGGCGCCGCGCTCGACGGCGCGGCGCAGGCCACGGCCTTCGAGCAACCCGCTGATGACGCCCACGGCGAAACCGTCGCCCGCTCCCACCGTGTCCACCACGGTATCCACGGGGCAGCCGGGCACGTAGCCCTGCTCGCCGCCATCATCGAAATAAGCGCCCTCGGCGCCCAGCTTGACGACCACCAGCTTCGCGCCCCGTTCCAGATAGAACTGCGCCATGCCCTCGGGCGTGTCGCGCTCCGTCAGCAGACGCCCCTCTTCCAGGCCGGGAAACACCCAGTCCGCGCCGCGCGCCAATTCATTGATGCCCGCGCGCATATGTTCCGTGGAGGCCCATAAGGTGGGCCGCAAATTGGGATCGAACGATACCGTCTTGCCGGCCGCGCGCATCAGCGCCATGCTGCGGCGGGACACTTGATAGCAGTTGTCCGAGATGGCCGCAAACACGCCGGTGCTGTGCAGATGCCGCGCGCCGCGGAGCCAGGCCTCGTCGATGTCTTCCGGCTGCATCTGGCTGGCGGCCGAGCCCTTGCGATGGTATTCAACCGGAGGATCGCTGCCGTCCTCGACGCGCCCCTTGAATTGCAGGGCGGTGCGCTGGCCGGGGTCGCACACCACGTGCGAGCAGTCTATGCCCTCGCGCTGCATCTCGGCCAGCAGATAGCGGCCCATGGAATCCGCGCCCAGCCGGCTGGCCCAGCCCACCTTGAAGCCCAGGCGGGCCAGGCCTATGGCCACATTGGTTTCCGCGCCGGCGGTACGTTTGTAAAAAGCCTGGGCGTGCTCCAGCGGGCCGGGCCGGTCCGCGACCAGCATCATCATGGCTTCGCCGAATGTCACCACATCCAATGCGGCGCTCATAAGCAAACCTCCAGATCACGTAATTGTTGGACGGCGCCGCGGGTGACGGCGAGCAAATCTTCCCCCGCCAGCGGATACTCGATGGCGCACGGCAGCCCGCGAGGCATGGCGCGCATGACAGCCCGCCAAGGCGCGGCCGAATCGGGCAAGGGCACGGCCACCCAGCGCGCCGGCTGGCGCTGCACCCCCTTGCAGTGCACATAACGCACCCGGCCGGCAAAAGCCTGGGCCGCCTGCAAAGGGCATTCGCCGGCCCAATGCCAATTGCCGACATCGAAAGTCATGCCCAGCGGCAGCCCGGCCCGATCCGCATCCGCAAAAAAGCCCTCCAGCGCATGCAGCGAGCCCGCCGCGCCGGTCTGGTCGTTTTCGATCAAAAGTTCGATGCCGCGGCCCTCCAGGCGCTGCGCCAAGAAGGCCAGGCTCGGACGCGCCGCCCTGCCATAGCCGCCTATCGACATTTTCAATACGGGCGCCGACAATGTCGCCGCCGCCTGCAACCCGCGCTCCAGGGCCGCGGCGCACAGCTCGCCATGGGCGGACCACAACGCCTCCGGGCTGGAATACACGCAATCCAGGCCCAGGCCGCGGATCAGCGCGGATAGCTCGCGCAGCTCCGCGCCGCCTTCGCCGGACATCTCCGGGCCGAGCCCGCTCCCGCCGCATCCCGTCTGCAGCAACTCGCCGCGTATCTCCACGCCATCGGCGCCGGCGGCGCCGCACAGGCCGACGAACCACCCTTGGCCATGGCGTTTTACCTCCGCCGCGCCAAAGGATGATAAAGAAACCAGGATGCGATTCGAGGAAGTCATGTAAGAAGCCGTGCCGCGCCGCGGATGCCCGCGCGCCGCCACCGCCGGCGCATCGCCGCTGCGCGGCAATGCCGGACGGAAGGGTTAATGATTCAGTATCTGGCCCAGGAAATTGCGGGTCTTTTCGTGTTGCGGCTGTCCAAAAAATTGATCGGGGGGCGCCTGCTCCACGATCTTGCCGTCCGCCATGAAAATGACCCGATCCGCCACGCTGCGGGCGAAGCCCATTTCATGCGTGACGCAAAGCATGGTCATGCCGTCTTCAGCCAGGCCTATCATGGTGTCCAGGACTTCCTTCACCATTTCCGGGTCCAGCGCCGAGGTAGGCTCGTCGAACAGCATGACCTTGGGCGTCATGCACAGCGCCCGCGCAATGGCCACGCGCTGCTGCTGGCCGCCCGAAAGCTGGCTGGGATACTTGGCGGCCTGGTCGCCGATGCGCACGCGTTCCAGATACTTCATGGCCAGCGCTTCGGCTTCCGCCCTGCTTTTGCCGCGCGAGCGCATGGGCGCCAGCATGCAATTCTGCAGGATCGTCATGTGCGGGAACAGATTGAACTGCTGGAACACCATGCCGACTTCCTGGCGCACCGCCTCGATATTGCCGGCCTTGGCGGTCAGATCGATGCCGTCGACCACGATGCGTCCCTGCTGCACTTTTTCCAGGCCGTTGATGCACCGGATCAGCGTGGACTTGCCCGAGCCCGAAGGCCCGCAAACCACGATGCGCTCGCCGGCCTGTACGCTCAGATCTATGTCGGTCAACACGTGGAACTTGTCGTACCACTTGTTCAGCTTTTCAATCTCTATGATGTTCCGGTCCCCCGGAGCATTCGCCTGATGGCCGGCGGCCGCAATCTGCTTGTCTGTCATGATCGATCGCTATCGAATCAGGATTTGCCCAGCTCGGGCAGCGGCGTGCCCAGCCATTTTTGGTAGAGCTTGCTGAACTCGCCGTTCTTGATGTTTTTCTCCACGGCCTCGTTGACCGCCTTCAAGGTGTTGGGCTCGCCCGGACGCATCGCCACCGCCATTTCCTGCTGCAGCAGCACGAACTTGTTCTCGAAGCGATTGGGCGCGCGCTGGGCGATCTGGCCCGCTACCGTGGTCGAGCAGCCGATGGCGTCGACCTGGCCCGACAGCAAGGCCTGCATGGCGGAAGCATCGTCGTCGAAGCGCCTGATGTTCGCATCCTTGGGAGCGACCTTGGTGACGGCGATATCCTGCGTGCTGGCACGCGCCACGCCTATGCGCTTGCCCGCCAGGTCCTCAGGCTTGGCGATGGTCAGGTCCTTGCCGCCGAACACGACGATCTGGGCGGCTGAATAAGGCTGGGAAAACTGGACCTGCTTGGCGCGCTCCGGGGTGATGGCGAGCGAGGCGACCAGCAGATCCACCTTGTTGGTCAGCAAAAAGGGAATGCGATTGGGGCCGGTGACGGAGACGATATTGACCTTGACGCCCAAGTCCTTGGCCAGTTGCTTGGCCACATCGGCGTCGTAGCCATCCGGCTGGTTCTTGGCATTCAGGATGCCATAGGGCGGGAAGTCGACCAGCATGCCGACGGTCAGTTCGCCCTTTTGTTTCACTTGGTCTATGGTTTCCGCGGCCGCCGGCCCCGACGCCAGCGCAAGGGCCGTGCAGCTTGCAATGAGCGCGGCGCCCGTCAGCACGGCGCTCGCAAATGTGCGCATCTTCGTGATCACTAACATATTATGTCTCCATGAGTCGGGTTAAAACATTGATGAAAGAAGGAATGCCCCATTGCCGCCTAGCGCGATGCCGTGGCGGCAAGCCGGCGTTCCATATAGGCGGCCAGCAAGGAAAGCGGCCAGCACAGCACAAAGTAAATGGCCGCCACGATAGAAAACACCACCATGGGCTGGAAGGTCGCGTTGTTGATGATCTGGCCCGCCCGCGTCAATTCCGTAAAGCCTATGATGGCCGCCAGCGACGTGCCTTTGACGATCTGCACCAGGTAGCCGACCGTGGGCGGCACGGCGATCTTCAAAGCCTGGGGCAGCACCACGTCGCGCATCTTGTTCCAATACGACAGGCCCAGGGCCTCGGCGGCTTCCCACTGGCCGCGCGGAATCGCTTCGATGCAGCCGCGCCAGATTTCACCCAGGAAGGCGCCGCTATTGAGCGTCAAGGCGACCGCGGCCGCCAGCCAGGGGTTGATGTCCAGCCCCAGGACGGGCGCGCCGAAGAACACCAGGAACAACTGCAGCAGCAGCGGCGTGCCGCGGAACACCTGGATGAACCACATGGAAAGCGTGCGCGCCACGGCATTTTCCGCCGTGCGCGACAGCGCCACGATCAGGCCCACTATGCCGCCGCCGATGAAAGCCATCAGCGACAGGGCCACCGTCCATTGCGCGGCTTCGACCAGGAACCAGAAATCGGAATAGCCAAAAGTGCGCATTATCGGCGGTCCGGATAGTTGAGCCCCCACTGGAACACCAGCCGGAACAGATAAGAGAACAACAGCGTCAGCAAGAGATAGATACCGGTGATGACGATATAGATCTCGAAGCTGCGGAAGGTTTCGGATTGCAGGTTGGCTGCGACGGAGGTAAGGTCGTCGGCGGAGATGACGGATACCACGCTGGACGCCAGCATCAGCAGGATGAATTGGCTGGTGAGCGCCGGATAGATGGCCTTGAGCGCCGGCTTCAGGATGATGTAGCGGAAGATCTCGACTCTGCTCAGGCTCAGGGCCATGCCCGCCTCGATCTGCCCTTTCGGTATGGATTCTATCCCCGCGCGCACGATCTCGGTGGCATAGGCCCCGAGATTGAATACCATGGCGATCAAGGCCGCCGTATAAGGTGACCAGCGCACCCCGATCGCGGGCAGGGCGAAAAAGAAAAAGAAGAGCTGGACCAGGAAAGGCGTGTTGCGGATGATTTCGATATAGGCGTTGATGAGCCAGCGCAAAGGCGCGGGGCCGGCCGTCTTGCCCCAGGCGCACACCACCGCCACCATGAGCCCGAACAGCATCGCCAGGGCGGACAACTGGATGGTCATCCAGGTGCCATGCAGCAGCAATGGCCAAGCGTCGAACACCGGACCGAATTGGAATGAATAATTCACTTTATTCCTGAACCAAGGTATTGCCGACGGTAAAAGCATACCGCGCGATTTGAAAAATACCTACACCAACGCCGCCGCCCCCGGCGCAACGGCCGCCGCTGGATGGCCGCGCCGCCCTCCTTTCTTCAGGGCTTCGGACTTTGAAACCGGTTTCAGATCTATATGTAAAGGAGTGAATTATATCAGGAGTTCAAAAAACGCCGGTTTCCACGATTTTTCGGGCGCGGCCGGAAAAGCGCCCGGCGGGTGCGAGCTTCAGCCCGCGGTCTTCTGCTGATAAAGGGGCTGCGCACTGGCTGTCGACCCCCGCGGGTTCAGCGAGCCGGGCAATAGAATCTTGCGCGCCGGCATATTCGCCCCTTCTATGCGCTGCAGAAGGCAATGCACCGCCAGCCGGCCCAGTTCGCCGGTGGGCTGGGAAACCGTGCTGATGCCGGGCCCGACATAGGGCGCCCACGGTGTATCGTCTATGCCTACCAGGCCGATATCCTGCCCCAGCCGCCAGCCCAGCCTGGCCGCCGCTTCGATGACGCGCAAGGTCACCACGGCATTGCCGGCCACCACCGCCGGCGTGCCGGACGCTCGCTGGCGCAGGGCGCTTAATGCTTGCACCAGACCATCCACGTCCCCGGCATGGCTTTCGAAGCACTCGCCACTCACCGCCGCGCCGTGTTCGCGCACGAACGCCTGAAAGGCCTGCATGCGCTCGATACGGGTGCTGATCCGGCCCAGGGGCTCGGTAATCAGCAGGTAATCACGGTAATGATTATCCAGCAGGTGTTGGGCGCAGAGGCGGACGGCCTGGCTGTTGTCCAGCGATACGAAATCCACCTCCAGCCCCTCATGCAGCCGGTCGACCAGCACCACCGGCCGGCCTTGCCTTGCCGTTTCCAGCACCGCGCCCGCGTCATGGCCCATCGTGTTCAGGATGAAGCCTTCCACCTTATATGAGGACAGGGCCTGCAGCCCCGCGCTTTCCCGCTCGCTTTCGTTGCCCAGATTGAATAGCATGAGCAGGTAGCCTGCTTTGCGGCAGGCCTGCTCCGCCCCGCTCAGCACGGCGACCGAATATGGATTGGTGATATCCGCCACCACCAGGCCTATCAGGCGCGAACGCCCCCGCTTCAAGGCCTGCGCCATGGGGCTGGGCGTATAGCCCAGGGCGGCGATGGAAGCCTCCACCCTTTTGGCGATTTCCGGGGTCAGCAAGGTCTCGCGATGATTCAGGAATCGCGAAACCGTCGCCTTGGATACGCCTGCATGGCGCGCCACATCCGCGATCGTGCTGCGTGCCGGAGCTTTGCTCATAGTGGTGCTAGAAATGAAAACGGCTGGGGCCTAAAGGATAGGAGGTCGGCATGGGCCTCCATTATGCGCCCTCGGGCGCAAAAATGCGCAGCGCCGCCATGCTTTTACAGGCGGTGTTCAGCGGATGGCGGATACATTGCTCCCGACGCATGCCGCCTTATGGCACAGTCCGTTCGCCTTTACAAACAACCGTGTAAATGGCTAACCTTTTAGAATTTCCCGTTGGCGGCGGCCGCCGACGGGCCCCTTCATGAGGAAGCCTATGGCGACTACCCCTGCATTCGACATCGTCCTGTTCGGGGGAACCGGCGACCTGGCCCTGCGCAAGCTGATCCCGGCCTTGTACCAGGCGCACAAGGCCGGAAGCCTGCAGGAGGACGGCCGCATTTTCGCGCTCGGCCGCAAGCCCCTGGGGCTGGACGGCTATAGGCAGCTGCTCGAGCGGCGCATCGCCCCCGGGCCCGGCCCGGACGGCGACGCAGACGCCTGGGCCGGCTTTCTGGCCCGCCTGCGCTTTCTTACCCTGGACGCCGGCACGGCGGCGGACTACAGCCGCCTGGCCGAGGCGCTGGGGATTTCCCCCGGCCGCGTCACGGTCTGCTATCTGGCCACCGCGCCGCATCTGTTCACCACGATTTGCCAGCACTTGGCCGATGTGGGCTTGAATCACCCCGGCGTGCGCGTCGTGCTGGAGAAGCCGCTGGGGCACGACCTGGAATCGGCCGATGCCATCAATGCCGCGGTAGGCCGCTGTTTCGCCGAGAACCAGATCTACCGCATCGACCATTATCTCGGCAAGGAATCGGTGCAGAACCTGATGGCCATCCGCTTCGGCAACACCTTGTTCGAGCCCCTGTGGCGGCGGGAATGGATAGACAACATCCAGATCACCATCGCCGAACAACTGGGCGTGGAAGAGCGCGGCGAATTCTACGACCGCACGGGGGCGCTGCGCGACATGCTGCAAAGCCATCTGCTGCAGCTGCTGTGCATAGTCGCCATGGAGCCTCCCGCCAGCCTGTCCGAAGACGCCGTGCGCGACGAAAAACTCAAAGTTCTGAAATCGCTGAAGCCCTTCAGCACCGAAGACGTGGTCACCAAGACCGTGCGCGGGCAATATCGCAGCGGCGCCATCGACGGCAAAGCCGTGCCGGGATACCTGGAAGAACCCCACGTAGCGCCGGACAGCCATACCGAAACCTTTGTCGCCCTGCAGGCCGAAGTCGCCAATTGGCGCTGGGCGGGGGTGCCGTTTTTCCTGCGCACCGGCAAGCGCATGCAGGAGCGCGTGGCGGAAATCGTCATCAATTTCCGCAAGGTCCCGCACGAGGTCTTTCCCATGCCAATAGGGCTGTCGTCGGCCAACCGCCTCGTCATACGGCTACAGCCAAAAGAAAGCATACGCCTGTATTTCCTGGCCAAGGAACCGGGCGACGCCATGCATCTGCAATCGGCCTATCTGAACCTGGATTTCCACACCATGTTCAGGGCCAGATGGGCCGACGCCTACGAGCGTCTGCTGCTGGACGCCATACATGGCCGGCTGGCCCTGTTCATGCGCCGCGACGAACAGGCGCAGGCCTGGAAATGGGTGGAACCCATACTGGACTGCTGGCGCTCGCACACCATGGCGCCCAAAAGCTATACGGCGGGCAGCTGGGGGCCGGCGGCATCCAGCGGCCTGCTATCGCGCGCCGGCGTAGTCTGGCACGAAGAGGCCTGACGGCATGTGGCACGGCTTCGACAGCAGAGCATCATGCCTGGACGCCATGGCGCGCAGCATCGCCGGCACGCTGATCGGCGCGGTGGCGGCGCGCGGCCGAGCGGGCCTGGCGGTGTCCGGCGGCCGTTCTCCGGCGGCGCTGTTCGACGCGCTCAGCCAGGCCGATGTACCCTGGGGCCAAGTGGAGGTCACCCTGGTGGACGAACGCTTCGTGCCGCCGGATGCGCCCGACAGCAACGAGCGCCTGGTACGCAGCCATCTGCTGAAAGGCAAAGCAGCCGCGGCGCGCTTCACCGGTCTGGTCAGCCATCCGGCCAGCCTGCCTCGAAGCCTGGCGCAAGCCAATCTTCAGACGGGAGACTTGTCCCTGGTCATCCTCGGCATGGGAGACGACGGCCACACTGCTTCATTGTTCCCGGGAGCCCCGCAGCTGGCGCAGGCGCTGGATCCCTCCCGGACGGCGCGCTACATTCAGGTATCGCCGCCGGACGCGCCGCACGAACGCATCAGCATGACCCTCGCCGCCATCTTGAGCGCCGGCCGTATCATGCTGAATATCTCGGGGCGGGCCAAGCGCGATATTTTTGAACAGGCCGCGCGCCGGATCACGCCCGACCTGCCGATCAGCTACATCATCCATCAACACGGAGTCCCCTTCGATGTCTACTGGCACCCTTGAACGGCCGCAGCACCTGGTCGCCGACGTCGGGGGCACCCATGCCCGTTTTGCGCTTTGCCGCTCGGTTGCCGACATCGGCCATATCAGCATGGTGAACAGCGCCGATTTCCCGACGCTGCAGCAGGCCATACGGCATTATCTGGATCAATTGGGCGGGCCCGCGGTGGATAGCGCAGTCATCGGCATTGCCAACCCCGTGGTGGGCGATCAGGTGAAAATGACGAATTCGCCCTGGACATTCTCGATAGAGCAAACCCGACGCTCGCTGGGGCTGCGCGCACTGCACGTGATCAATGACTTCACGGCGCTGGCGCTGGCGCTGCCGCATCTGGACAGCTCGGCGCTGCGCCAGGTGGGCGGCGCATCCACGGGCGCGCGAGGTGCGCCGCTGGGCGTCATCGGCCCGGGAACGGGCATGGGCGTTTCAGGCCTGATCCCTATGCCCGGGGGCGGCTGGATACCGCTGGCCAGCGAAGGCGGGCACGCCAGTTTCGCGCCCGCCGACGACAGGGAAGCCATGCTGTGGCGGGCCGCGCACAATGAATATGGCCACGTTTCCACGGAAAGGCTGGTTTCTGGGCCCGGGCTGGTGTTCATGTACCGCGCCATTTGCGAGCATGCGGGGCGCAAGCCGCGGGATTACTCCCCCGCCGACATCAGCCGCCTGGCCATGGCGGATGCGGACCCGGATTGCGCCGCCGCGCTGGACACCTTCTGCGCCATCCTGGGCACCGCCGCCGGCAACCTCGCGCTGATCCTGGGCGCACGCGGCGGCATGTATATCGGCGGCGGCATCGTGCCCAAGCTGGGCGATTATTTTCCGCGGTCGCCCTTTCGCCGCCGCTTCGAAGACAAAGGCCGCTTTTCGGGCTACTTGGCGGCGATCCCCGTTTATGTGATCATGGATGATTACCCCGCCCTGGTAGGGGCCGCCGCCTATCTGGACACCTACGCGCATGGCTGACACCATCAAGGCCGAGATCAAACGCAGGCTGTCCGATCTGAGCGCCGCGGAACGGAAAGTAGCCAATCTCGTTCTGGAACACACGCATTACATCGCCAAGCTGGCGCTGGCGGACGTAGCCCGCATGGCCCAGGTCAGCGAGCCCACCGTCATCCGCTTCTGCCGCACCATGGGTTACAGGGGCTGGCCGGATTTCAAGATCAGGCTGGCCGCCGGCCTGATATCGGGCGTGCCCTATGTCCATGCGGCGCTGACGCCCCAGGACGACACGGCCATGCTGGCCGCGAAAGTCATGGACAACGCCGTCTCCGCCCTGCTGCGGGTGCGCAACGACATCGACCCCGGCTACATCGATGCGGCCATCGACTTGCTGATCCGCGCCCGGCGCATAGAATTCTACGGCGTCGGCAATTCGGGCATTGTGGCCGCGGACGCCCAGCACAAGTTCTTCCGCTTCGATTTCTGCACCGTCGCCTATTCAGACAGCCATGTGCAGCTGATGGCGGCTTCGCTGCTGGACGAACGCGACGTGCTGGTCGCCATCTCTCATTCGGGCCGATCCACCGAACTGCTGGACGCGGTGCGCCGCGCACGCCGCAATGGCTGCCCCATAGTGGCCATCACCGCCACCCACACGCCCCTGGCGCGCCTGGCCACCATCTTGCTGCGCGCCGATACCCAGGAAGACACCGATCTATACAGCCCCATGATTTCACGCCTGGCGCACCTGGCCCTGATCGACGTCCTGGCCCTGGGCGTGGCCATCAGGCAAGGGCAAGGCGCAAGCCGGCTGCTGAAGAAAACCAAGCAAAGCCTGTTGACGAAACGCCAGCCATGAACGATAACGCCATTTCCATTGCTCCCTCCCTGGATCAGTTCATACGCAAATTGCCCAAGGCGGAATTGCATCTGCATATCGAAGGCACGCTGGAACCCGAGCTGATATTCCGCCTGGCCGAGCGCAATCGCATGGCCCTGCCCTATCCCTCGGTCCAGGCCTTGCGCGACGCCTACCTCTTCGAGGATCTTCAGTCCTTCCTGGATCTTTATTACGCGGGCGCCGGCGTCCTGCTCGCCGAGCAGGACTTCTATGACATGACCGCGGCCTATATGCGCCGCGCCCAGGCCGACGGCGTCGTGCACGCCGAGATCATGTTCGATCCTCAAACGCACACGGAACGCGGGGTGCCGATGGCCGCCGTATTCGCGGGCATGGCGCGGGCGCTGCGTGAAGCGCGGGACCAAAGCGGCATGACGAGCTATCTGATCCTGAGCTTTCTGCGGCATCTGAGCGAAGAGCAGGCGTTCGCATGCCTGGACGCCGCCCTGCCGCTGCGCGAACAATACAGCGACTTATGGATAGGCATAGGCCTGGATTCCGCCGAGCGCGGCAACCCGCCCGCCAAATTCGCGCGCATATACCGGCGCTGCAGGGAATTGGGATTCCGCCTGGTGGCGCATGCCGGCGAGGAAGGCCCGCCTTCGTATGTGGCGGACGCGCTCGATCTGCTGCATGTGGAACGCATAGACCATGGCGTGCGCAGTGAAGAAGACCCCGCCTTGCTGCAACGGCTGGTCGCCGACCGTATCCCATTGACGGTTTGCCCGATGTCGAACCTGAAACTGCGGGTCGTGCGGGATCTGCGGCAACATAACCTGGCGCGCCTGTTGCGGCAGGGCGCCATGATTACCGTGAATTCCGGCGACCCCGCCTATTTCGGCGGCTACGTGGCGGACAATTATTTGGCCAGCGCCCAGACCATGGATTTGAGCCGCGAAGAATTGGCCCAGCTCGCGCGCAACAGCATCCTCGCCAGCTTCCTGCCGCGGGTCCGGAAAAGGGAATTGCTGCAACACCTGGATGGCTGCCTCGCCACCATGGCTTGAATCGCGCGCCCAGCCTGTCCGCGTCTCGCGTGGCGTCTGGCAGACGGCGACTATCGCGGCTCACGCGGTGTATAGCGGTTCGATTGCAAGAGATCTCCGCGCTCCAGGCGACAAAAAGCCCGCCATGAAGGCGGGCTTTCGTCACTACAGCTACCAAGCGGCCAAAAGACCTCGTGGCTTAGATGATCTGTATGGACTTGGCTTGGGGGCCCTTCTGGCCTTCGGCAGCCACGAAAGAGACACGCTGGTTCTCTTCGAGCGACTTGAAGCCAGTTCCGATGATATCGGAATGATGAGCGAACAAATCCTTGCCGCCCGACTCAGGCTTGATGAAGCCGTAGCCTTTTTCGTTGTTGAACCACTTAACAATACCGGTTTCTGTTTGCATTTCCGCAATCCCTAAAATAATCGAGCGACACGCCCAGGTAGAAGACTGTCAAGATTGTAGAGATTGGAGCAAAAAAGTACTGTTTGCGGTACTGATTGTACTAACATCAACGAACTTGAAAATCTGGGCCGATTATTATACATAAACAGGGGGAAAGTCAACCCCGAAATCAACCATTCCTGGGCTACGCCCGAATTGCCTGAAGAACGCACGCCCCGGTAGCGCATTCGCCCAATTTCGGAACCAGACCCCAGCCAGCATCCGCATGTTATCGGCGATGTTATCGGCGACGATCATACCGCCATCCACGGGCGGGTCGGCCTCGTCGCGCCACACGGCCATGTCCATAGACCGCCCACCGCCGACCACGCCGGGCGCAAGAACCGTTCGCCATCGAGACGACCACGAAGGCCCGTCAGGATCGATCCCACTAGTTGTTTCTGTAGAGCCAGCCAGCAGCGATGCCATACAACCGCGGCAGCGCCTTGGCGGCCAGTGCAGAGACACTAAAGAGACTGCATTGCGCAAAAAATATTGCCGCGCTGGATAGTGATAGCGCGCCGAAACCGGCAAGCGAACACCCGCAGCCTGAGATTTTTACATTAAGTGACATATATAGGCTTGCGCCCGCCATGGGCGGGCACTTAGACTAGCGCCAATTAAATCACAGATACGATTGTACATCATATATGCGATCAAATCAAGTTAAGTCAGCCACTCGCGTACTCGATCTTCTGGAATATTTATCCCGCCCGGCCACGGCAAAGCGGGTCACCGATATTGCAAATGCGCTCGACATACCGCAGAGCAGCGCCTCCATGCTGCTGGGCACCTTGGAAGCGCGTGGATACATCGAACGACACGGGCGGGAATATCGGATTGCCAGGCGATATGCCGAGTTTGGATGGGTGGCCGGAGAGCTTGGGATCCTCATCCGGGCTTCGAAACCCTATATGGCGCGGCTCACCGATCAAACTGGCGAGTCTACGTTTTTAGGAGTGCTGACCACCAACCGCGAAATGGAATATGTAGAAAAAGTGACCAGCGCCAGCCCACTGCGATATGACGCCGAACTCGGCACTCGCGCGGCGTATGCCACCACCAATGGCCTAGTGCTTCTTGCCGGCTTAAATGACGCCGAGCTCGAAACATACATTGCTACCACCAGCTTCAAAGCGCTTACTCCCGTCACGATCACAGACAAAGAGCAATTACTCGATGAAATCCAACGGGTCCGCCAACAGGGATACGCCACATTGATAGATAGCCATGTGGTAGGCGCAGCCGGCGTATCAGCCCCCGTTCGAAATCAAAAAGGTGAAACCGTTGCGGCTATATGCGTGATTGCGCCCGTGAGCCGCTTCAAGACCAAAGCCCGGGCAATCACTGACGCCCTGCTGAGCACCTGCAAAGAGATCAGTTCCAACTTGCCAGCGTAAGAAACACATCCGTCTTTATATTGGATAACTCATGCACATTATCGTTATTGGAGCAGGCATCGTTGGAGTGAGCTGCGCCTACAGGCTGCAGAGTGCGGGACACGAGGTCACATTGATCGACAAAGGCGCCGTAGGAATGGGCTGCTCTTTTGGTAATGGCGGGGCCATAAGCCCTGATCTATGCGTACCCATCGCGCTGCCTGGGATGCTCAAACGGGTACCGCGCTGGTTCGCCGACCCGCTCGGGCCTCTAGTGGTCAGATGGTCCCATTTTCCCAGCGCCCTTCCGTGGATGATCAAGTGGATCAAGGAAGGCAGGGATATCCAGAAGGTGCAAGCGAATTCCAATGCTTTGCGGGCGCTGCACCGGCATGCCCTCGCGGATTATCGGGAAATGCTGGGCGCTGACTATGCGGAGCATATCGAGGAAACCGGGCAAATCTATGTATGGCAAAACGACCGCTCGGGGCCTGTAGAAATCTTGGCCAAAACCCTGCGCGAACGGCATGGCGTAAAAGCAGAGCGGTTGAACGCGGCCGACATCCAACGCATAGATCCACATCTCAATCCAATATATAAAAATGGGCTGCATTTTCCCGAAAACGGACACACTCTCAATCCATTGCGGTTGGTCGAAACGCTGGCGGAAAAGTTTCGCATGCATGGCGGCCGTATTCTCAATGATGAATTGGTGTCCTTTTCGACAGTAAACGGCGTGGCGCGCAGCGCAAAATTCGCCAAGGGTTCTTACGACGCTCAGGCCTTCGTTCTTGCTACGGGTATAGACGGCGCGCGGATGGCGGGCCAGCTTGGCGACGCGGTATCCATACAGGCCGAACGCGGCTACCACGTAATGCTTCCCAAGCCCGAAATACGTCCGGCTATCAAGATAAGCAACCGTGATCACATGTTCGGGCTTACCCCCATGCGCGACGGCGTGCGAATATCCGGGACTGTCGAGATCGCCGCCGCTACAGCCCCTCCGAACTATAAGCGCGCGGAAGCGCTACTGACCCGCGCAAAAGAGATGTATCCATCACTCAATACCGAGGGCGCCACCTTTTGGATGGGAAGCCGGCCATCGACGCCCGACTCGCTTCCCATTATCGACCGCGCCACCCGCGCGCGCAATGTGATTTATGCGTTCGGACATGGGCACTCGGGCCTGACCGGCGCCCCAATGACGGCTCGCTTGGTGCGGACGCTAATAGAGGACACTCCGCCACCAATCGATCTGGCGCCGTTTCGCCATTCCCGATTTTGACTCTTATATCAAACTTACAGGAACATGCATGTTGCAGGAAGCCGCAAACCCTCATACGAGGCAAATCGCTATTGGCGTCGACACCGGCGGGACGCATACGGATGTCGTATTGATCAATGGGGATACCGTCCAAACCCTGAAAGTGCCCACTACGCCTTCGGATTTGAATGTTGGAATCTTGAAGGGACTAACAAGCATCTGCGAAGCCAATGGGCTGAGTATTCACCAGTTGGATCGATTCTGCTATGCGACCACGTTCGTTACGAACCTGATCGTCGAGCAAAAAGGAGCGCAGATTGCGCTCATCACGACGGAAGGCTTCAGGGACGTGCTGGAGATCGGACGTGCCTCCCGCAAACCCGATGTTTACGATATCCATTGGCGCGCCTCCAAGCCTCTCGTGCCGAGACACCTGCGCTTCGTGGTGCGCGAGCGTATGAATTACACCGGAGAAACGCTCATCGAACTCGATGAAGCGCAAGCCCGAGACGTACTGGAAGCTATTCGCGAAACCGGCGTAAAGAGCCTGGCCGTATGTTTCCTCCATGCATATGCCAACCCCGCACATGAACGTAGAATCGCCGAGATGGCAAAAGAGATCTGCCCAGAGGTAGACGTCTCCTTATCAAGCGATGTGGTGCGCGAATTCCGTGAATACGAGCGCACGAGCACGACATGTGTCAATGCCCTTATCAAGAAGGCGATTACCGACCACCTGAACAGCCTGGCAAGCGCATCGCATGAAAAAGGGCTGGCCGGCAGTTGCTATATCATGCGCGGCAACGGGGGGCTATCGACTTTCGAAGCCGCCTCCAGGGTGCCGGCTGCCATCACCCACTCGGGCATCATGGGCGGCATCGTCGGCGCCGCGGCGCTGGCCCGGCAATGCGGCATCCAAAACATAATCACTCTGGACATGGGCGGCACGAGCACCGACGTCGCACTGATTTCCAACGGAGAACCGCAGCTCGTACACCAAAGCAAAGTCGGTGATTATCCCCTGCTGATTCCTACGCTGGATATGGTCACCATCGGTGCGGGCGGAGGTTCCATCGCTTATATCGATGGGGGATCCGCCATGCGCGTCGGGCCACACAGCGCAGGATCCGTTCCCGGACCCGCCTGCTATGGCCAAGGCGGCGCAGACCCAACGGTTACGGACGCCAATCTGTATACCGGCCGGCTGAATCCCCGGACTTTCCTTGGCGGCGCCCGAACACTATACCCTGAACAAGCCGAACAAGCGATAAAAGAAAAGATAGCCAAGCCACTGGGGATCAATTCCGCTGACGCAGCGCTGGGGATCATGTCGATTGCCGAAGCGCATATGACAAATGCAATAAAGCTCATTTCAGTGGAAAGAGGACTCGACTGCCGGGACTTCACCCTTGTTGCGTTCGGAGGCGCCGGCGCTTTGCATGCCACACGCTTGGCGGAAGAATTAAGCATTACCCGCGTAATTGTCCCACCCGCGCCAGGGAACCTTTCGGCGATGGGCCTGCTGTGCGCCGATGTGCGGCACGATATGGCGCGCACCCTGGTAATAGGCCTTTGTGCGGATAATATCCAGCCAATGCGTAGCGCCGTGGATGAACTCAAGAAGCAAGCTGCCGACGCTTTGCGGGCGGAAGGCATACCAGCTACGGATTCCCTGCTGTTCACATCGATCGACCTTCGGTACAAAGGCCAGAACTACGATCTGAACCTTCCCTTGAACGACTCGGACTTCATGGACGCATTTCAAGGTTTGCAGGAACGGTTCAATCAACAACATGAGAAAGTTTACGGTTACCTGCTGAAAGATCGCCGCATCGAAGTCGTCAATCTTCGCATCACTGCCATGGGAACAGTGCGAAAAGCGCTTTGGCCACGGCATGCGCCTGTTGCATCAAAACCGTTACCTCATACAACGCGTTCCGTCTATCTACACAGCTCGGGATGGGAAATGCTGGGCGTCTATCGCTTCGAGGAACTACATCCCGAACAAAGCATCGATGGGCCGGCAATCATTGAATATCCAGGCTCCACGCTGTACTTGGCGCCAAATTGGGCATGTTCATTCGATGCTTTCAAGAATGCGCATCTGAGCCACCACTGCTGATCGATAGGAATAAATATGCACTTCAGCGAAAGTCTCGGCGATATCGCCGATGTCGATACGGATAATGTCGATCCCGTTACATTGGAAATCGTGCGCAATGCCCTGGTGGCGATTGCTCAACGCATCACTCGCAGAATGATCCGTTCGGCCATTTCCTTCATTGTGAAGGAAATGGAGGATTGCTCCGCTTCCATCCTCGATGCAAAAGGGCAACTGCTCGCGGAAGAGGCCGGCCCGCCCATCCAGCTCAATACCGTGGGCATTTGCCTACAGACCATTCTTAAGCACACGATGCCGCCCGAAACCTGGAAGCCGGGCGACATTGTGATCGTCAACGATCCGTATATCGCCGGCGAGTCGCTGGCGGCGACACACACCAACGACTACCTGGCGTACAGCCCGCTCTTCTTCGATGGGCAACTGATAGGCTTCTCCGGCCTGATGGTTCACCATCTGGACATTGGCGGCATGAATATGGCTACGCGCGGTTGGGGTACCGAAATATATCAGGAAGGGCTGCGCTTACCAGCCGTCAAGGTGGTAAGCGCGGGGGTTCTGCAAAAGCAGATACTGGAAATCGTCTTGAACAACACGCGAACGCCCGACACTTTGGAAAATGACTTGCTTTCCCAAATTGCAAGTGTGGGCATAGCGCAGTCGGATATTCACTCTTTGTTCCAAAAGTACGGCAAAGAACAAATGCTCCGGTGTTTTGATGCGCTACTGGACTTCTCCGAGCGTAGAACACGCGATGAGATCTCCCGCATCATCGACGGCGAATACGAACACCAGGAGCCGGTGCTCGATGACGGCGCCCAAGGCGGGCCGCATTACTTGCGCTTGAAAGTCATAAAGAAAGGGTCTGAAATGACCTTCGACTTCACAGGCACCGACCCGCAGATTTCCGGACCAATCAACAGCCCATTGGCAACTACGCTCTCAGCGGTCTATTACGTGATGCGATGCATAACGGGCTCCGACATTCCCAGCAACGAAGGGTGCAAACGCCCTTTGAAAATCATCGCCGAGCCCGGAACGCTCGTGAATGCGCGCAAACCGGCTGCGGTTTATCAACGCATGGTCGTATGCCATAGCATCGTGGATCTCGTCATGGGCGCGTTGGCTAAAGCGGCGCCGGACCGCGTCATGGCGGACTCTTGCGGCTGCCTTTATAACTTCACTTACGTAACGAACCCGACCACAGGTAGTCGCGTCTTGTTTGGCGAAGTGGTGCCCGGCGGATTGGGGGCCACGGCCGCCAACGACGGCATCAACGTCATGGCGTGCCACGTCACCAATTGCCATATACCCCCTATGGAGGCTCTCGAAATCGAAGCGCCGGTCCTCTATCGGCGCCGCGAATTCCAAACAGACACCGGAGGCGCGGGACGATATCGGGGAGGCGTGGGCCAAGTCCTTGAATATCAAATCCTGGGGCAGCAGCCAATGCTTGCCCATACATCGCAAAAGTCCGTATCCCTTCCCCAAGGGATTGAAGGAGGACTCCCTGGCGACGGAGGCCGATGGATCATAAACCGAGGCGGCAAAGAGGAGAGAACCCTGCCATATGCAATCGGCGACGTCGAGCCGCTGCGGACCGGCGACACGGTAACGCACCATACACCAGGGGGTGGGGGATATGGCGACCCACGACAACGCCCTATCGAATCAGTCATCGAAGATGTACGGGCGGGGCTCGTCTCGGTCTCCATGGCCGCAATCCAATACGGGGTCATCGTCGACCCCCGGACCTACGAAGCACGAAGGCTGGACACCTGAATATCGTTTTCAAAAGAACCACCAAACACAGGAGACAACACCGATGAAATTCCTACTCCAATCAATACGGCATAAATTGCCCGTGTTCGCATTTGCCGCGGTTGCCGTATTTCTCGCAGCCACGGCATCAGCAAGCAATTTTCCCTCTCAATCCATCCGACTCATCGTGCCTTGGGTGCCGGGAGGATTTACCGATGTATTCGCCAGGAAAGTCGCCGACGCCATGTCGAAGAAACTTGGGCAACCCATGATCGTTGAAAACAAGCCTGGCGCCAATGGCTCCATGGGCACCCGTTACGTTGCTCAATCTCCGGGCGACGGCTACACCATCATCATGGAAACGGCGGACACCCATGCCATCAACCCGAGCATCTATAAGGATCTTGGCTATGATCCCGTAAAAGACTTCAAGCAGGTGTCGTTCCTGTCGGCTCAGCCCTTGGTTTTTGCGGTAAACGCTTCGGTCCCCGCCAATACTGTCCAGGAGTTCATCGCATTGGCGAAAAAGAAACCCGGTGAACTGACGTACGGCACCTGGGGAATAGGAAGCGTCTCTCACCTTGGTTTCGAGCGATTCGCCAAGGAGTCGGACATACGCTTGAGCCATGTCCCGTATAAGGGCGTCAGCCCCGCCATTCTGGACGTGGTAGCGGGACGGGTCGACGCGATTTTTGTGGGCCTATTGTCAGCGGGAGACCACTTCAAGACGGGCAAGCTAAAAGCCTTGGCCATGACAAGCGCGCGTGCGGTCTCCCAAATGCCGGGTATAAAACCCTTGCGGGAAATGGGTTACCAAGACTTCGATATAAATCTTTGGTATGCGCTGGGCGTGCCGGCATCCACACCCGACGCTGTCGTACGCACACTAAGCGAGGCCGCGCAATACGCCATCAAAGAAACAGACATCAAAGCCATGCTCGAGAGCTATTCGATGGAAGTGCGCGGCACGGGCGCCGATGAGGCGCAAGCGATCATCGCCAGTGAACGGCAGCGTTGGGCAAAGGCGGCAAAGGAGGCAAATATCTCTGCCAACTAGAGAGAAGAACGGCGGCGCATCTGGTCACCTATGGCCCGTTATCACTTTGCAGGCGGCGCCGGAGGCTATGTAGCCCCGATCACCGGAGATGGCGCCGCGGCATCGAAAGAGTTCGCGCATGGTCGCGCGGTCAGCCGGCCTGTGGCGGGCAGGCAACGCGCAGATGAACGGCGAGGCACACCGGGACAGCGATTCGGCCCTGCCCTCCAGATGATCGTGTATCTTGCTATTTCTCATTGAAGATATACAATACAAACGTATATCATCTAAGAGGTGAAAACATGCGGATCGCTAAATGGGGCAACAGCCTAGCCGTCCGCCTTCCCGCCAGCTTGGTCGAAGCATTGGAATTGCGTGAAGGCGACAATATTGAAATCGTCATTGACGATGCCAGGACGTTCGCTGTTCGCAAAAAGCCCGGCGCTGAGGCCTTGTTGAAGCGTCTACGCACATTCCGGGGAAAATTGCCCGCCGATTTTCACTTCAGTCGCGACGAGGCAAATGCGCGAGAATAAATTCAAACACTTCCTCGACAGCAATGTGGTGTTGTACTTGTTGTCAGCCGATGCCGGCAAAGCGGATCGAGTAGAAAGATTGCTTGTCGCTGGGCCTATCATCAGCGTACAAGTGCTTAACGAAGTGACTCAGGTATGCCGCCGCAAGCTTCAAATGGGTTGGGATGAAATCGCGCAACTTCTAGAACTGGTACGCGGTTTCTGCAAAGTAGTCCCTATCACAGAGACGATCCATGACCGCGCCAGGGATATCGCCGAACGATATCGATTGTCGTTTTACGACGCCTGCATCGTCGCAGCGGCCGTGACAAGCGGTTGTCAGTACCTTTTTAGCGAAGATATGCAGGACGGGCAGGTTCTGGAAGATGGGTTGAACATCAAGAATCCATTTACCGATACAAAAAATTGAATAATCCAAACCCGTTTCAATAATACAAACGAGTAGGGGCTTTCCTTTCGGAAAGCCCCTAAATATGGCGCGGCTGGCAGGATTCGAACCCACGACCCCTTGGTTCGTAGCCAAGTACTCTATCCAACTGAGCTACAGCCGCTGCAAAAGAGGCGTAACTATAACATAGTTTTTCCCCCGCGTCTTGCAAGAGCCCCATCCAACGGCAAAACAGCTCCGAAGAGCCCACCTCGCCTGGAAGCGTATCGCCAGAGATCTGCCCACGCCCCCTTGGTTCGTAGCCAAGTACGCCATCCAACTGAGCTACAGTCGCTGTAAAAACAGCGTTGCTATAGCAGCAGCGTAGCCACAGCACAGTTTTTTGGCATCTCACAGGCCCCGCCAGCCTTTCTAGCGCGCCAGCGAATCCTGGACATCCCCTACTTCCGGGACACGTACTTATTCCCTTCTATATAAAAACGCAAAGGCTTGTGCGCCCATTCTCCCGCATAGTCCACGCCCACGCGGGGGCGGGCGACGATGCTTGGGCGCTCTGACTCCATGGGTTCGGCAACGAAGAAATCATCGCTGCACAAGTCGTGGCCGTAATGGCTGCGGTCGATGCCCATGGCCTTGCAGAGGCGGCCCGGCCCGCTGGCATTGAGGGCCAGGTTGGCGACCGGCTCCAGGGCGCGCAGCAGGACGGCCGCTCCCGTGCCGTCCTCCTCGGTCACCACATTCATGCAGTGATGCATGCCGTATATCAGATACACGTAGGCATATCCGGGCGGGCCGAACATGACACGGGTGCGGGCGGTGATGCCTTTGGAGGTGTGGGCTGCCAAGTCGTGGGGGCCCAGATAGGCCTCGACTTCCACGATGCGGCCTATGCGTTCGGCGCCGGAGATGCGGTGTACCAGCAATTTGCCCAATAAGTCCTGTGCGACCTGTATGGTGTCGCGATTGTAAAAATCTCGGGGAAGACTATGCATGACAGCTTTTGCCTATTAATAGGCCTTTGAGTATAAGGGATGCGCCTAAGAAAGGCAGGCGCGGCCTAGGCCTTAGGGCGGATGGGCCGCCCTCTCCGACGGAACGCCGCTTGCTGCTAGAGGAGCTTGCATATTCGCCGAACGCGGGGTTCGGGCCTTCCATGCCCGCGTTTGCTTTAACGCTCGATCAAAGCACGCCTCTACTCAAAATCCACGGAGAGACTATTATGGCAACCAGCAACAAGCCGCCCACCGGCAAATCCAAGCAATCCAAATCCGCCGCGCCGACCTCCGCCGACACTGCTTTCTCGGCGACCGACAGCGGCCCCGCCTGTCCGCCCGCAACAGCCGATGCCAAGCCGACGGCCGTACGCAGGGCGTCCGAAGTCGCCGCCATGGCCAAGGGCATGCCTTACAACCCGACCAAGGCCGCGGAGCACGGCCATGAAAACGCCTTGGCGCCGCAGCCTGGCGCCGTATCCAAGCCGGCCTCGCCCGTGGCGACGGGCAGCACGCTGTCCGAAGCCAAAGAGAGCGCGAAATACGGCGGACCGGCGCAGCCGGGCGTGAATGCCGCAGGGGGATCGCTGGAACGCGTGCGGGCCGACTCATCGGAGCAAATGCTGACCACCAACCAGGGGGTGGCGGTATCCGACAATCAGAACTCGCTGAAGGCCGGCTTGCGCGGTCCGGCGCTGCTGAAAGACTTCATCCTGCGCGAAAAAATTACGCACTTCGACCATGAGCGGATTCCGGAACGGGTGGTCCACGCGCGCGGCTCGGGCGCGCATGGCTATTTCGAGTGCTATAAGCCGCTGACCGAAGTGACTTGCGCCGCGCCTTTCAGGGAGGCGGGCAAGATCACGCCCGTTTTCGTGCGTTTCTCGACCGTCGCGGGCGAACGGGGCTCGAAAGACACGGCGCGCGACGTCCGGGGTTTCGCCGTGAAGTTCTACACCGAAGAAGGCAATTGGGATCTGGTCGGCAACA
>Ga0182735_1000553_pt1 | contig 29722 bp, 25 predicted proteins | sample eDN5th30CKraftMG_FD_128524 | JGI IMG/M metagenome (GOLD analysis project Ga0182735, IMG submission 128524) | Enriched Miracle-Growth compost microbial communities from Emeryville, California, USA - eDNA 5th pass 30_C Kraft MG (version 2) (version 2) ...
CATCGGCCACCAGCGCGTCGCGCGGAGCGCCGCGGATGCCCTTGCCGACGCGATCGACGAGGCGCGCGCCGATCAGCCAGCCCAGCGTATCAGCCAGAGGGAACACCGGCTTGGTCAGCGCGCCCAAACCGTAGCCTATCGCGGCCAGCAGCTTGCGCTCGCCCAGGCGGTCGCTCAACGAGCGTCCATCAGCATGGACACGAAGCCCAGCGCCCAGACGCTGCCTGGAATAACGCGCCAGCCGGAACGCAAGGTCGCCGGCGCTTCAGCGGTTTTCATCATGGCTACGTTTATATCACAACGACATCGATGCCCCTATGCTCACGGGCTTAACAGCGCAAGCACTATTGCTCCGAAGCAAATATCGTTGCCGAAATGCGTTATATTGAATTCAGGAAGCCGCATGGTTCGTCTCTCTCGCGGCTTATCTGCAACCACCCGTCCAACCCGCTTTACGCGCCACCCCATGTCCCTTGTCTCGCCGCCCGAGCGCATCGTCCCTTGGCCTGAAGTTTCCCCGCCCGCGGCGCGATGCGAAGACCATGAGATTCAGCAGCTGGGGCGCATGCGTGTCGATCCCTATGCCTGGATGAAATTCATTCCGCCGTCCGGTTCGCGCAGCATGGATTCATTACCGCCGCCGTTGCGCGAACATCTGGGCGCCGAGATGCAGTATGCGCGGGACATCCTGCATCCGCTCGCAGCCGCTATTGAGCGTCTCCGCGAGCGCATGGTACAGAAGGCCCCGGAGATCAGCGACCCCTTCCCCGCGTCGTCCAATGGCTGGCGCTACGATGTCAAGCGGCCCGCCGGCCATGCGCATCGGATTTTTTCACGCGTGGGGCCGGATGGACGCACACAACAGCTGCTCGATGAAGCCGGGCGCGCATATGGCTGCGCCTATTATCGCGCCACCGATCATCAGCCCAGCCTCGACGACCGCTATTTCGCTTGGGCGGAGGATGTGGTCGGCGATGATCGCCACCGCATCTGTGTTCTCGATACGGCCAGCGGCGTGGTCCGCGCGGTGGTGCGGGCCGATGCTTTCGGCTACGGCGGTTTCACCTTTTCACCCTCGTCCCGCTACCTGTTCTGGATCTGGCGCGATGCGCACAACCGGCCGACCCGCTTGTATCGCTCGCCCGTCGAGGGAGGCGAGGCGGTGCTGATTTACGAGGAGCATGATCCCGCCATCTTCATGCAGGTGGCTCGCACGGCGGCCAACGGCTTTATCGCATTGACCCTTGCCGGTCCCGACATCAGCGAGGTCCGCCTGATTGCCGCCGGGGCGGAGACCGAGCCGCCGCGGCTCGTGCGGCCCCGCTTGCACGGCATCCGCTACGAAGTGAACGAGTGGAACGATGCGCTGCTGATGCTGACGGACGCCGACGGCGCCATGGACCGCAAGTTGCTGGACATCGACCCCGCGACGTTCGCCATTCGGCGTGTACTGGCGCCTCATCGCGCCGGCAGGCCCATTATCGCCGTCCTGCCTTTTGCCGACGTGCTGGTACGGCTGGAGCGAGCGGAAGGACTGCATCGTCTGGTGCTCATGTATCCCGACGGAAGGGAGACGCCTGTCGGTTTCGATGATCCGGCCTATGTCATCGAGCTTGCGCCTTCACAATCGTATGAGGCCCGGCAGGTGCGCATCGTGCACCAGACTCCAAACGGCCCGCCGCGTTGGATGGACGTCTGCTTTGCCAGCGGAGAATGCCGCGTGGTGGGGCAGGAGCGCCCGACCGGCTTTGACCCTGCGGCCTACCGGGTCGAGCGTATGTACGCGCCGGCTCCCGATGGGGAAACCATCCCCGTCACAGTGCTGTCCCGGCGCGATGCAGGGGCGGATGCGCCGCTGCCCTTGCTGCTTACGGGCTATGGCGCCTATGGCATATCCTGCGAGCCGCGTTTTTCCTTGGCTGCAACGGTGCTGGTGGACGCCGGGTTCCGCTATGCCATCGCGCATGTCCGTGGCGGATCGGAGAAGGGCCGGCGCTGGTATCAGGACGGCTGCCGAGAGAAAAAACGCAACTCGATGACCGATTTCATCGCCTGCGCGCGGCATTTGCTCGACATCGGCTATGCGGCGCCCGGCAAGATCGTGGCCCATGGCGTTTCGGCCGGCGGGCTGCTGGTCTGCGGCGCCATGAATATGGAGCCGCGGTTGTGGGCCGGGGTGATCGCACAGGTGCCGTTCGTCGATATGCTCAATACCATGAGCGATGCCGACCATCCCCTGGTGCCCCTGTTGCGCCCGGATTGGGGAGATCCGCTTTCAGATCCCGAGGCATACGACTATATAGCGGCGATCTCGCCCTACGAAAACGTGCGGCGGGCAGCCTACCCGCCAGTGCTGTGCACGGCCGGCCTGAAGGATGACCGAGTCCCTTACTGGGAACCGGCGAAGCTCGTAGCGAATATTCGCCGCCATTCCACCAGCGGCAATCCGGCCGTATTGCTTCTGAACCCCGACAGCGGCCACCAGGAAAGCGACGATCAGAACAGTGAATTCGCGCAGGCGGCGCTGTTCTGGGCCTTTGCCTTGCATTGCGTAGCGGCGCCTGCCCGCCCATAGCGGATGGGCGCGGCTTTGTTTATAGCGCTTATAGCGCCGACAACTGCCGGATCAGCCAGGCTGGCCGGCTGACATCGCCTATTCCTTGTATGTCAGCATGAATGACCGCAAAGCGCAAAACGCCGAGACCATGAGCGCCGGGATGGCGGTGAAGGTGATCGCATTCGCCAAATGCCCGTTGAACACCCAATCTGAAAACGTGCCCGCCAACAAAGGGCCGGAGGCGCCGAATACCGAGACGACAAAGCTCCAGATCGCGAAGCTGCGCGCTCTCAGTGTAGCCGGCGTGAGGTCCTGCAGCATGGTGGGGACCAAGGCGTTCGCCGTGCTGGTCATGAACAGGGTCGTCCCCACGACGACAAAAGCATGGTCCAGCGTTCCAACAAGGGCCAGCGATAACACCACGGGCGCCGCGACCAGCGCGCAGACGCCCATGATCAGCGGGCGCACCGCCCGGCCCAGGCGCTGAGAAAATATGCGGTCCAAGGAACCGGCGACGGGCAGGCATCCCACGGTGGTCATTAATACGATAAGCCCCATCGCATGGCCGATTTGGCCGGGAGAGGCGTCGAATCGCCGTTCCAGAGCCAGGGCAATCAGTTGGTTGAGGGCTTGTACGGCGACCACCAGACAGCCTGCCGCGCCGACGAAAAGGCCGATGGCCCGCCATCGCTGCCGCAGGAACAGCCTCAGCGATGCATCCGCTGGGGCGCCCGCCTTGGACATGCGCCGGGGAGGATCCACGGTAAGGGCGCCGAGCAACAGCAATGGCAGGCCGGCGAAGGAGAGCAGCAGAAATGCGCTGCGCCATGGTTCGATGGCCAATGGGATCAGCACCGCGGCGCTGGAAAGCAGGGCGCCGCCGAAGTAGAACCCGCCGCTGGCTCCGGCCGCCATCAAGGCGGCGAAGCTGAGATTGGCCAGCACGCGGTGCCGTTCCGGCGCGAGATCGGGAATCATCGAATACACCAGGGGCACCATAGCGAACTCGGTGATGCCTGCCGCCGAGCGGCCTATGAAGAACAGTGGAAAATTGGGCGCGAGCGCACTCAGCACCATCATTGCGGTCGATGCCAGGATCAGGCACAAAAGAACCCGCTTGCGGGAATAGCGGTCCGCGAAGCGCGCGAGGGGCACGGCAAGCGCGCTTCCAGCCAGGACGCCGGCGAGACCTTGCAGCGCGCCAAGGGTGGCGTCGCTCACGTCAAAAGTCTTCTGAATAGCGGAAAGCGATATGGCCTGCAGCCCCATATCGCTCATTTGAACGCCGGCGGTGATGCCCAGGAAAGCCACCGTGAAGAGGCCCTGCAAGGTCCACTCCGCGGGCGCGCGATGGAAAGCCTCTTCGGCGCCGTCATGCACCGGAGCGGGGCCCGCTACCACTGGTACTGAAGCTGTAGATCGATGGTCCGGCCGCCGCCATAGTAGCAATAGAAGTCGCAACCTGCGACATAGGTCTTGTCAGTGAGGTTGCGGGCGTTGAGCTGCATCGCCCAATTGCGGTTGACCTCGTAGCGCGCCATCAAGTCCAGCAGGGTATGGCTGGGGATTTGCTCGCCGGGGTAATAGCGTTCGTCTTCAGTCGGACCGTTGTAGCGCGCGCCGGCCGCCACCGTCAGTCGGGCGCTGTTCTGCAGATTGAAGCGGTGGCTGACCCAGAGGCTGGCCTGGTGCCGCGGAATCAATGGTGTGCGGATGGTCTGATCGGCGCTGATGTCCTGGCGTGAATTGTTGTGGGTGTAGGAAACCTTCACCTCGGTGCTGGGCGTGATGTTGAAGGCGCCCTGCAATTCCACGCCTTTATTGCTGCGCTTGCCGCTCTGCGATTGAATGTTGGACGCATCTGAAATCAGCGCGTTCTTTTCCTCGACGTTGAAGTAGGCCACGGTGAAAGTGCCATCCAGCCATGATGGCTCCAGCTTGATGCCGGCTTCCGTCTGCTTCGCTTCGTAGGGCCGGTAGGTGTTGCCATAGCCATCCACGCCTGCAACAGGCTTGAACGATTCGGAATAACTAATGTAGGGCGAGATTCCATAGTCGCTGATATACATGGCGCCGACATTGACGCTGTTGTGGCTTACGTCGTAGCTGGTATCGGATCCGCTGATATTGCCATTGCTCTTGGCGCGGTCGTGGCGTATGCCGGCATTGAAATCCCAGTGCTCGCCCACGCGCAGCTTGGCGGAGGCATACATGCCGAATTGCTTGGAATGCAAGTCGTAGGGCGTGGCATTCACCGCAAATGGTGCGCCATACACCGGCGCGAACATATCCAGATTCGGCGCCAGGCCAAAGCCATTGTTCTGGCCGGATGTGTCCGATTTAAGGTAGTCGAAGCCGACGGTGGGCAGGAGCTCGATGTCTTTGCTCAAGCGTACTTTGCCGCTCACGCGGTTATCGATGTAATGGTTCCGCGTGCTGCCGTCCGTGAAGGTATAGCCGCGCAGGAGCTCGCGGTTACCGTCCGAGCCGTAGGCAAACACGTTTTTCTGGTCGAGGTCCAGGTGGGAATACTTGTAATTCTGCGTGAACACCCAATCCTTGGAGATCTCGTGGCTGAGCAGCCATCCCGCGGAGGCCTGCGTGCGCTTGAGCCGGTCGAAACCGGGTTCGCCAGGGTTGGTACGGCGGTCGATCAGGCCATAGGGCGTGTCGATGATGGTGCCGTAGGCGGGCAGGAAGCCATTGGTGGGGCGGCCGTCTTCACGCTGTATGCTGGTCAGCAATGTCAGTTTCGTGCGCTCGCCGAGCTCGAACGTTACGCTGGGCGCCAGATAATAGCTCTTCATATCCGTATCCCGCTGCATGCCGTCTTCGCGGCGCGCCTGCGCCACGATGCGGTAGTAGGCGATGCCGGCGTCGTTGGCGATCCCGTTGTAGTCGATGCCCAGGCCCAGGCGGTTGCGATAGCCCACTTCCGCGTTCATCAACAGAGCCTCTTCCTTGCGGGGCCGCTTGGTGACCAGGTTGACCACGCCGCCGGCTTCGGAAGCGCCGAATATCAGAGAATTGGGCCCTTTGAGCACTTCCACGGACTCGACGCCGAAGAGTTCGGGCTTCCAGACAAAATAGCCGTTCGGGGTGGTGGGCGTGCCGTCCAGCGAGATGGAAGCATCGAAGCCGCGGATCTTGAACCATTCCACCTTGTTGTCCGCGCCGAAGGGTTCACTGAGGATCCCGGCTTGATAATGCAAAGCCTGGTCCAGTTTGCGGGCACCTTGTTCCTCGATATCTTTTCGCTTCAATACGGCGCTGGAGTTCGGGGCGTAGAAATCCAAGCTTTGCAGATCGTCGACGGTTCCCACGACGGTCACAGCGCCCAGGGCTTGGACCGGCGCGGCATCTGCTTGCGCCGCCGATGCCGCGCTAGGCTCTTGCGCACGGCTCGTCGCCGCCAGCGCCATGCTCCCCGTCAACGCCACAATCGCCCAGGCAATGGTTGAATAGGTCGTCTCCCGCATACTGTTCTTTCCCGTAGGTGGTTGAAGGGCAAAATGCCGGCGCGACCCGAGGAGGCAGGCCTCAATGCCTGCGCTTCAGCCGTGAGCAATTTAAACCAAATTGAGAATCATTCTCGAATTTACCTAAATTTTTTTTTTGCGGGCAAGAATGCATGGGCGGCGGCACTGGACGGATATGAAAATGTTCCGTCCATGCAACAGAGGCGGGTGGAAGAGACAGGGTGGCGCGAACACCCGGCGTGATCGTCCCCCAACGTTGGGGCAGTCGTTTTTCAAGATCGGCGAAACGACCACCAGCCGCCCACGGTGTAGACGAGAATGGCCGAGCCGACGAGGCCCAGCCCGAACACCAGAGCGATCAGCAGCCAGTCGATGGGGCCGCCGGCATCCGTGAAACCGGACGAAGACACTTGCGCCATCAGCACCAGCGCCAATGCTCCGCCCAGTACACCCAGGGCTTGGGAAAGCACCAGCCGGCGGGCTATCAGTTTGCGTTCCTTGATCAGCAGCGCCAGGAAAGCCGCGGTGCCTAACACAACGATAGCCAGCAGCACCCAGAGCAGCGGCCCCAGCATTTCCTGGAATACGGCCAGGAGGATGGTTGGATCGAGTTCCTTCATGGTGGATCTCCTTACGCGCGTCCGCGCAGCATGCTGATATAGGTAGGCTTGAGCGCCATGGTTTTCATGACCCAACTGGTCCACAGTTCTTCGAGCGGCGCGATCACGCCGGGAAACGACGGCACCAGGTTGTTCTGGTAGTCGAACTCCACCAGCATGGCCCGGCCCAGCCGCGTAATCAGCGGGCACGAGGTGTAGCCGGTATATAGGGCGTCGGAACGCTTCCCGGCGATCTCGGCGACCAAATGGTCGACGGCCACCGGCACCTGCCATTTCACACTGGCCGCGGTCTTGCCCTTGGGGACGCCGGCTATGTCGCCCACGCCGAAGACATTGGGGTAGCGCACATGGCGCAGCGTCCCCTTGTCCACTTCCATCCACCCTTCGGCGGCCCAGGCTCCCGTCCGCCAAGGCAGCGAGCTATTGCGTATGGCCGCGGGCGCGCGCATCGGCGGGATGACATGGATGAAATCGTAATTCTGCTCTTCGGTGCCTTCGGACGTGCTGAAGGTGGCGATGCGGCGGCCCGGATCGATGGCTTTGAGCACTCGGCCGTAGTTGACCTTGATGTTGCGCGACTGGAACAGCATGCGCACCTTTTCCGAGACGATGGGTACGCTGAACAGCGCCTGGCTATTCGAGTTGTAGACGACCTCGGCCTTGCTGCGGCTGCCTCGGCGCGTGAGATAGTCTTCGGTGATGAAGGTGTATTTCAGCGGCGCGCCTGCGCACTTCATTTCCGTGGCCGGGCGCAGGAAGACGCCCCGGCCGCCGCGATCCGCGAACGCCGACATGGACTGCCATGTGGCATGAGCGCCCGCCGGGCTGTGGTAGATGCTGCCTATGCCTTCCTTGCCGATCAGGTTTTCGTCCATGCCTTCAATCAGGCCATACTCCAGCGTCATGCCGGTGGCCACGATCAGGTAATCGTAGGTAAGGGTCTGCCCGCTGTCGGTCACGATCTTGTTGCCGTCCGGATCGAACTCGGCCACCCGCGCCTCGATCAGCTCGACCCCGGACGGGATATATTCACGAGTGCTGGACACCACATAATTCGTGGGCTTGATTCCTGAAGCGATCAATGTGAAGCCCGGCTGGTAGAAATGTTCTTTGCGCGCGTCGACCAGCGTGATCTTTGCGCCATCCAGCGCCTGCGACAAGCGCGAGGCGGCGGCCAGGCCCGCAGCCCCCGCGCCCGCAATCACGATACGCGCCTGCGTCGGCGTTTTGCCGGCTGCCTTCGTCGGACGATGCCCGACGCCGATGCCCAGCGCCCCCGCGGCGCCCGCCACCAGGAAGGCGCGGCGCCGGTCGGACAATGGAGGAATAACCCCGTCTCTTGCACCGCTATCTTTATGGTCACGCTTCATGGCATTTTCCTTGGTGGATATGCTTGACTAAATGTCATTGTTGGTAAATTAGTATTTGCTAATATATAGCATTATTAGTAAATTAGCATCATCTAATATATAAGTATTCAAACTAAGGCATCCGGATTGATCTGGTTTTGAGAAAGATCAACAAAGACCAGCAATTTCCGGATGCAGAGCGGCGGCAAAGTTCCCAGCGGAAGGCCCGGCAAAGACCGCTGGTTTGCTCGCCAGGCGCTGCATGCAGCCAGCGCCGCTTCCTTGCGCGGCGCCTGCCGAGCGAGATATGGCGAAATGATGCGGGGTGAATATTCGGGACGCTTTCTTGGATGAACGGCGCAGCATGAACGGTGCAACCGCGCCGATCAAGATTCAGTCCATCCAAGGCGGAACTGCCGCCGGCTTGACCAAAAGGCGATTCGGTACACTTTAGGGCTTCCAGGCTTTTTCAAGGCGATACCTCTATGCCACTTTTCGACGCTATCGTTGCGCAGGCTGATGCACTGCGCGCCATCCGCCGCGATATTCACGCGCATCCCGAATTGGCCTTCGAAGAAACCCGCACCGCCAGCCTCGTCGCCGAACGGCTCGAGGCTTGGGGCATTCCGCTACATCGTGGCCTGGGCGGAACGGGTGTGGTGGGCGTCATCCGGGGCGAGCGTCCCGATAACGGCCGCAGCATCGGGCTGCGGGCCGACATGGACGCCCTACCCATGCAAGAGGCTAATACTTTTGCGCATGCCAGCCGCTATCCGGGCAAAATGCATGCTTGCGGACATGACGGCCACACCACCATGCTGCTGGGTGCTGCCCAGTATCTTGCCGCGCACCGCGATTTCGCGGGAACCATATACCTTATTTTCCAGCCCGCTGAAGAGCAGGCGGGCGGCGCCCGCGAAATGATACGGGAAGGCCTGTTCGAACAGTTTCCCATGGAGGCCGTGTTCGGCATGCACAACATGCCCGGCATACCCAGCGGTACTTTCGCCCTCTCGCCTGGGCCGGTGCTGGCCTCCAACAGCGAATTCACCGTCACGGTGCGCGGCAAGGGCGGCCACGCCGCCATGCCTCATCTGGCCATCGATCCTCTGCCCATCGCTGGGCAGATCCTGGGGGCGTTTCAGAACATCCTCAGCCGGAATAAAAAGCCGCTGGAAGTCGCGGTGATATCGGTGACCATGATCCACGGTGGAGATGCGGTCAACGTCATTCCCGACACTTGCGAAATGCGCGGCACGGTTCGCGCCTACACCGCGGAAACGCTGGACCTGATCGAGCGGCGCATGCGCGAGATCGCCGAACTGACCTGCCGCGCCAACGAAGCCGAATGCGGCTTCGACTTCCAGCGCAAATATCCGGCCACATTCAATCACGAAGCCGAAACCGCCTTCGCGCGCGGCGTCATCGCCGAGATCGTGGACCAGGACCGCCTGATCCCGCAGACCCCCATCATGGCCGCCGAGGATTTCGCCTTCATGCTTGAAGCCAAGCCCGGCTGCTACGCCTTCATCGGCAACGGCGATGGCGAACACCGCGACGAAGGCCACGGCCAGGGGCCATGCCTGGTGCACAACACCAGCTATGACTTCAACGACGACCTGCTGCCGTTGGGGGCCACATACCTCGTCAAGCTGGCGTTGGCGTGGCTCGAGCGGGGGCGCGATTGACAGCAGGGTTGTCGCTGGCGGTGGACCTTATCCATGTCGGGATCAGCCGCTTGCAGCGCCCGTTCATACAAGCTATCGTCGATAGTGATGGTTGTTCGCGGGGTTTTTTTTGCTACAACCAGCGGCGGACTTTGCCCTTGTAAGCCAGGAATTCCGTCCTGAATTTTTCTTGCAGCAGGCGTTCTTCGGGAATAATCTGAAAGCGCGTGATGTAGGCGATAAAAGCAAATATGCATAGTATCGACAGCAGATTGGCCAGATAAACGCCCCATCCGATAAGCACGAGCAGCATGCCGAGATACATGGGATTGCGGCTGTAGCGATAGACCCCCGAGCTGACTAGTGTGGAGGTTTCCGCGGGGCGTCTCGGGTCTATGGTGGTGTTGGCGCCCTTGAAAGCCACAACACCCGCCAGACTGATGGCCACACCGATCAAGCCAAGGGCGGCCGGCGCTACGATGTTACGGAACAGCACCAGGCCCATTGCCGGAAACATCTCGGACAGCAGCCACATGATAAGCCCGATGACCAGCATGACAAGAGGTGGCGGAATGAGCAGTTCGAATCTTCTCATGACTTCTTCCTGATCAGTTTTACTCAGCAAACAAGAGTGCGTCGAGATCGAGAATGATGATCTTGCGTTGCCTGGTCTGCAGGGCCCATTCGATGTGCTCGAAGCTCCCGGCCTGTGGCTGAACGGCCCATGCCCGCACGCCATTGTTCTTGCGTCATTTGACCGGAGCTGAAGTCTTTCTTCGCATGGCCAGCCCAAGCGCGACGACCGACAGGGCAAGTGGAGCGAAAGACACCCAAAGCACCGTATCCCAGCCATAGGCGGACAGCAGGCCGCCGGACGAGAACGATCCGATCGCCATCAGGCCAAAGACAATGAAATCGTTGAGCGATTGGACACGTGTTTTTTCCTCGGGCCGATGGCATTCCAGAACCAGAGCGGATGCGCCCAGAAAGCCGAAGTTCCATCCGGCGCCAAGCAGGATCAGCGACCACCAGAAGTGCATGATCTCTATGCCGCCCAGCCCAACGGCGGCAGACAGGCCGATCAGGCCCAGCCCCACGGCCGCTACTCGTCCCGCACCAAAGCGTGAAATCAGGCTGCCAGTGAAGAAGCTCGGCGCATACATGGCGATGACATGCCATTGCAGGCCCAGATTGGCTGATTCCTGGGAGTGTCCGCACATATGCATCGCCAATGGCGCGGCAGTCATCAGGAAATTCATCAGCATGTAGGAGACGGCGCCGGAGATTACTGCCGCGATAAAGCGCGGTTGCAGCGCGATTACGGCGAGCGGCCGTCCACCAGTCATTTCCGCCGCCGTAGGCGCGGGCAACCGGATGCCTAGCAGGATGAATGCCGAAACTGCAGCCACCGCCGCTTGCGCCAGATAAGTAGCCGCGAACATGTAGGGTGGCCAGAGATCCATCGTCCAGGTCACCAGTTGCGGTCCGACGACTCCGGCGGCGATTCCGCCGGCCATCACGAGCGATAGCGCACGAGCCCTTCGTTTCGGTTCTACGCCGTCGGCCGCCGCGAAGCGGAAAGATAGCACTACCGCCGCGTAGACTCCGCCGAAGAATGTGGCCACGCAGAAAAGCCAGAACCAGCCCATGATCACCGCGACCATGGCCAGCAGCCCGGTGAGCACCCCGGCTCCGGTACCCAGCAGAAAAGCAGCCCGACGACCGTGGCGCCGCGCGAACGCGCCGACGGGGAGGGTGCATGCAGCCATGCCCACCACAAAAATGGAAATGGGCAGTGTCGCCAGTATCGCTGCCGGAGCGAGCATGTTCCCCACGATGGACCCAGTGGCATAGACCACCACCGAGTTCGCGCCCGCCAGCGCTTGAGCGATGGAAAGTCGCCAAATGTTTCCCCTTTGAGTCTTTTCGGGCAGAACAAAGGCGGTGTCGCTTATAGAAGTCATGCGCTATTGAAGCGTACAAAGGTGGTGCTCGTCTATCGACAAGATGCTTATTAATATAGAATAAAAGACAGGAAAGTTAAGTTTATGCAATGGATTCCTCTTGCCGCTCCTCCGGATGCTTTGCCCCCGAACCCGATGACGATGCGGGTGCAGTCCATTCCGCCTCGCCACCATTTTGCTGATCATTTCCATGAATGGAATCAGGTGGTCTATGCAATTTCCGGCGTCCTTACCGTTGTTGCGGAAGGGCGTTCTTTTTTGATTTCACCGGATCAGGCCGCATGGCTGCCAACTGGCAGCGTACATAGGGTCGGCTCGCTTCTTGGGGCGGAGTTCCGCAGCGTATGGATCCACGATGCCCTCGGCGAAAATCTTTTTTCAGGCGAAGTGGCTGTTTTTGCTGTTTCTCCGTTATTGAAAACGCTCATCATTGAAGCGGCGGAGATTGGCGGAAAGCAGGATGCCGATGGTTATGGCGAACGAGTGTTTCGATTGATTATCGACCAGTTGCGCCGGGCGCGTTCCATTGCCAGCGCGCTTCCATGGCCTACAAGCGAAGCGCTGTCGCAACTTTGCCAAGCGCTTTATGAAGATCCGGCGGATCCGCGCGGCGTCGAAGAATGGAGCATGGCATTGGGCATGTCCGATCGAACTCTTGCGCGCCGTTTTCATGCTGAAACAGGGACCTCTCTCCGTTCCTGGCGCCGCCGCCTCAGGCTGTTCCGGGCTATTGAGCTTCTGGAAAGCGGCGTGGGGGTGACCAGGACGGCGATGGAGCTTGGGTACAACTCGACATCGGCTTTCACGTATGCGTTCAGAACCGAAATGAAGCGCAGCCCCAGGGCTTACATGCGCGGAACTGGCTAACCTGCAAATTCCGCGACATGCCTGGAATCGCTATTTTGAGAGGCTCATAGTTCGTCTCCTGCTCTATTCACTTGGAAGTGCTTGCCTAACAGCCCTATGCGCCGCCAACATGTCGTTGCCGCAGAGCGTTAACTCCGCCTTTGTGATGGTGGCGCGGAAGCAATCGTGTTGAATGCAGGCGGGCATCATCGTGTTATCGGCCAATATTGTGGCGGTGCCATATCAATGCTGCTTTGCTAGGAAAATGGGATGGATCATCGGGCCGCCTAAGCAGTTTGCCATGCCATTGCCCGTAATCAGAATTCCGTAAACTCGGGTGCACGTTTACGGTATATCCATCTGCATCCACTGTCAGCCATCCTAAATCGAAAAGCGTATGCAGGTCTGCTCGCAGCAACAAGCCGTTGCTGATGAGATTCGTCTCTTCACCCTGATACGGATAGATATGTGCAGCCTCCAAGACTTCAGCGACATCGCAGCCGGTAATGGCGCAGCGTCCTGCGTAGGCCGCGAATAACTGCTGACGGAAGGCGGGTTGCCCTCTGCGGCGCACGATGCTGGCGAGCGTGTGCGTCCGGGCATCGTCAATGTTGCGAGGATCAAAGGCTCCTTGCTGCTGCGCTTCTTCTTGGGCTGCGGTGAGCTGATCGGCATGTTGCCGCCTAAGTATGAATGATGCGGGTTTTTCGCCCTCATCGCTCACGTAGTCGAATTGCCCTTCATAGCGAAAGCCCGCTCCCGGAAATTCATACTTGAATTGTCGATAGAACAGCAGCAGCTTTAGCCCTCGTTGACGGTGCTCTCGAATAAGAGCATCCGTGCGACCGCTGGACTGACCTTGCCAATGCAGCACATCGTCTTCAAGTCGATCTCTGTACTGTGTGCGGTCTGGCGTTTTACTCTCAGTCACGAATAGCCAGACGGAGCCATGGCCTTTAGGCCGGAACACGCCGGTATTGATGGTCGCATCCGAAATGTCGAACATTTCACGCAGGCGGACACGGGTGTAAACCTCGCCAATGGTCAATACATCTGATGTTCTGGTTGATTGTATCGCTGCGCCATCCGGCATGGCCTCTTTCCCCAATCATTGTGCTGCTGCATATTGTAGGCATCTTGGCGTAGTCGATGACCGATCTCTCAATCGAGTGCGGTATGGGGTTGCCTGTAGAGCTACTGCTGTGCAACGGCTAAACCTGGCCGTGTCTTTTCGCCTTGCGGCTCCGGGCCAGGTCGTCGTGCTTCGCAGCATATGGCCTGCGACATCTCGTCCTCCGGGCTTTCGTCTCTAACGTCTCCGCGTGGCGTCGCGCCTTATCCAAGATATGCCTTGCGCAGCGAAACCGATAGGCACACCATAGAGCAACCCATCGAATGACGAATCTTGAACGCCAATTCGCCCGCATGCGCAAGGGCCGATCCAAATCGCCATTGCGAGCCCATTTTCTGTCGGACGCTCTTCAAGAGGCGATTTCCTCGATGGCCTGTTGCCGCCGTTCTAGCGCCTTCATCGTCACTCGCGCGGCATTTTTGACGTGAGTGTCGCATGCGCGCTTGGCAAGCGCCTCATCATTGCTGCATACAGCGTCATAAATGGCGCGCAGCTCATTCAGTGTGTTCGGTAAGCGATTAGGTTCCGAAAGCGATGCCCCCCGCAACAGTTGAATGCGATTATGCAATGACGTGAGGATTTCGCTCAAGATCGGGTTGTTGCAACCTTCTAGAATGGCTTCGTAGAAGCGATTCTTTGAGGTATGTACGAGCTTTGGATCTCCGGTTTTGCATGCTTCTTCAAAGCTTGCAAAAGCAGCGTGCAATACCTGACGCTGCCCCTCGGATGCGCTTCGCACGAAGGATGCAACAGCAATTCCTTCCAGGGCCAGGCGGATTTCATAGATGTTATGGGCATCCTCGATCGTGATGCGAGCGACCTCGAGCCCGCGTGGCTCCACTGGTCGGATCAGGCCTTCCGCTTCGAGGTTGCGCAGGACCTCGCGCAGCAGCGGACGGCTGATTTGTAAGGTCTCGCACAGCTCTCGCTCAACTAGGCGCTGGCCCGGTTTGAAATGGCCCTGGGCAATGGCATCGTGCAATATTCCATAGACTTGTTGGCGCAATGGCGCTACGACTCTTACGACAGGTTTAGGAGTTTTCAAGGTAGTAGTCTCGGTGGTAATGATGCTTGCATGTTCGTCTGACAAACTGTTTGCAATTCCGACTTACATGGATTATGATGCTGCCACAGAGTAATGGATTTGCAATAGTTGTTCAAGGTATCTGCATCAACAAGGTATTGAGAGATGTATACGCGGTTTCAGAATGCGGCGCTCAATCGTCCGACAGCAGACTGCGCCCAAATAACACGTGACAAACCATTGCTTTGGTCGTTGTACTGCTGTCCCTATGCATGGGGGGCTCACGGCAGAATGCTGTGCGGGATGGGTTAGTTTTCTGGAAGATCTCGGCCCAAGACGTCCGACTGTACCAAGGACGGCTAGCGCCTCCCAGTTGCTGCAAGCATTCATGGCTTGGGCCACGGTGTATCGCTATCGTTCAAATAGGGCGAGCCTTCTTTGAGGGTTGCCTGCTTTCGTGCGCCAGCAACTGGCATCACTAGTGGCATTAATGATGCACATATCGTTTTAGCAAAGGTGGAAAAAACCCTGAAATAACAACCCTAAGGAGGAGAACGAGATGAATGAATTTACGCCATTTGAACTGAATAGGCGGCGTCTGATCTTAAGCCTACTGGCGGGCGGCGCGACTGCCGCATTACCGAATATCGCGAACTCGGCAACCGACTTCCCAACGCGCCCGGTCAAGCTCGTTGTACCGTTCCCGCCTGGAGGGGGGACCGATACGCTTGCACGCCTTGTTGCCGATGAGCTCAGCAAACATATAGGGCAAAGCGTCATTGTCGAAAACAAGGGCGGTGCGGGCGGCATGATCGGCGCCAAGGACGTGATGGGTGCGACCCCAGACGGTTACACGATTTTGCTGACCGCAACAGGCCAGGTTATCGGTCCCATCATTCACCGGACACCACCTTACAACATTTTCGAGGATTTCACCCCTATTTGCCATATTGGTTACGTTCCGCAGCTGGTGCTTGTGAAGTCGGATTTTCCTGCCAATACGTTCCAGGAATTCGTGGCGCTGGCAAAGAAGCGGCCGAGAGAGCTGTCTTGGGCGACTTCCGGGTTCGGGACGGCGGGACATTTCGCGGAGGAGCTCATTAAGCTCTCCGCCGGCATCGATATGCAGATCGTGGCCTATCGCGGTGGCGGCCCCGCTCTCACCGATCTAGGCGGCGGCCACGTCGATGCGATGGTCGAACCGCTACCTTCGTCGATTCCGCATGTGCGGTCGGGCCGTCTCAAAGCCCTTGCAGTGACTAGCCAGAGTCGGGCATCGGCGCTGCCTGATGTGCCCACCGTTGCGGAAAGCGGAATTCCAGATTTCGCAATGCCTTCTTGGTACGGAATTTGGGGACCCGCAAACATGCCCGCCGATGTCACGCAGAGAATTTATAGAGACCTGAAGATGGCTCTAGAGGAACCAAAGCTCAAGAAGAGGCTTCAGGACTTGTCCTTCGTTGTCGTGGCTGGTTCGCCATCCGAGTTCGATGGCTTCATCAGGAGCGAGTTCAAGAAATATGCACATATCGCCAAGAGCGCCAACATTATGATTGACTAGAAATGCTCTGAGTTGCCCCGGAGGATACCTGGGCGTATCCAATTGGGAAGTCACGCGATTCCCGGCCTGCCGCCGCGGGCTTGCTGCTTATGATCTCGCGAACTGTGATGAATTTCCCTGCTTTCGAGGCTTCCGAAGCAAAAACCATCTTTTTGCACGCTGTCTTTTGAAAAAAAGGAATACCGGTACTATGAGTGAAACAGTTGGCAGGACCTACGGGGACGTGATTATCGATTCTATGTGGAGTGGGGGTGTTGACGCCCTTTTCTTCACCTCTGGATCCGACATCATGTTTTATCAGGAGGCGGTGGCTCGGCAGAACGCAGAGCAGGAAGCCGGCATCAAGCTCTATTCGATGACGCATGAGATCGTCAGCCTGAATGCCGCAATGGGTTATTCGGCAGTGAGCGGCAAACCAGTCGCGACTGCAGCCCACGTGGCTGTGGGAACGTTGAACTACGGTTCGGCTATACATGGAGCGTCGCGTAGCAGGTTGCCCATCATCATTACGGCGGGTATCCCGCCGACGGCCACGCCAGGCACGATCGATGGCTGCATAGACGCCGCGAATTTCTATACACAGCAGGTTCCCGATCAAAACGGCATCGTGCGCCAATACATGAAATGGGAGCATGTGCTCGCCTACCAGGATAATCCTGGAACCGTCTTTGGCAGGGGCATCCAGATTGCTATGGCTGAACCCCGTGGGCCGGTGTACGTCAGCCTGCCGCGCGAGATCCAGATGGTGCCGCAGCGCGAATCCGACTATGCAAGCAGCCACCGCCTGGGCGTGCCACTGGTATCCGAGCCCAGCGATGGCGCCATGAATATGGTGATTGATCATTGTCTAAATGCGCAACGACCAATCATTGTCGCGGGCCTGGGCGGCCGGGACGAGGAAAGCGTCGCGGAACTCGCACGCTTTGCGGATTATTTTGGTATTCCCGTCCTCGATGGTCGGCTGTTCAGCTACCAATGTCTGGATTTCGCTCATCCGCTATATCGGCGCAAGGGGGACATGAGCAAGGCCGATCTGGTGATTGTTCTAGAAAGCGACATCCCCTGGTTGCCTGGCGCGCCAACCTCTCCTTCCAATGATGCTTCGATCATCGTGGTTGATCACGATCCGCTGATCAGCCATGTTCCGATGGTCGACTTCCCAGCCTCCATGCGCCTCGTGACAGATACCAAGCACTTCGCGCGCAAGGCTCTGCGCATGGCCGAGGCGCGGCTGACAGAAGCCGAGATCTCTGCGCTCAAGCAGAGACGGGAAAAGGCCGCGGCTGACGTGTCGACGTATCGCAAAGGCGTGTTCGACGAGGCGCGTGATCGTTTCCGAACAGACGTGATCGATCCGGTATGGGCCTCTCTCATTGTCGCGTCGATCATCCCGGACGATGCGGTGGTCTTTGACGACACTATCGACTCCGCACCGGTGCGCCGCTTCTTAAAACTTTCCGGTCCGGCGCAATATTTCCATCGGCCCAGCAGTTCAGGAGGATGGGGAATAGGCGCAGCCCTGGGTGCAAAACTGGCATTGCCAGATCGTACTGTTGTGATGGTTTCAGGCGATGGTTTCTATATGTTCGGCGTGCCCACGTGCGCACTATGGGCGGCGAGGCTTTACAAGGCGCCATTTCTATCCGTGGTGTTCCAGAATGACAGCTACAACACGGGGACGGAGCATACGGCTAAGCACTATCCGAAAGGATATGCGGAAGCTGCCGGGTTTCCTGGCGGGTATCTGGATTGCCCAGTCGATTTTGCTGTGGAGGCCATGGCATCCGGCGCCTATGGAGAAAACGTTACTGACGCCGAAACGCTAGAGCCAGCCCTTAGGCGCGGTCTTGAAGCCGTCAAGAACGGTCAGTGTGCGGTCATCTCGATCAAGGTTCCTAAACTTTTGCAGCTCCCACCCCGCCCGTGAATCCACGCCCAAGGCTTCATTCAGTGCGATTCTGGTGACGTCCGGAAGCATGAGGACGGTATATTGATCAGGGAGGAACCCATGTCGAAGAATGGATGTGCCCAGGAGTTCCTGGCGGAGGCGATCAAGAAGGCGGGAATTACGCATTTGTTCGGCGTGCCAGCGGCGTTCATTCGGGCGCTAAATCTGCTGGATGATAGTGGGGTATGTGTGATTTCGGCGCACTCGGAGCCAGCGGCTGCGTGCATGGCCGACGGCTATGCCCGGGCCGCTCGCTCCATCGGCCTTTGCTATGCCCAGAACGTCGGAGGCGCTGGACTTTCCGGCGGGCTACGGGACGCCTTTCTGGTCGGCTCGCCGGTCATCGCTTTGACGGGGGGCGGCGATGGGGCAACGGCATATAAGTTTGCCTATCAGGACTCCGACGATATGCGCATGTTCGACGCTGTCACGAAGCTCAATATATCGGTCCGGCGGGTCGAACGATTCCCCGATCTGCTGCGCCTAGCCGCGCAAGCGGCAACATCCGGCGCACCGGGTCCAGTGCACATGGAGGTGGAAGGCGCGGCTGGCCAGTTGCTCGACCAGCATCTTCCAGAAGCGGCATGGGATCTCTCGGCGATCGCCGACTATCGTATCCCCGCTAACCGTATTCCGGGAGAGGCCGATGCCGTCAAGCGGGCAGTTGACCTGATAGCCAGCGCGCAACGTCCCATTCTGATCGCAGGAGGGGGAGCGCGTTTCTCGAATGCGGGCAGTGTGTTGCTGGAATTTGCTCGCGCTCTCGGCGTACCTATCGTAACTTCCATGAACGGAAAAGGGATCATCGATGAATGCGATCCGCTGGCATGCGGTGTCGTGGGATCCTACTCGCGGGCTTGCGCCAACCGTGTGGTGATTGATGCCGATGTGGTGATCTTCGCTGGCAGCCGAGCTGGCGGGCACGTTACCCATCGCTGGAGCCTTCCCGACCCCTCGGCCAAGATCATCCAGATAGACATCGATGCCCAAGTGATAGGCAGAAACTTCCCCACAGCGGTTTCCATCGTGGGTGACGTCAGTACCGTGCTTCACCAGATGCTCTCCTCATACAAGGAATCCGGCCGGCCCACACAGTCCGCACACGCTGACTGGCTACGCATCGCAAGGGACTACGCCGAGGATTCCCGCGGGAAGATCGAAACGAGCGGGCGGGCGCATTCCACGCCGATACGGCCGGAGCAATTGTGCGTAGAATTAAATGCGCTCATCTCGGACGATTGCATTCTGGTGGCGGATACAGGCCATGCCGGGTGGTGGACGGCAAGCCTGATGGATCTCAAGCCAGGCCAGTCCTACCTGCGGGCGGCCGGAACGCTTGGCTGGAGCCTGCCTGCGGCAATTGGCGCGCAATGCGCATTCCCGGCCAGAGAGGTCGTCTGCTTCATTGGGGATGGCGGATTCTTCTATTACCTGAGCGAACTCGAAACCGCCGTCAGATATAGGCTTCCAGTCGTGTTCGTGGTGAACAACAACTCCGGTTTTGCGCAGGAAGATCGGTTGTTCCATGACGGTTCCGGTCGACAGCAGGGGCGTCCAGGGCGAAGGTTCCTTGAATTCGCAGCAACCAGTATTTCAGGCCTGGCCAAGTCTTTTGGCTGTGCGGCTTATACCGTCGAGAGGCCGCGGGATCTGAAAGGAATTCTGCGGGAGGCATTACATTGCGGCAGGCCTGCAGTCGTGGAGGTGCTGACCGATCGCTCGGCTGTACCGGCTGCGGCGGTGGGGCGGCCCGTTCTTCACTCGCGGTAGGGGCCGCGCTAATTTTTCATTTTACTCGCCCAAACGGTCTGGCAATGTAATATGCCCCGGTCCGGCCAGCTATGGCGATCGTCTTAAAAATCAAGGAACGAAAATGACGGAACTAAAACGTATCGATACCAATAATCGAATGAGCAAAGTGGTGATTCATGGCAACTTGGTATCCTTGGCGGGCATCACGGCTCAGGATTGCAGCCAGGGCATCGCTGGCCAGACTCGCGAGGTGCTCGATCGCATAGAGGCCTATCTGACACAGGCGGGCACGGACAAGGACCACGTGATCTCGGCACAGATCTGGCTCAAAGACATCGATCGGGACTACGCCGGGATGAATGAGGTCTGGGATGCATGGTTTAAGCCAGGAACCGCGCCAGCGCGCGCGACGTGTGAAGCGAAACTAGCGGGCAGCGATCGCCTGGTGGAAATCATCATGGCCGCCGTGATCCCTTGAGTCCGTCCGCCCGACGTTTTGGTCGGGCGGCCTCGTCATTCCACCGCGGGGGCCGGGGGATAGTATAGTCCCGTCCGTCGCCCACGCGGTGATCTGATGGATGCGTTTCTGGTCTCCACCGGGATCGTCGCCCTGAGCGAAATCGTCGACAAGACTCGATTAGGTCTGTGCAATGTAGTTGTTGATCGAGTGGAGCGGCACGAGAGACTCATGTCTGGGCCAGGCCGGCCAAGCGCTTGGCATGCATGCATTGCCAGCAAGAATCGGTGCGTATTAAAGCCACACGTCAACGTATGCTCAAGCACACACGCGCCAGAGTAACCAGTTGATGGTGGTGCATCGGCCGTGCCCAAGTAGCACTGCATCGATTGCAATCGCTATTTTCGCCATCGCTCCGCGTGCATTCGCTCGCGGCGCGCCGAGCCACCGAGGCGTATCGCCTGGAGGTCCTCGAGGCTCACGACGAGGTCGTGAGCCAGCGAACTGACTTGCACGCACCGGATAGGCAGCGCCACGGTCGAGCGCGAAGGATTCCACACTACAAATGGAGATGCTCTCGCGTCGAACGTATGGATTCAGGAATTTTGAGAATTACCGCCTGCGGGTCTTGGCCCAATGCGGTTGGAATGGTGTGATTAACCGGGTTCGACGAATGCCCTGATCACCCGATAAAGGGGAGGAGCCTAGGACTTGCTGAGATCGCATGGGATAAGTCGATGGCTGGGGCACGATCCCAAAAGGGGCGTAAACCAGCATAAATAAAGAGCCAGAAATGACGAAATCCGACGGAACAGTTTAGGTAACAGCTTCGATAGATGTAAATACTGAGCCTGTAGAACCTGAGTGTCAACGACTAGAGTATATCTGGTATTGTGCTCCATTTGGAAGTACAATTATCTATCTATTCCGAGAGGTTTGCCATGTCCAGCATAGTAGAAGCCAAAGATGAGCGGCTTCAGGTGCGCCTGAACGCTGAGGCCAAGACCGTGCTTCAACGCGCGGCGAACTACCGTCATAAGACGGTGAGTCAGTTCGTGCTGACGACGGCTTTGGCCGAAGCCGAAAAGGTCATTCGCGAGAACGAGGCCGTCACACTGTCGGCGGCGGACTGGAAGGTATTTTACGACGCTTTGAACAATCCTCCAGCGCCGAATGCCGCGTTGCGGAAAGCGTTTGCCAAGTATCAGAAGTCGGCTGAATGACAGTCATGCCATCACCATGGCAGGCCTTGGCGTTTGATAGCAAGGTACATGAGCGCACAGCTTTCTCCTGCGGCGCTGCTGAACTTGACCGCTATCTTCGAGAGCATGCGTCGCAGGACATCAAACGGGATGTCGCTCGTGTCTTTGTAGCCGTGCGGCCCGAAACCACAACGGTCTGCGGCTATTACAGCCTGAGCGCGACCAGCTTTCAGCGGGATGAAATGCCTGTGGAACAGGCAAGGAAATTGCCACGCTATCCCGTTCCAGCGGTCCTGCTTGGCCGCTTGGCCGTAGATCGCGATGCTCAGGGAACAGGCTTGGGTGAGTTCCTGCTCATGGATGCGATGTATCGCACGTTGCTAGCGACACAGGTGATGGCAGTCCACGCTATGGTTGTGGACGCCAAAGACGCTTTTGCCGCCAAGTTCTATCGTAAATACGGGTTTATCGCTTTTCCGAACAATACCCAGCGGTTATTCCTGCCGATGGCGACGATACGTCAACTACAGGAGTCTTGAACTCGGGGATTTCCGGCTGCTGCGGCCTCATACTCGCGAACCCATAATAACTTGAGTGCGGAGTATCGAACTCGCATCGCAACCATGCTACCGCGTGTTGGACTTTCAATTAGTTACAGAGAATGGCCGGTTGGTTTATCCAATTGACGCGGCTAGCTATCAGTTTCGGCCGCAATCGGAGGTGGCCCGGCTTTACGCTTCTTCGCCGTGTCTTCCGAACGCCTGTGCACGAGTGCACGCCAGTTCTCAAGTGCAATGATGTCTGTGAGCAGTTCGTCTGGATCAGGAATAGCAACCCCACCCATCATCGCTTTGTCATGGGCATAGTTGGAACACTTGTGAATCGAACTGGGTTTTGAGGAGGCTTCAATTCTTGAGAGAATGAAGCCATGAATAATCATCAGAACAAATTTTCGCCCGAAGTCCGTGAGCGCGCTGTGCGCTTGGTCCGGGAGCACCGTGACGAGTATCCCTCACAGTGGGCAGCCGCCCAGTCAATCGCGCCGAAGATTGGGTGCTCGACTTATACGCTGCTCAGGTGGGTGCAGCGCGCGGACGTGGATAGCGGCGTACGTCCTGGCGTAACCATCGAGGAGAGCGAACGTCTGAAGGCGCTCGAGCGTGAAGTCAAGGAGCTACGCCGTGCCAACGAGATTCTGAAGTCCGCAAGCGCTTTTTTCGCCCAGGCGGCGCTCGACCGCGATCTGAAGAAGTAAACGCCTACATTGATCAGCATCGGGACCTGTATGGGGTCGAGCCGATCTGCAAGGTGTTGCAGGTCGCCCCGTCAGCGTACTGGCGCCATGCCGCGCGGTGCCACCATCCGGAGCTACGAAGTCAACGAGCAAAGAGGGACGAAGAACTCATGGTGCAGATCCAGCGGGTCTGGGAGCAGAACTTTCAGGTCTATGGCGCCCGCAAGGTGTGGAAGCAATTGAATCGGGAAGGAGTGACGGTGGCCCGATGCACGGTCGAGCGCCTGATGCGCCGACTTGGGATCGAGGGGGTACGGCGAGGAAAACGACTGCGCACTACGGTGCCGGACAACACGGCCGCATGCCCGAGGGATCTGGTCAAGCGACACTTCGAAGCCGACCGCCCAAACCGACTATGGGTAGCAGACTTCACGTACGTGTCGACCTGGCAGGGATGGTTGTATGTTGCCTTCGTGATCGATGCCTACGCAAAGCGGATCGTGGGCTGGCGCGCCTCCAACAGAATGACGACGGACTTCGTTCTCGATGCGCTGGAGCAGGCCGTATATGACCGTAGACCCACGCATTCCGACGGCCTCATCCATCATTCCGACAGAGGGTCTCAATACGTGTCCATTCGGTATTCCGACCGGTTGAGCGAAGCCGGCATCAACCCGTCGGTCGGCAGCACCGGAAGTGCCTACGACAACGCATTGGCAGAGACGATCAACGGACTGTACAAAACGGAGGTGATTCATCGACGAGCACCCTGGAAGACCAAAGCCGCTGTGGAGTTGGCCACACTGGAATGGGTCGCATGGTTCAACCACCAGCGCCTGCTGGGATCGATCGGTGACGTCCCGCCAGCAGAAGCTGAAGAGCGTTACTATCGACAACTTGCAGCGCCTGCTGCGGATCCTGTTTTACTTTAACCAAACAGCCTCCGCGATTCCCGGTTCGATTCACTATAGCAACAAGACCTAACTTGATGGGCGCGTCTTGCACAACGTCAAAGGCGGTAAGCGGCGTGCCACGGCTAGCCTTTGCTAACGCCACAACTAACTGGTCAATGTTGCGACCACTTTTGCGAGCATTTTCCACCTCCAACCACATCGAAAAACCTTGCTCGCGATTGGCAATGAGGCCATCAGGATGTTTGTTAGCCTCAGGCTCTATGCGCCTCAGATATGCCTCAGGATAAATATCGAAGCCGCGCTCAGCCATCAAACTAAGCACGCCAGTCGCAATCAGGTCGTGTCGCCAGGAAATTGGCGGCATCCAGATTCCATTTTTTGTTGATCCCCAATCTTTGCCCGACGAATAACCATTGTTGCCGCTCCAGTCGTTAAGTTGCCGGGCCCCGCGAGATGACAACACATATGCGCGACCTGCTCCGACCCCGGGAAGCTGGCGCGGGATAACCAATTGCAACTTGGCGAGTTTGCGCAAATGCGCCTCAGCATACTTGCGTGAGTGTGACTGCCCTGGATGTAGCAGTCTGCCGAGCTCAGTAGCACGCAGCCACGTAAAGTAGCTGATGTAAGTCAAAGCGCGGGCAGCATGCTCGTCCTGGTCGAGGCGTGGAGTGATGATCTTCATATTACTGTATAGCGCAGGAATGACTGCATGCAGCCATTCCTGACGGTATTCCAACTCGCAATGCGCCTTGGAATACCGTACTTCGGCTGCCTGACATAGGTCAGACAGCCTGCGCACCCTGGGTCGTTCAGCAGTGCTGAACTCCTTGCCGGGCTTGCCTTCACGCCTGACCTTAGATAGGTCAGACTACAGCAGCATGCTACGCATGCTTCGTGGGGCCTCCCACCTGGCCTACGGCCACCCCTTCGGGGCGACTACGTCGGGCGGGCAAGGCGCTTTTCCATGTCGCCCAGTGCTTCGCCTTGGGCGCCACCGTTGAACCTCTCCCCAACTGCCCTGCGGTCAGTCGTGGCCCCGCGAGGTCCAACTTTCCAAAGCACCTTGCCCGCCCGCCTGCGGCGGTTGGGAGGCCGGGCTTCGCCCCCAACCGAGGCTTTGGCCGCTCGTTCGCTTCGCTACCGGCTTGCGGCCAAACCTCGGTCGGCTCCCCCACCAGCATGCTGCTGGACCGGGCTAGCGCCCCACGCTCCGCTACCCGACAAACTCGTCGACCTGCGGTCTCGGACTGTTTGTCGGGCATCGAAGCGCGGCACCCGGGCTGCGCCCCGATCATTCCGCCAGTGGCGCAATGTCGGCTCCCCGGGCTCCGCCCCGAGTCCTCGCCTTAGGGCGATGATCGGCTCCCCGATGCTCGCATGATCGCAGATTACTTACACCACATCGGTTACGCTGCCGCAATGTGCTTGCTTCGTTATATGTGCTTGTCGTTTATCGACAGAAAAATTCGCGACAGTTAAAACACTGTCACATCTGTACATTCGCTAGCAGGACCTCGGTCCTCCTGTCGCCTGTCTGTCTAGTACGTCTCGCCGGCGATAACTTTGCCGTTGAGATTGGCAGGGGAGCGTAAGGCTTGCTCCAGGCGTTCGCCAGCGCCAGGCTCATTTAGACAAGCTAGCTTTTCGTCGAATCGTTTTCGCAGCTTCTCCAGAGCCTTCGCCTTATCCGAAGAATCTACGGCCGCCGTGAGTTGCCCTGGAAGAGGAGAGTCATTATTGGGTCGTTGCATTTCCGTCTCCGAGTAAGGGGGCTGAGACATGGCAGTTAGAAACCGAGCTGCTCATCCACTATCTTACACAGTACAGTCATCATGTCTGCGGAGAAAAGTGTGGCTAGGGGCGGCGCTCGAAAAAACCTTGTATGCAGTAACTCAGTGCTCTGTTTTGGCGCCTATGTTGTGTTGCTGCGGAAGTTACTGCACAATTTGATGGATGTCCCTGGACGTCGCAAGACTTCTTCGGACAACAAAAAAGCCCCAAGTCATTGAAACTTGAGGCTTTTTGTCCCCCAGCAAGTGCTGGAGCCAGCGAATTTGGTGGCCTGGGGCGGAATCTAATTGATGCACGGCAGGGCAGTGTTTGCGTGCTTTTCAATTTAAGCACGATTTTCGGGGTGCCATCTGGGGTGCCAGTGTAAAAAAACAACAAAAATGGTCTTTGGTTGGATTCTTGTGTACGCAGTCGCATTGACTGGAGCCCTATGTAAGACCCAAACCTGCCTCTAATGCATCTGCCTGTGCTGAAAAATCAGCCGGGCGACGTTTGCGGAAGGCTTCCAGATTGCTGAGCTTCCAGCGTAGGGCGGGAAGTTCTCTGGCATGACCGCATTCAAGCAATGACCAATCGGGTTCAGCGCGTACCAAGCCGCCAAGAAACTGCTTGTGCTTATCGGCCAACTTCTTCGGAAGATCGTCTCGTAAACTGGTGCGTGCTGCAAGCAGGGTATCCAGCGAGCATTCTACTTCTGTCATGCCCACGAAGGCACGCTCATATTCCGCCGAAATGTCCTTGTCTTTGCCAAACAGCACTTCATGCGGTGGACGGTTGTGACCAGCCAAGTAGATGGTGAAGCACTCGGCCATGCCTTCTGTGAGGCCGCCGGATTCATACAGTTGCCACACGTCGAACAGGTCACGGGGATGCTGCCGATCCAGGGCAGCGACTAATTTACCGGCGTACAGCTCATCACGGGCCAGGATGGGCGCCTCGAACTCAACGCCGAACAGGTCGCTGGTTCTTGTGCTCAGTGGCCGGTGCTCGACAGGCAGTACCGTGCCACGGAACACAATGTTCACTTCAATCTTGACCTGCGTGCTTTCGTTTTCGACGATCAGCTTTGTGTCGCCAAGGTCTTTACTGCGGATCAGGCGTGTGTGCAGGCCAAGGGGTTGGACTCGTTGGGAGATGGCCGCGAGTTCATTGTTGATGGCCTGCAGAGCCTCATCGCGTTGCGTTTGCCAGGGTCGATAGACTACGTCGATATCAACGGACAGGCGGGGCATGTCCTGTACGAACAGATTGATTGCCGTGCCGCCTTTCATGGCGAAGATGTCGTTATTGAAAACAGCTGGTGTAACGGCCAGCAGCAAGCGGACAGTGTCCGCGTAAGTTTTATCCATGGGGATTCAGGCTTAATAAACTGCCATCGGGAAGCCGGCTCATCCAGCGTTTGTTGCTCCCTGTGTGTATCGAGTAGCGTGCTAACAAGTCATCAACATCTACCACCTGTGTTTCTCGCGCCCAGGTAAGGAAAAGACGAACGGTTTTCACGCTGGTGCAGCACGTTAGCAACTGGCCGAGCAGTTCCTTGCGAGGTGAGCGCAGGCCATCAAAGAGATTGCGGGCTTCTTCCAGGCCTTGTCGGGTTCCGGCGTCGTACAGCATTTCCAGGACGGCGCGTTCAGCAACAGCTACACAGAGGTGATCCGGCAGGCCGGGTGGCGTTCCCAATGTCTGGGCGGGTAAGTCGGTAGCCGGCCAGTTGAACAAATTTGCATAGACATACCGGGCAGGAAAACGTGACGTGAACCATGGGGGCAAGGCATAACGGGTGTCGCCCCAGAGCACCAGCGTGTCGCGGCCCAGGTTGTGTCTGACGCCGTGCAGCGCCAGCGCGCTTTTGCCCCCGACATGCAAGCCTGTTACGTGTCGCTGAAGAAACAGCAATGCGCCATAGACATTAAAGTCGTCATTGGGGAAAGCATAGACGCCTTGCGCCAGACGCACGAGCCACCCATTCTTGGCATAGTCGGCTGCAAGTTTGGGCGACACGCCGAGCTCCCCCAGGGTGTCGAGGTCAAACGGTGCGCCGCGCGGGAGGTCGGATTGCACTCGTTTGATTAGATTGTGTCGTGAATTTACATTCATAAGTTAAAAATAACACGAAATCCAATCGTTGTGCGCGTTAATAGAGGATGGAATGTCTCTCTGAGAGAATATTCGCTTCGATTGGATTATGTATAAATTTTAACCTATAAGGTTAAAATATCGACCAAATTTAATCAGCCTTGCGTTGGTGGGTAAGGCATGCGCACCGCATGCCTTTGGCCCGTTCAGTTAACCAGCGCCTTGTTCCGTTCAATCAGCGCATGAACACTAGCTGCAGTGATGCCGCTGGAGCGCTTCCCTATTTTTATGAGCACCAGCTCCCCTTCGTTGACCAGTCGGTAGATGGTTGATCGCGACACGCCCAGCTTTGCCTGTGCCGTGTGTACGCGGTACAGAAGTGCCTCGTCGGGTTGTTTCGGGGCTTGCCTGCTGGGTGACGGGTAGCCAAAGATGCTGTTTGGCATTGCCTGCTCCTTCATATACTCCTCCGTTAGACCTTGGAAAGCACCCTGGGCATCAGGATGCTTTCCAAAGCCGACGCTGTCTGCGCCGTTGCGTCCGGCCCGCCAAGATGCCACGATGGAGGCCGGGTGCTTTGATCGTTCCCAGCAGCGCCCGCCGCTGGCTCCGCTGCTGCGGTTCGTCGGGATGCTGGGAACTGCGGTCTTTGCCGCTGTCATCGACGGATTACGCGCCATCCATCGAATGTGGCCTGCCTTCGGCAGTGCCGGCGTCCGTGTAAACGGATCGTCACTCACGCCTTCCAGTTCGCACCAGTCGCTACCGGCCCGGAAGGGGAATGATTTTTCACCTGCTTTACTCCTACCCAGGTGCATGTCGCCCCGCATGAAGCTGACGACACGGGTAGCCGCGCACTCGCACCGCTCACAGGGAGCAGGGCGCGGTATTTATCGGTGTTTTGTTGTTAAAGAGCAGGGTTGGTGTAATCATTACGTATCTATTGAAATCGGTCAATACTAATCTAATACTAAAAAGTCATATCGTTAATGAGAATTGATGTCAATTAGGCTTAACGGAGGAGGAAATGACGCAACGAGATGCAGCCTGAGCCGTCCAGAGAACGAACGCAGGCGTTAAAGAAATTGTGGCTTTTCTGCAGGCTAATAGCAGGAAAATTGCAGATTCAGGCGTCTGGACCTGGCTCGTCCGCTTTGCGGACGTGCTTATTCAGCTTCAGCTGAATGTAATCGCTGATGTCTTCTTGAACGTGCTCAGGCAATTCTGCCACGGCACTACGGGAAATGGAGGGCCAGGGCCACGGTTCCTCGAACATTTCCCCTTTGCCAGTGACCAACCATTCTGCGCGCACGTGCAATGCAGCAGCGATCCAAACGATATGCCGTGAGGATTCGCTGCGGCCGCCTTCAATGTGGGCGATAGCACCTTGAGTGAGGGGCGTCTGAACGAGGTTTGCCAGTGCTTCCTGTGTCAGACCGCGTGTGGTGCGTGCAATGCGTAGGCGTTCGCCAATGCTCATGCTGTTTGTGGGTTGGAGGGGTTTTCAGTAGTTAGATACATTATGACAGGCTTCTGAGTCAAAGTATGACTGTAAATAAAAATAAATAACTAATAAATTTGAGGTTTAAAAAGTCAGTTTTGCGACATTGTGGCAGGTATTGGATCGCAGTGGAACGCACGTTTACCATGCTTTGCGCTTGCGCAGCAGGATTCAGACCCGATGAAATTTAATCACGAGCGTGATGCTTGCAACAGCAGACAGAGCATCTACCCGTCAATCTGTGCGTCCCTGCTTCGCAGACCGCGCTGTTCCAGGTTCGCGGTTCGCTCATCCCTGACAGGACTGGCTCGCGCCAGCCTTTCGCATCGCTGACGCCTCCGGCCCGGCTTCCTGACCGGGCCTGCGCGCTTCGCTTGCCTGCTGGCGACACCAAAGACCTGGCTGTTGCCGGCGCAGCCATCTTTCCTGACCTCATTACCTGATCCGCGACTGTAGCCCGTGGCCGCGTGCCGTCAAGGCGCGCCAGGCCGTGTCCTCGGCTGCGCCTGCGGGCCGCACCCTCCTGGCGCTTCTTTCCTTGACGGCCCACGTTCGTGGGCTACTGGCCGTCGCGGGCGATGAACTCAGGAAAGACGGTGGCAACGAGGCCAACCGGGTTCTTCGTGCCAACCGCATATCAACAGC
>Ga0182735_1000556_pt1 | contig 29681 bp, 37 predicted proteins | sample eDN5th30CKraftMG_FD_128524 | JGI IMG/M metagenome (GOLD analysis project Ga0182735, IMG submission 128524) | Enriched Miracle-Growth compost microbial communities from Emeryville, California, USA - eDNA 5th pass 30_C Kraft MG (version 2) (version 2) ...
ATCGAGTGCCGCATCAATGCCGAGGACGCCCGCACCTTCGTCCCTTCGCCCGGCACGATCACGCATTTCCACACGCCCGGCGGCCTCGGCATTCGCGTCGATTCCGGCGTCTATTCCGGCTATCGCATCCCGCCCTACTACGACAGCCTGATCGGCAAGCTGATCGTGCATGGGCGCAACCGCGTGGAATGCATGATGCGGCTCCGGCGTGCGCTGGACGAGTTCGTCGTCGACGGCATCAACACCACGCTGCCGCTGTTCCGCGACCTCGTCAGCAATCCCGACATCGCCAATGGCGACTATGATATCCACTGGCTGGAAAAGTACCTGGCCAAGGAAGCCGAAGCACACTGAGGCGCCGATGGCGCGCGAACGCCCAAGGCGCGTGGGGTTGGTACGATGACTCGTCCCTTTGCGCCCGGCTATCGCATTCCAACCGAGCTGTTGCTCAAGGCCTATGCCTCGGGCGTGTTTCCGATGGCCGAAAGCGCTTCCGACCCGGAAGTATTCTGGGTGCGCCCGGAAGTGCGCGGCATCATCCCCCTCGACGGCTTCCACACGCCCCGGAGCCTGCGCAAGACGATCCGCAAGGGCGTTTTCGACATTCGCTTCGATTCGGATTTCGAGGCGACGATCGACGCCTGCGCCGAAAAACGGGAAGAGCGCAGCTCGACCTGGATCAACGCGCCGATCCGCGAAGCCTATGTCCAGCTCTTTCGCATGGGATATTGCCACTCGGTCGAAGCGTGGCTGGACGACCGTCTCGCCGGTGGGCTCTACGGGCTGGCGCTCGGCCGCGTCTTCTTCGGCGAGAGCATGTTCTCGCGGGAGACGGACGCCTCGAAGGTGTGCCTCGCCGCGCTGGTCGACAGGCTGGTCGAACGCGGGTTCGTCCTGCTCGACACCCAGTTCACCACCGAGCACCTGAAACATTTCGGGGCGATCGACGTGCCGCGCGCAAAATACGAGAAACTGCTGGCCGAAGCGCTGACGGGCGAAGCGACGTTCTATCCCTGACCGCGCACCCCTTGCTCAGCCGGAAGACGCCTTGCTGGCCGGAGCTTCGGCCTTGTCCGGTGCGGGCACATCCGACTTCTGCTTGCAGGCCTTCAGCCACACGTCATAGACGGCGTGCTCGACGGCGTTGAGGCCGGGGCTTTCGGCGAACATCCAGCCGGTGAAGATGCGGCGGATCTTGCGGTCGAGCGTGATCTCGTCGACCTCGACGAACGAATCGGTCTTCGGCTCCTCGGCCTGCGGGCGCGAATAGCAGACGCGCGGGGTCACCTGCAGAGCGCCGAACTGCACCGTCTCGTCGATATAGACGTCGAAGCTGATCATGCGGCCGGTGATCTTGTCGAGACCGGCGAACTCGGCCACCGGGTTGGCGACCCGGCCGGCGGTGGACGGCGGCGTGCCGGCGGCGGGGGCGTCGTCCTGCGCGTTCGCGGCAGGCGACAAGGCCAGCACTGCCGACGCCACCAGCCCAAGTACCGAAATTCGACCGAAAAAATTCATACGGATACCGGTGGTTGCCGTCGGGGATGATTCCATACCGCCAAGGCTATCCACCCCTGCCGGATGAACAAGCGCCTAAACGTCAATTGTGGCGAGAAAAGACCGGCGCTTCAGTTACCTGGCGTCCACGCATCGTAATCGCCGGTAACCTGCGGCCGGTGACGGAAGCCCAGCAGCGAGCCCCTGGGCCGGTAGGCGGAGGCCGTGCCGGTGAGGTTCGGCTGATGCGGCTTCTGCCAGTCGCGCGGCTTGTAGTTTTCCTTGGACGGCGGCACGTCGACGCGGTGATGAATCCAGCCGTGCCAGCCGGGCGGTATGGCCGAAGCTTCGGAATAACCGTTGAAGATCACCCAGCGGCGGGTCTGGCCGTCGGAATTGACGCCGCCCTCGTAATAGACGTTCCCGGCGGCATCACGGCCGACTTCCGTGCCGTGCCGCCACGTATGAAAGCGGGTGCCCCAGGTCTGGCTGTTCCACCAGGTGAAAAACTGCACGATCAGCGTCTTCATGACTTCCTCGCGGCCGCGACTTCTACGCAGCTTATGGCTTCGGCTAGGTGCAATGGCAAGGGTTTTGCACGTCGCACCGCCGATGAGATGCCCTATTCGATCCCGAGCTTGGCCTTGACCAGGTCGTTGACGGCCTGCGGGTTCGCCTTGCCGCCGGTCGCCTTCATCACCTGTCCGACGAACCAGCCGGCCATGGTGGGCTTCGCCCTCGCCTGCTCGACCTTGTCGGGGTTGGCCGCGATGACCTCGTCCACCGCCTTTTCGATGGCGCCGGTGTCGGTTACCTGCTTCATGCCGCGCGCCTCGACTATCTCGGCGGGATCGCCCCCCTCGTTCCAGACGATCTCGAACAGGTCCTTGGCGATCTTGCCGGAGATGGTGCCCTGCTTGATGAGATCGAGGATCGCGCCGAGCTGGCCGGGCGAAAGCGGAGTCTCTTCAATGTCCTTGCCGGATTTGTTCAAGGCGCCAAGGAGGTCGTTGATGACCCAGTTGGCGGCAAGCTTGCCGTCACGCCCCGAGGCGACACGCTCGAAATAATCGGCGATCGCCTTTTCCGAAACCAGCACCGAGGCGTCGTAGGCCGAAAGCCCGAGTTTCTCGACCAGCCGCGCCCGCTTGGTGTCGGGCAGTTCCGGAAGGTCCTTGGCCAGCGCATCGACATAGGCCTGGTCGAACTCCAGCGGCAACAGGTCCGGATCGGGGAAGTAGCGGTAGTCGTGCGCCTCTTCCTTCGAGCGCATGGAGCGTGTCTCGCCCTTGTTGGGGTCGAACAGCCGCGTCTCCTGTTCAATGGTGCCGCCGTCCTCGATGATGGCGATCTGGCGCTGCGCCTCGTATTCGATGGCCAGGCCGACGAAGCGGATCGAGTTGACGTTCTTGATCTCGCAGCGCGTGCCGAACTCGCCGCCCGGCTTGCGCACCGAGACGTTGACGTCGGCGCGCATGGAGCCCTCGTCCATGTTGCCGTCGCAGGTGCCGAGATAGCGCACGATGGTGCGAAGCTTGGTGAGGAAGGCCTTGGCCTCGTCGGGCGAGCGCATGTCGGGCTTGGAGACGATCTCCATCAGCGCCACGCCGGAGCGGTTCAGGTCCACATAGGACATGGTCGGGTGCTGGTCGTGCATCGACTTGCCAGCGTCCTGTTCCAGGTGCAGGCGCTCGATGCCAACCTCGATATCCTCGTACTGGCCCTTGCTGTCCGGGCCGACCGAAACGATGACGGTGCCCTCGCCGACGATGGGCTGCTTGAACTGCGAAATCTGGTAGCCCTGCGGCAGGTCCGGATAGAAGTAGTTCTTGCGGTCAAAGACCGACTTCAGGTTGATCTCGGCCTTCAGGCCGAGGCCGGTGCGGATCGCCTGGCGCACGCACTCCTCGTTGATCACCGGCAGCATGCCGGGCATCGCAGCGTCGACCAGGCTGACATTGGCGTTGGGGGCCGCGCCGAACTTCGTGGAAGCGCCGGAGAACAGCTTTGCCTCCGAGGTCACCTGCGCATGGACTTCCATGCCGATGATGACTTCCCAGTCACCGGTAGCGCCGGGAATCAGGCGCTTGGGGTCGGGCGTACGGGTGTCGATGATGGTCATGAACGAGCCTGCGAAAAGCGAAAACGAACCAACACGTCGAGATTGGTTTGAACAATCCGTTGATTGTCACTCGCTAGTGCAAACGGCAGGGAGAGGCAAGGGCGGCGTAACCGCCGATGCCTGCAAAACCCTGCTGGCAGGCAGGCTCATGCCGTTGCGATATAGGCCCTGATTTCCTCCGCCTCGCGCTCGACATCCTCGATGCGGCGCTTGACCACGTCGCCGATGGATACGATGCCGTGGAGCAGGCCGTCCTTCTCGACCGGCAGGTGCCGGAACCGGCCCGTCGTCATGATCTCCATGATCTCGTTGACGGTATGGTTCTCGTTGCAGATCTTGACCTTCGGCGTCATCGCCTCGCGAACCGTCAGGTCGAGCGCGGCGGCGCCATGCCGGGCGACCACCCGCACCACGTCGCGCTCGGAAAGAATGCCGACGATCTTCCTGTCGCCGTTGGTGATGACCAGCGCCCCTACCCGATGCTCCGCCAGCATGCGAACGGCATCGACCAGCCTTTCATTCGGCCCGAGCGTCAGAACGTCGTAGCCCTTGCTCTCAAGAATAGCCTTGACCGTCATGGCGACCTCCTCTGCCTTATGCCCGCCCGGCCTCACTTTCCGGTGATCATGGTGCGCCGGGATCGATTTCTTTTCAAGTGCCGCAAGCTGGCGGAACGCAGCCGCGCTTACCGCGACCGGTCGAAAAGCTTCAATCCGAAGAAGCCGACCAGAAAGCCACCGATATGGGCCTCCCAGGCGATCTGGCTGGATTCACCGGCGCCCATGCCGACAATCCCGGTCACGAGGTTGATGATCATCCAGACTGCCAGAAAAGCAACGACACTGCGCGAGCGGAGCACCATGGAGAACGGCAACGGCCGGCCGGAAAAAGCCGAGCACCCCGCCGAACGGTCCATCTGGAAGCCGAAGCGCGCGGCGGCGCCCATCATGCCCGAGATCGATCCGGATGCGCCGACCAGCGGCGCCTCCATGAACGGATGGATGATGAAGAAAAACGCAGCGGCGGCGAGCCCGGTCATCGCAAAGAAGAAGGCGAAGCGCGGCGCGCCGAAGCGGTTGGCAAGCGGCGGCCCGAAAGCCGCCAGCCACACCATGTTGACGGCGATGTGGGCGAAGCTGCCATGCAGGAACGCATAGGTGAAGGGCCGCGTCAGCATGAACCAGTCGAAGCCGTACTGGCCCGTATAAAGTGCCGGAATGAAGGCGGCGTCGTAAAGCAGGACATAGTTCTGGCTGTCGTCCAGAACGTGGAACTGGAGCAGGTAGACCGCCGCGCACAGGCCGATGATCGCCAGCACTATCCCGGGAAGGTTGAACATCGGCTCGCGGCCCCGGCGCGGCCCGTGCTCCGGCGAACCGGGCGTCCGGTCCTTCTCAACAGGGCTTGTCGGTTCGTTCATAAGCGGTCGATCCGGTTGAGTGGCAGCCTTCGCGCTTGCATGTCTTCGCGCCCCGAAACCACGGCACATTTTTCGGGACACATGCTGTAGTGCATTGCCCGGCAATCCACAAATGGCGATCCGCGGCCGGCATTCCCGGCAGTCGAATCGCGGCTTTGCGAATCGCCGGCCGCGAATCAAAAAAAACCGTTCAAGGTTTCCCTTGAACGGTGGGTCGAGTCCCCTTCCCCCAAAATCCTGACTGGAGTGCAGCCGAAAAAGACTGCGAAATGGAGTGGTTTTGTGTCCCACAGATGGTCGCCGAGGGCAATCTAAACCATTCGTTAACCTTAACGGCCCCGACCCGTGAACAAACGTTAACTGTGCTGGCATGCCTCCTGCAACGCGAAGCATGTAGGGTCACAGGAAGGCGCCCTTCTGTCCACCGATGGCACATCGGGCCACAGGGAAGCGCGGAATGGAACAGGTATGAAACTGAACGGATCGATCGCACTGTTCCAATATTGGAACCGGCTTCGCGACGGCCGCCACGCCCCGAAGCGTACCGAAATCGAGCCGGCCGACATCAAGGCGCTGTTGGCCGACACGTTCATCCTGGAGAAGGATACGCGCGGCGAAGCCGTGTTCCGCCTGGCCGGAACCCGGCTGTGCGCGACCTATGGGCGCGAACTGAAGGGGTTTTCGTTCCCCTCGCTCTGGCGCGAGAAGGACCGGCGGCTGGTCACCCGGCTGATCGAGGGCGTCTTCCAGCAGAAGTCCGTCGTGGTCGTCGCCTATGAAGGCCTGAGCCGAAACGGGCGCTCCAACCGGTTCGAACTGCTGGCGCTGCCGCTCGACGGCGGCGTGGAAAACCCGCGCAGCCTCGGCATCGTGTCGGCGGTCGAAAAGCCGTTCTGGCTCGGGGCCGATCCGATCACCGAGGCGATCATCGATTCGATCCGCGTCGTCGATCCGGACAAGGAACCGATGTACCTGAAGAACCGGCCGGCCATCTCCGTGCCGCCGCTGGCGCCGACCAGCATCGACGGGCCGACGACCATCTCCGAGTTCAGCCGGGCCCGGCGCATCCGCCATCTCGTCGTGCTCGACGGCGGGCGCGAGGAGTAGTCCGGCAGCCCGATCCGGGCCTCGGGACCGGCGCCCCTGGCGTTTACCAGAGGCGCGCCGGGTTTCTGATTTGTTAACCTGTATTGACATAGGTTCACCTGGAGAATTCCCGTCCGCGCGCGGGAACGCCAACGGGGTGTAGGCAGTCATGAGATCAGCGGCGGTCGAGCTTGCGCCGTCCGGTGCAGAAAGGCGCAATTTTCAGCGCGTTCGCGTCAAGGTCTATGGCCGCTTCATGTTGGAAGACCGCACGGAACACCCCTGCCAGGTCGTCGACATGTCTCCGGGCAACGTGGCCCTGCGCACCGACCGCGTCGGCCAGCCGGGCGAGAAGGTCATCGCCTATATCGATCACATCGGCCGCATCGAGGGCGTCATCACCCGCATCCTGCAGGACGGCTTCGCGATGACGGTGATCGCGTCCGACCGCAAGAAGGACAAGCTCGCGGCCCAGCTTACCTGGCTTGCCAACAAGCACGAACTCGACCTGCCGGAAGACCGCCGCCACGAGCGCGCGGTGCCGCGCAACCCGACGACCGTGCTGCAGCTCAGCGACGGCCGCCACTATCAGTGCCGCATCATCGACCTGTCGCTTTCGGGCGCCGCCATCGAGATCGACGTCAAGCCGGCCATCGGCGTGCAGGTCATGCTCGGCACCATGCGCGGCCAGGTGGTGCGCCACTTCGAGGACGGCATCGCCATCGAGTTCGCCACGGTGCAGCGGGTGGATTCGCTGGATTCCGAATTCAACGCCCCGCGCTCCTGATCCCTCTTCGCCCACCCCTCGAAAAGCCGGCCGCAGCGCCGGCTTTTTTTGTTAACGGCGCGAGGCGAGAATCTCTAAAATTTTAGCTAAATTCTCGACTTGTTTTACGAAACAGAGTTTCGACATCTATAATAAATCGACCTAGGTTTTACTCAATATCTACTTCGGACCTTTGCGCCGAATAAATCCGGGCATGTCATTGTCTCCTCAAACGGGGAGACTACAAATGAACAAGAAAAGCGCGCTGTTGCTTCTGGCAATGGCCCTGCAGTTCGGCGGTTGGGGAACCGCCTATGCGGGAAGCTTCATGCACACCGGCAGCCGTACCACCCAGCCGGTCGGCCATTACGAATTCTGCCAGCAACTGCCGCAGGAATGCCGCCAGAAGACGCCTAACCGGGCGCCGACGGAACTGACGCGCACCCTGTGGGCAACGATCGTTGCCGTCAACAACAGCGTCAACACCACGGTGGCGCCGCGCACCGACATGGAAATGTGGGGCAAGGAAGAAGTCTGGTCCTATCCCACCAGCGGTTTCGGCGATTGCGAGGATTACGTGCTGGAAAAGCGCCGCCGGCTGATGAAGGCGGGCATGCCGGCCGGCGACCTGCTGATCACCGTCGTGCGCCAGCCGAACGGCGACGGCCACGCGGTGCTGACGGTGCGCACCAGCCTCGGCGAGTTCATCCTCGACAACCTGGAACCGAAGGTGCTCGCCTGGACCGACACCGAATACACCTATCTCAAGCGCCAGTCGCAAACGAATTCGGGCGTGTGGGTAACCATCAACGACGGCCGTGCCGACGCGGTGGCCAGCGTTCGGTAGTGCACGCCTCCCGAAAGCGGGAAACGGTTTCGGGAGGAAGACATGTGCGGATCAAGGCGCGAAAGCGCCTGAAGCGAAGCTGAAAGATTGCGGCGCGCTTTAGCGCCGCCATGGGAAAATCCGGTCGAGTCCCCACCCTCCCCGTCCCCAACGACCGGATTCCAGGAGCCGGCCCCGTCCCCGGGCCGGCTCCGCCTTTTTGGGGACGCGAACATCAGGCCTTCGCCCGTATCGCGGGGCGCGAGCCACGCCGCGCGACAAGAGATGTCCGCATGGCACCCCCTCATCTGCAAAAAGCGAATGCAGAAAAACTTATCTATTCTTTATTCATTAAGCAAACGAACCAATACCTTTCGTTTACCATCCTCCTTAACGAGGTTGAAATCGAAGTCTCCTAGTGTTGGGCCACGGTTCGAAAAGAAACCGCCAAAGATGAACGTCACAAACTGGGTCAGAGGAACAAACAAATGACGAAGCTTATCGCCCGCTTCTACAAGGACGAGTCCGGCGCGACCGCCATCGAATACGGCCTCATCGCCGCCCTCATCGCCGTGGCCATCATGGTCGGCGCCGGCGCGCTCGGCACCAACATCAACGACAAGTTCCAGGACATCGCCGACAAGATCGCGAACCCGAACGCCCCGGCCGGCGGCGGCACCACCACCACCCCGTGATAGATAGCTTTTACGCAACTGCGTAGAACGAAAGGGTCGCCTTCGGGCGGCCCTTTTCCGTTGCGGGAGATAGCCGGTCAGGCCGGTTTCAGTCCGGCCATGAAGCGCTTCGCGTTCTCCACATAGTGCGCGGCCGAGGCGCGCAGGCCGGCAACCACCTGTTCGTCCAGTTGCCTAACGACGCGGGCGGGTGAGCCGACGATCAACGAATTGTCCGGGAATTCCTTGCCCTCGGTGACCAGCGCGCCGGCGCCGACGAGCGAGTTCCTGCCGATCTTCGCGCCGTTCAGCACGATGGCGCCCATGCCGACCAGGCTGTTGTCGCCGATGGTGCAGCCATGCAGCATGGCGCGGTGGCCGATGGTGCATCCTTTTCCGATGGTCAGCGGAAAACCGATATCGGTATGCATGACCGTGTGTTCCTGCACATTGGTGTCGGCCCCGATCGCGATGGCCTCGTTGTCGCCCCGCACCACGACCCCGAACCAGAAACCCACATTGCGACCGATATCGATGTTGCCGACCAGCACCGCGTCGGGCGCGATCCAGTTGCTGCTCTCGTCCTCGAAGCGCGGGGTCGTTCCATCCAGTTCGTAAACAGGCATTTTTGTTTCCAGGTTCATCTTTACCGCCCGTTTACCATGAAACCGCACAGTCAGGAACGAACGGCCGGCGAAATCTTCACCGACGCCGGCACCGTTCAGGATCGCAGGTCGAACGCGCACGATGTCCACGAAACAGGCCACCGCCAGCCAGGATTTTACCGTCATCGATTCGCCGCTGATGACGAAGGTCTTCTGCGCCTTCGTGGGCCTGGCGCTGCTGTCGCTCGCCATCAGCTTCGGCGGCCGCTGGTTCGGCCATTCCATCGCCCTCGGCGGCTACAGCGACGACACCACCGTGCACGCGGTCATGATCGGCGACAACGTGCTGGCGGTTCCGGCCAACACCATCCGCTTCGCCGATGCGCGGCGCGACGGCCCTGCCCCGCGGCTCGACCTCTACCTGCGTTATCCGGCGATGGACGGCTACAGCGATGCCGCGCGCGACGACTTCAACGGTCGCAGCGCGCGCAGGAACATCCTTTTTCTGGCATTCGAACCGCAGATGATGTCTCGCGGCATGAGCGGCCGCTTCGCCCCGATCTATCAATCGCTGATCGAGCAACCCGGAACACCCGGCCCTCACGGCATCATCCGCTATGCCTTCAAGACGACGTCGGGCTATCTCAACGAGGTGCTGGTGGTTGCCTACCGGCCGGGCCAGGAGCCGTTCGTGGCGCGCTGCCTCAGCGGCGAGAGCGCGCGGGAGACGCTGGCGCCGTGCGAGCGGGATATTCTCGTCGGCGACGGGCTGAGCCTCACCTATCGCTTTCCGGAAGAGCTTTTGGGTGACTGGCAGGCGCTCGACAAGGCCGTCGCGGCCGAGGCCGAGCGCATCCTGAAAATGCCGCGCTGAGATGTGGCCAGGCAGGCGTCATGGCGCCTGCCCGTCAATCCCGGCTCAGCCGAGATCGATGTCGAGGATCGCCATCGAGAAATTGTAGTCGCCGTCTTCCTCGTCCTTGAAGACGATACCGAGGAATTCGTCGCCAAGATAGACTTCGGCCGAATCGTCCTTGCGCGGGCGGGCCTTCACTTCCAGCCTGGGGTTCTGGAAGGCGCGCTTGAAATAGGCGTCCAGCTTTCTGATTTCATCCGGCTTCAACGGTGCTCTCCAATTCCGGTCGTGTGGTGATTTGCGTGCGTAATCGCGCTTCTGGCACGCCGGCAATTGCGATGTAAAGGCGCAAGAGCCTTCAGCGCCCGACAAAGCGGCGCGGCCTGCCACCCGCCACCGTAATCAGATATCGAAGCTGACGACCTGGTCCATCGACTGCGACGGCAGCAGTTGGTCCATCTGCCGCGAAGGCTGGTCGCAGCCGGTTTCGCCGACGACGCGGGCCGGCACGCCGGCCACCGTCTTGTTGTGTGGAACGGGCGACAGCACGACCGAGCCGGCCGCGATCTTGGAGCAATGGCCGATCTCGATGTTGCCGAGGATCTTGGCGCCGGCCCCGATCAGCACGCCGCGGCGGATCTTCGGATGGCGATCGCCGCCGGCCTTGCCGGTGCCGCCCAGCGTCACGCCGTGCAGGATCGAGACATCGTCCTCGATGACCGCCGTCTGGCCGACGACGAGCCCAGTGGCGTGGTCGAGGAAAACCCCCTTGCCGATGCGTGCGGCCGGGTTGATGTCGGTCTGGAACACCGAGGAAGAGAGGCTTTGCAGGTAGAGCGCGAAATCCTGCCGACCCTGGTTCCAGAGCCAGTGCGCCAGCCTGTGCGTCTGGATGGCGTGGAACCCCTTGAAATAGAGGATCGGCATCATGAAGCGGTCGCAGGCGGGGTCGCGATCGTAATAGGCCTGGATATCGACGCGCACGACGCTCGACCATTCGGGATCGTCGGCGGCCATCGCCTTGAAGGTCTGGCGGATGAGGTCGGAGCCGATATCCTGATGCGCCAGCCGCTCGGACAGCCGGTGGATGACGGCCTCCTCCAGGCTTTCCTGGTTGAGGATGGTCGAGTAGAGGAAGGCCGACAACAGCGGATCGCGCGCCACAGCCTTCAGCGCCTCATCGCGCACCGAGCGCCAGATGGGGTCCACAGGCTGCAATGCGTTCACGCGGGCGGAATTGATATTCATAGACAGTCTCCGACAGCCGCCAGTCCAGTTCAGGAATGCACCTATAGGCCAGATGCCGGCATGGGTGAACTCAAATTTCCTTAGCTACCTGTCAAATGGTTAGAACCGACGTAAATTCAACGGCAATGGGAAAACGAGACCTTGCTGGACGAAGCCCTTAAAAACGAGCTTTCGGCGCTCTACGACGCCCCTTCACGCCATTACCACGGCATGGAGCACATTCGCGCGCTGCTTGAGCTTGCGCGCCAATACCGTGCCGAACTGGCCGATCCGGAAGCGGTCGAGGCGGCGATCTGGTTCCACGACGCCATCTACGACAGCCGCGCCAAGGACAACGAGGCGCAGAGCGCGGCACTGGCCCGCGAGCGGCTGGCAGGCCGCATCGACGCCGGCCGGCTCGACCGCATCGCTGCCATGATCGAAGCCACCGCCACCCACCGCCTGCCCGACCTCGGCGATTCCGGCGGCCTGCGCGATGCAGCCCTCTTCCTCGATATGGACCTTTCGGTGCTGGGTGCCGAGCCAGGTGCGTTCGCGGCCTACGAGTTGGCGGTGCGAGAGGAATATGGCTGGGTTCCCGAAGCCGCCTGGCTTACCGGGCGCGCCTCCGTGCTAAAGGGCTTGCTGGCGCGCGATGCAATCTTCCATACGCCGGAGTTCCGCGGTCGTTTCGAGGCGCAGGCACGCCGGAACATGGCGGCGTCCCTCGCCGCGCTGGAAGGGCACGCTCAGAGCGGGTTTTCCGCGTAGAAGTCGAGCACGCGCTTCTTGAACGTCCGGTCGCCGACCGACAGCATGTGGTCGCGGCCCTGGATGGAGAACGCCTCGGCGTCCGGCATCAGTGCCGCCAGTTCGTCGGGCGAGCCGGCAATGTCGTCGGCCGTGCCGACGGCGACCAGCGTCGGCTGGCAGATGCGCGCCATCTCGCCTTCGCTGAGCAGCGTGCGCGAGCCGATGATGCAGGCGGCCAGCGCCTGCTTGTCACTGCGGGTCTGGTCGGCAAAGGCGCGAAACATTTTTCCACGCGGATGGGTGATCGAAGCGGCATCGGGAGCAAGCAGCGCCTCGGCGATAGGGTCCCAGTCGCCGACGCCGTCGACCATGCCGATGCCGAGCCCGCCCAGCACCAGCGTCGCCACCTTGTCGGGGTCGGACAGCGCCATGAAGGCGGAAATGCGCGCGCCCATGGAATAGCCCATGACATGCGCACGCTCAATGTCCAGATGGTCCAGCAGCGCGGCCGCGTCCGAGGCCATCCTGGCCGGCGCGTAGTCCGCTTCCTTGTAAGCCTTGGTCGACTGGCCATGGCCGCGATTGTCCAGCGCGATGGTGCGGTAGCCGGCATCGTTCAGTGTCTTGAACCAGCCGGGTGCGACCCAGTTCACGTAGTGGCTGGAAGAAAAGCCGTGGATCATCAGCACCGGATCGCCGCTGCCGGAAGACGGCGCGCGGTCGAGGAAGGCGAGGTCGAAGCCGTCATGGTGGAAGAACTGCATCGGCGGCAAATCCCTGGGTTCAGTTACGCTGGCCCGTGCCGATGGCCGGGTGCTTCAGCAGATCGCCGACCTTGATCCCTTCCTTCGCGGCAGTGCCGGCCTTCAGTTCGAGCACATAGCGCGCCGGTTCGCCGGGGTCGATCACGGCTTCCGACTGCGGCTCGCCCGGCAGGATGGCGCGAATGCGGCCATCCTCGCCGATGAAAAGCAGGTCGAGCGGCATCGGCGTGTTCTTCATCCAGAAGGCCACGTTCCTGGTGTCCTGGAACACGAACAGCATGCCGCGGTCGTCGGGCATGGCCTCGCGGAACATCAGGCCGGCGGAACGCTCGGCGCTATCGTCGGCGATCTCGATGGTGAAGGAGCGCTCGGCCTTGTCCGTCACCACCACCAGCGGCGCCGGATCGACCGGAAGCATCATCGCCCGGCTGTCGGCAAAGCCAGGTTGCGCCTGAAACGACGCGAAGACCGTGACCAGCATCACCAGGGTGCCCGCGGTCAACCATTTCCTGTAACGCATCACCGCTCCATGCAGCGCCAGCCGGATCACGACGGGTTTAGAGCATTTTACAGCCAGACGAAATCGTCTGGCGTCGTACAAATGCGGCTAGAACAACAAGATGGAGCGGCGGCCCCAATCTATCCGGGCGTCGGCCGCTCTAGTGTGAAACCGGCAAGGTGCCCATATCGGGGTGGATTTCGGCGGCCATAAGGCCTTTGTCGCCGCGGCCGAAGCGCACGAGCACGACCTGCCCCGGCCGAAGCTCGGCGATGCCATAGCGGCGCAGGGTTTCCATATGGATGAAAATGTCTTCCGTCCCCTCGCCCCGGCTGAGGAAACCAAAGCCCTTGATGCGATTGAACCATTTCACCAGCGCGCGCTCGAGGCCGCTTTCCGGCGTCACCGTGACGTGGGTGCGCTGTTCCTGCATCTCGGCCGGATGAACCGCCGTGGTCAGGTCCATGGAAAGCACGCGGAAGGCCTGCAGGCCGCGCTCGCCCTGTTTGGCGAGGCACACCACGCGCGCTCCCTCGAGCGCCGTCTGGAAACCGTCTTTCCTGAGGCAGGTGACGTGGAGCAGGATATCGCCGGAAACCCCGTCGTCGGGGAGGATGAAACCGTAGCCCTTGGCTACGTCAAACCACTTTATGGCGCCCGAAACCTCGACGAGACCGGCCTGATCGCCGGCCTCATTCCGCGTCGCGGTCGCGCCAACGGTCGCATTCCGCCCCACCGAAGAGGCTTTGTCTTCCATTGGAACGCCCCCTATCGTCGAAAACACAGTAACTGATTCTTACCTGCAGATTAACACTGGCATTTCCGGTCAGTGCAAGACCTGACCGCCATTTTCCAGAAGCTTCAGGTGCCGGATTGTTCTTAGACCTGACGGTTGCCGCGACACGGCCTGCCCCTTATTGTGCGCCGCAACCCTCAGGAGGAATCCATGCGCTATCTGCACACCATGATCCGCGTCACCGACATCGACGCTTCGCTCGACTTCTTCTGCGGCGGCCTCGGCATGAAGGAAGTGCGCCGCAACGACTACGAAAAGGGCCGCTACACGCTGATCTTCCTTGCCGCGCCCGACGACGAGAAGAGCGGCGTCGAGAACAAGGCCCCGCTGGTCGAGCTTACCTTCAACTGGGACCCGGAAGAGTATCGCGGCGGCCGCAATTTCGGCCATCTCGCCTACGAGGTCGACGATATCTATGCCACCTGCCAGCATCTGATGGACAAGGGCGTGACCATCAACCGTCCGCCGCGCGATGGCCGCATGGCATTCGTGCGCTCGCCGGACGGCATTTCCATCGAACTGCTGCAGAAGGGCGAGGCCAAGGAAACGGCCGAGCCGTGGGCCTCGATGCCCAACACCGGAAGCTGGTGATCTCCCCGGGCGCTGGCGACCTTCAGATGATGAGGTTCGCCAGCGTCTCGTTGTCGGTGATGTCCTGATACTGCACGCCCTCGGCGGTGAATTTCGCCGTCAGCGTATCGAAATTGCGGTGGTCCTTGGTCTCGATGCCGATCAGCACCGAGCCGAAATTGCGCGCCGATTTCTTCAGATATTCGAAGCGCGTGATGTCGTCGTCCGGCCCGAGCAACTGGAGGAAATCGCGTAGCGCGCCCGGCCGCTGCGGGAAGCGGATGATGAAGTACTTCTTCAGCCGCTGGAAGCGCAGCGCCCTCTCCTTCACGTCGGGTAGGCGTTCGAAATCGAAATTGCCGCCTGACACCACGCAGACGATGGTCTTGCCGCGGATTTCCTTCTTCGGGAAATCCTTCAGCGCATCGACAGCCAGCGCGCCGGCCGGCTCCAGCACGACGCCCTCGATATTCAGCATCTCGATCATCGTCGCGCAGAGCCGGTTCTCCGGGATCGCGTGGACATCCTCGGGCGAGAACCTTTTCAACAGCCGGAAATTCTCGCGGCCGATCTCGCCGACGGCCGCGCCATCGACGAAGCTGTCCATCTTCGCGAGCCTTACCCGCTTGCCGGCCGCAAGGCTTTCCTTCAGGCTCGGCGCGCCGGCCGGCTCGCAAAAGACGAAACGCGGCTCGCCCTCGCCCGGCCCTTGCCCGAAATACTGAGTGATGCCGGCCGCCAGCCCGCCGCCGCCGACCGGCAGCACGATCATGTCGGGCTTATGCCCCCTGCCCATGCGGGCGGCGATCTCGTAGGCGACCGTCGCCTGTCCCTCGATGATGTCGCGGTGGTCGAAGGGCGGCACCATGAGCGCGCCGGACTCCTCGGTGAAGGCAAGGGCCGCGTGGTAGCAATCGTCGAAGAAGTCGCCGACGAGCCTGATCTCGACGAACTCGCCGCCGAACAGCCGCGTCTTGTCGATCTTCTGCTGCGGCGTGGTCACCGGCATGAAGACCACGCCCTTGCGGCCGAAATGACGGCATACGAAGGCAAAGCCCTGCGCGTGGTTGCCGGCGGAGGCGCAGACGAACAGCTCCGCCTTGCTGCCGGCGGCAAGCGCCTTGCGAAAGAAATTGAACGCCCCGCGAATCTTGTAGGAGCGCACCGGCGTCAGGTCCTCGCGCTTCAGGAAGATGCGCGCGCCGAACTTCTTCGACAGGTAGTCGTTCTCCTGCAACGGCGTCTCGGGGAAGATTTCGCGCACAGCCGTCGCGGCGCTGGCAACACTGTCGGCAAAGCTGGTCATGAGGCGGGCATCCAATCCTGATCAGGCGTTCCTGCCGCCATTTTGGCTTTCGCGCAACACTTGCCGCAAACAAAGCGGCGCGGCCGGCCTTTCGGCGAGGCCCGACTTACTTCCGCCGCACTTGGCTGGAGGGACAAATTCTCCCAAAACGGGGAACGATCGATGGGCCGGCACCCCCTGCCGCCCTTGGGTTTTGACTGGACATAACGTGCGTTTGAATAGCTTTTTCGTCGCGGCCCTTGCCTTGCTCGTCGCCGGCTGCGGTGGCCACCGGACCGAAGACCTCCTCGGCAGCGCGGTCGTATCCGCCTCCGTCTCGCAGATCGCGGGCAACCACGCGATCTTCATCGCCACCACGCGCAAGCGCTCCAGCGACCCGAGCAAGGTCTTCGACGGCGAGCGCTCGGCCAAGCTCAATTTCGCCCGCGTCAACGTCACCGTCCCGCTGGTCCACAAGACCGGGCAGATCGAGCGCAAGAGCCGCGGCCGGTCCGACGACCCGTCCCGGTACTTCATGGCGACCGACGTGGTCGGCTACGACACCGCGCCGAAATTCTCGCAAGCGCTCAACGCCGACATCGCCGCGCGCGGCGGCCGCGTCATGCTGTTCGTCCACGGCTACAACACCGGCTTCGACGACGCCGTCTACCGGCTGACCCAGATCGTCCACGACGCGGGCTATCCCGGCACGCCGGTGCTGTTTTCCTGGGCGTCCGGCGCCTCGACCACCAGCTATGTCTACGACAAGGAGAGCGCCAGCGCCGCGCGCGACCAATTGGAGGTGACGCTGAGGATGCTCGAACAATCCGGCGCGCGGCGCATCGACATCGTGGCGCATTCCATGGGCACCTGGATAACGATGGAAACGCTGAGGCAACTGGCCATCACCGGCGATCGCGACCTCGGCGGCAAGCTCGGCGACGTGGTGCTGGCCTCGCCGGACATCGACGTCGACGTGTTCAAGAGCCAGATGCGGCGCTACGGCAAGCCCGACAAGCCGTTCATCCTGCTCCTGTCCGACGACGACCGGGCGCTGCGGCTCTCCGGGCTGATCGCCGGCTGGAAGCCGCGCGTCGGCGACTACAAGAACGCTTCCGACCTCGCCGACTACGGCGTCACCGTGGTCGACGTCTCGCGCGCCAAGGGCAGCGACAGCTTCAACCACACCAAGTTCGCGGACAACCCGGCTCTGGTGAAGCAGCTCGGCCAGCGGCTGCGCCTGGATGACGGCTTTGCCAGCGACCGCGACGTGACCGACCGCATCAGGCAACTTACCCAGGCCGGCGGCGTCCTGTAGCGCCGGCCACCGCGCCCACCGGCCGCCTCACTTGCGGCTGGACCGAAAATGGTTCTTTCTTTATCGGATGGTGAGGCGCCCGGCGCCACCCACGATTGAGGAGCGAGGTAGCCGTGCGCCAGAGGTCGTTGATCGCCGTGTTACTCGCGCTCGTGCTTACCGGCTGCGCCGGCAACAGCGCGCATGACCTGATCAACCGGGTCGCCGTCGACGCGCCGGCTTCCAGCATCGGCTCCACCCATGAAATCTTCGTCGCCACCACGCGCCAGCAGGCCACCGCCAATCCGCGCCAGGTCTTCGACGGCGACCGCTCGCTGACCACCAACTACGCGCGCGTCGACGTCACCGTGCCGAAGGCCCACCGCGTCGGCAGCATCGAGCGCGCCAAGGGCCGCGCGCCCAGCGACCCCGCCAAGGACTTCACCGCCAGGCGGGTCGTCACCTACCCCGACCGCCAGCATTTCGCCAAGGCGCTCGGCGCCGACGTGGTCAAGCGGGGCGAGCGCGCGCTGGTGTTCGTGCACGGCTTCAACAACGGCTTCGACGACGGCATCTACCGGCTGACCCAGATCGCCGCCGACACCAATTATCCGGGCACGCCGGTGCTGTTTTCCTGGGCGTCGGGTGGCCGCATCACCGACTACGTCTACGACAAGGAAAGCGCCAACGCCGCCCGCGACGACCTCGAGGCGACGCTTCGCCTGCTCGCCGCGACCAAGGTGAAAAGTATCGACATCATCGCCCATTCGATGGGCACCTGGGTGACGATGGAAGCGCTGAGGCAACTGGCCATCACCGGCGACCGCGATCTCGGCGGCAAGCTCGGCTATGTGATCCTGGCCTCGCCCGACATCGACGTCGACGTGTTCAAGAAGCAGATGCTGCGCTACGGCAAGCCCGACAAGCCGTTCACCGTACTTCTGTCGGGCGACGACCGCGCCCTGCAGATTTCGGGGCTGATCTCCGGCTCCAAGCCGCGCGTCGGCGACTATAACGACGCCGCCGACCTCGCCAGCTACGGCGTCATCGTCGTGGACCTCACCAAGACCAAGGGAGCGGACCGGCTCAACCACGCCAAATTCGCCGACAATCCCATCCTGGTGCAACTGCTCGGCGACCGCCTGAGCGCCCCGGCCAGCCTGTCGGACACCGAACCGCCGCTCGACGAACGACGCATCAACGACCTCGGCCAGGGCCTCGGACAAGCGGTCGGCGCTGTGGCCGAGATCGTCATCACGACACCGCTCAAGGTACTGACCGTCGTCACCGGACAGTGAACGTCCGGCCCTTGGCGGACCGTCCCGAAACTGCGGTTAAGGTTAGGAGATAAGGTTAAACTGCCGATCCGTTTGCACTTTATTAAGGATATGCGCAAAACGGAATTCGGGGGCGCGAGGCATTCGCCGGCGCGTGGCATCGGGCTTGAGGGGGGTGATGCCCGCTGGCCGCCTCGCGTCCTCACCTTCCCATGATTTTCATTGCCTGGTGCGGACGACGGGAATCGAACCCGTACGGGCAAGCCCGAGGGATTTTAAGTCCCTTGTGTCTACCAGTTCCACCACGTCCGCATTGAGGCGTTACAAGCACTTAGCCGAGGATTCGTCTAGCTACAATCGGCAATTGGCACCGAATTGGCACCGAATTGGCACCGAAGGGTCGGATTACTGTTCCGCCCCTGTTCTCGACAACATGGCATTCTCGATCGCCGCCGCGGCGCCAGCATCCGACTTTTCGAAGTAGTGAGCATAGATCGTCAGCGTCACCACCGGCGAAGCGTGACCGAGGCGCCGGCTTATCGCAACGATATCTAGCCCGGCCGAAATCAGGGCGGACGCATGGGTATGGCGTAGGTCGTGGAATCGCACCTTTGGGAGCTTGAGACGTTTCACTGCGTCGCGCCAGGCGCCGGACACGCGCGACGGCGCGATAGGCTCTCCGACCTCATTGCAGAAGACCAGCGCCTCTTTCCCCGGCTTTCCGAGGCCGAGGGCGAGCCGCATTTCAAGCTGCCGCTTCCTATGAGCCTTCAAAGCGTCGATCACGCTCGCCGGCAGCGAGATCGTGCGGATACCGGATTTCGTTTTCGGCACTTTGAACCGGAGGCCGTTGGCCTTCGTCTCTTCGAGGCTTCGCTGAATTCGTACCTTTCCATGTGCAAGGTCGGTGTCGTTCCACATCAGGCCCATGATTTCACCCTGGCGCATTCCGGTTCCGACCGCGACGGTCGCGATCGGCTCCAACCAGTGGCCGGCCAGCGCCATGAGCGTCGGCTGTATCTGCCCTTCCTTGAGGATCGTCTTCGCCGCGCTTTCAGCCTTCGGCAGTTTCCGGCCGGATGCCACGTTACGGACGATCTTCTCTTGTTCGCACGCGCTGGCAAGCGCGAGGTGCAGGACGCGGTGCGCCTGCCGGACAGTGGCTGGCGACAGCGGGCGGCCATCCTTGCCGCCCTGCCGGCGCAATGTGGCGTGCCAATCCGTGATTTGGGCGGGCCGAAGGCGTTGGAGAAGGATCTTGCCCAAATGAGGCACAATCTGTCGCTCTATCAGCCGAGAAAACCCTTCGCGCGTCGTCGGTGCGAGGTCGAGATTGTTGGTGAGCCATGTTCGAACGTGCTCGGCTACTGTTTCTTTCGAATCCGACACGTATGTGCCGTTGTTAACTTCGTTGAGCCGCTTCGCTAATTCGGCTTCGGCCTGCTTCTTCGTGCCCCGTACAGTCGCATATTGCGTGACACGCTTCCCGGTGACGGGATCCGTGCCCAGGTCGAATTTCAGGCGCCAGGACGACTTCCCGCGCCGGGTGATGTTGCCCCTCATTCTTTCCCCTCCCCGACAAGCTTGCCAATCCACTCGCTGGCCTCGGCCATCAACTGGTCGACTTCCCGCATGTCACTCCCGTCCTGGAGAATCGACCCGGCAACCAATGCCGATGTGACTGCTTTGTTAGCGGCAACTTGTTCCTCGAGGACCATGACAAGGCCGCCACGGAGCCCCTTCGGCACATCTTGGCCAGTCTTCTTGAGCTTATCGAGCACCACAAGAGTGGCGCGCAGCGCGCGTTCTGTGCGGCGTTGGAGATCTGTCCCGTCACGATCATACGCGAGGCCAATCTGACATAGCCGGCGCACCGACTCTGCCTTTGTGCGTATGCGGTTTTTGTAGCCCCAGTCGTCAATCGCTTTCAGTTCGGACGGCGAAATCAACATGTGAAGTCGCTCGGTCTTGTTCTCGTCTGTCATTTCCAGCCCCATTTTGTCAGCATCTGCACACTATGCACATATTGCTGTTGTCGGCAATCCTAAGTGGTTCTATCGTGAATATGCACATATGGTGCATATCGAAAGAGGAACAATTCACATGTCAGACATGACGCTGAATGAGGCGCTTACACACGCCACGCTCGATATCCCTGTTGCGGGAAAGGTTTTTCTCGGCCTGTCCCGTGGCCAGTCCTACGAGGCCGCCAAGGAGGGGGTAATCCCAACGATCGGGATCAGCTCGAAACGCCAGAAGGCCTTGGTCGCACCGCTCGCAGCCAAGCTTGGGCTGAAGACCATGTTTGCGGGAGGCTCCGAATGATGGCCGCCCCCGAGCCCCCCGATTGCCCTGCTGACGATGAGCCCCGCGACCTATCCAGCCTGGATGACATCGAGGAACGGCTGGCGCGCTACCGGCGCGCCGGCGACGTCCTGGCGGCGGCCACACGCTACAGGAGGGAGCTTCGATGGGAAATCCTCCGAGCTCTGGCCAGCGCGCGCGAAGGCGTGACGCGCGACTGGCGGCTGCGGACAGTGAAACGTCACCAGAGCGGCTACACGGTCGCGGAATGTGAGCGCACGTTTCTTTTTGTTGAGCCGGTCGGGGATGAGGGGGCGCCTGATGAGCCGGCCGCTTCCTGACCCCTCCCTGCCTATCGGTGGTTCGACCGGCCTGTCGCACGAGCACAGCGCCGCCGTTGACATGGCGGCGGCCTGGCTTGCCGCCAGGCCTCGCCACCAGTGGCCCCAGCCTATCGTTCCATCGCTGGCAAAGCTGTTCGGCCTGGCGCCGGTCGAAGCCTCCGCGGCGATCAGGCAGGCAAATAACCTGGGCAAGAGCGATGCGTGACGACGGCACCGGTCGCTCTAAAAGCCAGCTTACGGCGGATAAATTTCGCTGGCTGCAACAGGTAGCCGGCGATCGGAAACTATCCGCAACGGCCGTGGCGTGCGCGATCATGATGGCGTCGAAATACTGGAACAGCGGAACGGAAGAGATATATCCGGCCGCGCTAACGGTGGCCAAGGACGTAGATCGTGGGCCGACGCAGACGCGGGCTGGAATAGACACGCTGGTCTCGCGAGGGCACCTTGAAATGGTGTCTGCGGGCGGCGGCGCCCGTAATACGAACCGATATAAGGCAGTCCTAAAACCTATCGGAAACCCGATAGGTAATAATGGCCTAAAACCTACCGGAAATCCGATAGGTTCCCGCCACAAAAACGTATCGGAAACCCGAGTGAAACGTACCGGGAATCCGATAGGTAAACCTATCGGAAATCCGATACCGAATCCTTTGATAGACTCCTTTGATGAATCCGCCTCGAGTGGCCGGCATCAAGCCGGCCTACTCTCGGCAGATGAGCAGCGAGCATCATCAACGTTTATAGGCGATGACAGTCAGGCGCATCGGGTTGATCTTGAGGATCACCCTCGCGCCACTGAAGCAGAGAACGCTTACCTCGCTATGTCGAGGGGGCAATGAACATGCGTCCTGCCCTCCGTCCTATGCCCCCTGGGTTGGGTCCTTCCAGGCCACCCCCCCACCGCGGGGGCGGCGCAGCGCAGAAGATCGGCGTTTTTCGGCTCGGCGAGATCACTGTTGACATTTACGATTGAAATTATCGGAGCGATCCATTGACGCCTTCGAAAAGAGCGTCATAAATACCGCATTCCCTGCAATCGTGCGCCCCATGGAGACCCCGACCGGTAACGGTGGGTGTTTTGCCTGTCGCGGTCCTGGCGTCGGCCGACGGTCGGCCGGCGCCTTGTGGAGCAAAACAGTGGGGAGTTGGCATGAACGCCTTCTGCGCAGGGGTAAATCTACATGTGGCCCGTCGGGTCGATGACGAGGCGGTCGAAGCCGGCTGGAATGCCTTGGCGATTATGAACCTAATCCGACACGCTGCGGACGGCATTAACGCCCGTGATGTCATCGATCCGGAAAGGCTTGCTGGGGACATCCGCCGTGCTGCCGGATTGGCTGCGGACCTGATTGATCACGCTGTCAACGAGCTCGAATTAGCGCAGCGCCTCGGGGCTCGACCAGAATGACGGGCGCGTCGAGAAAACCGATTACGGCGGCGCGCCTCGAGCGCGCCCTCGATCGACTGTCGGTGATCATGGACGACGACGCTGCCAACGCTCCCGTATACCTGCCGATGTTCCAGCTTCTCGAGGAAGAGCTCGAAAAGATGCGGGCGATGGCGACCGATCTCGACCGGGTACGCGCCCGAGCGCGGCGAGTAAGGGCAAGGGTCTGATTGATGGTGGGCCGGATTACTCCGGCCCATCGCCTGGCGTTCCTCCGATGTCACCAGGATCGAATCCTCCGGACGATCCTCCGTCACCGTTTCCTCCGCTGCCGCCAGTGTTGCTGCTGCCGTCGTTGCCGCCGCCGGTCGAGGATTCGATTTTGCCGGCGTTCTGCGACCTGCGCGACGTAGCCGCTTCGGTCGGCAACTCGCACTCGATCGAGGTGGAATAGGCACCGCCGGCGGACCAGCTATGCGTGACGCTGACCGCCCGCCACACGCCGTCGACCAGTGAACGGATCCTGCTGGCGATCACATGCGCCTCGGCGCGCGCATCGGGGTTGCCGACGATGGAGAAGGTCGCCTTGGCGCCGCCCCGCTTGAGGTATTGCGCCTGTGAATCGGCGGCGTCCTGGGCTTCCTCCTTCGACTGGTAAGGCTCCCGCAACAGATATTCCGGCCCGTCGTCACCTGTCTCTGCCTCGACCTCTTCCCGCTTGGCCTTCTTGCGGTCGTACCAGGTCGCCTTGACCTTCTTGTGCTTGGCCTTGTCCAGCCGCGTGACGCTGTAGGAGAGGATGTTTTCGCCGCCGCGCGCGATGATCACTGGCATTTCGGTGCCGCTGGCGGTGGTCCCCTTCCCCTTCTCGACAGCGATCAGGCGGCCGCTCTTGATCGACACGGCGGCATTCAGCTTGAAGCCTATTCTGGTGAGGAAGGCTGTATCGCTTTCCTCGGTTTGCGCTTCGAACTCCAACTTCTTATCGCGTATGCCTGCCGGGATGGAGAGCTGCAGGCCGTTCCTTCCGGCGACCTCTGCGAACGCGTCGCCGTAGGTCGTGTAGTCCGGTGGCTGGTAGGATTTCGCCCGGCGCTGCTTCATGGCCGACTTGGCGTCGGCCGACTGCCCGCCGATGCTGATCTTCTGCGGCCAGCCGCTCAAGGTGACCTCGTCCACGACGAACGTTCCGAAATCGCGATGGTAGTCCTCGTAGCCAGCAACCACGTTCATCTTCACGCCGGTGCGCGGCGCCGCGATCACGCCATTGACGTCATCGATCTCGATGTCCACCGAATCGGACTTCATGCCGACGCCATCGGTGATCGTCAGAGATATATTGCCACCGGCCAGCTTGCCGGTGATGTCCTGGCCTTCGACTGTGATACGGAAATACGGTTTCGGCATTTCATCCCCCTCAAATCGTTACCGGACGATCTGTGAGCGCGAGCTGTCGCGAGCGCTCGAGTGCGCGCGTCAGCGTCCGATCCAGCTTCACCATCACGTCGTCGGTGCTCACGCCGTGGATATGCAGGGTGCCAATGAGCGGTCCGCCAGCGCCGCCGGTGCGGTGCGCCGGCGCGACATAGCCGTTTGTCCCCAAGGTGACCGTCTCGGTGCCCCGCTCGTTGATTTCGTAGGTCAGGCCGCGACGCACCGGACCGCCAGCGGCACGGTGGCCTATGCCGGCAGGTGACGGGGTTGCCAACTGACCGGGATGTGCCGTGCTCTCACCGAGGCCAGCCAGGCTTTGTGCAAAGGCTGCGACTTTGCGCATGGCCGCGTCGATCGAGCTTGTATCGACCGTCGGCTTGGCCGTAATCGATAGTGTATCCTCGACGTGTTTCGCCCGTTCGTCGGATTCCGCAACGAATCTTTCGATTTCTGAACTATCCACGGTTGGCTTGATCGGCTTCGTGAGATCTGCCCAGATGCGGCCGAAGCTGAATGGCTTGGCCTCGCTCGGCTCGGGCGTCGGCGTACTATCGCGGCCGGCCGCTCGATCCTCGGCGTTCCGGATCGCCCATGGTCCGAAGTTCGGGTCTTTGAACCGTTCGTCCGCCAAGCCCTTCGCGATGAGGGCGCGCGCTGTGACCTCGCCGGCAATCGCCGGCAGACCGAGAAAGCGGCCGGCAACCCTGCCTGCGGCGCCGGTGGCCGCACCGAGCTTTTCGAAGGCGGTCAGGCCAGACGAAGCACGCCCGCTGCCGACGAGATCGGTAACCCCCCTGCCACCGAACCAGCGGGCAAGCCGGCCACCTCCCTTCGTCGCCCCAGCACCGAGAATGCTGGCGCCGCCGCCCTTGCCGGCGGCGGCAATAGCGCCGCCACCGACGAGAAGGCCACCAACCTTCGCCATGCTCTTGATGATGCCGGCGGCGGCCGTGAGGCCGGTCAAGAACGCTGCCGCGCGCGCGAGCTTCCAAAGCGCACCGGCAAGCATGGTGATCCCTGTCGTTGCCACCATGAGCTTGAAGCCGCTGCCGGCCATGTCGCCCAAAAATTTGCCGATCGGGTTACCACTGATAGCGTCGGTGAACGAACGCACCGAACGGCCCCATTCATCGAATTTTTTGAAGATTCGGGCCAAGCTGGCGCCTGCGTCGTCGTTGACGTCGCCGAAGAGGAATTTTTCCGCAGCCTGCCCGAACTGTGTGATCGCCTCCGTCGCGTTCTTCAGTCCGGAACCATGCGCGAGGCCGTCGAGCGCGGTTTTCATTTTGTCGAAGATCGTCGCGCGCTTGCCGAGCGTGTCGAGGATCCCTGTTAGCCGTGCAGCCGCGTTGCCGAGCGGATCCAGCATGTGCTCTCCCAGGGACCGCCCAAGGTTCTGCATGCGGATGGTGAACGCCTTCAGCTTTTCGTTCGCGTTGTCCATCCGGCGCGCGTACGCCCGTGCGGCGGCGCCGTCCGATCTCTCGATTTCGCCACGCATACGGCGGTAGTCTTCAAGGTCGTGCAGCAACGGCCGTAGTGCCTCCTGGACCTGCTTGTCCTGAAATAGCTGGCCAAGTAGGTCGGCGCGGCCGCCTTTCGTGGTTTTGTCGACAAGTTCAATCAATCGCTCGAGCGGGCTAACGCCCTTCTTGGCCGCTCGCTCGAGTTCCTTGCGGACGTCGACCCCGAGCTTATGGAAATTCTTGAGGGTGGTCGGCGATAGCGCCTTTTGCAGCAGATTTTGCAGGTTGTTCGCGGCCGTCGCGCTATCCCCGGCGCCGCGCCGCGCGATTTCGAGCGCGGCGGCAAGATCGGCGACGCCTTTCGTGCCTTCCATGCCGAGCGAGCGGGCGCCGGCAACCAGCGCGGGGAAATATTGCGCCATGTCGCGAAGTTCGAAGGCGCCCTGGTTGCCAGCTTCGACCATCATGTCGAGCGACTTGGCAATCTCCTGCGGACCTACGCCGAAGGATTGCATCAACGTGGCCGAGGACTTCGCAAGGTCGTCGATCGCAGCGCCGGATGCCGTTGCCGCCCTTGCTATCGCCGGCAAGGAGTCCGCCGTTCTGGAGGTATCCAGACCGTAGCTGATCATCGCGTCGGCCGCTTTGGTGATGTCGTCGGTGGACTGGTTCGTCAGGGGTGACAGGTTAGTAAGCCGTTGGCCAAACCGTTTCATTGCCGCGTCGGTGAGATCGCCTTTGATGGCGATTTCCCGCATTGCCGCCTCGAACTCCCGGGCCGCGCCGAGCGTTCCGTCGAGACCTTCCCGGACGCCAACGTAGGCGCCGGCGACGGCGCCGACGCGCATTGCCATCGACGTGAACGAATTAATCCGCCTGTTCAACCGATCGAGCGACTTCGAGACGAGCAGCGCTCGCCCGGTCACGTTGTCGATGAGTGAAAGTCGAAGGCGGGCTTCCTTGTCGGCCATTTTGCGTACTCCATACCAGTGCGAATTCGGCAGCGTTTCAGGCGCTTGTCACCTTACTGGTTTTTCGGTATCTTTTCTTCCGAAAAAATCGTGAGGTTGCAGTGGAAGCCAATTTTTCCGTCAAGGACGTGCAGGCGATCGTCAATCGCCCGCCGACGTCGATTCAGTATCTGATCGACCAGGTGCTTCCGCCGCACGGCGCCAAGGGTAAAAAGCGCCTCTTTTCCATGGCGGATGCGGTGCTGATCGTGGCGGCGCAGACACTATTCGATCGCGGGTTCAAAGCTCCGGCCGCTTGTGCGCTTGCAAAGGCCGCCGGCGAGCATTTTGAGGCGCTGTTGCTGGACGACGACGCGGACCGGTGGATCTTCGCTGCGCCGCATGGCGATGGCTTCGTCTTCACCGCCACGGCCGATGCTGCCGAAGGACTATCCATCATCGAAGCTGTGCCGGATGCGCATGTGATCAACGTGCGCCGGATGCTTCATGAGGCCATGGAGCGGATTCTCGACGCGACAGGAGGGAAGACCGATGCTTGACCCTAGCGCATCTGGCGCCCTTCGCATCGCCGCCGGCGGCGACCTCGTCGTGGTAGTCGCCGGACACGAGGTCCGAATCGGCCTTACACCAGACCAAATGCGCCACATGGCCGTCGCCTTAGCGGTCGCAGCCGACGAGCGCGAAGGCAAGAAGCCTTCGCCCGAAGCCCTCGCGATCCTCGAACCCGTGCTGGGGGCCGCATGACCAGCACCATCGACAAAGTTGTCCGCGTCGAGAAGCTCGAGGTCGAGTCCGGCGGGCTTTTCATGATCCTGAAGCTCACCGCCGGCAGCGCCGTGCTGCGCGTCCTTCTCGACGGTGACAAGGTCGACGCGCTCGCCGCCGGCTTCGAAGCCCACGCGGCCGGCCTCGAGGCACTGCGCGGCAACACCGCGAGGTTGGCGCAATGAGCAAGGCCGATGACATCCTGGTGCGCCGTGCACCAGCGGGAAAATCCAGTTGGGACCCCAAGAATCGCACCCTCGAGATCGTCGCGAGCACTTTCGGCGACGTGCGCCGGTATGGCTATGTCGAGCGGCTGTCCGACGTTCCCGCCGATTGGAATTTCGATCGTGTCGCTTCCCCCGCTGGCGTTCCGTTCCTCGACTCCCACAATTCCTACACTTCCAGCGCCCGCCTTGGCCGTGTCACGGCCATGGCCGTCGCTAAGAGTGGCGTCCGCGCCACCGTCAAGCTCAACGATTCCCCTGCTGCAAACGCGCTTGTGGCCGAAATAGAGGCCGGAACAGCGCCGGGAATTTCGATCGGCTACACCGTCGGCCGGTGGTCGCTGGTCGAAGAAAGTGACGACGCCCCGGAGATCCGCGTCGCGAAAGAAATCTCCATCCTTGAAGTGTCAGCCGTGTCGGTCGCCGCCGATCCCGGCGCCCATATCCGCCAGGAGGCCAACATGCCCAATCCCCGTCAGACTATCCGCACCCCCGCTACCGATCCTATCGATGAGCCGATCGAAGAAAACGTCCAGATATTCGGCCCCGCCGAAAGGAAGCGCATGGTCGAAAAGTTCGGCCTCGATCAGGACTTCTATCGACGCCACGCCCGCAAGGACGAGGCCGCGTTCCGTGCGGCCGTTCTGGACGCCCTGGTCGACGAGAGCGAGGACAACGACATTCGAAGCCATGCCCAGCCGCGCAGCGGCCGCCAGGATGAAGTGGACACGCGCCGCGAGGCCATGGCCGAAGCCCTCGCGTATCGCGTCGCCCCTGCCGGAGACATTTCCGAACCCGCCCGCCAGTATGTCGGGCTGACGATCCCCGAGCTTGCCCGTTCCTGCCTCGAGCATGCCGGCCAGCGCACCACCGGAATGTCGCAGGCCAGCCTTGTCCGCGCCGGCCTCAACACAACCAGCGACTTCCCCATGATCCTTGCGAATACCGTCAACCGACGCCTTCGCGCCGGCTACCAGGCCGCGCCGAGCGCCATCAAGCAGCTTGCGCGCAAGACGACGGCTCGAGATTTCAAGGAGAAGCAGAGCCTCACGCTCTCCGAAGCCAGCCGGCTTCTCAAGGTCAACGAGCATGGCGAGTATCCGTCATCCACCTTCCTCGAGGTCGGGGAAAAATACAAACTTGCCACCTTTGGTCGGATCTTCGGGATCACTCGCCAGGCGCTCGTCAACGATGAGCTCAACGCCTTCGACTCTGTGCCGACAAAACTTGGCCGCGCCGCCGATGCCTTCGAGGCGCAGTTTCTTTCCGACCTGATCGCCGGGAATCCCAAGATGAGCGACGGCAAGGCGGTCTTTCACACGGATCACAAAAACCTCGGCACGGCCGCGGCGCTGTCGGTGGATAGCCTCTCCGCCGCCCGCCTGGCCATGCGCAAACAGGTCGGTCTTGGCAGCGCCAGTTCTCCCACCAAGCCGGCCGAACTTATCAGCGTGACGCCGAAATATCTGCTGGTCCCGCCCGACCTCGAAACCACCGCCGAGAAGGTGCTCGCCGAAATCGCGGCGGCCACGGTTGGCGACGTCAATCCCTTCAGCAAGAAGCTGACTCTTGTGGTCGAGCCCCGCCTGACCGACGCGAAAGCCTGGTACGTCGCTGCCTCCACCGGCGAAATCGAGGGGATCGAGTACGCTCACCTCGAGGGCGAGGAAGGCCCGCAGATCGAAACGGAACAGGGCTTCGATATCGACGGCATGCGCATCAAGGTCCGGCTGGACTTCGGCGCCGCGTTCATCGAGTGGCGTAGCTGGTTCAAGAATCCTGGCGTGTGATCGGAGGCGAGCGACATGGCCGTCAACACTACACGGATAACCATCGGCGCCGACGCCTGGACGGATGTCGGCGGCGGCCAGCCGTTTGTCACGGTTTTCACTGAAGAAACCCGGGTCACCTATCTGCACATTGGCCAGGAGGCGCCGCCGATCGATACGCCGCACCGTTTCGCCCTGCCGAGCGGCTTCGAGAACGCGGCCAACCTATCACTCGGAGTGGGCGACAAAGTCTTCGCGCTGTCGGGAGAAGGCAGCGTACACGTCATCGTGCTGGCGGGCAGCACATGAATCTAAATCCCCTCGCTTCGCGGCAGGGGCGCTTCCCGGGTCTTCCGGGCGTCGCGTCGGTGATCGTGACGATTCAGCAATAATCACCCCATGTCTTCCCGGTCTGCTATCCGGCGGATGAGGAAGGGGAGACGGCCGCGGTGCCGGTCCGCAACAGCCGGGCGCTCTCGTGCGCCCGGCATTTCTCCCGGAGGATGAGCGATGTCAGTTTTCGATCGCCTGGACGGCATAGTAAGCCGCACCATCGACGCCGTGAATGAGATCCCGTTCGTGCTGACGCCCATGAAATCGACGCCGAACGGACGCCCGGAAGCGGACCAGAGCCGAAGGGTGATCGAAGGTAAGGGGGTCTTCGACTACGTCGACGCCGACGCGGCGCTCGAAC
>Ga0182735_1000557_pt1 | contig 29665 bp, 34 predicted proteins | sample eDN5th30CKraftMG_FD_128524 | JGI IMG/M metagenome (GOLD analysis project Ga0182735, IMG submission 128524) | Enriched Miracle-Growth compost microbial communities from Emeryville, California, USA - eDNA 5th pass 30_C Kraft MG (version 2) (version 2) ...
CGTGCGGGTCATCATGACGAACGAGCGCCCGACGGGGGTCGGCGTCTCGGGCGTCCCCCAGCCGAAGTCGGTCGCGACCCGCTCCGACCCGGCGGGGCCGACGACGTCGATCGTGCGGGCGGAGATGCTGACCTCGACGTGCGTGTCCTGGGACGCGAGCGTGACGTCGGCCATCCGCATCCAGCCGGAGATCTGCGCCGAGCTGCCGTTCGGCGGCACCGCCTCGCGCCCGACGAGGAGCACTCTGACCCAGTCGTCGTACTTCTCGACGACCGGCACGTTCGCGCCGCCGTAGACCTGGTCGAGCGGGAGCTTCGCGACCGGATCGGCGGCGGGGTCCGCGAACACGGGCACCTCGGCGGCGGCCGGCGTCGCGACGAGACCCGCGGTCGGCGCGTACGGGTCGGGGTCGAGGGGAAGGGCCGGGATGACGGCGAACACGTCGACCTCGGGGAGCCCCGACAGGTCGTAGGCGGCGGTGTTCGCCGGGGGCCCGGTGCGCGTCGGAGTCGGCGCGGGCGCGACGGTCTGCGTCGACGACGGCGTGGGCGTCGGCGCCGCCGCCTGCGCGGTCGGCAGCATCATGCGGATCGCGATCGCCGTCGCGCCGGCGAGGAGCAGGACGGCGATCACGATCACGACCGCGACGACGACGCGGCGGCGACGGCGGGAGCGCAGGGGGATTGTCACCCTCCCATCGTCGGCGGAGGCGCGGGCCGACGCAAACGGGCTGGCGGGCGCGGGCCGCCGGATGAGACGGTGGGAGGATGGCGACGCACGAGGTCGGGAACCAGGCGCCTCCGCGCGAGGGCGTCGACGAGTACGGCGCGAACGCCGCGCTCCGGGAGGGTGTCGAGCGATACGACGCCGGGTGGGCGCACGCGACGCTGCACCGCATCGGGCGCGACGTGGGGCATCCCTCGTTCCAGGCGGACGCGGTGCGCGCGAACCGGCACGAGCCGGTGCTGCGCGCGCACGACCGCTACGGGAACCGGATCGACGAGGTCGAGTACGACGAGGCGTACCACCGGGTCATCCGCGCCGCGATCGCCGACGGCGCGCACACGGGCGCGTTCGCCGACCCGCGGCCGGGCGCGAGCGTCGCGCGGGCGGCGACGTTCCTGCTCTACGCGCAGGTCGAGCCCGGCCACGCGTGCCCCGTGTCGATGACGCACTCCGCGTTCCCCGTCGTCGCGCAGCATGAGGAGCTCGCCGCGGCGTGGGGACCGCGCCTCCTCAGCCGGGAGTACGACGGGCGGCTCGTGCCGGGCAAGCCCGGGGCGGTCTTCGGCATGGCGATGACGGAGAAGCAGGGCGGATCCGACGTCCGCGCGAACACGACGCGAGCGGATGCCCTCGGCGGCGGCCGGTACGCGCTGACAGGGCACAAGTGGTTCTGCAGCGCGCCCATGTCGGACGCGTTCCTCGTGCTCGCGCAGGCGCCGGGCGGCCTGTCCTGCTTCCTCGTGCCGCGGCTGCTCGAGGACGGGTCCCGCAACGCCATCCGGATCATGCGGCTCAAGGACAAGCTCGGCAACCGCGCCAACGCGTCGAGCGAGGTCGAGTACGAGGGCGCGACCGGGCACCTCCTCGGCGAGGAGGGACGCGGGGTCCGCACGATCATCGACATGGTCACGCGGACGCGGCTCGACAGCATCCTGGGTTCGACGGCGGGCATGCGCCAGGCGACGGCCGAGGCCGCGTGGCACGTGCGGCACCGCGCCGCCTTCGGGCGCGCGCTGATCGACCAGCCCGCCATGACGGCCGTGATCGCCGACCTCCAGCTCGAGACCGAGGCCGCGACGCAGACGGCGCTGCGGCTCGCACGCGCCTACGACGCCGACGCGGGCGGCGAGGAGCGGGCGTTCCGCCGACTCGCGACCGCGGTGGCGAAGTACTGGATCTGCAAGCGCGGGCCCGGCCACGCGTACGAGGCGCTCGAATGCCTCGGCGGCAACGGCTACACGGAGGACTTCCCGCTCGCGATGCGCTACCGCGAGCAGCCCGTGATGGCGATCTGGGAGGGCTCCGGGAACGTCATCGCGCTCGACGTGCTGCGCGCGATCGCCCGCGACCCGGAGACCGTGGAGGCGTTCGACGCGGAGGTCGCGCTCGCCGCCGGCGCGGACGCGCGGCTCGACGCGCACCTGGCCCGCACGCGCACGCTCGTCCGGGAGGTCGCCGCCGGCGACGCGCCGGAGGCCCGCGCGCGCGAGCTCGCGGCGGCGCTCGCGCTGGCGCTGGAGGGGTCGCTCGTCGTGCGGCACTCCCCCGCCGCCGTCGCGGACGCGTTCACAGCCACCCGGCTCGGGGAGCGCTCGGGGCACCTGTACGGCGCGCTGCCGGCCGGTACGGACGCGGCGGCGGTGGCGGCCCGCGCCTGAGGGATCCCGGGTCGGTCAGTTCGAGGAGCTGACGAGCGCGCCGGCGGCCTTGAGCCGATCGCGGAGCGATGCCTCGACGGTCTGATACGCGTCGTACAGGCGCACGGCCTCGATGCCGTCCTCGTCTCCGGCGCCCGCCTGGATGAGCGGGCGGTGGAGGTCGACCTGCACCGTGCCGCCCTGGTCGGCGAACTTCACGATGAACACCTCGCGCTGGGCGTCCTTGTTCGCGAAGACGCCCAGGAACATCGTCGCCGCGAGGCTCCCGTGCACCGCCTTCCACGCGCCGTCGTGCTCCTCCTTGATGCTGAAGCCCTCGGCCTCGAGAGCCGAGCGCAGGGCGCTCTGGGCCGCGGCGACGTCGCCGGACAGGACGAAGTGGACGTTGAAGGTCGACGGCATGACGGCGCCTTTCGCTCGGGTGCGCGCGGGTCTGGTCCGATGCTAGCTCCGCGATCCGGCGCGGGCGAGCCGCGTCGGGCTAGTTCGAGGAGCTGACCAGGATCCCGGTCGCGCGCAGCCGGTCGCGCATCTCGGCCTCCTTGGTGATGTACGACTGCTCGAGGCGGGCGGACTCGAGTGGGCCGCGGATCCCCGCCGCCGGCGGGATCCACGGGCGGTGCAGCTTCACCTCGACCGTGCCGCCCCGGTCGGCGAAGTCGACGGTGAACATCTCGGGCTGACGCGCCGTCGCTCCCAGGGCGTCCAGGAGGAGCGCGTGGCCCAGACCTCCGTGCTGCGCCTTCCACTCGAGCGGGCTCTCCTCGCTGACCGCGAACCCCTCCTGCTCGAGCGCGCTGCGCATGGCTCCCTGCGCCGCGGCGAGATCGCCGGACAGGACGAACTGGACGTGACCGGGATGGAGCATCAGGCGGCCTTTCGCTCGGAGCGGGCGCGGTTCGCGGGCCCCCTTCGAGGGCGATCGTAACGGCACGGCGCGAGGGCGCCGAACGGCGAGGGGGATTCACGCATCGCACCCGGAGCCCTGCGACGGGCGCAGAATGTGAGGAGACCGGGTCCGCACCGCCGCGGACAGGACCACGCTAGGAGAGCGCCATGACGCAGATCGATCCGTCCGCCCCTCTCACCGCCCGGGACGAGCTCTTCGACCAGAGCGGTCGATACGACCCCGCGGTGTTCCGGGAGGTGTTCGAGCGGAGCTTCACGTACCTCGCGGGCGTCGAGCGGAACGTCCATCGCTACGCGAACCGCACGGCCGTGACCGAGCCGGCGACGGGGCGCAGCTGGACCTACGCCGAGCTCGGCGACGCGCTGCGCAGCGTCGCCGGCGCCCTCTACCGGCGGGGCGTGGGCGCGAACCGGCTCATCATGGCCGAGCTCCTGAACGGGCCGGAGTTCGCGATCCTCTATCCCGCGGCGCACAAGCTCCGCGGGATCTTCTCCCCCACGAACTTCCGCCTCGCGCCCGGCGAGGTGTCGTACCTCGTCGACGACGCGCGCCCGGCGGCGCTCGTCTACGACACGGAGCGCACGGACGCGATCGCGGAGGCGCTCGCGTACGCGCGGACGCGGCCGCCGATCCTCGTCGCGGTCGGCGACGGCCCGCGGGTCGAGGGATCCATCGGCTTCGACGAGCTCCTCGCGGCGGAGCCCATCACGGACGACGAGCTCGCCGAGCTGAACGCGGGCCTCCCGCCCGTCACCGTCTACGACGAGGTCACGCGCCTCTACACGTCGGGGACGACGGGGATGCCGAAGCCCGTGCCGCTCCCCTCGCTCGTCGAGGTCATGTCGGCGCACGACGTGATCATGCACTTCCCGCTGAGCCCCTACGACAAGACGCTCAACATGACGCCGCTGTTCCACCGCGGCGGGCTCTACGCGGGCGGCCCCAACCCCGTGCTGTACGCGGGGGCGGAGTCGGTGACGCTGCGGAGCTTCGACCCGGACGTCGTGCTCGACCTCGTCGAGAGCGAGCGGCTGACGTACCTCATCGGGGCGCCGGCGACGCTGTTCCGCCTCGCGGACGCGCAGGAGGCGCGCCCGCGCGACGTGTCGACCCTCAAGGGGATCGTCACGATGGGCGCGCCGCTCGACCGCGCCGCCGCGCTCCGCTTCCAGCGCGTGCTCACGCCGCGGATCTTCAACGGGTACGGCACGAGCGAGACGTTCTGGAACACCTTCCTCCGTCCGGAGGACCTCCCGGACGGCGCCGGATCCACCGGCCGGGCATCCACCGACGACGACGTGGCCGTCGTGTGGACGCGGTCGGAGGGGCTCGCGGACCCGGCCGACCAGGTGCCCAAGGACGGGGCGACGGTCGGCGAGTTCGCGACGCGCACCGTCAAGTCGGGCTACTCCTACCTCGGGAACGCGGAGGCGGAGCGGGCGAAGATCCGCGACGGTTGGTTCTACCCCGGCGACCTCGCGACCTGGGACGAGAACGAGATCGTCACGATCGTGGGCCGCAAGGACGACATGATCATCACGGGCGGCGAGAACGTGCACCCCGTGCAGGTCGAGGGCGCGCTCGGCGAGCACCCCGGCGTCGCCGACTCGATCGTCGTCGGAGTGCCAGACGACGAGTGGGGCGAGCTCGTCGCCGTGTACGTCGTGCGGCGGCCGGGCGGACTGCCGGAGGACGACGCGGCGGCGATCGCGGAGCTCGACGCGTTCCTCGGCCGGCATCCGCTCCTCGCGCGGTACAAGCGGCCGCGGCTGTACCGGTTCATCGAGGCCGACGGCATCCCGTTCAACGCGACGGGCAAGAAGGTGCACTACCTCAAGAAGGAGGAGGCCGCCCGCGAGCTCGCGGAGGGGCTCTTCCGGAGGCCGTGACGCGGACGCCGCGGACCGCGCGCGGGCGCTACGGGCCGACGTAGCGCCCGCGCGGGCGGAGCCGCAGGGGCGGGTGCCCGTACTCGTCGAGGGCGTGCGCGATCCAGCCGACCGTGCGGCCGAGCGCGAAGATCGCGGCGCCGGCGTCGGGCGGGAGCCGGGCGGCGAGCGCGAGCGCGCCGAGGGCGAGGTCGAGGTTGGGCCGCAGCCCGGCGTGGCGCTCGACGTCGCCGGCGAGCGCGTCGACCGCGGCCGCCACGGGCTCGGCGCCGTCGAGGAGCGCCACGAGCGGCAGCAGGGCCGCGGCACGCGGGTCGGTCCCCCGGTACAGCGGATGCCCGAACCCGGGGATGCCCCGGCCGTCCTCCCGGACGACGGCGGCCAGCGCCTCCTCCACCGCCTCCCCCTCCACGACGCGTGCGAGGAGCCGCGCGGCGGAGCGGCTGGCGCTGCCGTGCAGCGGCGCGTCGAACGCGCCCAGCGCGGCGGTCACGACCGCGTAGCCGGAGGCGCGGGCCGAGGCGGCGACGCGTGCCGCGAGGGTCGAGACGGCGAGGTCGTGGTCGACCGTGAGCACGAGCGCGGCGCTCAGCGCGCGGCGCTCCGCGGGTCGCGGCGGACGCCCCGCGAGCGCCCGCCACAGCCGCGCGGCCGCATCGGCGGTCTCGGGCTCCGCGGCACGCGCCTCGGCCGCGGCCTCGGCGTCGGCAACCGGCTCCGCCGCGGCGTCCGCGTCCACGGCCCCGAGGGCGATCGGGATGCCGGCGAGGAGGCGCGCGCCCGCGCGGCGCAGCCCGTCCGCCGTCGCGTCGTGACGGAGCGGGTCCGAGGCGGCGAGGGCGGCGACCGCGACCTGGATGCGGTCGAGCGGCGTCGCCGCCGCGGGAAGGGCGGCTGTGGCGACGCGCACGGCGTCGGCGGTCTCCGGCGTACGGCCCCGATCTCCCCGCAGCAGGGGTTCGCCGATCCCCCACAGCCACGCCGCGACGGACTCGAGGGAGGACTCGAGCGCGAGGCGCGAGGCCGGGCGGCCGCGGAAGTACAGCTCGTCGTCCTCGATCTGCGCGATGTCGGTGTCGAGCACCATGAGCGGCATGCCCGGGCTCGCGGCGATCCTCGGAGCCGCCTCGGCGCGTGCGCGGCGGAGGGCGAACGCCTCGATCTCGAGGGGGTCGAACGTGGATCCCGCGCCCGTGCGCTCGCGCGTCAGCAGGCCCCGGGACACGTACGCGTAGAGCGTCTCGGGCTTCACGCGCAGGCGCGCGGCGGCCTCGGCGGACGTCAGCCGGGGCGGGTTCTCGGTCATGTTGATCCGATCAACGTTGACGGGATGAGCAGTCAAGTATTGCACTGACGGTAGCGAAAGGACGGTGGGAGATGCGGGTCGACAGGATGGACGATCGCCTCATCGAGGTGCCGCGGGGACTCACGAACGTCGCCGTCGCCGACACGACGATCAGCGACGTGCACGGGCAGGAGGGCTTCTACCAGTACCGCGACCGCTCGGCGGTGGAGCTGGCCGAGACCGAGTCGTTCGAGGACGTGTGGCATCTCCTCGTCCTCGGCGCGCTGCCGGACGCGGACGAGCGCGAGGCGTTCGCGCGACGGATCGCTGACGCGCGGCGCTCCCCCGACACCGCGTCGGTGGTCGGGGCGATCGCGGCGACCGGCATGGTCGATCCGGTGTCCGGGCTCAAGGGCGCCTGGCCGCTCGTCGCCGCCGCGCGCGGGACGCGCCCGCTGTACGACCTCGACGAGGACGCCCGGCTGGCCGACGCGATCGGGCTCGCGGCGATCGCTCCCGTCGTCCTCGCGTCGCTGCACCGGCTCGCGCACGGGCTCGATCCGCTGCCCGACCTCCCCGGCCGCGGGGTCGTCGCGAACTACCTGCACCAGGTGACGGGCCGCGTGCCGGACGCGCGCGAGGAGCGCGCGCTGACCGCGTACCTGATCGCGGTGATGGATCACGGCTTCAACGCCTCCACGTTCACGGCGCGCGTGATCGCCTCGACGGGGGCCGACGTCGCGTCGTGCCTCGCCGGCGCGCTCGGCGCGCTGTCCGGGCCGCTGCACGGCGGGGCGCCGGCGCGGGCGCTCGACAGCCTCGACGAGGTGGGCACGCCCGAGCGGATCGAGCCGTGGGTGCGGGAGCGGCTCGCGTCGGGCGGGCGGATCATGGGCTTCGGGCACGCCGTCTACCGGACGACCGATCCGCGCTCGGCGCTGCTGAAGCGCGTCGCGCGAGGGTTCGGGGGTCCGCGCGTGGACTTCGCGGTGCGGTTCGAGGAGGAGACGGAGCGGCTCCTCGCCGACCTCAAGCCGGGGCGCGCGCTGCACGCGAACGTGGAGTTCTACGCCGCGATCACGATGGAGCAGTGCGGCATCCCCCGCGAGATGCTGACGCCGACGTTCGCCGTCGCCCGCGCGGTGGGCTGGACGGCGCACATCCTCGAGCAGGCGAGGGACGGGAAGATCATCCGTCCCTCGGCGCGCTACGTGGGCCCGCCCCTCCGGGGCTGAGGGCTCCGGGGAGGGAGGTCAGCGGGTCCGAGAGAGAATGGACGCGTGCTCCCCCGCTTCCTCCGGCGCCCGGTCGCGTGGTTCTCGCGCACGCGCCTCTTCCGCACGATCGGCCCGCGCATCATGCCGTCCCTCGAACGCGTGACGCGCGTCCTCAACCGGGGGCGAACACCGCTCAGCGGCGCGCTCGTGCCGTCGCTCGTGCTGCACACGGTCGGCGCCAGGTCGGGCGAGCCGCGGCGTGTCGAGCTCATGTACGTGCCGGACGGCACCGACATGCTCGTGACGGGCAGCAACTTCGCGCGGGACTGGCATCCCGCGTGGACGTCGAACCTCCTCGCGCATCCCGACGCGTCCGTCGAGGTGCGCGGACGCCGCATCGAGGTGACCGCGACGCTCGTGCCGGCCGCCGAGCGCGAGACGACGTGGGCGACGATCGAGGAGAGCTGGCCCGGATACCGCGGCTACGAGCGCTCGTCCGGCCGGGAGCTGCGGATCTTCCGCCTCGTCCCGCGGCCCTAGGCTCTGATCGTGGAGTCGGTGCTCTGGTACGTCATCCCCCTGGGGATCGCGATGGCGTTCAGCATGCTGCCGATCCTCGCCGCCGTCCTGCTGCTGCTCTCGCCCCGGCCCGTGCCCGTCAGCGTGAGCTACCTCGCCGGATGGACGCTCGGCGTGCTGGTGCTCGTGACGATCTTCACGCTCGTCGCCCGCCTCGTGCCCACGGGCACGGCGGACCGGATGCCGCAGTGGGTGCACGGCGTGGAGATCGCGCTCGGCGCGATCCTGATCCTGTGGGGCGTCGTCTCGCTCGTGCGAGGCCGCCGGGGCGAGCCCGCGAGAGCGCCGTCGTGGACGTCCGCGCTGCAGCGGTTCGGGCCCCGGCGCGCGTTCGGGGTCGGGCTCGCGATGAACCTGCGCCCGAAGAACCTCACGCTCGTGCTCGCCGCCGGCCTCGCGATCGGATCCGCGAGCCTCGACGTCGTGGGCGCGGGGGTCGCGATCGTCGTGTTCACGGTCGTCGCGATCTCGACCGTCGCGGGGCTCGTGCTCGCCTACCTGTTCGGGAACAAGAGCGTGCGGCCGCTGCTGGAGCTCCTGAGCGGATGGCTCGTCTCGCACGCGAACACGGTGCTGTGGTTCACGATGCTCCTCGTCGGGGCGCTGCTCGTGCTCCTCGGCGTCGGCCACCTGCTGTCGCTGATCTGAGGCACGAGGGAGGACGGATGACGGAGAGCACGGGCCGGGGACGCGTGGCGACGGATGCCGCGGCGCGCGGCCTCGCCCTGGAGTTCGTCGAGCGCACCGCCGCGCGGTCGCTCGAGGAGGCGGCCGAGATCATGGGCGTGCAGCCGGGCGACATCGTGAAGTCGATGGTCGTCAAGCGCCGCGACGGCACGTTCCTGTTCGCGGAGATCCCCGGCGACCGGCAGATCTCGTGGCCGAAGCTGCGCGCGGTCGCGACGGCCAACAAGCTCGCCCTCCCCGACGCGGAGACCGCCCTGGCCGCGACCGGCTACGAGCGCGGCACCATCACGCCGCTCGGCTCGACGACGCCGTGGCCGGTGTACGCCGACGAGCGCATCCGCGGCCGCGCCATCCTGCTGGGCGGCGGCGAGCACGGCCTCTCCGTCCGCGTCGACGGCGACGCCTTCCTCGCGGCGCTCGACGCGGTCGTGGCCGACGTCACCGAGCCGGTCGCTCGGTCACGCGCCTCCTGACGCCCGCGCGTCCACGGCGTGGACGATGCGCGGCCGGACCTTGACAAGACACTTGTATTTTACAAGCATTGGCCGCATGAGCCTCTTCATCACCTGTCCCGTGGAGGACGTCGAGCGCGCGACGGCCTTCTACACCGCTCTCGGCTGGACCCTCAACACCGAGATGTCCGATCACAACGTGTCATGCTTCGCGATCGCGCCCGAGCAGTACGTCATGCTCGGCAGCCGCGAGATGTACGCGAGCGTCGGCGGCGTCGAGGATCTCGTCGGCGGACCCGACACCCCCTCGAAGGTCACGGTCTCGTTCGACCTCGACAGCCGCGAGGCGGTCGACGATCTCGTCGAGCGCGCCGGAGCCGCCGGTGGGCGGATCGGCGACACGGACGACTACCCGTTCATGTATCAGCGCCAGTTCGACGATCCCGACGGCTACCACTACTCGCCGTTCTGGATGAAGCCGGACACCGATCCGACGGCGTGAGCGACCTCGCCGCGGCTCTCGACGTCGTGGGAGCACGGTGGGCTCTGCTCGTCGTGGAGCGGCTGCTCGACGGTCCGCAACGATACGGCGATCTGCAGCGCGATCTCGGAGCGCCGACGAACATGCTCGCGATCCGCCTGCGCGAGCTCGAAGCGGCCGGGGTGCTGTCTCGTCTGCCCCTCCGGCACAACACCCGGGCCTACGCGCTGACCGAGCGCGGGCTCGCCCTGCGCGAGGCGATCGTCGCACTCGGACGCTGGGGCGAGGAGCACGCCTAGGCACGGCGCGGATTGACGCGCTTTGACAGCGACCATCGTTCGGATCTACTGTTCACTTGTGAACACGACGGATCCCCGTCGTGAGGAGACCACGCAAAGGAGCTGGTTCATGGCGCTCTTCCCCGGGGTGATCGAGGGGGTGCTCGACGTCGGCGGCGTCGCCGTCCCCTACTACGACAGCGGAGCCGAGAACGGGCACGACGAGCCCGTCCTGCTCGTCCACGGGACCGCGGGGACGGCGGCGACGAGCTTCTCGACGATCTTCCCGCTCTTCGCGATGCGGCGGCGGGTGGTCGCGCTCGACCTCCAGGCGCCTCCGGGCGAGGAGCCGCTCACGGTCGAACACTACGCCGACCAGATCGTCGCGCTCGCGGAGCACCTCGACGGCGCGCGCGGCGTGCACCTGGTGGGGCACTCCCTCGGGGCGGTGTCCGCCGCGTCCGCGGCCGCGCGCCTCGGCGACCGTGCGCTGACGCTCACGCTCGTCGCGGGGTGGATGCGCACCAACCGCAGCCAGCGCCTGCGCAACACGGCGTGGAACGCGCTCGCCCGCGGCGGCACGGAGGTCGCGGAGTTCACGGTGTTCACCGGCTACTCCCCCGCCTACCTCGAGGCTCTCGCGCCGGCGGACTTCGAGGCGTGGATCGAGCGCGCCCGCGGCATCTGGACCGACCCCGGCCTCCCCCGCATCATGGACCTCAACCGTCGCATCGACATCGTCGAGGAGACCGGCCGGATCACGGCGCCGACCCTCGTCATCGCGTGCAAGCAGGACGTCATGGTGCCGCCGCTGCACAGCAAGCAGCTGTTCGGCGCGATCGAGAACGCCCGCTACGCGGAGATCGACGGCGGACACGCGATCGTGCAGGAGCGCCCGATCGAGCTGTTCTTCATGATCGACGAGTTCCTCTCGGACCCCGCCGCGAGCGAGCCCGGGGAGATCCTCCGCGGCTCGGAGACCGACATCCTGCGGGCGCGCTGAGGCGTCCGCCGACAGAACGGAGCATCCATGGACTCGAACGACACCCGCACGGGTACGCTCATCGTCGGCAGCGGCTTCGCCGGCATCGCGATGGGCCGGCAGCTGCTGGTCGACGGCGACGACGACTTCCTCATCGTCGAGCGCGCGTCGCGCATCGGCGGCACGTGGCGCGACAACGTCTACCCCGGCTGCGCCTGCGACGTGCCCTCGCACCTCTACTCGTACTCGTTCCGCCTCAACCCCGACTGGTCGCGGGTGCACGCCACGCAGCCGGAGATCCTCGAGTACATGGAGGCCGTCGCGCGCGACGAGGGCGTCCTGGGGCACGTGCGCTTCGACGCGGACGTCCTCGGCGCGGACTGGGACGACGGGGCCGAGGAGTGGGTCGTCGACACGACGGCGGGCCGCTTCCGCGCGCAGAGCCTCGTCACGGCGTCGGGGCATCTCTCCGACCCCAAGCTCCCCCGGATCGAGGGGCTCGACGCGTTCGGCGGACGGCTCTTCCACTCGGCGCGCTGGGATCCGGAGATCGACCTCACGGGCAAGCGCGTCGCGGTCGTCGGCACGGGCGCCTCGGCCGTGCAGATCGTGCCGGAGGTCGCGAAGGTCGCGGAGCACCTGACGGTGTTCCAGCGCTCCGCACCGTGGATCCGTCCGCGCGCGGAGCGCGCGTACACCCTCGCGGAGCGGCGCATGTTCGCCCGCGCCCCCGAGACGCTCCAGCAGGTGCGCTCCGACATGTACTGGGGGGCGGAGGCGCTGTTCATGGAGAAGCGCCTCGACCTCGGACTCATCGACGCGGCCGAGCGGACGGCGCTCGACCATCTCGCGGCGCAGATCCCCGACCCGGAGCTGCGCGCGAAGCTCACGCCCGACTACCGGTTCGGCTGCAAGCGGACGCTGCGCAGCAACGACTACTACCCGACGTTCCTCCTGCCGCACGTGGAGCTCGTGACCGACGCGATCACGCACGTCGTCCCCTCCGGCGTCGTCACGGCGGACGAGACGCTCCGCGAGTTCGACGTCATCGTGTTCGCGACGGGCTTCGAGGCCGCCGACCTCCCGATCGCGCACCGCATCCGCGGGCGTCGCGGCGAGCTGCTCGCCGACCACTGGCGGATGGGCGAGCAGGCGCTCGCCGGTCTCAGCATCCACGGCTTCCCGAACCTGTTCGTGCTGAACGGGCCGAACGCGAGCATCGTCGCCTCCATCATCTTCATGATCGAGTGCCAGGTCTCGTACGCGTCGGGGGCGCTCCGCTACGCGCGCGAGCACGGGCTGCGCTGGATGGAGGCGACGCAGGAGGCCGAGGACGCCTTCGCCGCGGACATCGACGAGCGCGCCGAGCACACGGTGTGGCTGAAGGGCGACTGCGGCAACTGGTACGTCGACGAGCGGAGCGGGCGCCTCACGGCCCTGTGGCCCGACTTCGCGCGCCGGTTCCTCCGCGAGAACGCCCGGTTCTCCCCCGAGGGGTACGCGACCTCCTCCCCGGAGGGACGCGCGCCCTCGGCGGACCGCGTCCCCGAGCTCGTCTGACGTGCGGGTCATCGGCGCCGAGCGGCCCGGCGGCCCGGAGGCGCTGCGTCCGTGGGACGTGCCGGAGCCCCACGCCGGGCCCGGCGAGGTGGGCATCCGCGTGCGCGCGGCGGCGGTGAACCCGGCCGACGTGAGCGTGCGCGCGGGCACGGGACGGGGCCGGCTCCTCGCGGATCGCCCGGGTCTCCGCATCCCCGGGATGGACGCCGCCGGCCACGTCGACGAGGTCGGCGAGGGCGTGACGCGGCTCGCGCTCGGCGACGCGGTCATGGCGGTCGTGCTGCCGAGCCGTCCCGCGGGCGGCGCGTACGCGGAGCGGATCGTCGTGCCGGAGGCCTCCGTCGCGCGGATCCCCGCCGGCACGAGCCTGGCCGTGGCCGCCACGATCCCCATGAACGGGCTCACGGCGCTGCGCGCGCTCGACCTCCTCGCGCTGCCCGCGGGCGCCACGCTCCTCGTGACGGGCGCGGGCGGCGCGCTCGGCGGGTACGTCGTGCAGCTCGCGGCGGAGCGCGGCATCCGCGTCGTCGCCGCCGCGCGCGCGGGCGATGCGGACCGGGTGGGAGCGCTCGGCGCGGACCGCGTCGCGACGCTCGCCGAGCTCGGCCGCGCGCCTCTCGCGGACGCCGCCGTCGACGCCGCCGTGCTCGGCGATCCGGTCGTGGCGCTCGTCCGCGACGGCGGCGCGATCGCCGCCGTGCGCGAGCGGGCGGACGCGCCGGACGTCCGCGGCATCCGTGTCCTCCCGGTCCGCGTCTCGGAGTACGCGGCGCGCGCCGACCTGCTCGACGAGCTCCGCGAGCGTGTCGAGCGCGGCGCGTTCGCGCCGTGCACGGCCGAGGAGCTGCCCGCGGAGGAGGCGGCGCGGGCGCACGAGCGCCTGGAGGCCGGCGGTCTCCGCGGCCGCATCGTCCTGGCCTTCTGAGGCCGGGCACGACGGAACGGCTAGAATCGCTCACCATGGCCCGCGCGAAACTGGCACCGCCGCCCGAGGGCACCACGGCGGAGGCCGTCGCCCTGGGCCTCAGCACGACGCCCCTGGCGACGGCCATCGACCGCGACGACCACACGCCCGCCATCGTCAACCTCCTCGCGAACGCCCTCACGTGGGGCGAGTCGAAGGTGTTCCGGCGCCTGTTCTCGCTCGGCACGAACGAATGGCGCGTCCTCAGCGCCCTCACGAAGTACCCGGGGGCGACCGCGACGCAGCTGTGCGGCGTCATCACGATGAACAAGTCGGTGATGTCGCGAGCGGCCACCATCCTCCTGGAGCGGCGCCTCATCGACCAGCTGGAGGGCGCCCGCGGCTCGCGGCACCTCTATCTCACGGCGGACGGCGTGCGCATGCACGACGCGATGGCGCCCGTCGCGCTCGAGCTCCAGGCGATCGTCCACGCCGACCTCACCCCTGCGGAGGTCGAGCAGGCGAACGCCCTCATGCTGCGGATGCTCGCCGCGAGCGCCCGGCTGCAGGACTACCAGCCGGGCGCCTTCGCGGCGGCGGCGCGCTGACCGCGCGGGCCTCAGTCGGCGGCCAGCGCCTCCCGCGCGCCGTCGCGGGTGCGGAGGCTCGTGACCTTCGCGCGCTGGATCGCGCGGTAGACGTCGCTGCGGAGCTCGGCGAAGCGGGGCTCCGACCGCGTCTCCAGCTGCGACCGCGTCTCGGGGAGGTCCACGAGCACCTCCTCGAGCACGAACGTGGGCGCGGACGACAGCACGATGACCCGCTCGCCCAGGTACACGGACTCGTCGATGTCGTGCGTCACGAACAGCACCGTCATCCCCAGCTCGCGCCACAGGCGCCGCACGAGGTCCTCCAGGTCGGCGCGGGTCTGCGCGTCGACCGCCGCGAACGGCTCGTCCATGATGAGCAGCTCCGGCTGGCACGCGACGGCGCGGGCGATCGCGACGCGCTGCTGCATGCCGCCGGACAGCTGCCACGGGTACGCCCTCGACGACGCCGCGAGGCCGACGGCCTCCAGCGCGCCGGCGACGAGCGCGTTCCGCTCCTTCCGCGACAGCCTCTTCTCCCGCAGCGGGAACTCGACGTTCTCGGCGACCGTCATCCACGGGTAGAGGCTGCGGCCGTAGTCCTGGAGGACGATCGCCATGCCCTGCGGCGGCCCGTCGACGGGCGTCCCGTCGAGGAGGATCGTCCCGCCGGAGGGCTGCAGGAGGCCGGCGACGCACCGGAGGAACGTCGTCTTGCCGGCGCCTGACGGGCCGACGATGCAGAGCAGCTCGCCCCGCCGGATGTCGAACGTGAGGTCGCCGATCGCCTCGACCGCGGCGGTTCCGCTGCCGTACGTCTTCCGGAGGCTCCTGACCTCGAGGACCGTCTCGTCCGTCACTTCACTTCTCCACTCTCTGCATGCCGTAGTACCAGGGCAGGACGACCCAGCGCTCCACGAGCCGGAACACGATGTTCAGCGCGACGCCGATGAGGCCGAGCAGCACCATGCCCGTCCACATCTCGGGGACGGAGAACGAGCGCTGGAACTGGATGATGTTGAACCCGATGCCGTTGCTCGCGGCGAACATCTCGCTGATGACCGTCATGATGATGCCGATCGAGAGGGCCTGCCGCGCGCCGACCACGATCTTCGGCAGGGCGCTGGGCAGCACCACCCTCAGGAGCGCCCGCATCCGGGAGATCCGGTAGGAGCGGGCGATGTCGAGCTGCACCTCGTCGATGCCGCGGACGCCCTCCGTCGTGTTGAGGAGGATCGACCAGAAGCATCCCCAGAAGATGACGAGCACCTTGCTCTCGTTGCCGATGCCGGCGAACACGATGAACACCGGCACGAGGACCGTCGGCGGGATGGCGCGGAGCAGGTCGCGCGGCGGCTCGACGAACAGCCGCAGACCCAGGTGGCGGCCGATCGCGATGCCGAGCGGGATCCCGATCACGAGCGCCAGCGCGTAGCCGACGAGGAGGCGGACGAGCGTCGGGACGACGTCGTCCGCGATCCTCCCCTCGAACCACGTCTCCGGGAAGGTCTGCAGGATCGTGAGGGGCGACGGCCAGAAGAAGCTCGGCGACGCGGTCGTCGCGACCTGCCAGACGGCGATGACGACGACCGGGACGACGAGCCCGAGGCCGACGCGTCCGAGTGCGGTGCGCAGCGTCACGACGCGACCTCCCCGCGGATCGAGGCGTGCCAGAACATCGCGCGGCTCTCCAGCGCCCGCGCGCCGATCCCGACGAGGATGCCGAGGATCGCCGAGACCCACACGAGCGCGTACATGGTCGTGAGGTTGCCGCCGGTCTGCGCCAGCGTGATGAGCTTGCCGATGCCGGGCGAGCCGATGATGAGCTCGCCCGTGATCTCCAGCAGCAGCGCGATCGTGGCGGAGAGGCGGATGCCGACGAACAGGTACGGCTGGATGCTGGGCCACGTGACCCGCCAGGCCGTGCGGAGGGGGTTGATCCGGAAGCTGCGGGCCGTGTCGAGCGCCGTGCGGTCGACCGCCTCGACGCCGTAGGTCACCTGCATGAGGATCGGCCACAGGCTCGCGTAGACGACCATGACGAGCGTCGCCTGCATCGTCGTGCCGAACAGGAGCACCGCGAGCGGCACCCACACGATCGACGGGATGGGACGGAGGAAGTCGATCGTCGGCCCGAGGAGCCGCTGCAGGAGCGGCACGCTGCCGATCAGCACGCCGAGCACGACGCCGGCGACGACCGCGATGAGCAGCCCGAGGAGCCACCCGCGGAGGGTGGACAGCAGCGCCCACCAGAAGTCCGCCGTCGCGAGCTGCTCGCCGAAGACGACGGCGATCCGGCTGAGCGGCGGGAGGAAGTCCGGGTTGATGACCCGCGTGCGAGGGAGGATCTCCAGGAGCGCCGCGAGCACGAGCAGGCCGGCGCCGCCGAGCAGCACGGATCGGAGCCGGCGGCTCCCGCCCCCGCCGCGTCGTGCGGCGGGGGCGGGGTGCGCGGGGGCGCTCGCGGGGGCGGGCGCGGTGACGGTCGTGGTCATCACGGCATGACGTCGGCGGTGAGCTTCTTCGCGGCGTCCGGATCCTCGATCGCGTTCACCCCGGAGATCGCGTCGGCGTACTCCTGCAGCGCGGTCCTCTGCCCCTCCCACCCGTTGGCGGGGAACGCCATCGTCTCGAGGATGGCGGGGTCGATCTTCGTCACGACGGACGTCGCCGCGCGCAGCGCGTCCGGATCCTCGCGTGCGAGGTCGTACGACTGGTGCAGCGCCTGGAGGAAGCGGTCGATCATGACCGGGTCGCTCGCGAGGATGCCCTCCGTCGTGTAGAACGCGCTCGTGTAGAGGTTCGAGCTCCACTCGTTCGGCGTGCTCGCGACGAGGGTCACGCCGCCTTGCTGCTGGGAGGCGGTCAGATACGGATCCGGGATCACCACGGCGTCGACCGTCCCGTCGCGAAGCGCCTGGTTCTGGTTCGGGATGGGCAGCTCGACGTACTCGACCTGCGAGTAGTCGACGCCCTTCTTCTTCATCAGCACGTTCGCCTGCACCTCGTGCGGGCCGCCTGCCTCGTTGACGCCGACCTTCTTCCCGGGCAGGTCCGCGACGCTCTCGATGCCGCTGCCGTCGAGGGCGAGGATCCCCGACAGGTCGTGGCCGTACTCCCCCGTGCTCTTGCTGGAGAGCGCGATGGCCTTGAGCGGCAGGCCCTGGTCGACGGCGCGGAGGCCCGTGAGCAGGCCGCCCCAGATGACGTCGTACTGGCCGTTGAGGAGCGCGGGCACGAGCGCGGACGCGCCACCGGCGTACTCGATCGTCACGTCGAGGCCGGCGTCCTCGAAGAAGCCCTGGTCCTGCGCGAGCTGGATGAAGCCCATATCGACGGTGGGGACGCCGCCGATCGTCATCGCGATCGTCTCGGGCGCGTCCGCCCCGGACGCGGCGCCGGGCTGGGCGCCGGACGCGCAGCCGGCCAGTGCCAGCAGCGCGACGGATCCGGCCGCGGCGGCGGCCGTCCAGCGCATGAACGTGTGGGTCGTCATTGATCCTCCTGCGGCTTCGTCGCCGTGATCGGTGCGGGAGTCCTCAGTCTCGCCGCATCCTGTTCACAAGTCAACAGATTTCTCTTGAGAAGTGAACACGAGTCCGGAGGCTCACGCGAAGGAGGACGCCGTGACGGTCAGGCGACGAGGAGCACCACGGCCGAGTACGTCAGCCACGCGAGCATCGCGAGATAGATGACGCGCTCGGCGAGGCCGAAGATGCCGCGCAGCGCGGGGACGACCGCCGCGAGGAGCGTCAGGACGCTCGCGGCCGACATGATCCAGCCGAGGATCGAGGACACGTCGGCGAAGGGTGCGAGACCCGGGTCGTTCGCGAACGCGATTCCGACCATGAAGCCGCCCACGGACGCGGCCGCGAACGCGGCGAACGCGAGCAGGTTGTGCACCCGGCCCGTGGACGTCCGGGACGTGCCCGGCGCGTCCATCGGGAACCAGCCGATGATCAGGCGCGCGACGGCGAGGATCGCGAGGAACACGACGGCGAGCGTCGACCCGGAGGGCACGGCGGACGACACCGCGACCGCGAGCGCGGCGGCCGCGACGGCGGTCGCGATCGTCTGCGTGCGGTACAGGCCGCGGTAGGGCGAGATGCCGTAGGCGCTGACGGCGTCGCGGATCGGCGAGAGCCGCGTCGGCAGCCCGTGCAGCAGGATGAGCGCGACGAGCGCGACGAGGACGCCGAGCATCGTGACGACGGCGGAGATCTGAGCGAGCATGACGTTCCCCGTTCCGGACACGTCGGCACGTGACCCGATGCGGATCATATCGGCGCTCGCCCGCCGCGCGCGGGATGATCGGGCGCGGCGTCACCCCTCCGGCGGGCGCCGCACGTCGAGCGGGATGAACGGGGGCTCCGTCCCGAGCACCACCCGACCGTCCTCGATCCGCTGCACGCACTCCCACGGGACGACGCGCGAGCGGCCGTGGCGCCACCGGACGAGCGCCGCGACCACGGCGGGGCGCTCGACGCGGCCGCGCTCGTAGCCGTAGAGCGAGCCCCGACTGCGCGGGCTCACGAGGAGCGCCACGAGCTCGAGCTCGCCCTCGCGCCGCCCGCGGCGCGGCCCGCGGCGGAAGCGGACGTCGACGACGCGCCCGAGGCGCCGGCCGTCGGGCGCCTCGACCGCGCTGCCGAGCAGGTCACTCAGGAGCATGCCGGCCTCCCGGGATCCACGCGACGACGCGGTCGCGGATCCACCGCTCCAGCCACGTCGCGTCGAGGTCCTCCGCGTGGACGTCGAGCTCGATCGTCGACCCGAGCCGGTGGACGGCGTCCCACGGCAGCCGGTCCCAGCGGGAGCGGGGCATGCGTCCGCCGAAGATCCGCGGCAGGACGGCCGCGCCCACGAGGAGGGCCGACACGGTCGCCGGCGCCTCGTGGTCGACCGGCTCCCCGCGCTCGACGCCCGCGATCTCGACGTCGTCGACCGTGCTGATGGGCACGCCGTCGCGGTCGAGCATCTGCCGGTCGAGGACGTGCAGCCGCGCGTCGACCCCCCGCCCGTCCGGGTCCTGATACCAGGCGGGCGGATGCCGCAGCCGTGTCGCGCGCCTCACGAGCCCATCCCCGACGCGATCATGAGCGGGATCGCCGCGACCGCGGCGACCAGGATGACGACGAGGAACACGACCCCGAGCGCGTTGCGGAGGCGCCCGTTGACGTGCTCCCCCATGTACTCGGGATCGTTCGCGACCACGAGGATCGGGAAGTACGTCAGGGGCAGCGCGACGGCGGAGAACACCACGGACACCTCCGTGACGGCGACGGGATCCACCCCCGTCGCGAGGATCCCGCCGCCGATCAGGAGGCACACGATCATCGCGAGGTGGAAGCGCGCCGCCTGAGCGGGTCGCCGGAACTTGCCCCAGCTCCAGCCGAAGAACTGCGCCAGCGTGTAGCCGCTGGACAGCGTCGTCTCCAGGGCCGCGCCGAAGGTCGCGGCGAGGATGCCGACGATCACGAACGCGAGGAGCAGCCGCCCGCCGCCCTGCGCGACCGGCAGCACGATCTGCGACAGGGTCGTCACCTCGATCGCCTGCGGGAGCAGGACGACGGCGGCGCACGCCGCGATCGCGAGCGACAGCATCCCGCCGAGGGGGAACCCGACGAACACGTTCGCCCGCTCCGTCCCGAGGTCCTTCCGCTTCCACCCCTCCTCGACCGCGCCCGAGGAGAAGAAGAACACCTCGTACGGGGTCATGGCCGCGCCGAACAGGGCGACCGCGAAGTACCAGTACGACAGCGGGCTGTCGTCCGTCTGCCCCCACGGCTGCACCGCCTGCCCGGCGAGCGCGCCCCAGTCGGGCTTGAGGAGGAACAGTGCGACGACGAACGCGAGCAGGCACAGGCCCAGGAGGCCGGCGACGTTCTCCATGACCTGGAACTTCGTGCGCCACACGACGATCCAGACCGCGAAGAGCGCGACCGGGATCCACAGCCCGGGGCCGACGCCCGCCGCCAGCTGCAGCGCGAGCGCGATGCCGCCGATCTCCGCCGTCAGGGTCAGGAGGTTGATGAGGAACGACGCGGACAGGTTCATCAGGCCCGTCCGCGGGCCGAGCCGCTCGCGGATGATCTCGAACGTCGCCCGGCCGCTGATCGCCGCGACCCGGCCCGCCATGTCGGCGTACACGCAGATGCCGACGATGCCGATCAGCACGGCCCACGCGAGGCCGAGGCCGAAGCGCGAGCCGACGACCGCGTTCGTCACGAGGTCGCCGATGTCGACGAACCCGCCGATCGCGGTCAGGATGCCGAGGGCGACGGCGAAGAGGCGCTTCATCCTCGCGCCTCCAGGCCGGCGAGGGCGTCGGCCGCGTCCGCGAGGGCGTCGGCCGCGTCCGCGTCTCCCGCTTGCGCCGCGTGCAGGGCGTCGACGGCGGCGCGGGTCGCGCGGAGCGCATCGGCCCGGTACGCCGCGTCGACCGGGTCCGGGGTCTGCTCCAGCTCCAGCTCCCGCGCGGCGTCGGCCAGCGCCTCGGCCATGTCGCCGAGCACGACCCTCTGCGTCGTGGGGAGGATGCGGCCGTCGGCATCCAGCCCGAGGCCGAGCTGCGCGGTGCGCGCGGCGCTCAGCGCGTCGCCGACGGCCGAGGACAGGGCCGGATCGGGCCCCGGGTCGCAGGCCGTGAGCGACGCCACGAGGAGGAGCAGCCCCGGGCCGAGCACCCGACGACGCGACGATCCATGCATGGAACGGCATACTCCCCTCTCCGGGCGAGGAGCGGGAGGCCCTTGACATGACGCTGTCAAGGGGAGGACGCCTCCGGCCGCGGCGGCCTACCGTATGGGGATGCCGCGTCTTCGTCGCAGCCGGACGTCCGAGCCGGGCATCCGCCGCTTGCGCCGGGGGCGCGGGTTCTCGTACGTCGACGCCTCCGGCGCCCCCGTGACGGATGCGGAGCTCCTCGATCGGATCCGGGCGCTCGCGATCCCGCCGGCGTGGCGCGACGTGTGGATCGCCCCGTATCCGAACGGCCACATCCAGGCGACGGGCGTCGACGCGGCCGGCCGGCGGCAGTACCTCTACCATCCGGCGTGGCGCGAGAAGCGCGATCGGGTGAAGTACGACAGGATGCTGGCTCTCGCGGAGTCCCTCCCGGTCGCGCGGCGCGGCGTGACGCGGGACCTCCGCCTCGACGGGTTCCCCCGCGAGCGCGTGCTCGCGGGGGCGTTCCGCATGCTCGACACGGGCAGTCTGCGCGTCGGCTCCGAGCGGTACGCGGACGAGCACGGCAGCGTCGGCCTCTCGACGCTGCGGGGCGCCCACGCGACGGTGCGCGAGGGCGACCGTGTCGAGCTGCGGTTCCCCGGCAAGAGCGGGCAGGCGTGGGAGTCCGACCTGCGCGACCCCGACCTCGCGACGCTCGTGGGGGCCCTCAAGCGGCGCGGGAGCCGCGCGCGCCTCCTGGCGTGGCGCGACGAGCGCGGATGGCATCCCCTGCGGCCGGAGGAGATCAACGACGAGAGCGGGCGGCGCACGGGCGCCGCCGTCACCGAGAAGGACTTCCGCACCCTGCACGGCACGGCCGTCGCGGCGCTCGCGCTCGCCCGCTCGGGGCCGCGCGACTCCCCCTCGGCGCGGAAGCGCGTCGTGGCGGCCGCGATGCGGGAGGCGGCGGCGGTGCTCGGCAACACGCCCGCCATAGCGCGGGCGAGCTACGTCGACCCGCGGATCGTCGACCGCTACGAGCGCGGCGAGACGGTCGACCCCCGCCGCCCCGGCTCTGTCGAGCCGGAGCTGCGGGCGCTCCTGTTCGACTGAGGCGCGCTCAGTCGGGGTCGCTCGGGTCGACGGGCGCGTGATGGTCGAGACCGGCGACGCCCCGCTTCCAGTACCCGCTCGCCTGCACCTGCTCGCGGGGGAGCCCCCGTGTGCGACGAAGGTGGCGTCGCAGCGGGATCAGCCGCGTCGCCTCGCCCGCCAGGAAGAAGAAGGCGCCCTCGGACGGGACCGTGTCGAGGATCGCCACGACCTCCTCCGGCTCGTGCACGACCCGCGTGTCGACCTCCCGGCCCGTCGCGGCGTCGGCGAAGTACGCCGCGACGCCCTCGTCGGGGGCGTCGGCGAGCAGCGTCACCGGGACGGCCGGCGGCGTGAGACGCAGCCAGCGCTCGGCCGCAGGGAAGGCCGACTCGTCCACCACGAGGACGAGTCGGTCCATCCCCTCCGGGACCAGCCGGGAGCCGCGCGGACCGGCGACCGTGAGGGTGTCGCCGGGCGCCGCGGAACGCGCCCACGCGGCTGCCGGGCCGTCGTGCGCGTGGAGGACGAAGTCGATGTCCAGCTCCGGCGTCTCCGGCCGGAAGCGCAGGGGCGTGTAGTCGCGGGCGACCCGGGTGCCGGCCTCCGCGCTCCCGAAGACGAGCTTGACGTGGTCGGCGGGACCGTCCGCGGCGAAGCCCTCGAGGGCGTCGCCCGTGAGCGTGACGCGGACGATGGCGTCGGTCACGCGGCGGACGGAGGCGACCACGAGGTCCCGGGAGGCGAGCTCGTGACGCACGGCGCGTCGGGCGAAGCGGATGTCATCGGTCATGCTCCCATCCCACCACGATCACGGATCCCGGCGGGCGGGAGGCGAAATGCGCTATCGTTGCCGCACCACCGGTGTAGCGCCGCGTGTCCGTCCACTTCTCGATTGCTGGTGAGATCTCGTTCCAGCCGCTCCGGCGCAGCGTCGCTCGACCGCACGCCGGCCTCCTCCTCCGACCGCTCCCGACGATGGCTGCAGACGGCAGCTCGTCCCGACACAAGCTCCGCGACGGCGCCGCCGCCACGGGAAAGCGGATCGCTCTCGTGATCCCAGAACAAAGAAGGAAATGACGTAATGGCCACTGGCACCGTCAAATGGTTCAACTCCGACAAGGGCTACGGATTCATCTCTCCGGACGACGGCTCGGCCGACCTGTTCGCGCACTTCAGCGCGATCACGGGGAGCGGCTACCGCAACCTGGAGGAGAACCAGAAGGTCGAGTTCGACGTCGAGCAGGGTCAGAAGGGCCCGCAGGCGACGAACATCCGCGTTCTCTGATCCCACGCCCGGTCCGGAGGGAGGGCCGGAGAGCGAACGGTTCCTGAGCATCGACCGTGCATTCCGGCGGTCGCATGCACGACGGGTTAGCGTGGCCTCAGCGATCGGCGACCGCCGCTGGCTCCGCACAGACCACGCCCGCGTCGTCGCCCACAGGACAGGCCAGGATCATCGCCTCCGAAGCCCTCACCTCTCGTCCCTCCCAGCTCGGCCCCGTGCGTCAGACGTACGCCGGGACCGAGACGTTCCCGCCGATGGCCCGCGCGTACAACCAGGTGTCCCACGTGGTCCGCGAGACCGGGCTGCTCAGGCGTGCCCGCTGGTTCTACGCGCTCGTCGGGCTCGTGCTGATCGCCGGGCTCGGCGGCTGCGTCGCCGGCTTCGTCCTGCTCGGCGAGAGCTGGTTCCAGCTCCTCATCGCGGCGGCCCTCGGCGTCCTGTTCACGCAGACCGCGTTCCTCGCGCACGAGGCGGCGCATCGGCAGATCCTCTCCTCCGGCCCCGCCAACGACCGGCTGGGGCGGATCCTCGGGGGCGTCGTCGGGATGAGCTACGCCTGGTGGAACGCGAAGCACACGCGACACCACGCGAACCCCAACCGCGTCGGGAAGGACCCCGACATCGAGGTCGACACGATCTCCTTCCTCGACGAGGACGCGGCCCGTCGGCGCGGCGTCCTCCGCCTCGTCACCCGCAAGCAGGGGTGGCTGTTCTTCCCCCTCCTGACGCTGGAGGGCCTGAACCTCCACTACCTCAGCGTGCGCCGCCTCGTCGGCCGCGAGCGCGTCGAGGCCCGCTGGCTCGAGCTGGGCATGATCGTCGCCCGGTTCGCGGTCGTCCTCGTGCCCGTGTTCCTCCTGCTCCCGCTCGGCATGGCGTTCGCGTTCGTCGGCGTGCAGCTCGCGGTCTTCGGCGTCTACATGGGCGCCTCGTTCGCCCCGAACCACAAGGGGATGCCGATCATCGCGCCGGACGCGAAGCTCGACTTCTTCTCCAAGCAGGTGCGCACATCCCGCAACATCCGCGGCGGCTGGTGGGCGACGTGGCTCATGGGCGGCCTCAACTACCAGGTGGAGCACCACCTGTTCCCGAGCATGGCCCGCCCCCACCTCGCGCAGGCCCGCGAGATCGTCCGTGACTACTGCCGCAGCGTCGGCGTCCCCTACACGGAGACGTCGCTGTGGCGGTCCTACGCGATCGTCGTCGGATACCTCAACCGCGTCGGCCTCGCCGCCCGCGACCCCTTCGACTGCCCCGTCACCGCGCGGTACCGCTGAGATCGCGGGCCGCGTCGCCGGTCACACGGCGCGGTCGGCGTCCTCGTCCCCGAGGTCGTCCTCGTCCGTGACGGGGAGCGACTGCTCGAGCAGGTCGGCGTCGTCCGCCTCCTCCGTCGGCTCGGGCGGCGTCGTCCCCGCGGGGGCCTCCGGGTCGAGCCCCTCCTCGATCTCCGGTCGTCGCTGCTCCAGGCCGTCGCCCTCCGGCGTCTCGTCGCCGATGTCGTCGCGTCGCATCCGCTCCTCCTCTCTCCCTTCAGCGCTCGGCGAGTCCCCGTTCAGCGCTCCGCGAGCCGCGGCGCGAGCTCGCCCGCGAAGAAGTCGATGAAGCCGTCGGGGTCGGGGCCCGCGTTGTGCAGCACGACGTGGTCGAAGCCCGCGTCCGCGAACTGCCCGACGACCGCGAGATGCCGCTCCGGATCCGGGCCGCACGCGAACTGCTCGAACACGTCGTCCTCGCGGACGGTCGCCGAGGCGGCAGCGAAGTTGACCGGGTTCGGCAGCTCGCTCATGACCTTCCAGCCCGTCGCGAACCACCGCTCCTTCTCGAGCACCGCCCGGGCGGCCTCCTCGGGACTGGACGCGTACGCCAGCGGCGCCTCCGCGTAGCGCGGTCCCGTGCCGCCCGCGGAGCGGTATCCGTCGACGAGGTCCGCCCTCGGCTCCGTGGCGAAGAGCCCGTCGCCGAGCTCCGCCGCGATCGCGACCGACTCGGGGCCGCTCGTCGCCACGGCGACGACCGGGAGCGTCTCGGGCAGGTCGAAGACGCGGGCGTCCTCCAGCTGCAGGTGGACGCCGTCGTAGCTGTGGTACCCGCCGGACCAGAGCAGGCGGATGATCTCCAGCGCCTCCCGCAGCATCTCGTGACGTCGGCGGGCCGACGGCCAGCCCCGCCCGACGACGTGCTCGTTGAGGTTCTCCCCCGCGCCGACCCCGAGCGTGAAGCGGTCGTCCGAGATGAGCGCCATCGTCGCCGCGGCCTGCGCGACGATCGCCGGGTGGTAGCGGATGGTGGGGCACGTGACGCCCGTCACGAGGCCGACGCGCTCCGTCCGCGCCGCGATCGCGCCGAGGATCGACCAGGTGAAGCCGCTGTGGCCCTGCTCGTCGAGCCAGGGATGGAAGTGGTCGCTGATCTCCACGAAGTCGAACCCGGCGTCCTCGGCGCGGACCGCCTGCCGGATGATCTCGGCGGGGCCGAAGCCCTCGGTGGACAGCTTGTAGCCGAACCGCATGTCTGCCTCCTCGGCGACAGCATCCCCGCCGCCCCGCCGCCGATCCGAGGGGCTTGCCCGCATCCGCGGGAGGCGCTACGACGGAGTCAGCATGGAGCTCATCCCCGTCGACTCCGACGCACTCCGCGCCGTCGGCTACGACCCGGCGCGGCGGATCCTGCGCGTTGCGTATCGCGGCGGCGGCGTGTACGACTACCTGGAGGTCGATCCTGACCTCTTCGAGGAGCTGCGGCAGCCGCACCCGTGGCACCGGCTCTCCGGGCGCGTGAAGGCCCACGCGTACCGTCGCGTGGACGGCTGAGCTCCGCGTGCTCATCCGTCGGACGGAGGGGATCCACGCAACGGAGGACCGAGTCCGTGTGGAACGTCCTCCGTTGCGCGGATCTCCTCCGCGCGAGAGCGCGGGGCTCGCGGGAGCGCAGGGCTCGCGGGAGCGCGGCTCAGGGAGCCAGCCGCCGGAGGGCGGCGCCGATCCACGCGAAAGCCGCCTCGCCGCCGGGCAGCTGCGCGAGGCCCAGGAAGCCGTGCATCTGCCCCGCGAAGCGGCGCGACTCCACGGGGACTCCGGCCGCGACCAGTCGCGCGGCGTACGCCTCGCCCTCGTCGCGGAGCACGTCGTGCTCGGCGACGGCCACGACCGCGGGCGCGAGCCCCGGCGGGATCTCGTCCCGCAGCGGCGACACGGCGGGATCGCCGCGGGCGCCGGCCTCGGGCACGTACTGGTCCCAGAACCACGCCATCGTCGCACGGTCGACGAGGAGCTGGTTCTCCGGGTCGAGGTAGCTCGGGGTGTCCAGCGCCGCGTCGGTCACGGGGTAGACGAGGAGCTGCGCCGCGAGGGGCACGCCCTCCCGCGCCGCGCGGAGCGCGATCGCCGCCGCGATCGCCCCGCCCGCGCTGTCGCCGCCGATCGCGACGGGAAGCCCGGCCGCCTCGGGAACGAGCGCGGGCAGCGTGGTGCGCGCCCATCCGAGCGCGCTCCACGAGTCCTCGAGCGGGACGGGGAACGGATGCTCCGGGGCCACGCGGTAGTCGACCAGCACGACGGCCGCGCCCGCCGCGACCGCGAGTCGGCGACCGAGCGCGTCGAACCCGCCGAGGCCGTCGAGCACCCATCCGCCCCCGTGCACGAAGACGATCGTCATGCTCGGCGCACCGGCCGGGACGAGGACGCGCACCGCGATCCGCCCGCCGTCGACCGCGACGCTCGCCTCGACCACCCGCGCCATCTCCGGCCCCGGCGGCTGCGCGGCCTGCCGTCCCTTCATCGCGGCCCGCGCCTCCGGCGGGCTCAGCCCGTGCAGGCGGGGCGCCCCGGCTGCCGCGACCGCCTCCAGCAGCGCGCGGGTCTCGTCGTCGAGACTCATCGCGCCTCGGCCCCCGCGGGCACGGCGTCGAAGACGAAGCCGCGGTACCCGTCGCGCGCGACCGCCTCGATGTGCTCCCGGTAGACGTTGACGCCCCCCATGTACGGGAGGAACACGCGGGGCTTGCCCGGCACGTTCGCGCCCATGAAGTACGAGTCGGCCTCGACGTAGAGGGTGCCCTCCGCGAGCGCGGCGCTGGCCTCCGACCACGCGCGCTCCTCCTCGGGGTCCGCGTCGACCGTGCGGAGGCCGTCGCGCTCCATGCGCAGGAGGAGGTCGGTGATCCAGTCGACGTGCATCTCGATCGATACGAGCACGTTGCTGAGGATCGACGGGCTCGACGGGCCGGTCACCGTGAAGAGGTTCGGGAAGCCGGCGACCATGAGGCCGAGGTAGGAGCGGGGGGACGCGTGCCACTCGTCGGCGAGGCTACGCCCGCCCTCCCCCACGATCCCGAGCCGCGTGAACGCGCCCGTGATGGCGTCGAAGCCGGTCGCGAAGACGAGCACGTCGTGCGCGTGCAGGCCGCTCCCGGTGCGCACGCCGTCGGTCTCGATGCGGACGATCGGGTCCCGCCGGAGGTTGACGAGGCGCACGTTCTCGCGGTTGAAGGCCGCGTAGTAGCCGGTGTCGAGGCACACGCGCCGCGTCCCGAACGGGAAGCCGCGCGGGACGAGGTCCTCCGCGACCGCGGGATCCCTCACGATCTCGCGGATCCGCTCGTGGATGAACTCCGCGGCGGTCTCGTTCGCCGCGCGGTCCGTCGTGATGTCGGAGAAGGCCGACGCCGTGCAGCCGAAGATGCCCGCGTCCCAGCACTCCTGGTAGCGGCGGCGGCGCTCCTCCGCGTCGACCGAGAGCGCCGGCTCCGGCCGCCGCTCGATCAGCAGGCCCGTGCGCGTGTTGCGCACCCTCTCGCGGTAGGCGCGATAGTTCGCCTTGTAGTCGGCGAGGACCTCCGGGGCGATCGGCTCGTTCTGCGCCGGGAGCGTGTACGCGGCGGTGCGCTGGTAGACCGTGACGTCGCGCGCCTCGCCGGCGATGACCGGGATCGACTGGATGCCGGAGGACCCGGTGCCGATGATCCCGACGGACTTGTCCGCGAAGTCGAAGCCCTCCCGCGGCCAGCGACCCGTGAACAGCGTGGGCCCGGAGAAGTCGGCCGCGCCCGGGATGTCGAGGTCCTTGCCCGCGGAGAGCGCGCCGACGGCGGCGACGACGAAGCGGGCCCGGATCTCGGCGCCGGCGTCCGTCGTCAGCGTCCAGATCGCGGCGTCCCCGTCCCACACGACGCTCGCGATCTCGACGCCGAAGGAGATGTGCGCGCGCAGGCCGAAGCGGTCGGCGACGTGGTTCGCGTACGCGAGGATCTCGGGCTGCGTCGCGTACTTCTCGCTCCACGCCCACTCCTGCTCCAGCTCGGGACTGAACGAGTACGAGTACTGGAGGCTCGGGACGTCGCACCGGGCGCCGGGATAGCGGTTCCAGTACCACGTGCCGCCCACGTCGTCGCCGCGCTCGAAGGCGCGGAACGCGAGGTCCGTGCCGGCGAGGCGGTGGACCATGTACATCCCGGCGAACCCGGCGCCGATGACGGCGACGTCGAGGACGTCGGCGGGGGTGTCGTTCCGATCGGACATGCTGCTCCTTCTGTGGATGTCGTCAGCGCGCGAGCCGGCCCGCGGCACCCATGCCGCCGTCGATCCGGTACTGCGCGCCCGTGATGAACCGCGACGCGTCCGAGGCGAGGAACGCGACGAGGTCGGCGATCTCCTCGGGCCGCGCGTACCGGCCGAGCGGGATCAGGGAGCTGATCCGCTCGCGTGCGCCGTCCTGGTCCTCGGGAGCGCGCGCGGCGTGGATCGCGGCCATCATCCCCGTGTCGACGGGCGCGGGATGGATGGAGTTGACGCGCACGCCGTGCGGCGCCGACTCGAGCGCGGCCGTCTTGGTGAGGCCCGTCAGACCGTGCTTGGAGGCGTCGTAGCCGGCGCTCTCGCGCGTGCCCTCCAGGCCCGCGATCGAGGACGTGTTGACGACGCTGCCGGATCCCCGCGCGTACATGACCGGCAGGACGTGCTTGAGGCCGAGGAACGCGCCGACGACGTTGATCTCCAGAGCGCGGCGGAAGTCCTCCGCCGCGAGGTCGACGATGGGACGGAACACGCCGACGGTGCCGGCGTTGTTGAAGAACAGGTCGATCGTGCCGTACGCCTCGACCGTCTCGCGCGCGTAGCGGGCGACGTCGTCCTCGTCCGTGACGTCCGCGACGATCGCGAGCGTGGAGGCGGGCAGCGTCTCGGCCGCGCGGGCGAGCGCCTCCTCGTCGCGGTCGACGAGCGCGATCCGCATCCCCTCGCCCGCGAGGAGCCGCGCGGTCGCGACGCCGATGCCGCCCGCGCCGCCGGTGATGAGCGCCGTGCGCCCGGGAAGGTCGGGGTAGGCCATGTCAGAGCTCCAGCACGAGGCGGTCGCCGCGGGCGCGGGAGACGCAGATCATCATGACCTCGGACTCCTCCTTCTCCGCGGGGGTGAGGATCGC
>Ga0182735_1000558_pt1 | contig 29653 bp, 26 predicted proteins | sample eDN5th30CKraftMG_FD_128524 | JGI IMG/M metagenome (GOLD analysis project Ga0182735, IMG submission 128524) | Enriched Miracle-Growth compost microbial communities from Emeryville, California, USA - eDNA 5th pass 30_C Kraft MG (version 2) (version 2) ...
CACCACCCTCGCGCGCCGCCGCGACGACATCCTGTTCGTATTTACGGCCTGCATCGCCAAGCTCGGAAAAGCCCGAACTGAAGATCACCGCAACCGGAACGCCTTTCGCACCGAGCTCACGAACGCAGTTCAGGACCTCGCTCGCCGGCAGCACGATGATCGCCAAATCAATCTCATCATCGATCGCCGCGACATTGGGATAGGCCTTCAGCGGCCCGATCATGTCCGCGCGCGGATTGACCGGGTAGATTCGCCCTTTGTAACCCTTGTCGAGCAGATGCTTGACCGGGCGGCCGCTGACCTTGCGGAAATCCGAAGACGCGCCAAGGATCGCAATCGAACGCGGCGCCAGCAGCGCCTTCAGCGCATCCTGCTTTTCCTTATCTTTTCGTACCTTGGCCTGCGTCATCGCCGTCACGTCAGTCTCCCTGCGTATTCGCTTGTGTTGTGCTCAGTTGAACGCGGATATTCCGGTCTGCGCGCGGCCGAGCACCAGTGCATGTATGTCGTGCGTGCCCTCCAGCGTGTTGACGGTTTCCAGATTCATCAGATGCCGGATGACATGATATTCATCCGAAATGCCGTTGCCGCCATGAATGTCACGCGCCGCGCGCGCGATCTCAAGCGCCTTTCCGGCACAATTACGCTTCAGCAGCGACAGCATCTCCGGCGTGGCCTTGCCGGCGTCGCGAAGACGGCTGACATGAAGGCAGGCGAGCAGGCCGATCGAGATTTCGGTCTGCATGTCCGCGAGTTTTTTCTGGATGAGCTGATTGGCTGCGAGTGGGCGACCGAACTGCTTGCGATCCATCGCATACTGACGCGCGGCATGCCAGCAGAACTCGGCGGCGCCCATCGCGCCCCAGATGATGCCGAAACGTGCGTTGTTGAGACAACCGAACGGCCCTTTCAGCCCCTCCACGCCAGGCAGCAGATTTTCTTCAGGAACGAAAACGTCCTCCATGAAAATCTGGCCTGTCGGCGATGCGCGCACCGAAAACTTGTTCTCGATCTTGGCAGTCGAAAGACCAGCCATGCCGCGCTCAAGAATAAAGCCGCGGATGACATCCTGATCGTCCTTCGCCCACACCACCATGATGTCGGCGATCGGCGCGTGCGTGATCCAGGTCTTGCCGCCGGTGAGCCTATAGCCGCCCGGCACTTTCTTCGCGCGCGTCTTCATGCCGCCCGGATCGGAACCATGGTCCGGCTCGGTCAACCCGAAGCAACCGAGAATCTCGCCCTTCGCCATGGCTGAGAGATATTTGTCCCGCTGCGCCTGCGATCCATAGGCATAGATCGGCACCATCGACAGCGTGGTCTGCACGCCGAGCGCGGAGCGGAAGCTCGTGTCCACGCGCTCAAACTCGCGCATGATCAAGCCGTAAGACACGTAGCTGATCCCCGCGCAGCCATAGCCGTCGATGGTTGCCCCGAGAAAACCGAGATCGGCCATTTCCTTCATGATCGTTCTGTCGAACGATTCATCCCGGTTGGCTTCGAGAATCCGCGGCATCAGATGCGACTGCGCATAGTCGCGCGCCGTGTCGCGGATCATTTTTTCGTCCTCACTCAGCAAGCCTTCAAGCAGGAGCGGATCGTCCCAGTGGAACGTGCCGCCCGTCAGCGTCACGCTGCTGGCATCGGCCGGCTTGCTTGAAACTGCTGAATCCATGAGATCACCCTTTATTATCCGGCGTCCGCGTCAAGTTACGCCGGTTAACTTCCCGGCAATGCATGAATTTCGGGGAAAAACAGATCCTTCCATCCTGCGGGCGTCTTGTTGATGAGACCGACCTGCTTCATGAAGGCGGCGTACTTCATCATGTTCTTTGGCGTCGTGGTGTACTCGGTGTGCGGGTGGTTGATGATCTCCAGCGTGTCTTTCAAAGACTCCTTGTTGTCGGTGCTTTTCACGTAGATTTCGGCCGCTTTCTGCTTGTCCGCATTGATGAAATCTATCGATTCTTGGAACGCATCCAGGAATGCCTTGTAGACTTTGGGATTCTCCTTGTGGAACTTGGTGGTCGTCCAGACCACCTCGCAGGTCGCAGGTCCCAACACATCATAAGAGTCCAGCACCTTGTGAATGCCCGGCTTCGTCAACTCCATGAAGTTATAGGGCGGCGAAGCAAAATGGTGGTCGATATTGCCCATGTTGGACAACAGTTGCGACATCGCTTCTGGATGGGCGAGCGTGACGCCGTTCTTGTCGAGACGCCGCGCCTGGTCAGGTCCCCATTCTTTCGAGGCCGCCATCTGCAGCATGATGGCCTGGATCGAGATGCCGGCCGCCGGCATCGCAATGCGGTTCTTGTCGGTGATGTCCTTGATGGTTTTCACCGAAGGGTCGCGCGTATTCAGATAGATCGGCAGCGAATCCATCGCCGCGACGCCTTTGACGTCCAGATTTCCCTGCGTCTTGTTCCACAAGATCAGGAAGGGCGGGACGCCACCCGATGCGAACTCGAGATTCCCCGAGAGCAACGCTTCGTTCATGACGTTGCCGCCTGTCATGCGCTGCCATTTGACGACGAGATTCGGAATGCCGGCCTTCGCGGCATGCTTTTCCATCAATTTGTTCTGCTCCATGATAATCAGAGGCAGGAACAGCAACCCATACTGCTTGGCGATGGTCACCTGCCCGACTTCCGCGCGGGCCGGCACCTGACTGACTGTGACGCTGACGATGGCGGCCGAGGCAAGCAGAGCAGCCTTGGCGATAATCCGCTTCATCCAAAATGATTTTTTCATTCTACCCTCCCGAAATCCATGATTGTTGCTACGCTCGGTTCAGCTTCCCGGCAGCGAGTGAATTTCCGGAAAGAACAGATCCTTCCAGCTCTTGGGCTTTTGCTTGATCGACCCCATCCGGTACATGAAGTCCGAATATTTCGTGACGTTGTGCGGAACGATCGTGAACTGCATCGATGATTTGTCGGTCAGCATCATCACCAGTTCGTCGATCGAATAGGCCTTGTTGCGATCCGCATCTTGAAAAATCTGCGCGCCTTTTTTCGGGTCTTTGTTGATCATGTTGATCGCGTCCTTGTAAGCGGCAAAAAACGCCGCATACAGTTTCGGATTTTCGTCGTGGAATTTCTTCGTCGTCCAAAGCAGATTATTTGTGCTTGGGCCGCCAAGAACATCATATGACTTCAGAACGGTATGAATCCCGGGCGTCGCGATCTCTTTGTAATAGTAAGGCGGGGCGGAAGCGGCGCTGTTGATCTCGCCCGCGCCGGATAGCAGTGCGGCGCTGCCCTCGGCATAGGATCGCGAGGTGGTCAACGGCTCGAGCTTATAGGCATTGCCGGGGCCGAACGCCTTCTCCGCCGCCATTTGCAGGACAATCGCATTGACCGACACCTTCACCGCAGGCAATGCGATGCGATCCTTGTCGGTGAAATCCTTGATCGTTTTCACGTTTGGATTTCGCGTATTGATGTAAATCTGCGATGTCGTTTGCGCGGCGACGCCACGGACCTGGCCCTTGCTCTTGGCCCAGAGCGTAATCAGCGGCGCGACGCCGCCCGAAGCGATGTCGAGGCTGCCCGACAGCAACGCGTCGTTCATGACGTTGCCGGCAGCAAATCTCGACCATGTCACCTGGATGTTTTTGATACCTGCCGCAGCCGCATGCTTTTCGATGAGCTTCTCATGCTCCATCACAGCCAGCGGCAGATAGGACAGACCTGGCTGCCGCGCCAGTCTGATTTCGGATACTTCCGCCGCTGCCGGCTGCAAAGACAGCAGAACCGCAGTCAACGGTAGGCACGCTAAGGCAATTCGCCGAACGTTCATGGTACCCTCCCTGTTTGTTGATCGCGCCCCGCTTTGGTGTACTTGTCTGCACCGGGGTCACGATGTGTCGATCAACCCATCAAGACTTCTCCAGAACCATTGCAATCCCCTGCCCGACGCCGACGCACATGCTCACGACCGCACGCTTGGCACCGCGCCGATGCAACTCGCGTGCTGCCGTCAAGGCGAGACGGGGACCGGATGCGCCGAGCGGATGACCGACGGCGATCGCACCGCCGTTGGGATTGACACGATCGTCTTTCGCATCGAGGCCAAGTTGCTTCAGGCAGGCCAGCACCTGCGCGGAAAACGCTTCATTGATCTCGATCACATCCATTTCATCGAGCGACATGTTGGCGCGCTGCAGCGCCTTGCGAATCGCCGGAACCGGGCCGATGCCCATCACGCGCGGCTCGACACCGACGCTCGCGGCCGAAATGATGCGCACAAGCGGCGCGCTGCCTGACCGCTCGCCGGCTTGCCGCGACCCAACCGTCAGGGCGACGGCCCCATCGTTGATGCCGGAGGAATTTCCTGCCGTGGTCACGCCGCCTTCATGGATCGCCCGCAATCCCGACAACGCCTCATAAGACGTATCGGCGCGCGGAAATTCATCGGCGGCAACCGTAGTCTGCGTCCCCTTTTTCGGACCCGCCACCTGGATCGAAGCGACTTCGTCGTCGAAGAAACCCGCAGCCTTCGCCGCCGCATAACGCTGCTGCGAGCGCAGAGCAAATTGATCGACGTCCTCGCGGTTCAGTTGATGTTCACGCGCCAGATTGTCCGCCGTCTGCGGCATGGTATCGGCGCCGAATTTCTTTTCGATCTCGCGATTCGGAAAGCGGGAGCCAACGGCGGAATCGAAAATCTTCATATCGCGCGCGAAGGCAGCTTCCGCCTTGCCCATCACGAATGGCGCACGACTCATGCTCTCGACACCGCCGGCGAGGAACAGATCGCCTTCGCCCGCAGTCACCGCATGGGCCGCGCTCACGATCGCACCAAGACCGCTCCCGCAATTACGCTGGACCACGGTGCCGCCGAGATTCACGGGAAAACCCGCCATCAGCGAGGCATGACGCGCAACGCATCGGCTGTCTTCGCCCGCCTGATTGGCACAACCGACGATCACATCCTCGAACTGCTCGGCCTTGAACTTGCTGCGCTCCATCAGCGCCTGCATCACTTGCGCCAGAAGATCGTCCGGACGGATTCGCGCGAGACCTCCCGCCTGCCGGCCGAAAGGCGACCGCACTCCGTCATAGATATAAGCGTCCAACATTCAACTCTCCCTTGGCGCTATGCGCCTCAATCCTGCAGCGTCAGTGAAACACCAAGCTCGGCGCGACGCGTGAGCCAGAGATTCGCCCGGTAACGCGGGTCGCCATATCGCCGCTGCATGTTGTTCAAAATCTTGAGCAAGGTTCCGGCGCCGAGCGCATCGCCAAACCCGAGCGGGCCGTGCGGATAGCCGAGACCGAGCTTCACGGCCTTGTCGATGTCGCTCGCCGATGCCGTCCGGTGCTGGGCAATCGATGCGCCGATATTGGCAATCATTGCCACGATCCGCTGCGCGATGAAGCCGGGGCTGTCGCGTGTGACGGTGACGGCGATGCCGTCGCTGCAAAGCAAAGCCCGCGCCGCATCAAGATATGAAGAGTCCGTTACCGGCGTCGACATGATGGTGCGCCGCTTGCCGAGATCGAACAGCGTATCCACTGCGACCACCCGTCTGGCATCCAGCCCCTGCTCCACCGCGCAGTGGGTCGTATCGTCCCCGAGAGGCGTCACGAGGCAGAGCGCCGATGACGACGGCTTTGCCCCGCTCTCGATCTTGACGTCCAACATCTTCAACAGAGCGATGAGCTTGGCGGCCTGTTCCGGCTCCGAATTGCTGACCCAGACCGGATAGGATGACGCAGAAGCGCTTTTCTCCTCCGTAGCGAGCACCGCATCCTTCTGCTCATTGTAATCGTAGAAGCCCCGCTTGGTCTTGCGGCCGAGAAGTCCGGCATCGAGGCGGCTTTGCATCAGAACCGAGGGCCGATAGCGCGGCTCATGATAGAATTGCTGATAGATCGCCTCGGTGGCCGGATGATTCACGTCCAGGCCGACCAGATCGAGCAGCACGAACGGCCCCATGCGGAATCCGGCCGTTTCATGCATGACGGCATCGACATCTTCAAAGGTCGCGATGCCTTCCGACACCAGATGCGCGGCTTCCAGCGTATAAGCGCGACCGACCTGATTGACGAGAAAACCCGGCGCGTCCTTGATCCGCACCGGCTCGCGGCCCATACGTCGACCGACGTCCATCAAGGCATCGCCGACCGCAGGCAATGTCTGCAATCCGTCGATCACCTCGACGAGTTTCATCAACGGGACGGGATTGAAAAAATGGAATCCCGCCACACGTTCGGGGTGGCGGCACTTTGACGCGATTGTCGTAATCGACAGCGAGGAGGTGTTGCTCGCGATGATACAATCGTTCGAAACGATATTTTCAAGTTGCGTCAGCAGCGCCTGTTTGACGTCGAGTTTCTCGATTACGGCCTCGATCACAAGGCGGCACTCGGCAAACTGTTCCAGATTTTGAACCGGCCTGATCCGGCCGAGCGCCTGCTCCATCGCGCCCTGATCTATCGTGCCCTTCTCTTTTAACCGGGCCAGCGCTTTTTCGATGGATTTGACGGCATCCGAGACGGTGTCCGGACGTGCATCCGTCAGAAGTACCGTTATTCCACCCGTCGCCGCAACCTGGGCGATGCCCCGCCCCATGGCTCCTGCGCCGACGATACCGATCACAAGACCGTCTTTTGGCAGAACGCGTCCCACCCTGAGTCTCCGTATTTCGCTTTTGCGCGCGAATTTTTCCTGGTCAGCCCGTTTGATCGGGCAGCCGATTTCAGAGGGAGGCTAGAAAGTCATGCCAAGCTATTCCAATTTATATTTGATATGCTCATCATTCACGACGATGATAACTTGGAATCCCAGGGTGATATTGGCCTGATCCTTTATTCACAATGTGACGCATCAGGAACGCGCTGATGAATCTTCGAAACATCGATCTCAACTTGTTGACGGTGTTCGACGCCATCCTGAGCGAGCGCAGCCTCACCCGCGCTTCCGTCAAGCTCAACATGACTCAACCCGCATTGAGCAATGCGCTGGCGCGGCTGCGGACAACGCTCGACGATCAACTGTTCACCCGCACCGCGCAGGGCATGATGCCCACGGCGCGCGCCAAGCAGCTTGCAGCGCCGATCCGTCAAGCGCTCGATCTGATTCAAAACGGACTGCGAAAGCAGGAAGCGTTCGAATTCGAAACCGCGACGCGAAAGTTCGTGATCGCCATCAGCGATTATGGCGAGGCGGTCATCATGCCACGCTTCGTCGATTGGCTCGCAACGGTCGCACCTCATATTCAGGTGCAGATCAGGCCGGAGCTTGGACGCCACATCAAGGAGGAACTTCGCGGCGGCGAAATCGATCTTGCCACCGATTACTTCAGGATCGAGGGAGACGAATTCCGCAACATCCATGTTATGGACGAACACCTTGTCTCGATGGTTCGCCAGGACCATCCGACGATCGGCGATCACCTCAGCATCGATGATTATCTCTCGATCCCCCATGTCGTGCTGAAGCAGGACAGGCCAATCGTCGATGTCGTCCTCAAGAAACACGGATTGACACGCGACATCGCGTTGCAGGTTCCGCATTTTCTCTCGATGCCGCTGATCGTTCAGAAAACGGATTTCATCTGCACGCTGCCCAAGCGCATGGCGCTCGTTTACGCGGATTTCTTTCGAACCAAGGTGATGAAGACACCCTTGGAATTTCCCAACATACCGATCTACTTCATGTGGCATCAATCGGTCGATGACGACCTCGGCCACCGATGGCTACGTAACGCGCTCGCAGAATTGTGCCACCGCTTATAAAGCGTGCGGCGAATATCAGCCTACGGATACGCCCGCTTTTGCGCGTCTCATTCCAAGAGTCAGAATGCGATGCAGGAGAGCGGGATAGTCGAGGCCAACATGTTGGGCCGCCGTGGCGAATTCCTGGCTCTTCGCGATTTCCGGGTTGGGATTGGCTTCGATGAAATACGGCGTTCCATCAGCCGCGAGACGAAAATCGATGCGTGCGTATCCATCGAGCCCCAATATCCGGTAGATACGCTTGGCTGCTCGCTGCATGTTGGCTGTCACCTCCGGCGTGAGGCCTTTGGCTGGCCCGGCCACGATCCCGACGCGCTCCTGATAATTCGTATCGTGCTTCACCTTCTCGGTGGCGATGTGATCGCCACCCATGGTGCCGAATTCCAATTCCCACACCGGTAGAGCCTGCAGCCGGTTGTTGCCGAGCACGCCGACATACAGCTCTCGTCCCTCGATGAATTGCTCGGCGATGGCGGCGGTCTCGATCCGCTCATGGATGAAGGCGACGCGCTCGGCGAGCTTCTCGTCCGTATCGACGACGGACGCCTGCGAAATTCCGTGTGACCCATCCTCGTTCAGGCTTTTGACGATCAATGGCAGTGCCAGACGCGCCGGCCGCTTGACCTTGCGGTGCATCGGAAACACTGCGAAAGCCGGAACCGCGATCCGGCGATGGTGCACCAGCGTCTTCGACAGATCCTTTCCGCGCGCCAGCACCAGCCCACGCGGATTGCAGCCGGTATAAGGCACCTTCATCAACTCGAGAAAGCTGGCGATGTGCTGGTCATACCGGGTCTGATAGTGGAATTCTTCCAGCAGCGTGAACACCACATGCGGCTTGAATTCCTCAATCTCGTCGCGCACAGGCTTGATCTCCTCCTGTACGCCGAGCGGGTGAACGTCATGGCCAGCCGCGCGCAAGGTGCTCACGACGTCGTACTCGGTTTTCCATTTATTGATTTCCTGCGCGGTATAGCCATCGGTCGAGTCCGGCGGCAGGAAGTCCGGATGCATCAGCACGAGGACTCGCAGGCGTCTCATAGCGCGATCCATTTGCGTCGTGACGGACCAAATAGTGCGTGCATTGTCTTGGCCGTCAACAGGACAGTGAAATCCATCACCAGTTTCTGCTCCGGACCGATCGCCCGCAGATCAAGTTCACGGCAGCGGGAAATCATATCGTCCAGCACGGCATCGAGCGTGAGCTGGTTTTCGCCGGTCCACCGCGCCACCAACTGCCGGATATGGGCACGGTGCCTCCGGATGAAACTTGACGCGGCCTGCGCCCGGTGATGCCGCGGATCCGCTGAAAAGAGCCGGGAGAGATCGCGGTCATAGGTTTTCGGGGGCGTGAAAGCGTAGAACGCCTGCTTTTTTCGGTAATGTTCGCCAAGCGTCTGACTGAGCTCGTTCAAGGGCTCGACACGCTCCCGCGTCGTGAGCAGCGGCTTCTTCCCGCAAATTTCGCCCATCAGCTCGTCGACATATTCGAGCTTCTTCAGCGCCGGCCAACCGGCATAGCGGGTCCGCCAGTTCGAACGCGGCCGCAGCCACACCGCGAAGGTTTCGGCAAAGTCCTCGTCCGGGTGGCTCTGCGCGTACCAGAGCCGAAGATGCTGAACATAATGTCGGCTGGCCGGATTGGGCCGGTAGTAACGGGGGTAGCGTTTCGAGGAAGCGCCGAACAACTTCTGCCACCGCCGGCGGCGCTGGAGCTGGTAGGCATGCTGCACGGTATGGCCAGCCTCATGGCGGAGGATCGCCATGCATTCGGACCAGGTGCCGCCCTCGACCTCGAGCATCATCTTCTTCTCGAGCTTCATCAGACGGGGATGCGTGAGGTAGAAAGGAATGGCGATGCCGGGCGTATTTTCCGGGCTGAACCACTCGCTCGAAACCCACGCGTGAGGGCGCAGCCGGATGCCCCGCTCTTCGAACTCCTCATGCAGCGTAGCGAGACAATCCTCGAGCCAGGTCCCCTTGAGTCCAACCCGCAAACTGCTGAGGCGGCGCGTCAGCAACTCCTCGTCCGACAGCGTTTCCCAGGCAAATTTCCGTGGCGGCATAGAAGGTCCGAGTCATGAAATATCGAGGTTCGGATGGTGTCACAAGATACCGCTCACAACAACCACCGCCCCCCATCTGGCCGCTTCGCATCTGCCGCGCCTAGCTGTGCCCGGTGTCATAGAGCGCCGATCGCTGGTCCGCCTCGCCACCCATTTCTGTGCGCCGGCTGCCAAACCGCGTGATCAATGCGGGCAAGACGAACAAAGTCAGGAATGTCGCGGTGACCAGACCGCCGATCACGACGGTTGCCAGCGGCCTCTGCACTTCGGCGCCCGTTCCGGTGGCCAGCGCCATCGGGACAAATCCGAGTGCCGCAACGAGCGCGGTCATGACGACGGGCCGCAGCCGGATCAGCGCGCCCTCGATAATTGCGGCGGCACTTTCCATGGTCAACGCGAGTTGGCGAATGGCGCTCAGCATGACGAGGCCATTCAGAACCGCGATGCCGGACAGGGCGATAAATCCCACGGCTGCCGATACGGAGAATGGCAGTCCCCTCAGCCAAAGCGCGAGAATGCCTCCGGTCAGGGCCAAAGGCACGGCGCTGAACACCAGCGTCGCGTCCCGCGCCGTTCCCAATGCGCTGAACAGGAGAAGAAAGATCAGAACGAAGCATCCCGGCACAACGAGCATCAGCCGCGCGCGGGCACTGGCGAGATTCTCGTATTGGCCACCCCAAGCCATCCAGTAACCCGGCGGCAGCCTGACCGATTGGTCGATTTTGGACTTCGCCTCATCGACAACGGACGCCATGTCGCGGCCGCGCACGTTGGCGGTCACGACGACGCGACGCTTGCCTTGTTCGCGGCTGATCTGGTTCGGTCCTTCGATAAAGCGGAAATCGGCCACCCGGCTGAGCGGAACAGTCTGCACCGCCGCTGCCGGTGACAATGGAGGCAGCGTCACCGGCAGATTGCGAAGAACCTCGAGGTCCGCGCGGCGGTCCTCCGGCAACTTGACGACGATCTCGAAACGCCGGTCTCCTTCGAAAACCACTCCCGCCTCCTGTCCGCCGACGGCTGCGCCAATCACCGACTGGATCGCTGCAACCGACAATCCCAGGCGCGCGATTTCTCCGCGATTGATGGCGATGTCCAAGGTCGGCAGGCCATTGATCTGCTCGACCTTGACATCAGTCGCGCCTTGCGTGCTCCGCAGTGCCGCAGCAATTTTGTTGGCTGCGTGCAACATCGGCTCAAACTCGTCACCGAAGACTTTAACCGCAACGTCGCCGCGGACACCTGCCAGCAGTTCGTTGAAGCGCATCTGAATCGGCTGGGTGAACTCGTAAGCCTGTCCAGGCAGCTTTTCGAGCGCATCGGAAATCCGCCGAAGAAGCTCATCCTTGGACAGCGACGGATCAGGCCATTGGTCGGTTGGCTTGAAGATGACAAACGTATCCGAAGCGTTCGGCGGCATCGGATCGGATGCCACCTCGGCGGTGCCGGTCTTGGAAAAGACTACCTCGACCTCCGGCAACGTCGCGATGGCTTTCTCAACATCCAGTTGCATGCGCTGGGATTCGGCGAGTGCCGTGCTCGGTATGCGCAGCGCGTTAATGGCGACGTTCTTCTCATCGAGCGAAGGGATGAATTCCTGACCCAATCGCATGAACAGCACGAAGCTTAAGCATATCAGCAGGCCTGCACCCACGATGACTGGGGTCGGACGGGCGACAGCCTTACGAAGCAAAGGTTCATAGTGGCGTTTCAGCCAGCCGACAGCCGCGTTGTCCTTTTCGGTCACGCGACCGGTGACGAATATCGCAATCGCAGCGGGGACCAGCGTCAGCGACAGGATAAAGGCACTCACCAGCGCGAGAATAACCGTCAGCGCCATCGGCTCGAACATCTTGCCTTCGACACCGGTGAACGACAACAGCGGCACGTACACCAGAATAATGATTGCCTGACCGTAGACGCTTGGCCGGATCATCTCCTGTGCCGCATCCCGCACGGCTTCAAGCCGCTCCGATTGTGTGAGCAACCGCCCCCACCTGTGCTGGCGTTCGGCGAGATGGCGCAGGCAATTCTCGGTGATGATGACGGCGCCATCGACAATGAGTCCGAAGTCGAGGGCGCCAAGACTCATGAGATTGGCGCTGATGCGGGTTTCGACCATGCCGATAGCCGTCATTAGCATGGCAACCGGGATGACAGCGGCGGTTATCATGGCCGCGCGCAAATTTCCGAGCATGACCAGCAAGACGACGATGACGAGGACAGCGCCTTCCAGCAGATTCCTGGTAACGGTGCGGATCGTGGCATCAACCAAGTCGGTTCGATTCAGCAACGGTTTGATTTCGATGCCGGGCGGCAATGAATGCGATAGCTGCGTCAATCGCGCATCGACGGCCGCCGCCACTGTGCGGCTGTTCCCGCCGATCAACATGAGCGCCGTTCCGATGACGCCTTCACGGCCATTCACGCTGGCGCTCCCGGTCCGGGTTTCGCCGCCGATCGCCGTGGCTGCAACATCGGCAACGCGGATAGGCTTGCCCCCACGTGTCGCTACAACGACGTTTGCCAAATCGTTGAGCGTCTGGATGCGACCTGTCGAGCGGACCGCGATGCCTTCGCCGTTACGTTCGATATAGCGCGCGCCACGGCTGACATTGTTCTCCTCCAGAGCCTTGGCGACATCCGCGAACGAAAGTCCATAGGAAGCCAGACGCGCGGCGTCAGGCTGCACCTGATATTGCTTGGAGTAGCCTCCGATCGCATCGACACCGGCAACGCCAGCGATGGATTTGATTTGCGGCCGGACAATCCAATCCTGAACCGTGCGCAAGTATGCTTCGCGCTCCACCGGCGTGACCAGACGCTGCCCTTCGGGCGTGACGTAGCTGCCGTCGTTTTGCGGACCACTCTGCCCCGGCTTCGCCTTCGACGGGTCGGCGTATTGCACGCTCCACATGTAGATTTCGCCAAGCCCCGTGGAAATTGGTCCCATATGCGGATCGGCATTGGGCGGCAGCACCGAGCGTGCTTCGCGCAACCGCTCGCTCACCTGTTGGCGCGCGAAATAAATATCGGCTTTGTCATCGAAGATGGCGGTGATTTGCGAAAAGCCGTTGCGCGAAAGCGACCGCGTACTCTCCAGCTGCGGCATTCCGGCCAGAACGGTTTCAAGCAGCGCGGTGACCTGCTTTTCGACCTCCGCGGTCGATAGCGCCGGGGCCAGCGTGTTGATCTGCACCTGATTGTTGGTGATGTCAGGCACGGCATCGATGGGCAAACGGGAGAGGGCCCACGCACCAAGCGCGACCACGACTGCGCTGAGGACCATCACGACCCAGCGCTGGGCGATTGAGAAAGAAAGCACTGATTTTATCATGGCGGCCTCAGTGCTCAGCTTCGCTTTTGCCGAGTTCGGCCTTGAGCGTGAAGGTGTTGGAAACGGCGATCATCTCGCCGGCGCTCACCCCCGATATGATTTCATGCTGGTTGTCATCCTCACGGCCGAGTTGCACCTTGCGGGCCACAAAATCCTGCCCTTCCCTTACAAAAAGCGTTGGCGCACCGCCGACCGTCTGCACAGCGGCCTTCGGCACCGCCAGCACCGGGCCACGGCTTCCCACCGGGATCTCCGCGGTCACGAACATACCAGGCCGCCACTTCGCCTCGGCGTTGTCGAGAGAAGCGATCACCTTGGCGGACCTCGTATCTTTATCTATCAACGGGCTGACAAACACGATCTTGGCCACGCCGTTGGGGCCATCGGGACCAGCGGTCACGTTGACCTCAGCGCTCTCGGTCACCTTGCTCAGATCGGTCGGAGAGATTGCGAGATCGATCCAGACAGTGTCGAGATTGACGATGACGAACAATTCACTTTCCTGCCCCTCGCGGCCGACGAGCGCTCCCAGATCGACGCGGCGCTCCGCGATGCGGCCCTTGATCGGCGAGCGCAACGACTGCTTTCGCAACTCCTCGATGGGAAGGTTCGGCAGCTCTCGAATTTCCGCATCATTGAGGCCGAGCGCGAGTAGCTTCTGGCGGGCGGAATCCAGCCGAATGCGCGCGTCCTGCGCGGTCAGGCGTGACTTGAGATATTCGTTTTCGGGATAGGAACGCGACTCCCACAGCGTTTTGTAGCGCGCGGCCAGAGTCTGTTGAAGATCGTCGGTCAGGCGTGCCGCAAGATACTCGCTCTTCACTTCGGACAGCTCGCGGCTTTCCAGTACCGCGACGACCTCATCCTTCTCGACAGGATCGCCGACCCGTTTGCGCAACTCGGTCACGGCACCAAGCACACGGACAGCCACTCTGCCGATGCGGTCGGCATCAGGCACGATGGTGCCTGGCGCCAGGAAGTGCTCCGCCAGTTGTGCGGCTTCGACCGGCGCGAGCTTGATCTGCGCCGCCGCTACCTGCTCGTCGGTCAGCTTGATGTGCTCGTCTGTATGCTCCATCGGCTCGGTTTGAACCGCGACCTCGGGAGCAAGAAATTTTGATCGCAAGTTTACTCCGGCCACGACGAGGCCAAGAACGGCAAGCTCCGCCCAAAAATATGTTCGTTTCATATAATCCGTTCCACCCGCAGCGGGCGAAAGCCCGCGCAGTTGATGAGCGCTCAGGGTTTGGGAGAGCGATCTGCCGGAGCAGTCGCATGGACCTCAGGCGCGCGGGGGCTTGAACGGGAAATCAGCGGATGCAAAGGGCCGATTGGTTTCATCGCGCCAGGTCAGCTTCACCTTCACCATCGGTACGATGACCGATGCGGCAGGATGGCTGAGATCGCCAACAAGGTGCGACAGGCAATGATCCGCCAACTGATGCTGCGCGACCGGGTGCAGCGCCGGCTGAGATTGTTCTGCCACCACGGTGCCGGGCATGGCATTGCGAACTTCAGCTTCACATGCCAAGCCGTGAAAACACGACAGCAACATCGCAAGGGAAAGCAGACCCGCAAACACCGTTCGCAGGAAGCGATCCTTCTTTCGTATGCCGTGCGTCGTAAGTTCCATCTCTTTCACATGGTCACTCTAACGCGCCGAGCCGCCGCTGTCATTTGGAGATGGCGTAACGTTATAACACCCAGCCTGACGGCATTCGTATTTTTGAACTGCCTGACGTAGAGTAATCAGCCCTCAAACCGACAGCACGCCAGTGCTACATCGCCATGGCGTGCGATGATGTTGATCTCGCGGATTTCATGCTTTCGCGGATTTCAGCGGCCACGTCCGCGTGCGTTCCTCCGCGCGCAATCATGTCTTTCGCGCGGACTTCGGATAACACACGGCCCGGCCTGCCGAACACCAGGACTCTTTCCGCCAGCTCCGCTGCCTCGGTAACGGAGTGCGTAATGAAAATCGTGGTCTTCTTCTCCTCGCCGATCATGCTCAGAAGATCATTGCGAAGTGCCGTCGCCGTGATTTCGTCGAGCGCCGAAAAGGCTTCATCGGCCAGCAGGAGCGGCGGATTGAGCGCGAACGTCCTTGCAATCGAGACGCGCTGACGCATACCGCCGGACAATTGATGCGGATAGGAATTCGCAAACCGCTCCAGGCCGACGCGCGCGAGCCAATGCATCGCCCGCTGCATCCGCTCCGCCTTGGCGATGTGCAGAATTTCCATGCCGAATGCGACATTATCGATTGCGGTCCGCCATGGCAGCAAACGGTCATTCTGGAAAATGATGCCGACCCGCCCTTTCAACGCATGAAAGTCCTTGAACGGATCGACATCCAGCACGCGTATCGCGCCGCGGCTCGGCTCCTGAAGGCCAAGCAGCAATGCCAGAGCTGTCGATTTTCCGCAGCCCGTTTCACCCACGATGGCGACAACCTCACCGGGCTCGATGGCAAACGACAGATCGGAACATGCGGTGAATGAGGCTCCGTCCTTGAGGAAAGTCTTGCTGACACCGGAAAAAGCGACAATCGGATTTTCAGTCATCACACCACCTCACTTCGAGGGCGCCAGGCAAGAAGACGGCTTTCAACCAAACTGATGATGCCCTGATAAACGAACAACACGGCAACAAGGCTCAGCGTCCAGGCCACAGCGCCAGCCATATCGAACACGGCCTGCGCCTGCAGGAGCTGGAAGCCCACGCCCGTCGTCGATCCGATCAGTTCGGCGATCACCGCCACACGAACCGCATTTCCGAGATTCACAGTCCAGGCACTCATGATTTCAGGAACGATGGCCGGAACGATCACCTTGGTCAGGATCTGCAACCTGTTGGCACGGAGCGCCTGCCCAAGATGAATCAAATCCAGATTCACCGACTTCACCGCACTGTCGATATAAAGCGCGAAGGCCGGCAGGGTGCCGATGATCAGAATAAAGGCGATGCGGATTTCAACCTGAGCAAACCAGATCACCGCAAAAACGACCCAGGACAGCGCAGGCACGCCCTGAATCATGTGCAGCAGCGGCCGCGCGTATGTGCGCACCCCGCCGAAAAGTCCCATCACAACTCCCAGGGCCGCTCCGAGAACGAAAGAGATGCTCAGACCAGCAACGACACGTAGTGACGTCGCCAGCAGACTGACAAGGTTGTCCCACTGGCTGAATATCTTCCAGATCGCATCGCCGATGTCCTGGATCGGCGGCACGATCGCCGGAGAGAAATAGTAAGTCGAAAGCTGCCAGAGAGCGGCAACAGCAACGAGGTCGATGACCGCCGGGCGGTGCGCCGTCAGCCGGGCCCAAAGGCTCGGCCCCGCCCGCTGGCCCAAGGTCGAGTCGGCTATCTTACCGTGCATGACGTTGTCTCCCTGCCGCACGCCGTCATTTTCCTGGGTCATACAAGATGCCGTCAGTTGGCTTGTTCTTCAGATAGCCTTCGGTGATCGCCGCCTTGAACACCTCATCTGCCGCACGCTTGTTCTCGGACGCCCAATAAAGGTTGAGGCGTAGCCGGTCGGACGACAGCAGATCCTCGATGACGGGCGTGCTGACCTTGAGACTCTTGGCGATCAGGGCCGAGGCTTCCTTCGGATGAGCCTTAATGAACTCCGCCGCTTTCTGATAGGTCGCATACAGTTTTGGAATAAGAGCCTTGTTCTGCTCAGCCCATGACTCATGAGCAGAAATGCCGAGATAAGGGAAAGCGTTTTCGTTGGTCTTTTCCTTCCACTGCGACATCACGTCGATGTGGCGAAAGTCGTGATTGCCGTGACTGAGAATTGTATAGGCCGGCTCCCACAGCTGAACCGCATCGGAGCGCTTGGCTCTTGCGGTCGGCACCAATGCGGAGGAATCCGCATTGCGAAGCTGCACCGTATTCATATCGAGACCGCCAAGCCTCGCCAGATAACGGAACATCGGGAAATTGGCGGTCGGCAACGATGCGGTGAGCGATTTCTCCTTCAGGTCCGTGATGGAGCGAATCGAACTGTCCTGGGGCACGACGACGGTGGCCCAGAAATCGAAAACGTTGAAAAGGTATGTGACCTTCAGGCCCTTATCACGCAGCAGCGCAACGTCCGCCAGCAATGTTCCGCTTCCGCCGATCTGATCCGTCCCCGCGGCAAAATCCGTTCTGTAGGTTGCAGTCGGCTTCTGCTGGAACGTGAGATCGAGTCCGTTCTGCTCGTCGAACTTCTGCGCCTTGATCACTGGCCCCATGAATGCGCCGAGTGAGGGCGCTGGCAGCGTCGGGATCGTGAGCTTGACCGGATCGGCGTATGCCGTTCCCACTGAGAACATGAAAGCCGCGGCAAGGATCGAACATGTGTACTTCGGAAAAGTCATTGGCTGGCCTTTCGGGTATGGCTACAGAAATAATCCTAGCTCTTGTTCGTCTTCACGAAGTCGTAGCCCGTCCACGGCGCGTGGATCAGCAGAAAGCTGAACGGCTCGGTCTGGCTCAGATTACAGACCTCGTGCTCATAGCCAGGAGGCATCGCGCAGAATGCGCGCGTCGGCATCGCCACGACGCCCTCGCCTTCTTCTCCCTTGTAACGAATCTCGCCATTGCCGGAGATCACCATGAACAGGTCCCAGGTCTTGGTATGGATGTGACGGGCGAGTTTCTCACCCGGATGCACGCTGAACAGGCTCGTCTCGGATTCAGGAACCTGATGCAGCACTGCCTTGGAGCAATTCCCGTGCGCATTGTTGCCGGCGGAAGCCAGAACATCTTTGACAGAAACAAGTACCGGACCGCTCATGTTTTCACTCCCTGTGCGATAACTGCTATCTCAATTTGTCATGTCAGTTTCAAGCCGATATTGCAGGCATCGGCAGCTTGATTCTCAGGCAATCGCCTTAATCAACGCCCGCAATAAGCGAATTGACTGCACGCTTCTCTCGTTTGTCGACGTTCAATGAAAACACATCGGGGCGGCTGTAATGTCCGACCGGATCGAAATCGTAAAGCGCCCGCGCCACCTGAGCGACGTCGATCTCCGCCGTGATGATCCCTTCCTGGTCCCATAGCGGACCAGCGAGCACATTCCCCAGCGGATCGACGATGCAGCTTCCGCCCCGCGAGACGATCGCATCCGGCTCCTGCGGAAGATCAGACGGATAATCCGACGGGTAATCGCTGCGGCGGCAGAACTGATTGCTGGACAGCACGAAGCAGCGTCCTTCCAACGCCACATGCTGCATCGACGGAAGCCAGGTCAGGCGGCCATCGGCGGTCGGCGCGCAATAGATTTGAATGCGCTGGGCATACATCGCCGCCCGCATCATCGGCATATAGTTCTCCCAGCAGACAACCGAGCCGAGCCTGCCGATTTCCGTCTCGTACACGGGCAATGTCGAACCGTCACCGAAGCCCCACACCAGCCGCTCCGATCCCGTCGGCATCAGCTTGCGGTGCTTGCCGAGAAAACGCCCGTCCGGCGCGAAGGTGAGAACGGTGCAATACAAGGTGCCGCCGTCGCGCTCGATGACGCCGATCACGAGGAAAATCCGGTTCTCCTTCGCGATGCCTGCGAGCACATCGACAGCAGGCCCCGGCACATCGATCGACGATGCATGATAGCGGCGAAACAGCTCGCGGCCCTCCGCCGTGCGCGCACCGATGGTGGCGCCGAAACTCGCGCCGCGTGGATACGCCGACACGAATGCCTCGGGAAACAGAACGAGCTTCGCGCCCTGATGAGCTGCATCGGCGGCCAGATCGCGGGTCTTTTCCAGCGTCGCCCGAAGATCGAAAGCTACCGGCGCGGCCTGGACACAGGCCGCCAGATATTTCGGCTCGGCCTGCGCCTGAAGACGGTTGATTGCGGAGGTGTCGTTTTCGGTCATCTTCGTTTCATCCTTGGCATCAAGCGTAACATTTCAGCCTGACATGTCAATTTACATAAAAATGCAGGGTCACCTGCGGCGCAATGCCCTCTCCCGCTTTTCGCTGTCGGTGAGCGTCGCCAGGATGGCGCGCTCCGTCGTCATCACATGGGTCCGAAGCGCTTCCTTCAGCGCCTTCGCGTCGCGCTTTTCAAGCGCTTTCACAATGATCTCGTGCTCGCGATGGCGTGCCGCCGCAGCTTTCGTGTCGAATCCCCGGCGCAAAAGATACGTCACGATCTGGAGTTGAATTTGAAGCTGCGAGAAGAAACGGATCAGAAACGGATTTCCAGCCGCGGCAACAATCAGCGAATGAAACTCCACGTTCGCGCGAACGAATTCCGCGGTGGTGTTCGACCTGCCGAGCTTCTGCAGGCACCGCCGGATTTCGGCCAACTGCTTCTGCGTCACGTTTTCCACCGCGGTTTCCGCGGCAAAGTCCTCGAGCACGCGGCGCAGCGCAAACAGCTGCTGGGTCTGTTCGCGGTCGACACGGTTGACCACGGTTCCGCTTCGACCCGCCACAGACAGCAATCCTTCCGTCTGCAGCCGCGTGATCGCTTCCTTCACCGGAGTCCGGCCGATGTCCAGTCGCGCCGCCAGAAGATTCACCGACGTGCGCTCGCCCGGGCGCAACTCGCTGTTCAAGACCAGCTCTATGATGCCGCTATAGGCCAGATCGGCAGCAGACAAATCCCGTTCGCCCTTCGGAGTGCGCTGTAACATTCTGGTTCTGTTGCCTCCCGGACATCGCCAGCGCACTGGCTACCGATATGAATTTATTTCAATTCCAACACGGTAAACCAATCGCCGGATTTCGAAAAGCACGGAAATCGACTTACGAAATCGCCGCGGCGATGGCCGAGCCAACTTCATCGGTTGACGCCTTGCCCCCAAGATCGGGATTGTGAGGTCCCTCGCGAAGTACGGTTTCGATAGCCCTCACCACCGCCGCTCCCGCCTCCGGGTGCCCCAGATGATCGAGCATCATCGCGCCCGACCAGATCTGACCGATGGGATTGGCGATCTTCCTGCCGTAAATGTCGGGCGCCGAGCCGTGAACGGGCTCGAACATCGAAGGAAAACGGCGCTCCGGATTGATGTTCGCCGCTGGCGCGATCGCGATGGTTCCGGCACAGGCCGGGCCGAGATCAGACAGAATATCGCCGAACAGGTTTGAGCCGACCACCACGTCGAAATATTGCGGATTGCGGACGAATTGCGCCGTCAGAATATCGATATGGTACTGTGCCGTCTTGATCGCGGGATATTGCTCGGCCATGGCGGCAAACCGCTTGTCCCAATACGGCATGGTGATCGCAATGCCGTTCGACTTGGTTGCGGAAGTGACATGCCTGCGTCGGCCGGCAGCGGCTTCAAATGCGTATTTCAGAATGCGATCCACGCCCTTGCGGGTAAAAACGCTTTCCTGAACGGCCCGCTCATTTTCGCCGCCCTCGTCCCTGACGCCGCCGATCGAGGAATACTCGCCTTCGGTGTTCTCGCGGACGATCAGCATATCGATGTCCTTCGAGGTGCGGTCCGCAAGCGGACTGCGCACACCGGGCATGAGGCGCACAGGCCGCACGTTGGCGTATTGGTCGAATTCGCGGCGAATCGGAATGAGCAATCCCCACAGCGAAACATGGTCCGGCACGCCGGGATAGCCGACGGCGCCGAGATAAATGGCGTCATGCCCCCTGATCAGATCGAGGCCATTCTTCGGCATCATCTCCCCGGTCTTGTGAAAGCGCTCGCAAGACCAGTCCAGTTCGTCCCACTGGAAGCTAATGCCGAATTTCTTCGCCGCCGCCTCCATGACCTTGATGCCTTCCGGCATCACCTCGTTTCCAATGCCGTCACCCGCGATAACGGCGATACGATAAGACTTGCTCATTACGCCGCCGCCTTTGCCTGCGCCGCCGCCCGGCGTTGCTCGTAAGCCTGAACATGAACGAAAATGAACTGGTGCAGGGTGGGATCGATCCCATACTGCCGGGCCTTCTTCAGCATGAAACCGAGGATGTGATCCGCCTCGATCGGCCCGCCACGCTCGATGTCGCGCATCATCGACGCCATGTAAGGCGACGACTTGTCGTGAAAGAGCTGACGGTATTCAGAGAGAAACTCTTCCGACGGTGCATGACCCTCCTGGCCAGCAATCTTCGCGTTTCGCTCAAGGAGCTCGATCAGCATCGCCGTGCCGTCGCTCGTCCGCGCAATATCGCCGACGCTGGCACGCATGGCGCAGGTCATTCCGGCCACCGTCGAAAGATGAACGACCTTCTCCCACATCACCTGCATGATGTTCGGAACCGCACTGGCGACAACCGATGTCTTATCGAAGGCCGCCTTGAGCTTGAGGACACGCTCGCTCATCTCTCCGCTCTGTTCACCCATCGTGATGTAACGCCAGTCGTTGAGATGCTTGATGGTACCGTCCGGCGAAAGCGTCACCGAAATTTTCGCAACGCCTCCCAGAACCCGATTGCGTCCGAACTTTTCGTTCAAGACCTCGATATGCGCGACCCCATTCAGGAGAGGCAACACGGCGGTCTCCGGCCCGACAAAAGGCGCGATCGCATCCATCGCATCGGCTAGGTCGTAAGCCTTGCACGTCAGCAGCACGACATCGTAAGGACCCTTGGCTTCACTGGCGGTGACCGCCTTGACCTTGAGATGACAGTTTCCATACTTGCTCTCGATCCGCAGCCCGTCGGACGCGATGCGCGCCTTGCGGGCCTCGCGCACGAGAAACTCGACATCCGTGCCAGCCTCGACCAGCCTGCCACCGAAGTAGCCGCCGATGGCGCCTGCACCCAAGCAAAGTATGCGCATAAAAGTCACTCCTGAATTCATTTAGCTTGATCGGTCTATCGCGCGGAAATTAACATGTCAATTTGATATGATAACAGCCGCTATTCGTTGAGCTTGACGCCTTTTGTCTCGCCTGCCGCCAGCGCGCCTATGACAAACAGCACACAGGCTCCGCAGCAAAACACCGCGAGCGAGACCGGAATGTTCGCCGTCTCGCGGCTGACGAGCGAAACGACGGTTGGCATCATGCCACCCAGCGCGAACCCGATATTCCACGACAAACCAGTCCCGCTCGCACGCAGCGCGGTCGGGAAACGCTCATTGAGGAAGATCGGAACGGGAGCCAGCACCGCGTTACCGAAGAAGGAAATCGCGAAAGCGTAGATCGCGATCGTGGAAACGTCCTGCGTCTGCGCCATCCACAGATACATCAAAGGCAGCAGAATGGCTCCCGGCAGGCCCACACTGATGAAGGTGGCCCTGCGCCCGATGAGGTCACTCAAAAATCCGATGATCGGGCCGCTCACAGTGGCGACAAGAGCCGACCCGATCAGGATGACCGAGATGGATGAGTTCGGAATTTTGTTGATGACCTTGAGAAACGTCGGCAGGTAACCCGACGTCACGTAATAGGCCGAACCGGCGCCTGCCGTGATGAGAAGATTGATCAGCAGAACATTTCGAAACGGACCAGCGAACAATTCGCCAACCGGGGATTTCGCCTTCTGCGATGCTTGAGCCGTCCGGCGCGCATTGGCGGCAAGCCAGACCGGCGATTCCTCGAGATATTTCAGGATAAACAGCCCGAGAATCGAACTGAGGATTCCCGAATAGAACATCAGGCGCCATCCCCAGACATCGAACGCTTCACCGGGAAATAGCAACGAAGCCACCCAGAATGCCAACGATGCCATGAGAGCGCCCAACCCTGCACCGCCACCTCCGACAAGGCCGGACACCGCACCGCGCCATCGCGCCGGAACCGACTCCGTGCCGACTGTATGCGTCGTCGCCACGACGCCGCCGACGAAGATGCCCTGAACAAGGCGTAGAATCAGAAAAGCGATCGGCGCGAAGATTCCCGCCTGCGCCAGCGTCGGCAGCAGACCGAATGCCGCGGTCACAAGCCCGACGCCCGAAACCGCGATAAACATTGCGGATTTTCGGCCGTGCCGATCGGCGTAGTTTCCAAAAATGGCCGATCCTACAGGACGCATCAGAAGCGTAACCGTGAAGGAGGCATAAACCGCCGCCAGCGAAAGCGTCGTATGATCCGAAGGGAAAAACAGTCGGCCGATCACGGGCGCGACATAAAGCAGAATGAACAGATCGAAGAGATCCAGCGACCAGCCGAAACAGGATGCGAATACGGCTGTCAGCCGCTGGCGATCCGAGACTTGTACCGTATCCGTCTGCTTTGTCGTGCTGGTCATGGCAAATTCCTCCCCACCTGGACGTTTCCTAACTAGACACGACTATTCTTCAGTGTCAAACTAACATGTCAGTTTTTGATGACACGGAACGGGAATAATTTGAAGCGGACGAATCTGACATCGGATGAAATGGCGACGGGTGCGCATGACGCACCGCCGATTGACGAGATTCGGCCGGACCGCACCGTTCGTCACATTCCGCTCAAGCCACATCAGCTGACCGAGCGCATCACTCCAAGGCAGGACGTCTTCGTGCTCGGCCATGTCGGCATTCCCCGTGCCCATGCCGAAAACTGGTGGCTGGATATTGCCGGGCTGGTGGATCGGCCGCGACGCTGGAGCTATGCCGAATTACGCGCCCTGCCCAAGCGGACTGTCACGGCCCTTCATGAATGCGCGGGCTTTCCGGCGCGCCCGGACATCGCAACCCGACGCTATGCCAATGTGATCTGGGGCGGCGTCGATCTGAGTTTCCTGCTTCGAGATGCGGGAGTTCAACAGGATGCCTGCTTCCTGTGGTCTTTCGGAATCGACAAAGGCGCGTTCGAGGATGTGACATCGCGCGTGTATCTGAAAGACATGCCGCTGAACCGGCTGGCCGACGGCGACATCCTGCTCGCCTATGAGATGAACGGTGAACCGCTCGACAGCGAACATGGCTATCCGCTTCGTCTGGTCATTCCGGGCTATTACGGAACGAATTTGGTGAAGTGGCTGTATCGGATAGAGCTTTCGGACCGCCGGCCTAATGGCCCCTACACGACGAAGTATTACAACGATCCTGTCAGCCCGAGTGCTGACAATCCGATGGGAGGCACAAAGCCGCTATGGGTACTCCCACCGGAATCCGTAATTGTATCGCCTGCGCCGCAGGACGTGCTGCGGAGAACCGATACCTTGATCTGGGGCTGGGCTTGGGCCGGCAGCGGGCTTTCACATATTGATGTCAGCACCGATGGCGGACATCAATGGGCCCCCGCCGAGCTTGAAACAGAAGCGGGTTGGGCGTGGCGCCGTTTCACGTTTCCGTGGAAACCTTCGCAAGCCGGCTCCTATTCCCTGGCTTCGCGTGCATTCGACATCCAGGGCGTGGCTCAGCCTTCGGACAATGCTCGCAACGCGATCCATCGCGTGCCGGTCTCGGTCGAATAATGACGAACTTGCTATTGTCGATTTGACGTCAGGATGAGCTGCGAGGCCGAGCTGCATCTCGTAATCGTCCATCCTCTAAACTCCGCGACACGTCATCTGGCGTCTCGTTCAACATCATTTGTTTCCCCGCTGTCCGTCGCCACCACGCAAATGAGCTTGCAGGTTGTCAACGGGTCTGAATGTTGCGATGGAGCCAGCGAGGTAGCTGACAAGTCCGATCCTCAGACCGGCCCGCATGAGTTCAGCTTTTCGAGCAGCGGGATCATGATTTGACTCGCACGTCGGCGATGTTCAGCAGCGTTCTCTGACGCTGCATGCGCATCACCGGTACGGATCGCTTCAATAATGGCGCGGTGCTCAGTTGTGGCATTTGACGGCTTCGGTCTGAGACGCAACGTGAGCAGTCTCGTTCGATGGGTCTGGTCGCGGATTGTGCCTGCGATGCGTGCCAGACGGCTGTTGCCACACTCTCCTGTCAAAAGCCTATGAAATTGGTCGTCGGCAGCAGCCCAGCGGTCGAGGTCGCCCGTCTTGAGCGCCGTCTCCATGGATCGCGTTTCTGTCTCCAGCCGGACAAGGACGTGGTCTTTGGCCGCAGAAGGGGGTTGCAACGCCAGAACCTCAGCCGCCATGCCCTCGAGCGCGATGGTGAGTTCATAGATTTCCCGAATATCGCGAGATGAGATTGCGCAGACAAGAATGCCCTTCCTGGGCTGAACCTCCACGAGCCCCTCCGCCTGCAAGCGGATAACGGCCTCATGCACAGGTGTGCGGCTCATACCGAGCTGAGCGGCAACATCGTTCTCAGCGGCCTGATAGCCCGGTGGAAATGTATTGCTCAAAATCGCTGTTTTAAGCGCGACATAGGCGTTCTCCACCAACGAGGCTTTGGGGGCCGGTCCGGCTGCCGGGCGACTTTTCAAACTCAAAGCGGTCAACGGCATTGCCTCTTCGTAATTCGGGGGATTTCCGCAGCATTATGCCGCTGGTTGACAATCGAACAACTCGCCGTCAGTCTTGCATGCAAGCTTGCATACATCAAAAAGCGAAGACGTGAAATACGAGCAATGCTCAACAGGGAAACCGGGAGGGAATGATGAATTGCAAGGTCTTATTGGCTGGCTGTCTTTTCGCTCTATCGCTCATGCCGGCAGCGGCAGAAACCAACCAGATTCGCGCCTCTAAACAATACGGTCTGAGCTATTTGCCGCTGATGATCATGGAAGATCAAAAGCTGGTCGAAAAGCACGCGGCCGCCCTCGGTCTCAAAGACATCCAGGTATCATGGGTCACGCTCGGCGGATCGAACGCCATGAATGATGCGCTTTTGTCCGGCGGTTTGGACTTCGGTGCCGGCGGCATTCCGAACCTCGTGACGCTATGGGCAAAGACTCGCAATACGCCGGCGGCCATTCACGGCGTGGCCGCGCTTAACGACATGCCGGTCGATCTGGTTTCCTCAAATCCGAATGTGAAAAAGCTCTCCGACTTTTCGGAGAAGGACAAGATCGCGGTCACGTCGGTGAAAATATCGACCCAGGCGCTGCTGTTGCAGATGGCATGCGCAAAACAGTTCGGTGAAGAGCATTTCTCAAAATACGACTCGCTCACCGTCTCGATGCCGCACCCAGAGGCGATGACCGCTCTCATGTCAGGCGGCATCGGCATCAATGCACACTTCTCTTCTCCGCCATTCCAGTACACAGAACTTGCCGATCCGAAAATCCACAGGGTTCTGAACAATTATGAAATCCTCGGCGGCCCCGCGACATTCAACGTCGTATGGGCCACCAGCAAATTCAGAAATGATAATCCCAAGGCGTATCAGGCTTTCTTCGATGCCCTGAAAGAGGCGATCGACACCATCAATCACGATAAAAAGAAGGCCGCTGAGACCTATCAGCGAATGGCCCATACAAAGGAGACGGTTGAGTTCCTGTTGGGCATTTTGAACGACCCGCTGGTGAATAACACCATCGAGCCGCACAAGACGCTGCCGATCGCGCAGTTCCTCGCCAAAGTGAAGCGCATTCCTGTTGCGCCGACGAAGTGGCAGGACATCTGGTTTCCAGAAATTCATGGCCTGAAAGGCAGCTGATCCTTTCACACATTTTCCGGCTTCACTCATCGATCACGGCCGCGTGGCATAGCTCCGCAGCCGTACAGGATGCGAACCAGCCCCCGACGCGCACGAATAGAAAGAGCAGAATATGAAGACCTATAAAATCGCGGCTATCCCAGGTGACGGCATCGGCACCGAGGTCATCGCCGCGGGCGTTAAAGTGCTGGACGCTATCGCAAAGCGGGATGGAAAGTTCGCATTTGAATTCGACCATTTCGATTGGGGCGGAGAATACTACAAGAAGCACGGCCGAATGATGCCGGAGAATGGCCGGGACCTCATTCGAAATCACGACGCCATATTGTTCGGCTCGGCCGGTCATCCGGAAATTCCCGACCACATCACGTTGTGGGGGCTTCGCATCGCGATCTGCCAGCCGTTCGATCAGTACGCCAATGTCAGGCCAACCCGTATTTTGCCGGGCATTACATCCCCGCTGCGCAAGGTCACCGGCAAAGAACTGAACTGGGTCATTATCCGTGAGAATTCGGAAGGAGAATACGCCGGCGTCGGCGGCCGGGTCCATCAAGGGTTGCCGATTGAAGCGGCGACCGACGTTTCGATGTTCACGCGTACCGGCGTCGAGCGCATCATGCGCTTCGCATTTCGTCTCGCACAGTCGCGGCCGCGTAAACTGCTGACGGTCGTGACCAAGTCGAATGCGCAACGCCATGCCATGGTGATGTGGGATGAAATCGCCGTCCAGGTCTCGAAGGAATTTCCCGATGTCGCCTGGGACCGCATGCTGGTCGATGCCATGACGGTTCGCATGGTGATGCAGCCTGAGTCGCTCGATACGATCGTCGCAACGAATCTTCACGCCGATATATTGTCGGACCTTGCCGCCGCCCTGGCCGGATCGCTGGGCATCGCGCCCACGGCGAATCTCAACCCCGAACGTAATTTCCCCTCGATGTTCGAGCCCATCCACGGCTCCGCGTTCGACATCATCGGCAAAGGCGTTGCCAATCCTCTCGGGACTATCTGGTGCTCCGCTATGATGCTTGAGCATCTCGATCAAATACCGGCTGCGGACGCTCTCATGAAAGCGATCGAGCGCGTGACTGCCAATCCGCTCCTGCACACTCCGGACCTCGGCGGCAAGGCGACCACAGCGGATGTCACGTCCGGGATCATCGAGGCAATACGCTGATTGCCATACGCTGCGCTACAGTGCTGCAACATGGTTGATACAGCGCGGCGCTGTTACCTTCTATGACGCTCTAATCTGGCAGCGGTAGCCCCAATCAAACCGATTTGGCTTTAGTTGAATCTCACCGGAACAGTGATGGTTCTGTTGGCGCCGGGCGGCGGTGGCGGAACGGGCGAGGCGCGATGCACCATGGAGACGACTTCTTGATCGAGCGCGCCGTAACCGGAAGATCTGGCCAGACGGGCCGACAGCACATTGCCCGAACCATCGATGGAGAAGCGGACGTAGGCCGTCCCATGCTCGCCCCGCTCTCTCGCGCCCGACGGATAGCGCTTGCGCCGCTCCAGATGCGCCATCAATAGCGACTGCCAACCGGCAGGCGACATCGACGACAGGCCGGAAGCTGTCTGCGCCGCGGCCATGCGATCCGACTGGCGCGCCCGCACTTGGGCTTCCCGCACCGACCTCGAATGAGCTGATGCCTGCTGACTGCGCGGCTGCGGCTTCTTTTTCTGCGGCTTTGGCTTTTCAGGCTGCTTCTTTTCCGGCTTCGGCTTCTCCGGCGGCAGTTGTACCTCTGCCTTCTCCAGCACGGCGATCTTGCTCTTGATGTCGTCCTCGACCGGCTGCACCTCGTCCGGTTTCGTGACCTTCTCCGTCATGTCCTCCTGCGGAGTTCTTTCACTCTTCTGTTGCTGCTGCGGGACGCTTGCATCCGCCGATTTCCGGTCGGGCGTGATTTCGTCCTTTTCGGTTCGCATCGCTTCTGCGGCATCCGCCATTTCAACCATGATGGCGGCGGGCGGCGAACTATCAGCCGCAGCCACGGGATCGACGTGCAGCATCCATGCCACGGCCCCGGCATGGACGCCAAGCGTCAGCAGCGCTGCGCCGATCCATAACACAGCCTCGATCGCCTTCGTGTGACGCGTGATGGAGCTGTTGAAATCCCTCATGGCATCGCGGAAGACGGCGTTGGAGCCGTTTCAAGCCCAACCAGCGCGATCTTGAGATAGCCCGCATCGCGCAGGAGATTCATAACGGCCATCAGGTTTTCGTAATCCACGGTCTTGTCGGCGCGCAAGAAGATGCGTGTTTCCTTGTTACCCTGAGCCGACGCCTCGATCGCCACCGGCAATCCTTCCCGCGTCACCGGATCGTTGCCGAGGTTCAGTGTGCGATCGCTCTTCAAGGTGAGATAGAGCGGTTTGTCGGGACGCGGTATCTGCTGGGCCGTCGAGGCCGGCAGGTCGACATGAATATCGACGGTGGCCAGCGGCGCCGCCACCATGAAGATGATCAGCAGCACCAGCATCACGTCGATGAACGGCGTGACGTTGATCTCGTGATTGTCCTCGAGTTCGTCGCCGAAGCGTTCGCGGATGCGTCCACCCATGAAGACTACTCCGCGGCCAGAGAGGCCGTCAGCTTGCGGGCGCCCGGCAGCTTGCGGACATCGAGGTCGAGGCTGACGAGTTGTTCGACACCGGCGGCGGCATCGGCAAGGTTCTGCCGATAGCCGGTCACCGCGCGCGCGAACACGTTGTAGATCACCACTGCCGGAACCGCGGCGACCAGACCGAGCGCGGTTGTCAACAACGCCTCGGCGATACCGGGCGCGACCACCGCGAGGTTGGTGGTCTGGCTCTGAGAGATGCCGATGAAAGCGTTCATGATGCCCCACACCGTCCCGAACAGGCCGACGAAAGGCGCGGTCGCGCCGATAGTGGCGAGCAATCCTGTCCCTCTGGTCAGCCTGCGTCCGGCCTGCGCCTCGATACGGGCCAGCCTCGAAACGACGCGCTCCTTCACGCCATCATTCCCGGCATGGTCCAGCACCGGCACCGAGCGAAGCAGTTCTTCGCCGGCGGAACGCACCATGAAGGCGGCAGGTCCACCGCGATCGGCAA
>Ga0182735_1000562_pt1 | contig 29444 bp, 21 predicted proteins | sample eDN5th30CKraftMG_FD_128524 | JGI IMG/M metagenome (GOLD analysis project Ga0182735, IMG submission 128524) | Enriched Miracle-Growth compost microbial communities from Emeryville, California, USA - eDNA 5th pass 30_C Kraft MG (version 2) (version 2) ...
ACCGGCTACGACGCGGTGACCGAGGACCTGATCGGTCGCCTCGACGCCGACTCGCTGCCCGGACCGGACTGGGTCGCCCGGGCGGTCGCCCGGTTCTCCTCGCCGCAGCGCGTCGACCTGCTCACCGGCGACGGCCGCTTCTACGGGCCGCGGCGCCTCGTCAACTCCCTGGGGAACCACCTGTACCTCGGCGGGATGTACACCTTCGTGACTCCCTACCTCGGTCACCCGCCGGTGTTCGGCTCCTGCATGGCGATGCGGCGCGAGGTGTGGCGCGAGCTGCGCGACGACGTGCACCGCCACACCCGAGAGATCCACGACGACCTCGACCTGAGCTTCCAGGTGCGTCCCTGGATGACCGTCGTGCACGACCCGGGATGGTGGGTCGGGGTCTCGGCGCGGCCGTTCGACACGTGGGGGACGCTGGGGCGGCGGCTGCGCTGGACCGTCACCACCGTCCGTGCGTCGTGGCCCGCGTCCGCACCCTTGCGGCACCGCCGGGAGCGGCGCGACTGGGAGCGCGCCGCGCTCACCCGGCGAAGAGCCTGACGAGGTCGACGACGAGCTGGTGCGGCGCGGTCTCGTTCGGGCTGTGCCCCCGCCCGTAGCAGCCGAAGCCCGCGCCGATCGAGGCCGCGAACCGCGCATGCCTGCGCACGCTCCACAGGTCGTGCCGCCCCACCACCACGAGCCTGGGCACCGGAAGCCGAGCGACGTCGGCACGCAGGTCGGGGATGTGCATCATGAGGTCGATCGCGTCGTCCACGCTCTCGCGGCGCGTCGAGGCGAGCCGTCGGCGGACGAACGACGCGCGTGCGGCGTCGACGCCGTTGAGGTTGTTGCGCACCCCCCACAGCATGAGCGACGCGACCACGCGGGGCCCCGCCAGGCGTGACGCCCAGCCGAGGTAGGAGACGTCGTGAAAGCCGTTGCCGTAGCCCGGCGGCGTCGCCAGCAGGGTGAGGCTGCGCACGAGGTCTGGGCGCGCGACCGCCACGAGCTGCGCGACGATCCCCGCGAAGGAGTAGCCCACCAGGTGCGCGGGCCCGTCGCGCTCGAGGAGCGCCACGACGTCCGAGACGTACAGCTCGTAGGTGTAGCGCTCCCCCGGCGGGGGCCCGGCCGCGGCGGACTCGTGCTGCCCCGCGAGGTCGAAGGACTCCACGAGGTAGCCCGCCGCCGCGAGCAGCGGGGCGACGAGGACGAAGTCCTCCTTCGACCCGGTGAGCCCGGGCAGCAGCAGGACTCTGTCAGGCGAGACGACGTAGTCGGGCGCGGGGACGAGGACCCCCGCGAGGCGCCCGCTCGGTGCGGGCAGGAACCCGTACTCCGCGCCCGGCAGCCGCCGGGACCAGTCGGTCGCCCCCAGCAGCGCGTCCGCCCGCGCCGCGGCGTCCTGGGCCTCGCGCCGTGAGGCGGGCGCTCCCCGCCGGCCCGTGGGCGCGGCGGCGCCGACGGGCCGAGAGCGAAGAGGCCGGAGCCGGCGGCCGACACTGGTCATCACGGCCGAGTCTAGGGTCGCCGACCGACCGGAAGGGTCAGCCGAGCGTGGGGATGAGCGCCTCGAGGAACGTCGCCGTGTCCTGCCAGCCCTCGACGGCGTGCGTCTGGACCCCGACGGCGATCACCGGGAAGTCGTTGCCGCCCTCGTCGAGCCGGTCACCCACGAACAGCATGTCGCCCGCGGGGATCCCCGTGACGTCGATGAGCTTGTTCATGCCGTAGGCCTTGTCGATCCCCTTGCGGGTGATGTCGACCGACGTCGAGCCGCCCGAGCGGACCTCGAGGTCCGGGAGCAGCGCGGCCACCGCGGCGCGCAGGGACTCCTTCTTGGCGCCCGTGGGGTCCCACGCGGCCTTGGCATCGACCGGCGCCGACTGCCCGAGCGCCGAGAAGGTGATCTGGCTGCCCCGGTTCTCCAGGATCGGTCCCCACGTCTCGGCCTCCCACAGGCCCAGGGCGCGGGCCTGCTCCTCCACGGCGGCGAGCGCGGCCGCCGCCTCGTCGTCGGACAGCGTCTCGGAGTAGACCTGCTGCCACGCTCCGTCGTCGTACGTGTAGTACTGGGTGCCGCAGGTGGGCAGCAGGTGAAGGCGGGAGAGCTCCTCGGACGAGGCCTCGCCGAGGCGGTCGACGACCTGCATCCGGAACTGCGGGAAGGCGCCGCCGGAGATCACGGCGACCGGCACCGCGCGCAGCAGCCTGACCAGGAGCTCGGCCATGCGCGGCTCGACGGGCGACTTCGACGGGGCGAGCGTGTCGTCGAGGTCGAAGGCGACGAGACGAGGGGTGGTCATGATCAGGCTCTCCAGGGTTCGAGGGTCGTGCACGAGCGTAGCCGCACGGGCGACCGCGCCAACGGGCGAGGGACCGGCCGGCGGGCGCCGGCCGGTCCCTCGTGGTGCGGCAGGAGGACTACACGTGGTCGAGGCGCGCGACGCCGATCTTGGTGTCGGCCATGCCGTAGAACACGTACCGCTGGCCGTCGATCTCCTCGATGGCCGTGGGGAACACGACGTTGCCGACCGTGCCGACCTGCTCGTCCGCGGTCTCCGGTGCGAGGACCGGCTCCGCGCTGCGGGCGATCACGCGCGAGGGGTCCTCGGCGTCCAGGATCATGAAGCCTGCGACGTACCGCACGGACTGCTGCGGCCGGAACGCGTCACCGTCGACCTCTCCCGAGACGCCGTGGTGGATCAGCAGCCAGCCCTCGGGCACCCGCAGGGGCGAGGGGCCGGCACCGATCTTCGCGATCTCCCAGTCGTGCTCCGGGCCCGCCACGAACCGGTGGCCGTGCGGGCGGGCGAGGGCCGACAGGTCACGCTCGACCTCGTCGACGTCGATGTACGAGATCCACACGCTCGCGCGGTGGTCCGTGGTTCCCGCGGGGTACGGGATCTCCTCGCCGGCGCGGGCGAAGCTGAAGTCCCACATGGGCCGGTGCAGCACCGCGTAGCTCGGGCGGCCGCCCGGCCCGGGCACGATCTCGGGGAAGAACACCACGTCCTTGTTGGGGAACAGGTTGAGGTCGGTGTCGAGGGCGTCGTCGTAGCCGAACTGGAACGGACCGAGACGCCGCCAGGTCAGGCCGTCGTCCTCGGAGACCGCGAGCGCCGGCGTCGGGCCGAGCGGTCCGAACGCGACGTACGTCATCGCGTGGATGCCGAGCGAGGGGACGTGGGTGATGCGCGGGTCCTCCACGCCACCGTGACCCGCCCCGTGCTCCCAGCCCCGGTCGGGCTCGAGCACAGTGCCGAGCCGCTCGACACCCACCGGGACGCCGTCCTCGATGACGACGCGCGCGCGCCCGACACGAGACACGTTGCCCTGCGCGACGAGGCGCGGGAAGAGGTAGAGCTCCCCGTCCGGCCCCCAGGCCGTCGCGGGGTTGAGCACGCCCTCCGCCTCCTCGGGACGCGCCGGGTCGGCCGACATCAGGACGCCCAGGCGGGTCAGCGTGTAGGGCACGCCGACCTCCGTTCGACCCGCACGGGCCTCGCTGACCGAAGTCATGTGGTTACTCCTCGTTGCTTGTTGGTGCTGGGGCGCGCTGGCCCCGGAAGATTCAGCCCTTGACGGCGCCCACGACGCCGTTGACCAGGTACTTCTGGATGAACACGTAACCGACCATGAGCGGCGCGGCCACGACGAGGGTCGCTGCGGCGAGCAGCGCCCAGTTGTTGGAGTAGGTGCCCTTGAAGGCGTTGAGCCCGGTCGCGATGGGCCACTTGCTCGAGTCGGAGAGCAGCACGGTCGCCAGGATGATCTCGTTCCAGATCCACACGGCCTGGAGGATGAAGATCGTCGCGAGCGCCGGCTTGGCGAGCGGGAAGACGAAGGTCGCCAGGTAACGCCAGTAGCCGATGCCGTCGAGCGCCGCGGCCTCGTCGAGCTCCTTGGGCAGCGACTTGACGAACCCGCTGAACAGCAGCGGTCCGACGCCGACGCCCACGCCGACCATCAGGATGTAGCCGAGCCTGGAGTCGTAGAGGTTCAGCTTGAGCAGCAGGTGGAACTGGGTGACGAGCGCGTTCGGCAGGAACATCACGAGCACGAACAGCGCGTTCCAGAGCTTGCCGCCGCGGATGTACCCGCGAGAGACGGGGAACCCCATCACCAGCGCGATGAAGGTGCCGATCCCGGCACCCGTCACGGTGTACAGGGCGGTGTTGAGGATGTAGTCCCCGAAGTTGCCCATCTTCCACGCCTGCACGAAGTTGTCCCACTGCGGCGACGTGACGATCCCCACGGGGTTCGACGCGTACTCCGCCGGGCTCTTGAGCGCCGTGTTCGCCAGGTACAGCAGCGGGAACAGGAACAGCACCATCAGCAGCGCCACGAAGACGTAGGAGCCGACGGGGCGTCGCTTGGAGTGCAGCTTGCGGCTCGAGAAGTCCTGCTTGGCGGCACGCGGCGTGAGCGCCACCGCCGGGGTGCCCGCCGGAGCGGCGCCGACGTCGACCGGGACGAGCGGCTCGCCGCTCACGACGGTCTCGTCCACACCGTCGCCGACCAGGTCCGTCGACTTGGGTCCGATCTCGCTCACAGCCTTGCCTCCCGACGTCGCAGGTACCACAGCGTCAGGAACGCGATGGTCCCGACGAGGACGAACTGCACCATCGAGATCGCCGCCGCGTAACCCTGCGACTGCACGAGCGAGGTGCCCGACTTGCCACCGAACGCCTGCTGGTACACCTGCAGCGACAGCACCTGGGTGGCCTTGTTGCTGGCCCCGGTGAGCACGTAGGTGAGCTGGTAGCTCTGCAGCGCGTTGACGATCCCCAGCAGCACGTTCGCGGTGACTGCGGGCGCGAGCATCGGGAAGGTGACGAAGCGGAACCGCTGCCAGCCCGAGGCGCCGTCGATGTCGGCGACCTCGTAGAGGTCGGACGGGATCGCCTGCAGACCGGACAGGAAGATGATCACCGAGACGCCCATGCTCATCCAGACCTGGACGAACACCACCAGGTACAGCGCGATGTTGGGGTCGCCGAAGAACGAGGAGTCGGTGCCGAAGGCCTCGAGCAGCTTCTGCGCCGGGCCGCCGGAGGTGTTGAACATCAGCGACCAGATGAGGGCGGTGACGGTCACGCCGAGCACGGTGGGCATGAAGACGATCGAGCGGTAGAAGTTCCGGCCCTTGATCGGTCGGTTCAGCAGCACCGCCACGGCGAGCGCGAGGCCGATCTGAGCGACCGTCGCGAGCGCGGCGAAGATGATCGTGTTCTTGAACGCGTTGACGTTGTCGGCGCGGTGACCCTTGCCGAAGTAGTCGACGAAGTTCTGCCAGCCGACCCAGTGCACCGGCAGGCCGGGAAGGCCCTTGAGGTCGGTGAAGGAGACCACGAGGACCGCGATCGCGGGGACGAACGCGAACACGACCAGGATGATCGCGCCCACGGAGAAGGAGATTCGCACCGGCGTGCGGTGCGGGAACGGGAATGACGACGCAGCCATCGACCCAGCTTTCTCGAGCGACTGTGCGTCACCGGGTGCCGCACGACGGTGCGGCACCCGGTGACGACCTTGGACTCATCTCATCGCAGAGACGGTCGGGGGTCCTGTCAGGAGGCGGCAGACCAGGCGGTCTGCGCGGCCTTGGCGGCGTCGGCGGCGCTGCTGCCGCCGAGCGGCGCGAGGGCCGGGTAGTTGAACGGGTAGACGGCGTCGTCCCCGGCCTTGTTGTTGGCGATCCACAGGGACTCCCACACCGGCTCGAAGGTCGAGGTGTAGTCGGCGATGGAGTTCAGGAAGTCGCTCTGGTCGATGTCCGGCTGTGCCGAGGAGAAGCCCGAGGTCGCGACGAACTTCGTGTAGGTGTCCTTCTGCGAGAACAGGTCGAGCCAGGCGAGCGCGGCAGCCTGGTGCTGCGAGGTCCCGGAGACGGCGAGCTGGAGCTCGATCTTGCCGTTGAGGAACTGGTTGTCGGCGGCGTTGTCGCTGGCCGGGAACGGGAAGTAGCCGATGTCGAAGTTCGAGCCCACGGCGGTCTCGATCGTCGGGTCGTTCCACGTGCCGTCGGGCAGCATCGCGAAGTCACCCTTTGCGAAGGCGGCGGGCATGTCGTCGTAGCCGGCACCCGAGAAGTTCTTCTGGGCGTTCTCGAAGACCGTCTGAGTCTTCTCCAGGACGGTGGACTGCGGCGCCTGCGTCAGGTCGAGGCTGTGGTTCCACAGCCCGTCGATGGCGGCCTGCTTGTCGGCGGCCGTCGGGTAGGTCCCCGCGACGACGCCGAGCATGACGAGACCGGCCGGCCAGGTGTCCTTGCCACCGATGCCGAAGGGCGTGACGTTCTTGCCCTTGAGGGTGCTGATCACCGTCTGGAGCTCGCTCCAGGTGGTGGGGACCTCGAGGTTGTTGTCCGCGAAGATCTTCTTGTTGTAGTAGACGCCGGTCGCGTAGCTCAGGCCGGTCGGGATGGCGTACTGCTTGCCGCCGATGGCCTGCGAGTCGAGCACGCTCTGCGTGTAGTTCTTGATGAACGGCTGGTCCGTCAGGTCGACGAGGCCGCCCGCCTCGGCGAGCAGCACGTCGTCCGACTTGGAGTCCTGCGCGTAGTCAGGGACCTCGCGGAAGTTCTTCACCACGAAGATGTCAGCCTTGCCGGCCGTGATCTGCGCCGACTTCGTCGCGGGGTAGGAGTCGTTCGGCACGGAGGTGAGCGTCGCCTTGGCGTCGGGGTACTTCGCGTTGAACGCGTCGGTGACCTCCTGGAACGCCTTGTCGGAGGCGTCGGCGCTCGAGACGAGGATGTTGAGCTCGCCCGAGACGGCGCTGGCGCCGCCGGTCCCCGTCGCGGCGGGCGTCTTGTCGTCGTTGCTGGAGCAGGCGCCCAGAGCGAACAGCGTGCTGGCTGCGGCAAGGACGGCCACCGCACCCCGGGCAGCCCGCTTGGTACGCAACTTCGTTGTTGCCATGATCTCTCCCATGAAATGAGGCGAAACGTTTCGGTTCGGTCGAGTGAACGCTAGCACCCCGATCCCGGCAGAACAAGTACCGGGTGGACGGAGCTCGACGGCAGGGCGTGCGCGCGGGGGTCAGGCGGCTGGGGGTGGCGCCGTCGACTCCCGCACGACCAGTGCGGCGGGCGCGATCTCGACGTCCTCGACCGACTCCCCCGCGATCCGCCGCAGCAGCAGCGTGGCAGCGGCCCGGGCGAGCGCCCGCGGCGAGGTCTGGACGGTCGTGATCCGCGGTCGCAGGTACGTGGCCAGCGCGATGCCGTCGAAACCTGTGACGGAGAGGTCCTGCGGCACGCGCAGCCCGATCTCCTCGGCACGCATGATCAGCCCCACGGCCATGAGGTCGTTCGCGCACACGATCGCCGTCGGACGGTCCGGACCGGTGAGCAGCTCGTCGGCGGCGCGGCGGCCGGACTCGTAGGTGAAGTCACCGGTGACCACCCGCCCCGGGGTCCGCCCGCTGTCGGCGACCGCGTCGTGCCACGCACGGCGTCGCTGCCAGGTGTGCAGGAACTGCTCCGGCCCGGCGACGTGCGCGATGCGCGCGTGCCCGAGGCCGACCAGGAGGTCGACGGCGTCCCGGACCCCCCGCGTCCCGTCCTGGCGCGCAGACGGGAAGTCCGAGGCGAGGGCGGGGTCGGAGTTGATGGCGACCGCGGGCATCCCCAGCTCGGTGAGCAGCGCGATGCGCGGGTCGTCCACCTGGAGCTCGTTGAGGAACACGCCGTCGACCCGGTTGTTGGCGGCCAGCTCACGGTAGCGCCCGAGCGTCTGGCGCTCGTCGGAGCCGACCTGGAGGACCAGCGCATACCCGTCTGCGGCGAGCACCTCCTCGATGCCACCGATGAAGGCGCCGAAGAAGGGATCGGACTCGAGCACGTCCACGTTGCGCTGGACCACGAGGCCGACGGTGAAAGCGCGCTTGGCCGACAGGCTCCGCGCGCGCAGCGACGGCACGTACCCCAGCTCGTCCGCGGCCTGGCGCACGCGCGAACGGGTGCGCTCGGAGACACCGCTGCGACCGTTGAGAGCGGAAGACGCCGAGCTGATCGCGACACCGGCGCGCGCGGCCACGTCCACGATCGTCACTCGCCTCGCCACAGTGCGCTCCTTCGTCCGGAGGTCGCGCGGTCGTGCGGTCGTGCACCGCCGTGGAGCCTCACTGAGGGATCGTAGTTCAGATGTCGTTCCCCGCGGGCTCGGTGGCAGCGCTCCCACGCCGCGTGTTCCCGGGCGTCGCGTGCGCACGGGTCGGCGGACGCCGTTCGCCGAAGGTTCATCCCCGGGGTCGCCCTGCTCTTGACACCGTTCACCTAAACCGGTTTGACTCACGACGTGAAGTCACACCGACGTGCTGCACTCGACCCTGTGGAGAACCCCCTCATGCCCAGTCTTCATCGCCCTGCCACGGCGACCGCACTGCTCGCGGCCCTCGCCGTGGGCCTGACCGGCCTCGCGGTCTCACCGGCGAACGCCGCCGACTCGCCGGTGCCCGCGCCGACGGTCGCCGACCTGTCCCAGTCCGACGCGGGCCAGCAGCGCTGGCTGTCCGTCCCGGACTCGCGGCTCGTCCTCAACCCGCTCGACCGGGACGACCCCGCCACCGAGCTGCAGCAGAACTCCGGCCCGGAGCTCCCGCTCAGCCTGGGCTACTACGCGAACGACGTCGCGAACAAGCTCACCGACGCCGTGACCACCTACCGCGCACCGAGCGCCACGCCCGGCGCCAGCGAGGGCGACGACACCAGCTGGACCGAGCCCTTCGACTCGACGTCCGCCTGGACGCCGAAGGACGCGACCGTCACCGCGGTGTCCGGCGTCGCGCAGATCGCGCTGACCAGCGCGACGAAGAACTACGGGAACATCTCGCGCACGGTCTCGATCGACGTCGACGCCAACCCGCTGGTGACGATCAAGGTCGCTGCCGCGAGCGCCACGTGGAACCTGAAGGTGCAGGACGCCGGCACCACGGGCAGCACCGACATCAGCCTCACCGGCGCCACCGACAGCTCCGCGACGGGCACCTTCACCTACGACCTGCGCAAGATCACCGGGTGGTCGGGCACCAAGTCCGTGAAGGTGACCTTCTACGTCTCCGGCGCCATCGGCGCGACCGCGGCTGTCGACTCGATCAGCGTGCACTCCGCCACCCTCACCGAGGACTTCTCGGTGCTCGACGGCAGCAACTGGACCGAGCAGGGCGGAGCCAACTCCACCAACGCGTCCACCTTCACCACCGACGGCAGCGCCGCGACGCTCACGCTCCAGGGCACGAGCAGCAACTACCGTCGTGGCTGGTTCGACGTCGACCTCGACAACACCCCGTACCTGACGATCGAGGTCTCGGCACGCAGCGGCGGCAAGTGGGCCGCGCGCATCAAGACCGACGTCGCGGGCGAGCTGCCGGGCGGTGCCAGCTACCTCGTGCTCCAGAACGACACCGCCGAGATCGGCACCTTCACCTACAACATCAAGAACCTGCTGCAGATGACCGGTGCGCACCGCGTCGGCATCGAGCTGTACCAGGGCGCCAAGGGCGAGGGCCCGGACACGTCGACGACCTTCGACGAGCTCTCCTTCCACGACATCACCTCGTGGCTCGAGACCACGGACGACTACACCACCACCTGGCACCCGCAGTCGCTCGACTTCGACGCCCGCTACTCGACCGGCTCGATCACCGGCACGGACCTGTTCCACGACGCCGACTCGATCACCCGGCTGGTGACCCCCAGCGACATGGGCAGCACCGGTGGCGGCGCCGTCGTCGCGGGCAGCTTCACCGGCACGGCGAACCTCGGCTCCGGCGGGAACGTCGTCAGCATCACCGGTGCGGGCTACACCTACGCGGTCGCCGTACAGAGCGGCACCCTGAAGCTGTACGACAGCACGTCGAACCTGCTCAAGGGCTCGGCCTCCGAGCTCGCGACCCTCACCGGGAGCGGTGCCTGGGGCGTCCAGACCGGGTCGTCCGGCACCTACGCCGTCGGCCTCGGCTTCAGCACGGCCACCGAGGACCCGACCGGCAGCATCGCCGTCGCGCGCGCCCGTGCCGCGGCCTCCGTCACCGGGGCACAGGCGGACGTCCAGACGTGGGGCTCCTTCTGGGACGACTACCTCTCTCGCGTGCCGGTCCCCCAGGACTACTCGGTCCAGGGCGTCGACGCTCTGGACGTCACGAGCGCCGAGGTGCGCCTGGCGTACTACCGCGCGTGGGTGGGCCTGGAGATGAACATGCTGCCCGCGACCCCGGAGACGGGCAACGAGTACGCCATGCTCGGCACCGGCAAGCCGTCGCTGTGGATGAAGGGCACCCCGGGCGCGGCCAACGTCGCCTCGTGGGACTCGCTGCTGGGCATGCAGAACCTGGTGCAGGTCGACCCGGAGAACGCCTGGTCGTCCTTCGAGGGCCTCATGCAGTTCGTCGACGCCGCCGGCCAGCTCGGTGGCGAGTCGCTGCCCTCGCGCAAGGCCCAGACCGCCTGGGTCCTCTACCAGGCCACCGGCGACAAGGCGACGCTCGAGGGCGTGTACGACGACCTCACCCGTCACCTGCGCTGGGAGAGCGAGCACCTGCGCTGGATCAACGGCACCGGCGGCCACAACGTGGCCGACGAGCGCGACGCCGAGTTCGTGGCGTCGCTGATCTTCGACCTGCAGTTCGCCGAGAAGATCTCGACGCTCCTCGGGCACCCGGCCGACGTCACCGAGTGGGGCGCCCTGCGCACCTCGCTCACGACCGACTTCGAGACCTGGTTCTTCCCCGCCTCGGGCGCGCCGGTGCAGAAGGTGTTCCTCAACGGCTCGTCCGCCTCGACGACCGACGCGAACATGTACCTCTACAGCGCGCTGTCGATCCCGGACCTTGCCGCGGACAAGACGCAGCGGCTGCTCGACCTGCTCGGCACCGAGTACAGCACCACCAAGCAGTTCGCCGGCATCGCGCCGGTCGCCCTCAAGGCACCCGACGCGCAGCTCGCGATCTACGGTCTGCTCGATCGCGGGCTGACGGACCAGGCCACCGTCCTCACCAACGCGATCCTGCGTGACACGGTCCGCTCGGGCCTGTTCGCCGAGGTGTACCAGGCGGCGACCTCGGGCGTCCTCACGGACACGCCGATCGCCCGTGGCGTGAAGCCGTCCCTGTTCGGCATCTCGGGCTTCATCGACGCCGTGTGGCTCAACAACGGGGTGCGCTCCGACGTCGGCGAACCGACGTTCCAGCGCTTCGCCGGGTCGACCGGTGGTGTGAGCGGCCTGTCGTACCTGGGTGTCAAGTACGACGTCGACCTCGACGGGACGACGGCGCGGCTCTCGGGCGAGGGCGTGACGGTCAAGGGCCTGCCCACGACCGTCGAGCTGCCCACCGTCGGTGCTGCAGTCACCCCGACGCCGGTCCCGCCGGTCGACGGTGGCGGCGACGGGGACGGGGATGGCGACGGGGACGGCGGCACGACCACGCCGCCAGCGGTGACCGCCTCGCTCGCCGCGTCCGTCGGAGCCACCACCTACAACAAGGCCGCGAAGGTCTCCGTCACGGCGACCGCCTCGAAGGTGGTGCCCACGGGCACGATCGCCGTCTATGAGGGCTCGACGCTGCGCGGGGCCGCGAACCTGTCCGGCGGCCGTGCGACGATCACGCTGCCGAAGACCCTCGCGGCGGGCACGCACAGCCTCAAGGTCACGTTCACCTCGGCGTCGGCAGCCGTGAAGGCGCCTGCCGCGAAGGTGATCACCCTCAAGGTCGCCAAGGCCGCCGCCACCCTGAAGAAGGTGACGATCACCAAGGGCAAGAAGGGCAAGTCCAAGACCGTCGTCGCCAAGGGCAAGAAGGCCACCGTCAAGGTCACTCTCAAGGGTGTCGGCTCGGCGAAGGCCACCGGGAAGGTCACCCTCAAGGTCGGCGGCAAGAAGGTCGGGGTCGCCACCCTGAAGAAGAAGGGCTCGACCACCGTCGCCACCGTCAAGACCAAGAAGCTGAAGAAGACCGGCAAGGTCACCGTCAGCTACTCGGGCTCGACCAACCTCAAGGCGAAGACCTACACCACGAAGGTGAAGGTCAAGAAGTAGCGGCCACCGGGTGAGCCGGGTCCGCCCGGCCACCGAACGGCGTTCGACGAGGGGGCCTGTCCAGCACGGACAGGCCCCCTCGTGCGTCCTATGATGTCTCGCAACAGAGAGGCTTCCCCATGAACTCCGAAGGGCAGGTCGTCGGGCGTGCACGCCGTCCGACCATCGCCGACGTCGCACGTCTCGCCGAGACGTCGCGCGGCACCGTCTCGTTCGTCATCAACGACCGCCCCGGGGTCTCACCGGCCACGCGCAAGCGCGTGCTCGACGCGATGGAGACGCTGTCGTGGACCCCCAACCAGCTCGCCCGGTCGCTGTCGACCCGGCGCGCCTACGCCATCGGGCTCATCCTGGCCCGCGACCCGCGAGCCCTGAGCTCGGACCCGTTCTTCGCCCCGTTCATCGCCGGTCTCGAGACCGGGATCGAGCCCTCGGGCCAGTTCCTCGTCCTGCGCTTCGCCCGGGACCACGCCTCGGAGACCGCCGCATACCGGAGCCTGACCGAGCAGCACCGGGTGGACGGCTTCGTCCTGAGCGACCTGCTGCACGACGACGAGCGCGTCGCCCTGCTCGAGTCGCTGCAGGTGCCCGCCGTGACCCTCAACCGGACGAACCAGCCGTCACCGTTCCCGGCCGTCGTGCACGCGGACGAGCCGGGCGTGGTGGCCGCCGTCGAGCACCTCGTGGCGCACGGCCACCGCCGCATCGCGCACGTGGGAGGGCCGGCCCGGTACCTCCACGCGGCGAGACGGCGCGCCGCGTGGGAGCAGACGACGCGGGACCACGGTCTCGAGGCCGGGCCGTTCGTCGAGGCCGACTTCACCGCGGCCGGCGGGCTGGCCGCCACCAAGCAGCTGCTCGACCTGTCCCCGGCCGCACGGCCCACCGCGATCCTCTATGCCAACGACCTCATGGCGGCGAGCGGGGTGGCGTACGCCCAGCAGCAGGGCGTGCGTGTGCCGTCCGACCTCTCGGTGATCGGGTTCGACGACGCGGAGCTGTCCGGGTTCATGGACCCACCGCTGACCTCGGTGCGCACGGACCCCTTCGCCTGGGGCGTCGCCGCGGCCGAGCTCCTGCTCGAGGTCATCGACAACCGTAGGGTCGAGTCCCGGTCGATCACCCCGGGCACGCTCGTGGTCCGCCGGTCCGTGGGACCGGCCGCCACGGCGGGCTGACCCGCCGCGCCCGGTCGCCCGCCGACCCGCTAGGGCACAGAGACGACGACGAGCCGGCCCCGGCCGCGCGCCGTCACCTGCTCCGCGTCGCACGCGAGGAGCGCCTCGCCGCGGCGTGCCGTCTTCACGTCGCCGGCGTCCTCCCCCGCGCCGGTGAGCACCAGCTCGCCGTCGAGCACGAGCAGCACGCGTGGTCCTTCGGTGCCCGCGACCGCGACCGGCTCCGACGTCGCGACGTCGAGGACGGCGAGGTCGTACTCGCGGGCGGCGACCTCGTAGCGGCGTGTCTCGACGACGTCGCCGCTGACAGGGTCCCGCTGGCTGTCGGACACCTCGGGCTCGACGACGCGCGCCGCGGAGGGGGCGAAGTCGACGATGCCGACCAGCGCCTCGACGTCCACCCGTTTGGAGGTGAGGCCCGCGCGCAGCACGTTGTCGGAGCTGGCCATCACCTCGAGCCCGAAGCCGTGCACGTAGCAGTGGACCACGCCGGCACCGACGTCGAGCGCCTGGCCGGGCGCCAGGTCCACGGGGTTGAGGAAGATCGAGGCGAGGACGCCGACGTCCGAGGGGTACACGTCGAGGAGCTCGCGCGCGACCGCGAGAGAGTCGGAGCCCCAGCGTTCGTGGGTCGCGACGACACCTCGCCCGGCGAGCTCGGCGAGCGCGTCCAGCACGACCTCGACCGCGGCCCGCGGCAGCTCGAGGGACGCCCGGAAGGCCTTCTCGAGGCGCTGCGCCGCCGTCGCGTCGCTGCGCAGCGACGCGACGATCTCCTGGAGCGCCGGGACGTCGATACGGGCCAGGTCGTCCGCGACCTCGCCAGGGTCGCGGAAGCCGGCCAGCGCGTGCATCGGCGCGAGGGCGACGAGCGTCTCGGGCTTGGCACGATCGTCCGCGTAGCGACGCTCGGTCTCCGGGACCCCTCGTAGCAGCTCGTCGGCGCGCCCGGCGTGCGCCTGAGCAGCCGTGGGGTGCGCCTGCAGCGAGAGCGGGCGATCGGCCGCGAGCAGCTTGACCAGGTAGGGCAGCTCCGCGTCGAACGCCTCGGCGACACGGGGGCCGAGGACGGCGTCCGGGGCCGCGGCGACGAGGGCGTCGAGCGGGCGGCCGTGCACCCCCGCAGCCGTGGGGTCGCCGGGAGACAGCGCACCCACCGGAACGGTGACGGGCACGGGGTCGGCGACCAGCGCCGGCGCCGAGGCGTGGGCACCGAACCACAGCTCCGCGAGCGGGCGGCCGTCGGGCGGCACGCCGAGGAACGTCGGGATGACGGTGGCGGAGCCCCAGTCGTAGTGGCGTGCGCGCCCGGTCAACCGCAGCATGGCGACAGCGTCCCCGCTTCTCGAGATGGTGCGCCTGCGGCGCTCGGAAGACCCAGGATAGCAACTAAACCGGTTTAGTCGCACCAGTGCAGAGCATTCCGGGGTTGGTGGCCGCTGCCACCAACCCCGGAAGGATCACCTGCCGCGCCGAGCGTCAGCGGTGACGCTGGCCACCCGTGCGCTCGCTCATGGAGACGATGCTCGCAGAACGGGCCGGGCGGGCGCCGCCCGAGCCACGGCCCCCCGAGCCAGCGTTCGCGCTGCCGGAGGTCGCACCGCCCGTAGACGTCGAGTAGACGGCGGAGGAGCCACCGCGCGCGGACGACCCCCCGCGGCCGCCGGAACCGCCACGACCACCGGCCGAGCCGCCACGGCGAGGACCGCCACCAGAGCGCGTGCCGTCAGCGCGCGCACCGTCGCCCCGCGGGGATGTGCCGCGGCCAGGCGCGCCGGCCGCCGCACCGGCGGGAGCCGCGGCGCCGCCACCAGAGCGGCCACGACCACGACCGCCACCGTTGCCACGGCGACCCTCGCCGCCGCCCTGGCCGGTGCTGCTGACCGCCGAGCGCGCGGAGCGCACGGCCTGACCGGCACCCGTGTTCTCGACGGGCTTCACGTAGGCCGCGACCTCGCCGACCAGCCGCGTGACCACGGCGTCGCCGGGGGCCACAGGCTGCGGCTTCGCGCTGATCTTGGCCAGGCGCGTGAGGTCACGGACGTCACCGCGCTGCTCGGGGAGCATGATCGTGACGACGTCTCCCCCGCTGCCGGCACGGGCGGTGCGGCCCGAGCGGTGCAGGTACGACTTGTGCTCGGCCGGCGGGTCGACGTGGACCACGAGCTCGATGTCGTCGACGTGGATGCCGCGAGCGGCGATGTCCGTGGCGACGAGCACCTTCACCGTGCCCGAGGAGAACGCGGCGAGGTTGCGCTCGCGCGCGTTCTGGCCGAGGTTGCCCTGCAGGTCCACGGCGGGGATGCCCTGGGCGGTGAGCGTCTTTGCCAGCTTCTTGGCCTGGTGCTTGGTCCGCGTGAACAGCACGCGGCGCCCGGTGCCCGAGGCGAGCTCGGCCACGATCGTCTTCTTCGCGTCGGCGTCGCGCACCGCGAAGATGTGGTGCGTCATCGCGGCGACCGGCGACTCGGCGCTGTCGACGGAGTGGGTCACCGGCTTGTGCAGGTAGCGGGTGACGAGCTGGTCCACGCCGTTGTCGAGGGTGGCGCTGAACAGCATGCGCTGGCCCTGCTTCGGCGTCTTGTCCATGATTCGCTTGACGCCGGGCAGGAACCCGAGGTCGGCCATGTGGTCGGCCTCGTCGAGCACCGTGATCTCGATGGCGTCGAGCGAGAGGACCTTCTGGTTGAGCAGGTCCTCGAGGCGGCCCGGGCAGGCGATGACGATGTCGACGCCGGCGTTCAGCGCGGTGACCTGGCGGCTCTGCGAGACGCCGCCGAAGATCACCGTGGTGACCAGGCCGAGAGCCTTGGCCAGCGGCTCGACGGTCGCGTTGATCTGGTTGGCGAGCTCGCGCGTGGGGCACAGCACGAGCGCCCGGGGGCGGCGTGCCTGGCGGCGCGTGCCCGAGGACGCGAGCCGCGTGACCATCGGCAGCGAGAACGCGAGCGTCTTGCCGGAGCCGGTGCGGCCGCGACCGAGCACGTCCTTGCCGGCGAGGGTGTCGGGAAGGGTCGCGACCTGGATGGGGAAGGGGCTGGTGATGCCCTGGGAGGTGAGCTCCTGGCGCACGGCGGCGGGCAGGGCGAAGTCCTGGAAGGTGGTCATGAGTGTGTTGGTGCCTCTCGTGCCCGTACCGACGCAGGGCTCGTCGCGCGTCATGAAGACGGCGCGCTGCGCTCTGCCGTGGGGACCGGGCTGGTTGGTCGGGGTTCGCCGTACGAGATGGCGGTCTGTGCCCGAACTCTGCTTGAGAGCTGCTCGAGAACGTGTCGACCGGCGGGAACTCCACGACGTCGGGCGCGCACGCTGCGCAGCCCTGAGCCTCTATTGTCTCACACTCGCTCCTCGGCACCCCCACGGGCCGTCCATGGCGAGTCCCGGCCCGTCCCCGAGATACCGCCGGCTCCGTTCCTGCCCGCCCCCGAGGGCCCACCCCGAGACCCGGCTCCCGGCTCCCGGCTCCCGGCTCCCGGCTCCCGGCTCCCGGCTCATCATCCACTCGCCAACCGGCGATCCGGCACAGATTGTGCAGTATCTGTCGTCTCAGACGGCTGGGGGCGACAGATCCTGCACAATCCGTGCCGAGTCTGTCGATGTGGGGCCGGGCGCGGCAGGATGGGGGCGGGGTTGGAGCTGGTGTGGCGGGACCGAGCGTGGCGGGATCAAGCGTGGCGGGGCCGGGCCGAGTCAGTGCTCTGCGGAGGTCCGCAGCGCCTGCGCCGTCGTGCGCCCCTTGCGCAGCGACCGCACCGCGCTCGCCAGCACGAAGAACAGCGCGGCGACCAGCGAGATCGCCCCGCCCGCCGCGATGTCCCACGCCAACGACGCCACGAGCCCGAGCACCCCGCTGAGCACGCCGAGCAGGCACGCCACCGGGATGATCCGGTCGACGCGGCGCACGAGCATTCCCGCGGAGGCGGCCGGTCCCACGATGAGCGCGATCGCCAGGATCGAGCCGACCGCGGGCATGGCGACCACGACGGTCGCGGCGATGAGCGTCAGCGCGACGCCGTCCATGACGTGCTCGCGATAGCCCGCCGCGCGGAAGCCCCACGGGTCGAAGCTCGAGAAGAGCAGCTCCTTGCCCGCCACGAGCAGCACCAGCAGCGCGACGACGAGCACCACGGCGGCCGCGAGGATGTCGCCCCACGTGACGGTGAGGATCGACCCCACCAGAAGGGTGTCCACCTGCACGGGCAGCGAGGGCCACAGGCTCTGCAGCAGCATCCCGAGCGCGAAGCCCCCGGTGAGCACGACCCCGGACGCCACCTGCGCCCCTTGCCTGCGCACCCGCGAGATGGCGGTCATCACCGTCACGAGCACGACACTGAACACCCCCGCCCCGAGCAGCACGCTGAACCCGCCGATCGCCGCGACCACCCCGCCGGGAAAGGTCGCGTGGGTGAGCGCCACGGTGAAGAACGCCCGACGGCGCAGCACGACGATCGTCCCCACGACGCCGCACAGCAGCCCCAGGACGATGCTCTCGACGATCGCCAGCCAGTAGAAGCTGCTCATGCGGCGCTCCTGCCTTGCGCGTCGGAGCGCCCCTCGGCGCGCTCGGTCAGGCCGGGACCGGCCGCCGGGCGGGACAGCCGCCAGAGCCGGACCTGCCGACCCAGCACGTAGGCCACGAGCACCAGGAGGTAGACGACGATCATGACGAGCACGACGACGGCGCTCGGCGACGGGCTGACACCACCGACGACGGAGGCCTGGTAGCCGACGAGGAGCCCGACGCCGCCGCACAGCACGGAGACGACGGCGGCGACCGGCGCGACCCAGGCCACGTGCGTCGTGATCAGTCGCGCCACCGCCACCGGGACGATGAGCAAGGCGAGCACCAGCAGGTTGCCGATGGCCTGAGAGCCGGCGACGACCACGAGCGCGACGGCGACGTTCAGGACGACGTCGTACGGCAGCTCGCGATAGCCCGCGGCCCGGAAGCCCTGGGGGTCGAAGGCGCGGAACAGCTGAGCCCGCCAGGTGGCCACGACGAGCAGCGTCGCGATCACGCCGACGACCACGATCTGGCGCACCTGGGAGTCGGTCACGGTGAGCAGCCGCCCGAAGAGCAGGTCCTCGAGCTGGCTGACGTAGCCGCTCTGGCGGGACACGATCACGATGCCGATGCTGAACATGCTCGCGAGCACGACGGCGATCCCGGCGTCGGACCCGACCCCCCGCCGGCTGACGACGGTGAGCAGCACGCTCGCCACCAGCGCGGCGATCAGCGCGCCGAGGAACACCCCGTCGGTCCCGGCCACGACGTAGCCCACGACGAGCCCGGGGAACACCGAGTGCGCGAGCCCGTCGCTGATGAACTCGAGGTTGCGCAGGTTGACGAACACGCCGATGAGCGCGCCCGCCACCGCGAGCACGACCACGGTGACCAGGGACCTGGTCATGAAGGGGAGGCTGAGGATCTGGACGATCTCGGGGAAGGAGGGGAACATCGCGCGTCAGCCGTGCTCGCGGGTGTGCTCGTGGCCGTGGCCGTGCGGCAGGGTCGTCACCGTGTGCGAGTCGATCTCGACGCCCACTCCCTCGAAGGTGCGCTCCACTTTCTCCAGGGTCAGCGTCGTCTCGATCGGGCCGCAGGCCACCACCCGGCGGTTGAGGAGCATCACGGTGCTGCACACCTCGCGGGCGAGCTCGAGGTCGTGCGTCGAGGTCACGACGGTGACACCCTGCTCGCGCAGCTCGTTGAGCGTGGTCAGCAGCGCGTCGCGGTTGGTGCGGTCCAGCCCGTTGAAGGGCTCGTCGAGCAGCAGGATCGCGGGGTCGACGGTGAGGGCGCGCGCGAGGATGCCGCGCTGCTGCTGGCCGCCGGACAGGTCGCCGAACTTGCGGCTCGCCTCGTCGGCGAGCCCGACGCGCTCGAGCGCCGCTGCCACCGCCCGACGGTCCTCCTTGCCGGGACGGCGACCCCAGCCGATCTGACGGTAACGACCCATCATCACGACCTGGCGGAGCGTCACGGGAAAGTTCGGGTCGAGGTCGTCGGTCTGCGGCATGTAGCCCACGCGGCGCAGCGCCTGGCGCGGTGAGGTGCCGAGCACCGACAGGCTCCCCGAGACCAGCGGGACCAGCCCCATGATGCCCTTGAGCAGCGTCGACTTGCCGGAGCCGTTGGGACCGATGAGCGCCACCGCCTCCCCCGCCGGGATGCTCGCGGTGACGTCCGCGAGGCTGGGCGCGCCCCCGTAGGAGAAGGTCGCGTGCTCGAGACGGATGGACGCGGCAGCGCCGCCGGCACGAGGTGCGGCGGCGCTGTCACGAGACGTCGAGGGGTCTGTCACAGTCACGACTCTAGGCTCTCGGTCGCGCTGTCCTCACGTCCCCCGCTGCTCACGGCTGAAGGTCGCCGGGGAGCGCGGTGGGGGTCACGCCCCACGACTCGAGGAACATCGTCGTGTTGTGGACGGTCGCCGCGATGTACGTCGCACCGTCGGAGTCCTGCGCTCCCAACGAGTCCCCGAACAGCGCGTCGTCGCCCGAGTAGACCTTGACGCTCGCGGTCGAGGCGATGGAGGTCGCCGTCTTGTCGCTGATCGAGGTCTCGGAGAAGATCGCCTTCACCCCGAGCTGCTTGATCTTGTCCACCAGCTTCTGGATCGCGGCGGCGCTGGGCTCGGCGTTGTCCTCGAAGCTGGGGATGATCGAACCGACGAAGGTGATGCCATAGCGGTCGAGGTAGTAGTGGAAGGCGTCGTGGTTGCTCACCACGAGCCGCTGGTCCTGCGGCACCTGGTCGACGTTGGCGCTGATCCAGGAGTCGAGCTCGGTGAGCTTCGCGTTGTACGCGGTCGCGTTCGCCTCGAAGGTCGCGGCCTCGGCCGGGTCTGCCGCGCCGAGGCCCTTGGCGATGTTGCTCACCATGATCTTGGCGTTGTTCGGGTCGGTCCAGGTGTGGGGGTTGCCCGACACGGCCTCGTCCGCGGTGAGCTCGTCGTCCACCTCGGACGTGCCCTCGGTCGACTCGTCGTGCGCGTGGTCGCCGTCGCCGTCCGCGTGGTCCTCGTCCTCGTCCTCGGCCTCGCCGCTCAGCGTGATGCCTTCTGCCGTGTCCACGACCGTGCCCTTGAACCCGCTCGCGTCGACGACCGTCTCGATCCAGGTCTCGAGGCCGGCACCGCTGATCACGAGCACGTCAGCCTTGGCGAGGGTGGCCAGGTCGGCCGCCGTCGGGTCGAAGTGGTGCGCGCTCTGGTTGGGCCCGAGCAGCTGGGTGAGGTCGACGTCGTCGGTGACGACGTTGCGGGCGAGGTCCGCGACCTGGGTGGTGGTCGCCACGACCCGCAGCGTCGTGGCACCGGTGGCACCTGCGCTCGCTGCCGGAGCGGACGAGCTGCAGCCGGCCAGTGCGAGCGCGAGCGCTCCGGCACCGGCGACGGCCGTGGCGATCGAGGCGCCGCGGCGGGTGCGCGAGCGGCGATCGGTCGTGGCGTGAGTCATGCGGGGGTTCTCCTTGCTGGACGGCGAGCGGCACCCACCGGCGCCGCGGTCCCCACACTAACCCAAGTGATAATCATTCTCAAACTGGCTGTGCACTCATCTCTGGCCACATCCTTCCGGCACCCAGGACTGCGGCGGTGTCCTGGGTGCCGGAGAGCGGCCGCGGCGACGTCGGGTGGCGCGCGGAGAGGTCAGACGTCGATGCGACGAGGGCCGGACTGCCAGGCCTCCCACGCGGAGGCGATGATCTCGGGCAGGCCGTGCCGCGCGGTCCACCCGAAGGCCGCCGTGATGCGCTCGTTCGACGCGATGAGCCGCGGCGGGTCACCGGCGCGGCGCGGCAGGATCTCGGGGTCGACGTCGAGCCCGCTGACCTGCGCGATCTCGTCGATCACCTGGCGCACCGAGGAGCCCACGCCGGTACCCACGTTGAACACGTCGTGCTCGCGCTCGTCGCGGTCGAGGTAGGCCAGCGCGGCGACGTGCGCGTGGGCCAGGTCGGCGACGTGGATGTAGTCACGGACGCAGGTGCCGTCCGGCGTCGGGTAGTCGTCCCCGAAGATCTTCGGGGACTCGCCGCGCGCGATCCGGTCGAGGACCATCGGCACCAGGTTGAGCACGGCCGGGTCGCCCAGCTCGGGCGTCCCCGCGCCCGCCACGTTGAAGTAGCGCAGCCCGGCGAACCGCAGACCCCAGGCCACCCCGGCCGCGCGGGCGAGCCACTCGCCGACGAGCTTGGTCTGTCCGTAGGGGTTGATGGGGCTCGCGGGAGTGTCCTCGGTGACGAGGTCGACGTCGGGAATGCCGTAGGTCGCGGCCGACGACGAGAAGACCAGGCGATCGACCCCGGCGGCCTCCATGGCCGTCACGAGGTTGGTCATGCCACCGAGGTTCTGCTCGTAGTACCAGGCGGGCCGCGCGACGGACTCCCCCACCTGCTTGCGCGCAGCGAAGTGGATCACCGCGGTCACGTCGTTCTCGCGCAGCGTGCGGGTGAGCACCTCGGTCGCGTCGGGTGCGCTGAGCTCGAGCTCCACGACAGGCACGCCGGGCACACGGCTCGCGTCTCCGGTGCTGAGGTCGTCGACGACGACGACGTCGTCGCCCCGCTCGACGAGGAGCTTCACCACGTGGGCACCGATGTATCCGGCTCCGCCGGTCACGAGAATCGTCATGGCTCCAGCCTACGTCAAAATCTGCCGCAAGTTTCGATTTCGACGACTTTCGACAATCTTCGGAAGCGCGTGCGGTCGTTCCGTCGCGGCCCGCGCACCGTCGAGGTGCTCTCAGTCGTGGACCGAGGTCTCCTCGGAGGCGGTCTGCGGCCCTTCGAGCTGGAACGTGCAGTGGTCGACGTCGAAGTGCCCTGCCAGGCAGGTGCGCAGCCGCGCCAGCACGTCCTGGGCCCCGCCGTCGGCCATCCGCTCGGCGGTGACGACCACGTGAGCCGAGAGCACCCGGACGCCCGAGGTGATGGTCCAGGCGTGCAGGTCGTGGACGGCGAGCACACCGGGCACCCGGGCGATGTGCTCGCGCACGACGTCGAGGTCGACCTCCGGCGGCGTCGCCTCCAGCAGCACGAGCGCGACGTCGCGCAGCAAGGACCACGCCCTCGGCAGGATCAGCAGCGCGATCGCTACCGACGCGATCCCGTCGGCGCGGTAGAAGCCGGTCGCCGCGATCACCACGCCGGCGACGATGACGGCCACCGAGCCGATCGCGTCGCCCAGCACCTCGAGATACGCGCCGCGGACGTTGAGCGACTCGTCCTTGCCCGCACGCAGCAGCACCAGCCCGACGGCGTTCGCGGCCAGGCCCACGAGCGCGACGACGATCATCAGCCCAGGCCGGATGCCGTCGTCGGGCACGACCAGGCGACGGATCCCCCCGATCAGCACGACGACGGAGACCACGGTGAGCAGCAGGCCGTTGGCGAGCGCGGCGAGCACCTCGGCACGCTGCCAGCCGAAGGTGCGGCGCGCGGTGGCGGGACGGGAGGCGAGCGAGCTGGCCGCGAGCGCCGTGGCGAGCCCCGCGGCGTCGGTGACCATGTGACCCGCGTCGGCGAGCAGCGCGAAGGAACCGCTGACGACCGAGCCCACCACCTCGCCCAGCACGACGAGGCAGGTGATCACCAGGACGACCAGGAGCCGACGCCGGTGGGTCGCGGTCGCCGTCAGCGGGGCATGGCTGTGCGAGTGCGAGGGTCCGCCCACTCAGCCCCACCCCAGCTCGTGGAGCCGCTCGTCGTCGATGCCGAAGTAGTGCCCGAACTCGTGGACGACGGTGATGCGGACCTCCTCGACGACCTGCTCAGGGGTGTCGCAGATCTCGAGGGTGGGGTTGCGGAAGATGGTGATCTTGTCCGGCAGGTGGCCGGCGAACATCGAGGTGCGCTCGGTGATGGGCACCCCGTCGTAGAGGCCGAGCAGCGTGGGGTCGTGCGCGGGCGCGTCCGCCTCGACCACCACGACGACGTTCTCGAGCTCCGCGATCACCTCGGGCGGCAGCAGGTCGAGGGCGTCGGAGACGGCCTCCTCGAAGTCCTGCTCGCTCATCTCGACCATGAGCACCATGCTCCCAGGTCGGGGTCGGCGCCGCCACGACCCGGTCCGGTGCACGATCCTGTGCGGGATCCTTTGCGGTGCTCTCGGCGCTGCCCGTATGCTTGGCGCGTCGTCCGACCCCCTGGGACCGGACGACGATCACGGCCGGCCCCCATCGTCTAGCGGCCTAGGACTCCGCCCTTTCACGGCGGCAGCACGGGTTCGAATCCCGTTGGGGGTACCACCTGCCGCGTGCCGAGCGTCAGGGCCCTTCTCGCAGCAGCTGCGCTTCCGACCTGGTGATCTGCGGAAGGCTCGCACGATCGGTGGTGTCGATGGACTCCGGGAGCGCTGGCGACTCGTCGTCGACCCGCAAGAACGAGACGGTCGAGCTCGAATGCCTGGCGTCCGGCTGTGCTGCTGCGAAGAGTCCTGCCGGGCCACCGGTGACGACATATCCACCGGCAGGGTCGTCCGCGCCGTACATCGCCGGTGCCACGAACAACAGGTACGGACCCCCTCCGCTCAGCGCGGAGCGGCCTGTGTTCGCGTCGATGCCTGGACTGACGACCCTGATCGTGTCACCAGCGACCTCTCCAGCCAGCACCTGCGCGACACGAACCTTGTCGTACAGGGTCGGAGCCGCCCCCGCCTCGCCGTAGCCCGAAGGAAGTGGGACCACCGCCTGCTCGCCTGTGGGCTCGACCACGACGATCGCGCTCGACCGGTCCGCCAGAGCGGCGAGCGAGCGGTACTCGACCGCGCGGCTGCCTTCGACGTGGATCTCCGGTATGCGCGCGTCGGCCACGCCCGAAGAGCACGCCGCGGCGACAGCGACGACGAGCGCGAGCGGAGCGAACTCTGCCCCGCGGACAGCGAGCCTGCTGCGACCGATCTTCATCGGACCGCCTCGTCTCGATCGGGATGCGTGCCGTGCCTGTGAACCAGGTATACCTCGGACCATCTCTCCGCGCTGACACGTCGACCATCGATATGGCCTGTCGCAACGCGGCCCGAGGACCGCACGACGTGACCGGGTGCGGCACCGATCACCGCTCGGCGCCGGGCGCTCCCACCGCGTCCGCCCCGCCGTCCAGGTGCTCGGGCCGCAGCTGGTCGCGCCCCTCGATCGCGAGCTTGCGGTACACCGCCGACAGGTGGGTCTCGACCGTCTTGCGCGTCACGTAGAGCCGCGCCGCGATCTCGCGGTTGCCCAGCCCCGCGATCGCGAGCTCCGCGACCCGGTGCTCGCTGGGGGTGAGCCGCGGCAGGCCTGCACCACCGATGTGCCGCCCACCTGCCGCCACGAGCTCCGCCTGCGCGAACTGGGCAGCAGGAGCGGCCCCGCAGCCGCTCAGGACCGTCAGTGCGGTGCGCAGGTGCTCGCGGGCCTCGACCCGGTGACCGGCCCGCCGCAGCATCGATCCGTAGACGAGCGAGGCGTTACCCACGCGCAGCCGAGCGGTGGTGCCCGCGAGCAGCGCCGCTCCCCGGGCCGCGAGCGCGAGCCCCTGCGCGGGGTCTGCGGCGACCGATCCCGCCAGGCACAGCGCCTCACCGACCAGGTGCGGCACCTCGCTGCGCTCGCACAGCGCCAGGTGCTCGTCGGCGCGCAGGCGCGCCTCCTCGGTCCGTCCCATCGAGCGCAGCGCCTCGACGGCCAGCACCCGCCAGGGGAACCAGGTGGGCGAGTCGATCATGAGCTCCGAGAGCAGCTGCCCGACCTTGTCGGCCGCCGCCAGCGCACCGACGTGGTCCCCCTGCGCCTGGCGTACCAGCGACCGCGCGATCCACACCATCATCGCGCCGTTCAGCGGCGTGCTGGCGGGCAGCGCCACCGGGAAGGCGTCGAGCACGGCGACCGCCTCCTCGACCCGGCCCTGCAGGACGAGCGACTGCGCGAGCCCGCCGCGCCCCAGGGTGTCGATGAGCACGCTGCCGCCGTCCGCCGGGGCGGCCCCGTCCACGGCCGTGCCGTGGTCGATCATCGCCCGGTAGCAGGCCTCTGCCTCGGGCAGCGCGCCCGCGTCGAGCTCGTTGAACGCCATGACGAAGCTCGCGGCCACCACCCCGGCGACCGACCCGTCCGCCTGTGCCCGGCCCAGTCCCTCGGCGGCGAGACGACGCGCCTCGTCATGGTCGCCGACCCGGGCGAGGAACAGTCGCGGCCACACCCAGTCACCGCTCTCCGGGTACTGCTCCGGGCTGTCCCAGGGGCCGACCACCCGGTGCGCGAAGGAACGGATGGTCGCGGCAGGCTGGTTGGTGCCCGCCGCGACCGTGAGCTGCTGGACGAGGAGCAGCCGCTCCCCCGCGGTGCGGCCTCGGAGCTCCCCACGCCGAGCCAGCCTGTGACGGGTCGCCGCGACCTGCCCCGGGACGTGCAGCCCGACGGCGGCCCACGCCGCATCGACGACGAGCTCGAGCTCCGGGTCGGTGCCCGCCACGGTCTCGTATGCGGCGGCGAGAGTGCCCGACGCCAGCTCGTGGAGGCCCGCGAAGCTGTAGGCCGTCGCGAGGGCGAGCGAGCACGGGACACGCTGCGCGGGATCGACGACGAGCGCCTCCGCGCGGCGCAGCGTCTCGACGCAGGCGGGGTCGAAGATCCGCATCTGGGCCTGCCCCAGCTCGAGCAGGAGGCCCGGCAGTTCCGCGGGCCCCGCGGGCTCCTCGACCGCGCGTGACAGGAGCGCGACCGCGGAGCGCGGCGCGGCGTAGGCCATCGCCTCGGCCGCCGCCCGGCGCAGCACCGCCACCGCCCACGCGTCGCCCGTTCCCGGGGCTGCCAGCAGGTGCGCGGCCGCGCCGGCGACGTCGCTGCGCACGCCCTGATGGGGTCCGTGCCCAGCCTCCTGCGCTCCGGGCACGCTCACCTCGAGGCCGTCCGCGAGCAGCCGCGCGGCGCGTCGGTGCAGCTGGGCGACGGTGTCGGTGCCGACGACGGCCTCGACCGCCGAGCGGAGCAGCGCGTGCCGGAAGGCCAGGGTCGCCCCCTCGGCGAGCAGACCCGCACGTCGCAACCGGTCCGCAGCGCCCGCGGCGGTCTCGAGGTCGAGATCGGCGAGCGCGGCCGTCGTCGCGAGGTCGGCCGTGTCGAGCACCGCCAGGGCGCGGGTCAGCGCGCTCTCGGCCGGGGACAGGTCGGCCAGACGGGCCACGACGAGGTCGGTCACCGTCTCGGGCACGATGTCGCGGACCTCGTGCGGGGCGACCGCACGGTCGTCCCGTGACGCCGCCTGGTCCGCGACCATCTCGGCGAGCGCGAGGACGAGGAACGGGTTGCCGCCGGTGACCTCCCGCACCGCGTCCGCGGTGTCGGTGGGCACGCGTTCCCAGACCTGGCCGAGCAGCGCACGGATCCCGGGCGTCGTCAGGAGCGCCGGCCGCAGCACGACCGCGTCCCGGTGCGCCACCAGCGTGGCGAGCGCGGCGGACCGGTCCACGGCCTCACCGCGTGCGGTGACGACGACCAGGGTCGCCAGCCCCTCGAGCCGCTCGCGCAGCGAGGCGAGGAAGGTCAACGACTCCTCGTCCGCCCACTGCGCGTCGTCGATGGTGAGCACGTGCGGCGACGTCCCGACGAGCTCTTCGAGCAACCAGCCCAGGCTGTGCAGCATGTCGCCCTGGAGGAGACCGTCGTGCGGCCGGCGGGCGGGCTCCGGGTCGGCACCGGCCATCGAGCGGACCGACCACAGGTGCGCCAGCGCGAGCCGCGCAGGCCCCTCCTCGAGCGCCGCGAGCCGGTCTCGTCCGAGCCCGCGCACCGCACGGTCGAGAAGCCTGCGCACCACGCCGAACGGCAGGCGCGACTCCAGCTGACCCGCCGACGCGGCCCAGGTCCGGGCACCGCGCTCCTCGGCCATCGCGGCGAGGCTCCGTAGCAGGGCGGTCTTTCCCGCACCGGCGGGACCGAGGAGCCAGGCTGCACGACCGCGACCGGCGACGACGTCGTCCAACAGGGAGCCGAGCACACCGACCTCGTGCTCGCGCTCGACGAGCGGGCGCACCGGGCTCGTCAGAGGCCATACCTGGACCATGGGCACCACGGTAGACGTCAGGTCCCGCGTGCGGCGAGGACGCGGCGGCACGAGTCGAGGCGAAATCTCAGGGAGCGACCCCGATGACCCGGCCGGACGGGCGACCGACCATGAGGGCATGACCTCTCCTCGGCTCACCCCCGCGCCCCGTTCCGTCTCGTTGCTGTCCGCGAGCGCACTGGTCACCGTGCTCTGCGTGCTCGGTGGCGGTGGTCCGGTCCTCGCCTCCGCCGCTCCGTCCGCCGTCGCGGACGGCCCGGCTGACAACACCCCAGGTGGCGCCCAGGTGGGCGACGTGACGTTCCGGGTCCCGGTGTCCAGCCCGAGCTGGCGCACCTCGATCGACACGAGCGGCGCCGACGCGCCCTTCACCTATGCCGTGCAGCGGCCCAACGACCCCACGGCCGTGCTCGTGACCTCCGCGGACGACTACTTCCGGGCCGCCAGCGCGGTCGGCGACGTGTTCGGCACCACGACGCGCTCCTCGACCGCGAGCCGTGTGCGCCTGTGGGACACGAGCGCAAGCCCCGCGGTGCCGCTCTTAGACGAGACGTTCGCGTGCATCGACGGGACGCCGGTCACGCAGGCCTCCCCGAACCTGCGATACGTGTACTTCGTCCTGCAGTGCACCGTCCCGGGCTCGGGCGGCACCGACATCGAGCGCTTCTACCGCGTCTACGACGTCGACGGCGGTTCCGGCGGCCCGCAGCTCGTCTACAGCCGCACCGTCGCGAACATCGACGTGAACTTCTTCTACGGCTGGGACAGGTACGCCGACTGGCCCTCCGACAACGACGCGTACAGCCAGGTCATGCCGTTCTGGAGCGCCGACTTCGGCGAGATCGTGCTGATGTGGGGCCGCGCGGACGCCGCGCGCACCCGAGAGGCAGACGTGATCGACCTGCAGTCCGGAGACCACCACAGCTGGGTCACGGGACAGATCACCGCAGGCGTCTCGACGGGGACCGGCGAGCTCGCGCTCGGGTTCACGCCGTGCGGCTCCAGCGTCGTGACCACCTCCGAGGTGATCACCGCGGGGACGCTGACCGAACGCCGGTACAACCTGCGCTCGACGGCGAGCGGCGAGGTGATCGGCTCGCTGCTCACGCCCGTCAACCCCGACACCTCGTACCCCGCCTCCATGGACGAGTTCCGCATCGACGCCGCGGGCGTCGTGACGGGCCGCGAGAACGTCGCCGGGCTGCCGCGCGTCACGATCGGCACGGACACGAGCGCGTGCGACGCGTCGGCGCCGTCACCCGTGCCGACCTGGCCCGCCGGCTCGACGACGCCGCACGCGATCGAGGTGGCGGGCACGGGCGACGGCCGGACGATCACGTGGCCGGCGGCAGCGACCGACGACCGTGGGATCGCCGGCTACGACGTCGTGACCCCTTGGCCGACGTGGCATCTGCTGCTCCACGTCGCAGGCGGAGGAACGACCAGCGTGCGGCTGCCAGACGATGTCCCGGCCCAGGACGGCGCCTGGTTCGTGTACGCCCTCGACGCCGCCGGGCGGCGCTCTGCCGGGCTGAACGCTGACTATTACGCGCTTCAGGGGACCCCCGGACAGCCGGTCACCGACCCGGGCGGGACCGGCGGCACGGGTGGGACCGGCGGCACGGGTGGCACGGGTGGGACCGGCGGGACCGGTGGGACCGGCGGCGTCGTACCTCCACCGCAGACCCGCCCGACCACCCCGACGGCGCAGAAGGAGTCGCTGCCCGGCTCCTGGGTGAAGAAGTGGCCCAAGAAGACCGGCAAGCACCGCACGCCCCGCGCAGGTCACCGCGTGACCGCCAGCGCGGTCGTCTGGTCGAAGGCAGGCAAGGCGCACCGACCTCACGTGAGCTATCGCTGGTACGTGGCGGGCAAGGCCGTCAAGCACGCCACGTCCCGTCACCTCACCATCACCAAGGCCTACCGGCACAAGAAGGTCGCTCTGCGCACCACCGTCACCAAGAGCGGGTACCGCTCTCGAACCAAGACCTTGTCGTTCGGAAAGGCTCGATGAGAGCCGCCCTCTGCCAGCGCCGCCCGGCCCGGCCGTCGAGCACGGACGTCCCGCGCTGACCGACGCGGCGGGGCCGCGGCACGAAAGTTCAGGGCGGCTCCCCGAGGCGGGGGCGTGGCATGGCGACCGAGCATGTGACCATGCGAAAGTCCTCTCGCGGCGCCGGTCTGCCGGCC
>Ga0182735_1000565_pt1 | contig 29303 bp, 22 predicted proteins | sample eDN5th30CKraftMG_FD_128524 | JGI IMG/M metagenome (GOLD analysis project Ga0182735, IMG submission 128524) | Enriched Miracle-Growth compost microbial communities from Emeryville, California, USA - eDNA 5th pass 30_C Kraft MG (version 2) (version 2) ...
CGCCGCCACCGGGCAGTGGGAAAAGGCGATGATCACCGTCTACCTGTGCGGCATCTCGGTGGTGATCGCCTCGCTGATCGGCATCCCCGTCGGCATCCTCGCAGCCGAGCGCGAAAAACTGTGGCGCTGGGTGCAGGTCGTCATCGACACGCTGCAGACGCTGCCTTCCTTCGTCTACCTGATGCCGGTGGTGATGCTGTTTCGCGTCGGCGACTTCACCGCCCTCATCGCCATCGTCGCCTATGCGGTGGCGCCGGCCATCCGCTACACCGTGCTTGGCCTGCACAAGGTCGATCCCCGGCTGATCGAGGCCAGCCGCGCCATGGGCTGCACCCGCTGGCAGCTTCTCACCAAAGTCAAGCTGAAGCTGGCGCTGCCGGAAATCATGCTCGGCCTCAACCAGACCATCATGTTCGCGCTGTCGATGCTGGTCATCACCGCGCTCGTCGGCACGCGCGACCTCGGCCAGGAAGTCTACATCGCGCTGACCAAGGCCGACACAGGGCGCGGCCTCGTCGCGGGCCTCGCTGTCGCCTTCATCGCCATCATCGCCGACCGGCTGATCGCGGCAGGTGCCGCGCGCACCAAGGTTCGGCTGGGGATCGCGTGATGGAGGCCCCGGTTCCGCCGATCGAGGAAAGGGTGCGCGCGCTGCCTTGCTGGAACGGCGGCGTCGAGATCGAGCCCTTGGGCGGCGGCCTCAGCAACGCCAATTTCCTGGTGCGCGACGCCAATGGCAGGCATGTGGTGCGGCTTGGCCGCGACTTTCCCTTCCACCACGTCTTTCGCGACCGCGAACTGATGAGCGCACGGGCGGCGCACGCCTGCGGCTTCGCGCCGGCGGTCGAATATGCCGGAAACGGCGCGATGGTTTTCCAGCATATCGACGGCAGGACGTTCGCCGGCGACGACGTGCGCGCCAATGCCGAACGCATCGCCGCGCTGATCCGCACCTTCCATCGCGAGATGCCGCACCATGTCTCCGGCGCGGGCTTCATGTTCTGGGTCTTCCACGTCATCCGCGACTATGCACGCCTGCTTGAAGCGGGAGGCAGCCGCATGAGAGCCGAACTGCCGCGCTACCTGGAACTGGCCGACGAACTGGAGGCGGCGCAGGCGCCGCTGCCGATCGTCTTCGGCCACAACGACCTCCTGCCCGCCAACATCATCGACGATGGCGACAGGCTGTGGCTGATCGATTTCGAATATGCCGGCTTCAACACGGCGATGTTCGACCTTGCCGGGCTTTCCTCCAATTCCGGCATGTCCGACGGGCAGGCCGGGCAATTGCTGGCCGCCTATTTCGGGCACGAGCCGGATGCGGCGATCCGCCGGGCGCATGCGGCCATGCAATGCGCCTCGCTGCTGCGCGAAGCCACCTGGAGCATGATCTCCGAACTTTATCTCGACGCCCCCGGCGCCGACTACGTGGCCTACACGCACGACAATCTGGAGCGGCTGGAAGCCGCTCTCGACCGCTACAGAACTCAATATGGGATGCGTCGATCATGACACTGCCTACCCACGCCGCGATCGTCGTCATCGGCGGCGGCATCATCGGTTGCTCGACCGCCTATCATCTGGCGCGCGACCACAAGGCCGACGTGGTGCTGCTGGAACAGGGCAGCATCACCTCCGGCTCGACCTGGCACGCGGCGGGGCTCGTCGGCCAGTTGCGCTCGTCGGCCTCGATCACCCGCGTGCTCAAATATTCCGTCGACCTCTACAAGGGGCTGGAGGCCGAGACGGGACTCGCCACCGGCTGGAAGATGACCGGGTGCCTCAGGCTCGCCACCAACGAGGACCGCTGGACCGAGTTCAAGCGGCTCGCGACGACGGCGAAAAGCTTCGGCATGGACATGGGCCTGCTGTCGCCCGCCGAGGTGAAGAAGATGTGGCCGCTGATGGGAACCGGCGACCTCGTCGGCGCCTCCTGGCTGCCGACGGACGGGCAGGCAAGCCCGTCCGACATCACCCAGTCGCTGGCCAAGGGCGCGCGCATGCATGGCGCCAAGCTGTTCGAGAAGGTGCGCGTCACCGGCTTCGACATGAAGGACGGCCGCATCCTCGCTGTGCGCACGGACCAGGGCACGGTTCGCTGCGAAAAGGTGGTGAACTGCGCCGGCCAATGGGCGAGGCAGGTGGGGGCGATGGCCGGCATCGAGGTGCCGCTGCAGCCGGTCAAGCACCAGTACATCATCACCGAGAAGATCGAGGGGCTTGCCCATGATGCGCCGACGATCCGCGACCCCGACCGCCGCACCTATTTCAAGGAAGAGGTCGGCGGGCTGGTGATGGGCGGCTACGAGCCGAACCCGCAGGCATGGGAGACCGGCCTGCCGGGCGGCGACGTTCCCGACGAGTGGGAGTTCCGCCTGTTCGACGACGACTACGACCATTTCGAACAGCACATGATGCAGGCCGTCGAGCGCGTTCCGGCGCTGGCCAATGTCGGCGTCAAGCAGATGATCAACGGGCCGGAAAGCTTTACCCCGGACGGCAACTTCATCCTCGGCTCGGCGCCGGAATGCGCCAACATGTTCGTCGGCGCCGGCTTCAATGCCTTCGGCATCGCGTCCGGCGGCGGCGCCGGCTGGGTGCTGGCGCAATGGGTGGTGGACGGAGAAGCGCCGCTCGACCTGTGGGTGGTCGATATCCGCCGCTTCTCCGAGATGCACCGCGACCGCAAATGGGTCTGCGACCGCACGCTGGAGGCCTATGGCAAGCACTACACGGTCGGCTTCCCGCATGAGGAATACACCTCCGGCCGCCCGCGCATCGTCTCGCCGCTCTACGAGCGGCTGAAAAAACATCGCGGCGTGTTCGGCTCCAAGCTCGGCTGGGAGCGCCCGAACTGGTTCGCACCGGCCGGCATGGAGCCGAAGGACGTCTATTCGATGGGCCGCCAGAACTGGTTCGGCCCAGTCGGCGAGGAGCACCGGCACGTGCGCGAGAAGGTCGGCGTCTTCGACCAGTCGTCCTTCTCCAAATACGAGCTGTCGGGGCCGGATGCGCTGAAGGCGCTCGACTGGATCTGCGCCAACGATGTCAACAAGCCGGTCGGCCGGCTGACCTATACCCAGCTTCTCAACACACGCGGCGGCATCGAATGTGACCTCACCGTCGCGCGGCTCGGCGAGGAAAGGTTTTACATCGTCACCGGCACCGGCTTCCGCACCCACGACAAGGCGTGGATCGCCGACCACATCGGCGAAGGGCTCGACGTCACCCTGACGGACGTGACGGAACAGTTCGGCACGCTGTCGCTGATGGGACCGCAGGCGCGCGACGTTCTGGCGGCGGTCACCACGGCCGATGTCTCCAATGCCGGCTTCCCGTTCGGCCACGCACGCGAGATCGAAATCGCGGGGCATGCGGTGCGGGCGCTGCGCGTCACCTATGTCGGCGAACTCGGCTGGGAACTGCACATGCCGATCGAGGCCACCGGCGAGATATTCGATGCGCTGATGGAAGCGGGCAAGCCGCACGACATTCGCCCCATCGGCTACCGGGCGCTGGAATCGCTGCGGCTGGAAAAGGGCTACCGCGCCTGGGGTTCCGACATCACCCCCAACGATACGCCGCAGGAAGCCGGCCTCGGCTGGGCGGTCAAGCTGCGCAAGAACACGGATTTTCTCGGCCGCCGCGCGCTCGAAAAGGCGAACGGGGCGACGCCGGCCAAGCGCTTCGTGGGTTTCACCGTCGACGACCCGGAAATCGTTCTGCTCGGCCGTGAAACCATCCTGCGCGACGGCCGGCCGGTTGGCTACCTGACCAGCGGCGGCTACGGCTACACCATGGCCAGGAATATCGGCTACGGCTATGTGCGCGAGCCGGACGGCGTGTCGGACGAGTTCCTTGCCTCGGGCAATTACGAACTGGTCGTCGCCATGAAGACGACGCCGGCCACCCTTCACCTTCAGCCTCTCTATGACCCGTCCGGGGAGAAGATAAAGTCATGAGTTTTCGCGCGGATCGCCACGTCCATATCCTCATCATCGGCGGCGGCGCCATCGGCACGTCCGTCGCCTATCACCTCGGCCGCGACGGCGCCAAGGATGTGCTTCTGGTCGAAAAGGCCCAGCTCACCCATGGCTGCACCTGGCATGCGGCGGGCCTCGTCGGGCAATTGCGGGGAAAACGCAACCTGACGCGGCTGATGCAGAACTCGGTCGCGGTGTTCGACCGGCTGGAAGAGGAGACAGGGCAGGCCATTTCCTGGAAGAAGGTCGGCTCGCTCCGGCTCGCCGGCAGCCGCGACCGCTGGAGCGAAATCCGCCGCTCGATGGGGCAGGCGAAAAGCTTCGGCGTCGAGTGCTATTCGCTGTCGGCGGATGAAGCGGCGAAGCGCTTCCCCTTCATCGTCAAGGACGGCATCGAGGGCGCAGCCTTCATTCCGGGCGACGGCTATATCGATCCCTATTCGCTGACCATGGCCTACGCCAAGGGCGCGCGCCAGAACGGCGTGCGCATCGAGGAGGGCGTGTGCGTCGAGGAGATCGTGGTCGAGAACCGGCGTGCCGTCGGCGTCGTCACCAATGGCGGCAACATTTCCTGCGACATCCTCGTCAACTGCGCCGGCCTGTGGGCCAAGCGCGTCGGCAACATGGCCGGCGTGCCGCTGGCGACCGGCGTGGTCGAGCACCAGTATTTCCTGACCGAAAAGACGCTGAAATTCGACGCCAGCCTGACCACGCTGCGCGATCCGGACAACAATTTCTACCTCAAGCCCGATACCGGCAGCTTCGCCATCGGCGGCTGGGAAGACGGCTCCAACGGCTGCTGGCGCGGGCAGCCACCGCTCGATTTCGGCCGTGAGCTGTTCGCGCCCAACATGGAGCGGCTGGAATTGTTCGCGCTGCCGGCGGCCGAGCGCCTGCCGGTGCTGAACGAGGTCGGCATCCAGACCGTCATCAACGGTCCGATTCCGGTTTCCTACGACGGCGAGCCGATCCTCGGGCTGGCGCCCGAACTCGACAATTTCTACGTCGCCTGCGGCTTCACCGCCGGCATCGCCGGCTCCGGGGGCGGCGGGCTGGCCCTGTCCAACATGATCCTGCACGGCGATGCCGGCATGGACCTGTGGCCCTTCGACGTGCGCCGCTTCGCGCCCGCGCAGGCACAGGGGCGTTATCTGGAGGAGCGCGCCATCGAGGCCTACGGCGCCTATTACAAGATCCATTGGCCGGCGGAGGAAACCCATGCCGGGCGTGGGCTTCGGCGCTCGCCGCTGCATGCGATCCTGCGCGACAACGGGGCGGTGTTCGGCTCCAAGTCGGGCTGGGAGCGGCCGAACTGGTTTGCCCGCGAAGGTTCGGAGGAACGCAGCAGCTTCGAAGGCAAGCCGGGCTGGTTCGATGCCGTCGGCGAGGAAGTGCGCGCCATTCGCGAGCGGGCCGTGCTGATCGACCAGACCTCGTTCTCGAAGTTCGAGATCGCGGGCGAGGGGGCTTTCGAGGCGCTGCAGGCGGTTGCCGCCAACGACCTTTCGGGCCCGCCCGGCAAGGCCGTCTATACCCAGCTTTGCAACGAGAAGGGCGGCATCGAGGCGGACGTCACCATCGTCCATGTCGACAAGGACCGCTTCCTGCTCATCACCGGTTCGGGCTTCGGCATCCATGACAGCCACTGGATTTCGCGGCACCTGCCGGCGGGCGTTGCGATGCGCGAAGTGACCAACCAGTATGCGACGCTCAACCTGTGCGGCCCCAGGGCGCGCGACATCCTGCAATCGGTGAGCGACGACGATCTTTCTAACGCCGCGTTCCCGTTCCTTGCCGCGCGCAGGATCGAGATCGGCAACGCGACGGCGCTTGCCGTGCGCGTCGGCTATGTCGGCGAACTGGGCTACGAGCTCTATATCCCGCAGGAATTCGCCGCCCATGTCTACGAGACGCTGCGGCAGGCGGGCGAGCCGCATGGCATTGTCGATGCCGGCTACCGCGCCGTCGATGCCTGCCGCATGGAAAAGGGCTACCTCTATTGGTCGGGCGACATCAGCCCTGACTACAACCCGTATGAAGCCGGGCTCGGTTTCGCCGTGGCGCTGGAAAGGGGCGAGTTCATCGGCCGCACCGCTTTGGCGAAAATCAAGGCGGAAGGGGTCAAGCGCAAGCTCTGTTCCTTCACCATAGACGGGTTCGCGCCGCTGCATGGCGGAGAGGCCATCCTGCACGACGGCAAGGTGGTGGGCTCCACCTCGTCCACCGGCTATGGCTACACGCTCGGCAAGATGATCGCCTTCGGCTACCTGCCGGTCGAACTGGCGGGCGAGACCGGGTTCGAGATAGAGGCCTTCGGCACGCCCTACCAGGCGATGCGCGGCCCGCGAACCCTCTATGACGCGAAGATGGAAAGGTTGAAGGCATGAGCGACGTGGATTCCCTCGCTCTCGCCCACGAGGCGCTGCGCGATATTCCACTCATGAAGGACTATCGCGGCGAGATCGTGCGCCTAGGCGGGCTCACCAATCTCGTCTTCGCGCTCGGCGAATATTGCCTGCGCATTCCGGGCAAGGGCACGGAGGAATATATCGACCGCAGCAACGAGGCGGTCGCGGCGCGCGAGGCGGCGGGGGCCGGCGTCAGCCCCGAAGTGCTGCACTTCGACGACCGCAGCGGCGTCATGCTGACCCGCTTCATCGCCGGCGCCGAAACCATGTCGCCGGAAAACTTCAGGCGGCGGCCCGGCAGTCCCGGCCGCGCCGGAAAGGCCTTTCGCAAGCTGCACGACAGCGGCGCGAAATTCGCGTTCCGTTTCGAACTGTTCTCGATGATCGACGATTACCTGAAAATCCTGTCGACCAAGGACGTTGCCCTGCCGGCCGGCTATCATGACGTCGTGCGCGAGGCCGAGGTGGTGCGGGCCGCACTCGCCGCTCATCCGCTGCCGATCACCGCCTGCCATTGCGATCCGCTATGCGAAAATTTCCTCGATACCGGCGAGCGCATGTGGATCGTCGACTGGGAATATTCCGGCATGAACGACCCGATGTGGGACCTGGGCGACCTCAGCGTCGAAGGGCAGTTCGATGCCGAGCAGGACGAGGAGATGATCCAGGCCTATTTCGGCGGCGAGCCGACGCCGGCCGAGCGCGGGCGCATCGTCATCTACAAGGCGATGTGCGACCTGTTGTGGACCCTGTGGGGGCTGATACAGCTCGCCAACGACAACCCGGTCGACGATTTCCGCACCTACGCCGACACCCGCTTCGGCCGCTGCAAGGCGCTCATGGAAACCGCGGCGTTCGAGCGGCATGTCGCTGCCGTCGCAAAAGGGTAGGTGGCCTCACCCGGCGTCACGCCGGGCCGGAGATGAAACCCGGGATCGTCAGCGCGTGAAGCTTTGCGCGTTGCCCGCGTCCACGTTGATGATGTTGCCGGTCGATTTGGCCGACATTTCCGAGGCCAGGAAGTAGACCGCCTCGGCGACGTCCTCCGGATAGACCCCGCGCTTGAGCATCGAGCGCTTGCGGTAGTGTTCCTCCAGTTCGTCCGGCTGCATGGAGTAGGCGGCCGCGCGCTGGGCGCGCCATTCGCCCGTCCATATTTTCGAGCCGCGCAGCACCGCGTCCGGGTTGACGGTGTTGACGCGGATCTGGTGCTCCGCGCCTTCCAGCGCCAGGCAGCGGGCGAGATGGATTTCGGCGGCCTTGGCAGTGCAGTAGGCGGCCGCGTTGGGCGAAGCCGCCAGCCCGTTCTTGGAGGCGATGAAGACGACGTTGCCGCCGATCTTCTGCTTCTTGAAGGTACGGAACGCCTCGCGCGAGACGAGGAAGTAGCCCTTAGCCAGGATGTCGAGATTGCGGTTCCACATCGAAAGTTCGGTGTCCTCGATGGGAGCCGAGGAGGAAATGCCTGCGTTGGAAACGAGGATGTCGATGCCGCCATAGGCGACCGCGCTTTCGGCGAAGGCGCTCGCCACGCCGGCCTCGTCGGTCACGTCGAGCCTGACCGGGCGCACGAAATCTGCGCCGAAGGCAGAGCCCAGTTCTTCCTCGGCCTTGGCGAGGCTGGACTCGTCGATGTCGGCGAGCACCACGCAGGCGCCCTCGCGCAGCAGCCGCACGGCGGTGGCCTTGCCGATGCCGCCGGCGCCGCCGGTGACGAAGGCGACGCGGCCGGCCAGCGGCTTCGGCGCCGGCATGCGCTTCAGCTTGGCTTCCTCGAGCAGCCAGTATTCGATGTCGAACGCTTCCTGCTCCGCCAGCCCGACATAGGTCGAGACGGCGGACGCGCCGCGCATCACGTTGATGGCGTTGACGTAGAACTCGCCCGAAATGCGCGCGGTCGCCTTGTCGGCGGCGAAGGTGAGCATGCCGACGCGGGGGATCAGGTAGACGACGGCGTTGGGGTCGCGCATCGCCGGCGAGTTGTCGCGCTTGCAGCGCTCGTAATAGGCCTTGTAGCCGTCGCGATAGGCCTCGACCGCGGCCGGCAGGCCGGCAAGGAGCGCCTCGACATCCGGTTTCGCCGGGTCGAATTCGACGACGAGCGGGCGGATCTTGGTGCGCAGGAAATGATCCGGGCACGAGGTGCCGAGCGCCGCCAGCGGGCGCAATTCGTTCGAATTGACGAAGTCGAGCACCGCCTGGGAATCGTCGAAATGGCCGACCTTGTGGCTGTCCTGCGAGATCAGGCCACGGATCACCGGCATCAGTTGCGCGGCGAGCGCGCGGCGCTGGGCGGGCTCCAGCGATTTCACGGCAGCGCCGCCGAAGGCCGGCTTGCCCCTGGTCTGCTCCTCGAACCAGGCCATCGCCTTGTTGATCGTGGCGATCGTGGTCTCGTAGCACGCCTTCGGCGTATCGCCCCAGGTGAACAGGCCGTGGCTTTCCAGCACCACGCCCTTTGCCTCTGGATGCTCGGCGCAGAATTTTTCCAGCCACAGGCCGAGTTCGAAGCCGGGCCGCTTCCACGGCAGCCAGCCGATCTCGTCGCCGAATATCTTCTGCGTCAGCGCCCTGGAGTCCTTCGAGGCGGCGATGGCGATGATGGCGTCCGGATGCATATGGTCGACATAGCGCCGCGGCACGAAGGCGTGCAGCGGCGTGTCGATGGAGGCCGCGCGGGGATTGAGGTTGAAGGTGCAGTGCGGCAGGAAGCCGACCATCTCGTCCTCATGCTCGAGGCCGCGATAGAGCTTCTTCAACCCGTTGAGTTTGTCCATGTAGAGCGTGGCGAAGCCGTCGAGCTTCATGGTGGCGATGTCGCCGCCCGAGCCCTTCACCCACAGCACCTCGACCTCTTCGCCGGTCAGCGGGTCCTTCTGCCTTATCTTGGAGGAGGTGTTGCCGCCGCCATAATTGGTGACGCGCTTGTCGGAGCCCAGGATGTTGGAGCGATAGACCAGGCTCTCGGCCTCGCTCATGCCCCCGGCCTTCGCATCGTCCCAAAGGTTGGAAAGGCGCGTCGCAGCGCGGTCATCGGCCATGAAACTTACTCCGTAGCGGGACTTGAGATGTCGCTGATATAGGGATTCATGCCAGCGCGGCGAGCAATGTCAATCAAAAAAGGATTGATTTCCGTCATGTTGCAGCACAATATGATTTAGATGCACCGCAATATGAGCGGGTTGCATCAGTTTGCGCTTGCCTGTGCGATTTTCTTGAGTAACTTGGATCACCACGGCGCTGTGCATAGCTTGGGAGGAAGCCTGCATTGAGCGATTTGGCCCGCCAGCGACAGATCATCGAGCTTCTGCGCGACCGCCCGTTCGCGTCGGTGCGCGAACTGCAGGAACGTCTCGGCGTTTCGGCGGCCACGATACGGCGCGACATCGGCAAGATCGACGAACTGGGCACGGCGCGGAAAGTCTATGGCGGCATTTCGGCGCTGGACGGCGCGCATCAGGTCGGCGCGGCGCTCGCCCGGCCCTATGACGAGAACCGCGACCTTGCCGTGGAAGCCAAGCTGCGCATCGCCGACCTGGCGGCCACGCTGGTGGAGGACGGCGACGCCATCATCGTCAATGGCGGCTCGACCTGTTTCCATCTCGGCGTGAAGCTTGCGGACCGCAGCATCCGCCTGTTCACCAATTCCATGCCGCTGGCCTCCTATCTGGGAGAGCACGGCAGTTGCAGCCTGTCGGTGGCGGGCGGCGAACTGCATCGCGAGCCGCGCGTGCTCTATTCGCCGCAAAAATCGCAGTTCTATGCCTCGAAGTTCTTCGTCGGCGCCCAGGGCATCGGGCCGGAGGGGTTACAGGAATCCCATCCGCTCATGTCGCGCTCCATCATGGAGATGAGCCAGAACGCCGACCAGATCATCGTCCTGGCCGATAGCCGGAAATTCTCCATCCGCGCCCGCAACATTTCGCTGCCGCTGACGCGCATCGATACGCTGGTGACCGATGAAAAGCTGAGCGATGCCGCCGCGCGCATGCTGGAGAATGCCGGCGTCAGCCTGCGCATCGCATCGGCGCCGGAGGCCGGGCAGTCTCGGCCGGCGGGCAGGGAGGCGGTTCCATGAGCGGGTCGCAGGCACCGACCGGACCGCTCGCCGTCTTCGACCTCGGCAAGACGAACTCGAAGCTGTTCGTCTTTTCGACCGAGGGTGCGATGCTCGACGAGCGGCGCACGAAGCCGGTCTGGCGCCCGCATAAGGGCCGCTCGGTGCTGGACGACCAGCTTCTGTTCGACTGGATGGGTCGCGAACTGGCGGACGTGGTGGCGAGGCACGGCGTGACGGGCCTGATCGTCTCCGCGCATGGCTGCACCTTCGCGCTGGTGCGCGGCACCGGGCACCAGCTGCACCCGGTCCTCGACTACGAGCAGGAGATCCCCGACCGGCTCGCCGCCGAGATCGACCCCTTACTGCCCGAGTTTTCGGAAACCTATGTGCCGTATCTGACCCTCGGCTTCTGCATGGCGCGCCACATCTACTGGCTGCAGCGGGACGAGCCCGAGGCGTTTGCCGAAGCCGACGCCATCCTGTGCTATCCGCAATATTGGGGCTGGCGGTTCACCGGCCGCCAGGTCGGCGAATATTCCTATATCGGCGCGCACACGCAGATGTGGGCGCCGCTCGCTCGCGACTACAGCTCGCTGGTCGGCCGGTTGGGCTGGCGCGGCAAGCTTCCCGAAATCGTGCCCGCCGGCGCCGTGATCGGCCAAACGCCCGTTCGTTTGGCCAATGGCGAGGAACGGAGCGTCGCCGTGCACAACGGCGTGCACGATTCCAACGCCGCGCTGGCCTATTACCGCATGACCGGGCTGGACGATTTCACCATCGTCTCGACCGGCACCTGGGTCATCATCATCAACCTGGCCTGCCCGTTGGAGGCGCTCGACCGGGAACGCGATATGCTCTCCAACGTCACCGTCAAGGGCGAGCCGGCGCCGTCGCTGCGCTTCATGGGCGGGCGCGAATACGACCGCATCAGCGAAAACTGGAACGAGTCCATCTCCCGCTCGGCGGTCGAGGCGGTCATTGCGCGCGGCGTCTTCGTGCTGCCGTCCTGGGCGCCCGACGGTCCGTTTCCGGAGATCGTCGGCGAGATCGTCGGCGGCGAGGTAGAAGGCGAGGAGCGGGCGGCGGCGGCAGCTCTCTACGTGGTGATGATGACCGACCTGTCGCTCGACCTGATCCGCTCCGAGAACAAGATCGTGGTCGACGGCGGGCTCGCCCGCATCGGCCTCTACACGGCAATGCTGGCGCAGCTTCGCCCGGCGCAAGCCGTGCTGCGCAGCTCGATGAGCGAGGGCTCGGCGACCGGCGCGGCGGCGCTTGCCTTCCAGGCGCTCGGTCTGTCGCCGTTCAGGGACGAGACGGTGGCGGTGGCGGCCGAAAGCATCGCCGGGCTCGAAACCTATCGGGACAAATGGCGCGAACTGGCCAACGCCGCCCGCAGCAAGGCCCGGCAAGCCACCGGGCGGGGGCAGGGCACATGAGCGAGACAACCCCCTTCGTCGCCCTGTCCGGCATCTCGAAAGCCTTTTCGAGCGTGAAGGTGCTGAAGGACGTCAGCTTCGACGTGCGCGCCGGCGAAATCCACGCGCTGCTCGGCGAGAACGGCGCCGGCAAATCCACGCTCATCAAGATCCTGTCGGGCCTCTATACGCCCGACGCCGGCACCGTCGTCATCGACGGCAAGGAGATGAAGTTCGCCTCCACCCGCGATGCGACGGCCGCCGGCATCGCCACCGTCTACCAGGAACTTCTGCTGTTTCCCGAGCTGTCGGTGGCCGAGAACGTGTTCCTGGGCAATTACCCGCGCACCGCCTCCGGCATCATCGATTGGGCCGAGGTACGCCGGCGCACGCGCGACCTGCTCGATTCGCTCGAGACCTACGATCTCGATGTCGACACCAAGGTACTGTCGCTGTCGGTCGCCCAGCGCCAGCGCGTCGAGATCGCCAAGGCGCTGTCGAAGAACGCGCGCGTGCTGATCATGGACGAGCCGACCGCCTCGCTGGTCGATTCCGACGTCCAACAACTGATGACGGTGATCCGCCAACTGCGCGACCGGGGTGTCGGCATCGTCTATGTCAGCCACCGCATGTCCGAAATCTTCGCGCTGGCCGACCGGGTGACGGTGCTGCGCGACGGCGCCTTCGTGGCGACGGAGGACATCGGCGCGGTCGACGAGGCGAGGCTCGTCTCGTTGATGGTCGGCCGCCCCATCGAGAGCCTGTTCCCCAAGGCCGAGGTGCCGATCGGCGAGACGGTGCTGGAGGTGAGGAACCTCAATCGCGGCCGCCAGGTGCGCGACATTTCCTTCGCCCTGCGCAAGGGCGAAATCCTGGGCGTCGCCGGACTGGTCGGCTCCGGCCGCACCGAACTGGCGCTGGCGCTGTTCGGCATGACGCCGGCGACCTCCGGCGAAATCCGCATCGACGGCAAGCCGGTCTCGATCCGCTCGCCGCTGCAGGCGCGCGATCTCGGCATCGCCTACGTGCCGGAGGACCGCGGCCTGCAGGGGCTGGTGAAGCCGATGGCGATCCGCAAGAACGTGACCATGGCGACGCTGGAGGAAGTGTCGAGCGGCATCTTCATCAAGGCGCGGGCGGAAGCCTCGCGCGCGCTGGCGGCGGTCAGGCGGCTCGCCATCCGCTGCCGCGACATCGACCAGCCGGTGGGCGAGCTTTCGGGCGGCAACCAGCAGAAGGTGGTGATCGCCAAATGGCTGGAAACCGCGCCGCGCGTGCTGATCCTGGACGAGCCGACGCGCGGCGTCGATGTCGGCGCCAAGTCCGAGATCCACGCCATCATGGGCGAACTGGTCGCGCAGGGCGTGGCCATATTGATGATTTCCAGCGAACTGCCGGAGGTGGTGGGCATGAGCGACCGGGTGCTGGTGATGAGTGGCGGCAGCGTCACCGAGGTTCTCGACCGAGCCGACGCCACGCCAGAGCGGCTCGGCGCGGCGATGACGGCCTATGTCGACACGCCCTCTGTCGCGGGAGCCTGGTGATGGCTATGACGGGCGTGGAACTGCCGCCGGTACGGCCGCGTACAAGCGCCCGGCCAAGCACGCTTCGGCGGCTGATGGCCGACTACGGGCAGGAGATCGTGGTGTTCGCCGCCATCCTGGCGCTGTTCGTCGTCGTCACCATGGTCAATCCGCGCTTCATCAGCGCCAACAACCTGACGTCGATCTTTTCCGGCAACGCCTATATCGCGGTGGCGGCCATCGGCATGTCGATGGTCATCGTCACCGGCAACATCGACGTTTCGGTCGGGGCGCTGATCGGCGTGCTGGCGACCATTTCGGGCACGCTGGCGGTCGCCGGCTATCCGGTCTGGGTGGCCTGGTTCGTGCCCGTGCTGGTCGGCATGGCGATCAACGGGGTGATCGGCATCCTCGTCGCCTATGGCCGCATCCCGTCGATCGTGGTGACGCTGGGCGCGCTCTCCATCCTGCGCGGCGGGCTCATCAGCATCACCGGCGGCACCTGGATCTCCAACCTGCCGCCGGAATTCCTGATCGCGCAGAAGCGGTTTTTCGACATCCCCTTTCCGCTCATCGCCATGGTGGTGCTGACGCTGCTGGCCGCACTGTGGATGCGCTATTTCCCCTACGGCCGCTCGCTCTACGCGCTGGGCGGCAACCCGGAGGCGGCGGTGGCCAGCGGCATCCCGGCCGAGCGGCGGGTCGTGGCTGTCTTCGTCATCCACGGCTTCTTCGCCGGGCTCGCGACCATCCTGTTCGCCACCCAACTGCAGGTGATCCAGTCCACCGTGCCGTCCAATCTCGAACTCACCATCATCACCGCCTCCGTCATCGGCGGCGTGTCGATCATGGGCGGCAGCGGCACGGTGATCGGCTCGACGCTGGCGGCGATCCTGTTTGCCACGATCGGCTCGGCGCTGATCTTCGTCAACGTCTCGGCCTACTGGCTGCGCGCCGTCATCGGCCTGCTCATCCTGGCGACGGTGCTGGCCGACATGCTGCGCCGCGGGCGCGCGTGAGGGCCGGCCGATGACGCTTCGCTCCCTCATCCGCCACGAAACGCTGCTGGCGCTGCTGCTGGTGCTGGCGCTGGTCGTGCTTTCCTTCCAGTCGGATCGCTTCTTCACCGTCGCCAACCTGTTGAACCAAGGCCGGCTGATGACCGAGACCGGGCTGATCGCCATCGCCATGACCTTCATCATCGCGACCGGCGGCATCGACCTTTCGGTCGGCTCCATCCTCGGCCTCGCGGCCATCATGACCGGCGTGTTCTGGCACAATCTCGGCCTGCCGCTGCCGGTCGCGGCGCTGGCTGCCATCGCCGTCGGCACGCTGGCCGGCCTCGGCAACGGGCTGATCATCACCCGCTTCCGGGTGCCGCCGCTGATCGCGACGCTGGCGACGCTGGCGCTCTATCGCGGGCTGGCGGAAGGCATCAGCCAGGCGCGATCGGTGCGCGGCTATCCCGACTGGTTCTACGTGCTGGGGCAGGGCGAGGTGCTGGGCGTGCCGACGCAGTTGTGGGTGCTGCTGACCGTCGCGGTCATCGCCTCGATCGTGCTCGCCTATACGCGCTGGGGGCGTACCGTCTACGCCATCGGCTCCAACGAGGTCGCGGCGCGTTTTTCCGGCCTTTCGGTCGAGAAGACCAAGCTTTTGCTCTACACCGCCTCCGGATTCACCTCGGCCCTTGCGGCGGTGATCTTCGTCTCGCGCGTCTCGACCACCCGCTCCGACATGGGCACGGGCATCGAGCTCGACGCCATCACCGCCGTGGTGCTGGGCGGCGCCTCCATCTTCGGCGGGCGCGGCACCGTCCTTGGCACCGTGATCGGGCTTTGCCTGATCCAGGCGCTCAAGAACGGCCTGTCCCTGGCCGGCGTCACCGGCGACGGCACCATCATGCTGATCGGCGCGGTACTGATCCTGGCGATCCTCGCCAGCAATCTCTTCGAGAGGAGCGGCACTCGATAATCAGGAGCATGTCGTCGTTCACTGCCGCTCTGAAGTGACCGCACGATAGTGGAGGAAGAAATGGGTAGGATAGTTCTCTCGACGCTCATGGCGCTGTCGTTCTCGACCAGCCTGGGCTTTGCCGCTTCGCCCTGGACGGGCGGCGACGACTTGCCGACCAACCCGCTGGCCTGCGACGCCACGCCGGCGACCGCCACGGCCAAGCCCTATGACGGCGGCGAGCCGACCAATGCGCCCGACCGCAAGGGCAAGACCTTGAAGGTGGTGGACGTGCCGAAGCTGGTCGGCATCGGCTATTTCAACGCCACCTCCAAGGGCATCGCCGATGCCGCCAAGGAGATGGGCAACATGGATGCCAAGACCGACGGTCCGAGCAAGGCCAATATCGACGACCAGATCACGCTGATCGATAACTACATCACCAGCGGCGTGGACGGCATCCTGTTCGCCGCCAACGACCCGGTGGCGATCTCGCCGGTGCTGAAGAAGGCGCTGGCCGCCGGCATCAACGTCGTCGGCTACGACGCCAACTCCGAGCCGGATGCGCGGCAGTGGTTCGTCAACCAGGCCGAGTTCAACGGCATCGCCAAGGCGATGGTGGATTCCATGGCCGCCGAAATCGGCAAGGACGGCTCCTTCGCCATAGTCACCTCGACCTTCACCACGCCCAACCAGGCGCGCTGGATCTCCGAGATGCAGGCCTACCAGGAAAAATGCCATCCCGACATGAAGTGGCTGGAGACGGTCGAGGCGCAGGAAGACAACATCCTGTCCTTTAACCAGTCCAACACGCTCATCAACAAATATGGCGACGACCTCAAGGGCATCTTCGGCATGACGTCGGTGGCGACGCCGGCGGCGGCCGAAGCGGTGACGCAGGCCAAGAAATGCGGCAGCATCGCCGTTGTCGGCCTCGCCACCCCGAACGCCATGAAGCCCTATGTCGATGCCGGCTGCGTGAAGTCGGTGGTGCTGTGGAACCCGGTCGACCTCGGCTATGCGGCGGCCTATGTGCTGCGCGCCACCGCCGACGGCGACCTGAAGCCGGGCGACACCTCGGTCAAGGCGGGCAAGCTCGGCGAACTCCAGGTCATCAACGGTTCGGAAATCCTGCTCGGCGCGCCGACCGTATTTACCAAGGACAACATCAACGACTTCGATTTCTGATCGACGCCGACAGCGGGAAGGCGCACCATTGCGCCTTCCCGATCCTTTGACGACAGGGAGAAGCCCGATGGAATGCATGATCGACGAGGACGTCGTGGCGGCCAGCAACGAGGCGCGCGAGGCCGCCCTGCGCGCCGACTACGCCACGCTCGGCGAGCAACTGGCCCGGCGCAACGTCGATATCGGCGCGACGCTGGACAAGGTCCGGGCGTTCCGCATCGCGATTCCGTCCTGGGGCGTGGGAACCGGCGGCACGCGCTTCGCCCGCTTTCCCGGTCCCGGCGAGCCGCGCGACATTTTCGACAAGATCGAGGATTGCGCCGTCATCCAGCAACTGACGCAGGCAACCCCCAGCGTTTCGCTTCACATCCCGTGGGACAAGGCCGATCCGCAGCGCCTGAAACAGGCGGCGTCCCGCTTCGGACTCGGCTTCGACGCGATGAACTCCAATACGTTTTCGGACGCGGAGGGCCAGAAGAATTCCTACAAGTTCGGCTCGCTTTCCCATGCCGACGCCGCCACGCGCCGGCAGGCTGTCGAGCACAATGTGGAATGCATCGAGATCGGCAAGGAACTGGGCTCCAAGGCGCTGACCGTGTGGGTCGGCGACGGCTCCAACTTTCCCGGACAGGTGAACTTCGCGCGCGCCTTCGAGCGTTATCTGGACTCAGCGCGGGAGATCTATGAAGCGCTGCCGCCCGATTGGCGGCTGTTCACCGAACACAAGATGTATGAGCCGGCCTTCTATTCGACGGTGATACAGGACTGGGGCACCAGCTACCTCGCCGCGAAGGAACTCGGCGACCGGGCCTATTGCCTGGTCGACCTCGGCCACCATGCGCCCAACGTGAACATCGAGATGATCGTGTCGCGGCTCATCCAGTTCGGCAAGCTGGGTGGCTTCCATTTCAACGACAGCAAGTATGGCGACGACGATCTCGATGCCGGCGCGATCGACCCCTACCGTCTGTTCCTGATCTTCAACGAACTGGTCGACGCCGAACTGTCCGGCGCGAAGGACTTCAACCCTGCCCATATGCTCGACCAGAACCATAATGTGACGGACCCGATCGAGAGCCTGATGCTGTCGGCGGCGGAGGTGCAGCGCGCCTATGCACAGGCGCTGCTGGTGGATCGCAAGGCGCTGGAGGGCTTCCAGGAAGACAACGACGCGCTGATGGCCACGCAGACGCTTAAAGTCGCCTTCCGCACCGATGTCGAGCCGATCCTGGCCATGGCGCGCCTGGCCGATGGCGGCGCCATCGACCCGGTCGCCGCCTATCGCGCCAGCGGCTACCGCAGGAAGGTGGCGGGCGAGCGCCCCGCCGTGGCGGCGAGCGGCGGCGGCATCGTTTGAATAAGGCTTGGAGGCAGGAAAAGCCATGAGCGACCAGCAGGCCCTGCGCGCGGAGATGGTGAACATCTGCCGTCGCATGAATTCGAGCGGTATCAACCAGGGCACGGCGGGCAATTTGTCGGTGCGGCTGGCCAGGGGCTTCCTGATCACGCCGTCAGGCCTTCCCTACGATACGATGACGCCGCAGGACATCGTGGAGATGGATTTCGACGGCACCTATGCCGGGCGCCGGCCCTCGTCGGAATGGCGTTTCCATCGCGACATCCTGAAAGCGCGCGACGACGTGGACGTCGTCCTGCATTGCCATTCGATCTATGCCACGACGCTTGCCTGCCATCACAAGTCGATCCCCAGCTTCCACTACATGACGGGCGTTGCCGGCGGCACCGACATCCGCTGCGCGCAATACGCCACCTTCGGAACGCAGGCGCTGTCCGACAATGCGCTGGTGGCGCTGAAAGACCGCAAGGCGTGCCTGCTCGGCCAGCACGGCCAGATTTCGCTCGGCAAGACGATGGAGGCCGCGCTGTGGCTCGCCATCGAGGTGGAATCGCTGTCGCGCATGTATGTGCAGGCGCTGACGCTGGGCGAGCCGCCGGTGCTGCCGGACGAGGAGATGGCCCGGGTGCTGGAGCAGATGCGGCGCATGAGCTACGGCCTCGGCCCCGAGGCGGAAGGCTCCAACGACGTGCCCCGTCCGCGCACCGCGCAGTAGTATCGGCTGACCTGCCGCTTTCGCGATCCTGCCTCCCGCTGGCCGGGAGGCCCCCCTTGCGCCGGCTACCTGAAGGACGGCGGCGAGGCGTTTGTCGCCCGTCGCTTCCCGGCCTCTCCCTGAAATGACGCACCATCCCGGTGGCGCAACGCGGCGTCGATTCCGCACAGGCTTCACAGCCGTCCGATCCGATGCACTTGACATTTTTTGCAGCACGTGAAAAACTTTTCACAGTAAGGCATGGATCGCAGGGTGGGCGACAGGCCCGCAATGCTGGCGCGGATGGAGGGGACGTGGCAGGCGGCAACGGCTTCCACAGGGATGACGGCACAGGCATGGCGACGCGCGCCGCCTGGTTGCACTATGCCGCCGGGCTGACGCAGGCCGAGGTCGCCAAGCGGCTCGGCCTCACCTCGCTCAAGGCCCACCGCCTCATCATGAAGGCCAACCACGACGGGTTGGTGAAAGTCTATATCGACGGCGAAGTGTCGGAATGCGTGAAGCTGGAGCAGGACCTGCATTCCCGCTACGGCCTTGATTATTGCCAGGTCGTGCCGGACTTCGATCCGGACGAACTTCCCCTGAAGGCGCTCGGCATCGGCGGCGCGCAGTTCCTGAAACGCGAGATCGAACGCGGCGACGAGATGCTGATCGGCGTCGGCCATGGGCGCACGCTCGCCGCCTGCGTCGAATACCTGCCGCGCACCACCACCAGCGGCGTGCGCTTCGTCTCGCTGCTTGGCGGCCTGACGCGCAAGTTCTCCGCCAATCCGCACGACGTGATCCACCGGCTGGCCGAGCGCACCGGCGCGGAAGCCTATTTCATGCCGGTGCCCTTCTTCGCCAACTCGGTCGAGGACCGCAACATCCTGTTCAGCCAGCGCGGCGTCCGCGAGGTGTTCGACCTCGCCGCCGGCGCGGACCTGCTCATCGTCGGCATCGGCACCGCCCAGATGGAGGCCTCGCTGGTCGCCACCGGCATGATCGAGCGCAGCGAGATCGAGGAGGCCAGGCGGGCCGGCGCCGTCGGCGAGGTGCTCGGCCATTTCTTCGACAAGGCGGGCCGCCCGGTCGACACGCCGATGTCGGAACGCACCTTCACGCTCGGCCGCGAACAGCTCGCCGGCCGCCGCATCGTCGCGGTGGCAGGCGGCCGGGTGAAGCTCGACGCGATGCGGGCGGTGCTTGCGAGCGGCTTGTTGAACGGCCTCATCACCGACGAGACGACGGCGCTGGCGCTGGCGGCGGGCGAGGACGATGGAGACCCCGTCGGGGCAGGACGCGTGCGCGCCCGCTCCAACGGACGTGACGCCGGTTCGGGTAGCCGGCACAGAGACTGAGAACGCACCAACTACCCGTAACGGAGGAGTAGAAATGTACGATAGAGAAAAGGACCTGATCGGCGCGTTCATGCGCGGGCAGATGGGGCGGCGCGAGTTGCTGAAGGGCATCGGCGCCTTGGGCATGACGGCGGCGAGCGCCGGCACGCTCTACAACATGATGATGACCAACGCGCTGGCGGCGGACTTCGACTGGAAGGCGCACCAGGGCAAGTCGTTGAAGCTGCTGCTCAACAAGCACCCCTATGCCGACGCCATGATCGCCAACCTCAAGGCGTTCAAGGACCTGACCGGCATCGAGGTCACCTACGACGTGTTCCCCGAGGACGTCTATTTCGACAAGGTGACGGCGGCGCTGTCCTCGAGCTCGTCGGAATACGACGCCTTCATGACCGGCGCTTACATGACCTGGACCTACGGCCCCGCCGGCTGGGTCACCGACCTCAACGAATGGATCAACGATCCGGCCAAGACCAACCCGAACTATGCATGGGACGACTTCCTGCCGGGCGTGCGCAGCTCCTGCGCCTGGAACGGTCAGCCGGGCGGGGCGCTCGGTTCGGCGGACGCCAAGCAGTGGTGTATCCCGTGGGCGTTCGAGCAGAACAACATCACCTATAACCGTGCAATGTTCGACAAGGCGGGCGTCTCGATCCCGAAGAACTTCGACGACATGATCGAGGTGGCCGCCAAGCTGCAGAAGGACGTGTCCGGCATCTACGGCATCGGCCTGCGCGGCTCGCGTTCCTGGGCGACGATCCACCCGGGCTTCCTGTCGGGCTATGCCAACTTCAACGAGAAGGACCTGAACGTCTCCGCGGACGGCAAGCTGTCGGCGGCGATGAACACGGCCGGCTCCAAGGCCTATCACGAGAAGTTCGTCAAGCTGGTTCGCGAAAGCGGCCCCAAGGACTGGTCGACCTATACCTGGTACCAGGTCGGCACCGACCTCGGCGCCGGCGCCTCGGCCATGATCTACGATGCCGACTGCCTCGGCTACTTCATGAACGGCGGCGACAACAAGATGGCGGGCGAACTGGGCTTCGCCAACTTCATCGCCAATCCCGATGCCAAGCAGTCGACGCCGAACATCTGGATCTGGGCGCTCGCCATGTCCAACTTCTCCAAGGACAAGGACGCCACCTGGTACTTCATGCAGTGGGCCTCGGGCCTGGAGCATGCGCTGTTCGGCGCCGTCGAAATGGACTTCGTCGATCCGGTTCGCCAGACGGTGTGGAAGGACGAAGCCTTCCGCGACAAGCTCAAGAACAAGTACCAGGGCTTCGTGGACATGTTCGATGCCGCCGCTCCCGGCGCCTCGATCAAGTTCACCGCGCAGCCGCTGTTCTTCGACGTCACCACCGAATGGGCGGCAACGCTGCAGAAGATGGTGGCGAACGAAGTGCCGGTGGACGAAGGTCTCGACAAGCTGGCCGAGAGCATCGATCGCCAGTTCAAGGAAGCAGGCCTGGGCTGAGTCCAGGCCAGGGCAGGGGTCCGGCCGCGCCGGGCCCCTGCGTCCCAAACCACCGAACCGGCCGGACCGGACGCATGGCCCTGCGCCATCGCGCCAGCCGGTGCGGTTTGCAACACCCGAACGAGAACTCGTCATGGCGTCAGCGGAAAAACTCAGGACCGGCCGGTCCGGATTCCGGATCAGCAAGAAAGCGCTGCCTTATGTGCTGAGCCTGCCGGCGCTGCTGGTCTGTATCGGCATACTCATCCCCTTCTTCGCCGCGCTGGTCTATTCGCTGCAGCGCTACCGGCTGTCGCAGCCATGGGCGCGCAAGTTCAACTGGGGCGAGAACTATCTCAACCTGGTTACCGACCAGGCCTTCTGGAACACGCTCAAGGTATCGCTGCTTTATGCCGGCCTGACGGTGGTTCTCGAACTGCTGCTCGGCCTTGCCATCGCGCTGCTGCTGCAACGCCGCACGGCGGTCAACAACTTCATCTCCATCATGCTGCTGTTGCCGCTGATGATCGCGCCCGCGCTGGCGGCGCTGATGTGGAAGCTGATGACGAATCCCGGCTTCGGCGTGCTTTCCTACCTGGCGAGCCTCGTCGGGTTGCAGGATTTTCGCTGGGCCTCGTCGCCCTCGACAGCGCTGCTGACCGTCGTGCTGGTGGATATCTGGGTCTACACGCCTTTCATCATGATCCTGCTGCTGGCCGGCCTGCGCTCGCTGCCGACCCAGCCCTTCGAGGCGGCGGCGCTCGACGGCGTGCCGCGCCTGTTCGTCTTCTTCCGCATCACGCTGCCGATGCTGACGCCCTATATCCTGACGGCGACGCTATTCCGCCTGCTCGATTCCATCCAGCAGTTCGACATCATCTACGCCATGACGCAGGGCGGCCCCGGCAACACGCTGACGGTGTTCCAGGTCGAGGCCTATCTGAACTTCTTCCAGTCGACCAATGTCGGCCGCTCGGCGGCGCTGCTGATCATCCTGTGGGCGATCACCTTCTTCCTGTCCAATATCTTCATCAAGAACTGGCTGCGGCTGCGCGAACGCGCACGCAGCGAGGCGTGAGGGCCGAGCCATGGAAACAGTCTCCCCCCTGGAAAAGGCCCTTCGCGCGCTGGCGCTGACGCTGGTGGTCGTCTTCTTCATGTTCCCGATCGTCTGGATCTTCCTGATGTCGTTCCAGACGAACGAGACGATCCTGCGCATCCCGCCGACCGTGATCTTCGAGCCGACGCTGTCCAACTATACGGCGCTGATCACCGGCAAGCTGACCACGGCGGCCGGCACGCTCGACATCGCCTTCATGAAGAACCTTGCCAACTCGGTCTTCCTGTCGGTGACGTCGGTGGCGCTGTCGCTGGTGCTGGGCGTGCCGGCGGCCTATGCCTTCGCACGCCACAAGTTTCGCGGCTCCGAGGACATCGCCTTCACGCTCTTGTCCTTCCGCTTCGCGCCGCCGCTTCTGGTGCTGCTGCCGCTGACCCAGTATTTCCAGTGGATGGGCCTGGCCAATACCTATATCGGCCTGATCTGGGTCTACCAGCTCATCTGCCTGCCGCTCATCCTGTGGATCGTGCGCGGCTATTTCGAGGATATCTCGGCCGACGTCGAATATGCCTATCGCATCGCCGGGCATTCCTGGTTCGCGACCTTCCGCAAGATCGCGCTGCCGCTTGCGGGCCCGGGCATTGCCGCCGCCGGGCTGCTCGCCTTCATCTTTGCCTGGAACAATTTCATTTTCGCCCTGGTGCTGGCTTCGGCCGACAAGCAGCCGGTGACGGTGGGGGCGCTCGCCTTCGTCACCTCCTCGGGCATCCAGTACGGCCAGATCGCGGCGGCGATCGTGCTGTCCGTCACGCCGACGCTCGCACTGGCACTTTATGCCCAGCGCTACCTCGTCGAAGGTCTGTCGCTCGGCGCGGTGAAGGGGTAACGCCATGACCACGCTGCAACTGCAAAACATCGTCAAGCGCTTCAAGAGCCATACGGTCCTCGACGACCTTTCGCTCGAAGTGGCGAGCGGCGAGACGCTGGTGCTGTTCGGCCCCTCCGGCGCCGGCAAGTCGGTGCTGCTGCGCCTCGTCGCCGGCGTCATCGAGCCCGACAAGGGCAATGTCCTGATCGACGGCGAGGACATGAGCGATGTCGAGCCCGAACATCGCGGCATCGGCATGGCCTTCCAGAACTTCGCGCTGTTCCCGCACATGGACGCCTTCCAGAACATCGCCACGCCGCTGGAAGCCTCCCGCTCCTCGGCCGACAAGATAAAGGAAGGGGTTGCCCGCGTGGCGAAGCTGTTGCGCATCGACCATGTGCTGACGCATCGGCCCAAGGCGCTGTCCAACGGCCAGAAGCAGCGCACGGCGCTGGCGCGTGCGCTGGTCGGCTCGCCGCCGCTCCTGCTGCTGGACGATCCGTTGCGCAATGTCGACGCCAAGCTGCGCTTCGAGATGCGGCTTGAACTGCCGCGCCTGCTCGCTGCGCAGGGCGCGACGGTCGTCTACGTGACGCAGGACTACAAGGAAGCCATGGCGCTCGGCGACCGCATCGCGGTCATGGCGGCCGGCCGCATCCGGCAGGTCGGCACGCCGGAAGAAATCTACGACGCGCCAGCTTTCGTCGAGATCGCCCGGCTGTTCGGCGACCCCACCATCAACCTCCTGGACGTCGCGCCGACAGCGGCGGCCGGCGGCGTGGCGGTCGAGCTTTCCGGCGTGCGCATCCCGCTTCCGGGCGTCCCGGCTGCCGAGGCCGTTGGCCGCGATTGCCTGATCGGGCTGCGGCCGGAATCGCTTGCCTTCGTCGCGGCCGGAACGGCGGGGGCGATCCCCGTCACCATCGAGGCCGAGACCCCGCTCAACGAAAAGACGGTGTCGCTGGTGCTGACCACCGACGGCCGCGAGGTACTGGTGTCGCGGCCGGCCGGCACGCCGGCGCCGGCATCCGGCCCGGCCCACATTGCCTTCGACGGAACGAACGCGCTCCTGTTCGACAAGGAGACGGGCAGGCGCATCGCCCGCATGGGCGAAGACGCCGGAGAACGGGGAGAGGCGGCATGAGCGGCGCGGCACTTCAGATCACCGGCGTCGACAAGTTCTACGGCGCCATCGACCGCGGCGTCCACGCCGTGAAGAACCTGTCGATCGATATCGAAAAGGGCGAGATCATCGCGCTGCTCGGCTCGTCCGGCTGCGGCAAGACTTCGACGCTGCGCATGATCGCCGGCTTCGAGGAGGTCTCGCGCGGGCGCATCGCGATCGACGGGCGCGAGGTGCATATGCTGCCGCCGGTCAAGCGCAACGTCGCCATGGCTTTCGAGGGCTATTCGCTCTACCCGCCGCTGACGGTGCGCGAGAACATCGCGTTCGCGCTCAAGGCGTCGAAGCTGCCGCAGGCGAAAGTCGATGAAAAGGTCGGCGACATCGCCCGGCTGCTGGAGATCGAGGACATCCTCGATCGCTACCCAAGCTCGATTTCCGGCGGACAGCAGCAGCGCGCTTCACTCGGCCGGGCGCTGGTGCGTGACGCCGCACTGCACCTGCTCGACGAGCCGATGGGGCAGTTGGAACCGCGACTGCGCGCGGTGCTGCGCGGGCGCATCAAGCACTACATCAAGGAGCGCGGCCTGACCGCGATCCTCGTCACGCACGACCAGACCGAGGCCAACGCCCTCGCCGACCGCATTGCGGTGATGGAGGGCGGCGTGCTGCTGCAGTTCGATACGCCGCAGACGATCAAGCAACGTCCGGCGAACCTGTTCACCGGCGCTTTCGTCGGCGAGCCGCCGATGAACGTCTTTGCCGCGACGGTGGACTTTGGGGGCGACGGCGTCGTCTTCGGCCTCGACCAGGGCGTGCAGCTCAGATATGCGGCCGACGAATTCTCGTCTGCCGTCCTCGGCGAGTTGCGCGGGCGCGGCAAGGTGATGCTGGGCATCCGCCCCTATGCCGTGCGCCGCGCCGAGCGAGGCGTCGCCGCGAAGGTTGCGGTCAACCAGTGGCTCGGGGACCAGACGCAGATCGCCACGGATTTCGCCGGCGGCACCATGGTGCTGGTCGAGCACGACCGGGTGCGCCTCGCCCCCGGTGAGGAGATCGGCCTGAAGCTCGACGCCGGCGCGCTGCACGTCTTCGACGCCGAGAGCGGCCAGGCGCTCAGCCACGGGCCGGAGCTTGCCTGAAATGCGGGATCTGCTCATCGGCATAGACGCGGGCACTTCCGTCATCAAATCCGTCGCCTTCGACTTGAAGGGGCGTCAGCTTGCCGCTGCGGCGATACCCAATAGCTACGAGACGATCGGGCGCACCGGCGCGGTGCAGGACATGGCGCGCACCTGGGCCGATACGGCACGCACGCTGTCCGACCTTGCCGGCAAGATCGATAACCTCGCGTCGCGCGTGGCGGCCATCGCCGTCACCGCGCAGGGCGACGGCACCTGGCTCATCGACCGGGCCGGCGAGCCGGTCGGCAAGGGCTGGCTGTGGCTCGACGCCCGCGCCGGCGACATCGTGACGAGGCTGCGGGGCGAGACCGGCGACGCCGAGCGCTTCCGCCACACCGGCTCCGGCCTCGCTGCCTGCCAGCAGGGGCCGCAGTTGCGCTGGATGCTGGAGCATGCGCCGGAAATGATGCACGGCGCGGTGACCGGTTTCCACTGCAAGGACTGGCTCTATTTCAAGCTGACCGGCAAGCGCGCGACCGATCCGTCCGAGGCCTGTTTCACCTTCGGCGATTTCAGCGAGCGCTGCTATAGCGACGAGGTCATCGATTTCCTCGGGCTTGCGCCGCACAAGGGCCTTTTCCCCGAGATCGTCGACGGAGCGACGACCTATCATCCGCTTAGCGACAGCGCAGCGGCGCTCACCGGCCTCACCGCCGGCACGCCTGTGGTGCTCGGCTATGTCGACGTGGCCTGCACCGCGCTCGGCGCCGGGCTCTACGACCTGGAAACGGAGACGGGCTGCTCGGTCATCGGCTCCACGGGCATGCACATGCGGCTGGCGCGCGGGGCGCACGACGTGCGCCTTACCGAGGACCGCACCGGCTACACGATGTGCATGCCGATTCCCGGCATCTATTCGCAGATGCAGTCGAACATGGCGGCGACGCTCAACGTCGACTGGATACTGTCTGTCGCCGGCGGGTTGCTCAAAAGCGTCGGCGTGGAGCGCTCGAAGGCCGACCTGCTCGGCCATGTCGAGGGCTGGCTGGCGGAGGCGAAGGAGCGGCCGCCGCTCTTCCATCCCTATATTTCAGAGGCCGGCGAGCGCGGCCCCTTCGTGGACGCCACCGCGCGCGCTTCCTTCCTCGGCCTCAGCACGTCGAACGGTTTCGCCGACATGGTAAGGGCGGTCTTCGACGGGCTCGCGCTCGCCGCGCGCGATTGCTACCTCGCCATGGGGCCGCTGCCGCGCCAGGTGCGGCTCACCGGCGGTGCGGCGCGCAGCGCTTCGCTGCGGCGCATCCTCGGCGGCGCTCTCGGCGCCGATATCCAGACCACGGAGCGCGAAGAGGCGGGAGCTGCGGGCGCTGCCATGATCGCGGCCGTGTCGCTCGGCCTCTATGGTTCGATGGACGACTGCGCGAAGGAATGGGTGACGCCGTGCCTGCGCGCTTCGGAGCCGGCCGACGCAACGCTCTCCCGGCATTTCGATAGCGTTTTCCCCGCCTACAAGGCCTCGCGCGAGGCGCTGTCTCCCTTGTGGGAAACGATTACAGGACAACAGGACAAGCTGCCATGACGACGAAGAAGATTGCCATTGCCGGCGACCGTTTCATGCTGCCGCAAGTCTTTGCCGATAAGCTGGTGGCGGCTTGCGGCGACGGGCACGACATCCGCCTTCTGGAACTGCCCTGGCCGGACGTGCCGATGGAGCACGGCTATGCGGTCGAGGGCATGGACGGGCTGAAGGAATATCTCGGCGCGGCCGACGAGATCGTCGACTTCATCGGCGACGCCGAGATTTTCGTTACCCAGCTGGCGCCCCTGTCGCGGGCCATGTTCGCCCGCCTGCCGGCGCTGCGGCTGGTCGCCGTGTCGCGCGGCGGCCCGGTCAATATCGACATGGCGGCGGCCCGCGAGGCCGGCGTCACCGTCGTCAACACGCCCGGCCGCAATGCCGGGGCGGTTGCCGAGTTCACCATCGGCGCGATCCTGGCCGAAACCCGCCTCATCCGCACCGGCCATGAATCGCTGCGCAAGGGCGAGTGGCGCGGCGATCTCTACCGCGCCGACAGGACCGGCCGTGAGCTGCGCGAAATGACGGTGGGTGTCGTCGGCTACGGCAATATCGGCACGCGGGTGGTGCGGCTGCTGCGCGCCTTCGGCGCCAAGGTCCTCGTTCACGATCCCTATGTCCAGCTTTCTGCCGAGGACCGCAACGACGGCGTCGAGCTTGTCGCGCTGGACGATCTTCTGGCGCGCGCCGATGTCGTCACGCTGCATCCGCGCGTCAGCGAGGAGACGCGCCACATGATGAACGCCGAGACCTTCGCCAAGATGAAGCCGGGCGCGCTGTTCGTGAACACCGCGCGCGGGCCGCTGTGCGACTACGACGCGCTCTATGCGGCGCTGACCGAAGGCCAACTCGGCGGGGCGATGCTGGAGACCTTCGGCATCGAGCCGGTGCCGGCCGACTGGCCGCTGCTGCAACTGCCCAACGTGACGCTGACGCCGCATATCGCGGGCGCCTCGGTGCGCACCGTGACCTATGCCGCCGAAATGGCGGCAGAGGAAGTGCGCCGCTACATTGCCGGCCTGCCGCCGGTCAATCCCTGCTGAACCCTGATTTTCGAGGAAACGAAATGAGTGAAACCGCCATCCGCCAGTCGATCATCGACCACTGCTGCGCCATGAACGCCTCCGGCCTCAACCAGGGCACGTCGGGCAACATCAGCGTACGCCAGGGCGGGCGCATGCTGATCACGCCCTCCGGCATTCCCTATGACAAGACGACGCCCGACATGATCGTGTCGCTGTCGCTGGACAGCGACGGCGCCTATGATGGGCCGAAGAAGCCGTCCGTGGAATGGCGCTTCCATCTCGACATCATGAAGTCGCGGCCGGATGTCGGCGCGGTGGTGCATACCCATTCCATGTATGCGACTACGCTCGCCATCGCCCGCAAGCCGATCCCCGCGTGCCACTACATGATCGCGATGTTCGGCGGCGACGACGTGCGCGTCGCCGATTACGCCCGCTACGGCACGCCGGAACTTTCGCGCAACGTGCTGGCGGCCATGGAAGGGCGCAGCGCCTGCCTGCTCGCCAACCACGGCATGATCGCCACCGGCCCCACCCTGGAGAAGGCCATGGCGGCGGCGGTCGAGCTGGAGACGATTTCCCGGCAATATTTCAATTCGTTGCTGATCGGCGGCCCGGTTCTGCTCGACCAGGAAGAGATCGCCGGCGTCATCAAGGGCTTTGCCAGCTACGGCCGGCAGGACGACGAGAAGGCGGCCTGAGCAAGGTCTGGCGACGGAGAAGCAAAGTGACGGCGCAGTCCTCCCCCATCTACGACCTGCTCGTCATCGGCGGCGGTGTGAACGGCGCCGGCATCGCACGCGATGCCGCCGGCCGGGGGCTTTCGGTGCTGCTGTGCGAGAAGGGCGATCTCGCCGAAGGCACCAGCTCGCGCTCGGGCAAGCTGGTGCATGGCGGACTGCGCTATCTCGAGCACTATGAGTTCCGGCTGGTGCGCGAGGCGCTGATCGAGCGCGAGGTGCTGTTGAAGGCCGCGCCGCACATCATCTGGCCGATGCGGTTCGTGCTGCCGCACAACCCGGCGGACCGGCCGGCCTGGCTGGTCCGGCTCGGCCTGTTTCTTTACGACCATCTCGGCGGCCGCCAGCGCCTTCCCGGCACGCGCGTGCTCGACCTCGCCACCACG
>Ga0182735_1000568_pt1 | contig 29238 bp, 24 predicted proteins | sample eDN5th30CKraftMG_FD_128524 | JGI IMG/M metagenome (GOLD analysis project Ga0182735, IMG submission 128524) | Enriched Miracle-Growth compost microbial communities from Emeryville, California, USA - eDNA 5th pass 30_C Kraft MG (version 2) (version 2) ...
CGGATCGCTGAGCCGTCCCGCCGGCGAAATGGTCACCCGCCTTGCCTTCGCCTTATTCAAAGAACCCGCCGTCTTGGACACATAGGAGAACGAATCGTTTTTGTCGCGGTTGCGTGCATCGACATTGGCCTCGTGGACATCCGCGAAATATATCTGGCCATTGCCGCTGATCTTGGCCACACGCCATGTCTTCAGTTTGCCATCATCCTCCAGCCGGACAATGTCGTTTATCATCAGCCTCATCACCAGCGAACGGCCGCTCAAACCGCAGCCTGGATGCCGCAGCCGGCTCCAGCCCGCTACACGGCCATGCTGGCGAATCACCTGGTAGGCCTGATAGGTCGAAATCACCTCACCTTGCCATTTTCCCGAAGCATCGTCCCGCACGATCTCGATACAGTAATTGCTGTCGCCCTTATACCCTTTGTAGGGCTTGGGACTGCCGTCAGGCAAGTACCCATGCCTCGCACCCGCCTTGGCGCTGGAAATCGGAATGACCGCCAGCTTCTCCGTAGTCCGTGCACGAACACCGTCGACGTCCTTGCGTACACGTACATAACCTCCCGGCAACAGCCCATACGCCGTATCGTTGTGCATGGCTTTTTCATAACTGTGATCCGGCTTGTGGCTAACCCAGATCCGATTGACGGCGCGCTTGACATGATCCCGATAAGTCGGCCATGGCATAGGAAGGTCCTTCAACAAACGGCCATACATTTGATCGCGCGCCCGTGCGCTCGTATCCGACATCATCTGCAATGTGCGGCGGTCCGTCACGCCGATGACGCAGGCATCAATGGCATGATGGCGATGGTCCTCCCGGTTCTTTTGACCCTGCCACCCCAGGATATCGGGGTTATTCAAGCCATAGACACGCCGCAGTATGGATGTCAACTGCCCCGGCACCACCCATGTTTCCTGTGGGCATATCCATTCCAGATATTCCCTTGTGAGGCGGCTGAGATAGCGCGTATCATTCAAGGCCCGATCAAGAAAGCTTTTATCATTCTTCAGCCATTGCTCCATGCCATTCTGCGCGAATCGATAACGCTTGCGCCGCGGCATGGCTTGCGCCCGCAGGAGAATGTCATCGTAGTTGAATCCGTCCACAACCTGCCGACCAAACGCATCCCATGGCGTCTGGTTCCCCTTGCGACGATTGGCCTGCCTCAGGGCGACCGTCTTGTTGTTGAGGCTATCGTCCAATGTCTTCGAGAAAGGCAGAATATGCTCGATTTCGACCTCATCGCTCAACAACATATTCAGACCAATCGGTACACCGCTGTATGGGCAGCACCGCTTCATGGGATCAAAGCTCAACTCTTCCCAAAGAATCCGCTTTTCAATCAGGTCGCGCTTGACCCGCTCTTCGCCGATTCCCAACACAGCGGCGATTTCTTGCCGGTAGCGCGCATTGCGCTGTTGATTTGCAGCCTGCTCACGTTCCGTCTCACGCTTTTGTTCCCATGACTGTTTCAGGTCGCGCGCCAGTTCGATCACGACTTGAGCCGGATGCGCATAACGCCGTATCAATTCATTGACCACGACACGTACTTGATTCAATCCGACGTGCACGGTCGGATTGCTGACGCGTCCGAAACACCGTTCTTCTGGATCTTCGGGGTTGCCGGTACCGAAGGCGACGTGGCGCTCCAAAGCCTTGCCGTAGTATGGCAGTTCCGGCAGGACCTCGCCTGTTGCGCGCGCCCCCAGGTAGCTGTGATGACCGATTCCGGCCGCCACGACAGCCTTATCGTAGGTGCGAACCTCTTCCCGCATTGCGGCTAGGATTTGCCGCACTGCCTTCAGACTCAATCGGCCATACCCTTCAGGCAGCGCGACATTGGCAATGGCCTCGGCATGCGCTTCGTCCACGCCGGTGTGATCCCGCAGCCATGCAATCAAGGCGGATTCATTTTCCTCGGTCAGCAGACGCATGACGATCTCATCTTGCAAAGTCTCGTCAAATCGTTCCCAACGCGATCCGAAATGCTGCTTCTTCGACAAAATACAACTGGTCGTATTGCCTTTGAATTCCTGCCGCTTCAGATCCTCGATACTGAAGGTGGCGCTGCTATTGAGGCCCGCGATCGACCGCAACTGCTGGAATGTCTTTTTGGTGCTCGTTTCCAGAGCCTGGGCCATGGCATCCCGCTGAGCGAGCGTCAGGCGCTTTTCCTCCAGGCTACCATCCAGCCAGCGTAAATTATTCAGCTCCTGATAAAAACGAAAGCGCTGTACGCTGGGCAATGCAAGCGGCGCGCGGGCTTCCTCTGTGTAGAAGGTGCAGCGGCCAGGGTCGACAGGCCGAAGCCGCCGCTGAAACAGCAAGATGTCACGCAAGTCGATTCTGGCTCGCTCATGGAATAGAGCAGGGTTCAATCCCGCCTGCCTGTTCCATAAGGCATCGAACTCCCGTTCGACCATGGCACGGTCGATGTACAGGTCATAGCTTTTCTCGATTTTGCTCTTGCCCGCATCCGTTGCGGTTCGCCGTGCGTTGAAACGGGCGCGCAGCTTTTGGCCTTGCCGCTTGCGATGATATAGCCATTCCCCTACCGTGCGAAAATTGCCTTCCTCCAGCGCGCTGCGCACGCTCGATATGGCGTTCTTCATCACGCTGCTGTCGGCTTCCCGTTTATCAGTCTTGCGGTTGCTCTTGAATCCGCGCCGTTGGTTGAGGTGGAACAATGCCCTGCCAAATTCCTGCGGCGTCAATGCACGATCCAGCCCTTCCGCGCGCAAGCGATAGGGATCGAGCGCTTCCAGGCCTTTTCGCTCTTTCACGTCCTCGGGAAAAAACCCGTATCTGATCAACGCCGCAATCAGCTTATTTTTGCGTTTGAGCAGCCGGTCACGCCGCCGCCGCATGGACCGCGCCAACCGCCGCGTCACCGCCAACGATGTTCCATCCTTGGGGCTGCGGCCATCGGAAAAAATCCGCACGCCGCTCAATACCAAGGCAGTCGGCCGGTCTTCAGCATTTATCCTGAAAACTGCCCACCCAAGCGAAGTCGGACCCAGGTCCAATGCTAGTCGATAACGAAATGGCATGGCCCCCTCCTTGTAACATTTTGTCCTAACTTTAATCGCCCTATTGCATTTATTCAAGAGGACCGGCTATCATGGGCGTGCATTTGACTAGGATATGCGTACTGGATGCTAACAAGCTGAAAGATCGCACCAAATGGAAAAGCCGCTATACGCGGCTTTTCGCTTTTCTGACTTGGGTATGCGTTACGGTAGATTTTCTTTTGCTTATTCAAGCAGAAACAGCGTGAGCAGGCTCGACCTCAAGATCGCCGTTGGAATGTTCAGCCTGCCATAGGTCATAGGCGACTTGGCCGCGAAGCCAAGTCTCGGCGCTAGGGCCGCGCCCATCGGGCTTACGCAACCAGGCTTCGAGCCTGCGAGCCAGGTCCACCGAAATCGCCGCATGCCCATGCAGCACGCGCGATAATGCTACTCTGCTTACACCAAGTTGGCGCGCAGCTTCCGAAACAGACAGCCCCAGGGCCGGGAGCACATCCTCTCGTAGCGTCTCGCCAGGATGGGGAGGGTTATGCATACGCATCGTGTTCTCCTAGTGATAGTCGTGGTAATCAACCAAAATGGCATCCTGGCCTTCGAACATGAACGTCAGCCGCCAATTCCCATTGACCCATACACACCAGTGGCCTTTCAGCTCCCGCCCCTTCAATGGGTGCAAATTCCAGCCGGGCAAGTCCATGTCTTCCGGCCCCATCGCATCATTCAATTGCCGTAACTGACGCGCTAGCTTGAAAGCATGCGCCGCCTGTATGCGGGGCTTGGAGCCCGTTTCAAAAAAACGCTGTAGGCCCCGGTGTCTGAAGGTCTTGATCATGACTTATTGTATCGTATCGCAATACGTATCGTAATACGAACGCGGTGCAATCGAGCCCCTTGTTATCTAGGGCCAATTGAGACCTCCTCACTCGACCCCATACGCTGCTGCGTCGGGCCCGACGGGTCAAAAGGGTTCAGTCCCCTCTGAAACCAGCACGGAACTAAAACCCCCAATTTTTTCGAGGCGGGCTTAATAATCGGACATCAGCGGCCATTCTTCGGCGCCTGGGAATTCGGCACGAATGCATCCGAAAAGCAGTAGTCTTCGGCCAGGCCGTGCGATAGAAAATCGGGTACGGCGGCTTCGACCATGCGCACGGAACCGCAAACATAGATCTCGTAGCCGTTGAGATCCGGATGGTCAGTCAACAAAGCCTGGTGCACCAAACCGCGCCGCCCTTTCCAGGGGGCGGCGTCCGCGAGCCCGGACAGCACCGGTACATATTTGAAATTATCATGTTCGGCCTGCCAACTTTGTAGCTGGTCCTGGAGGTAAAGGTCGTCTTCTGTGCGGGCGCCCCAGTAAAGCTGGATGGGCCGCCGCACACCGCGGCGAAAGGCGTCTTCGAGGATGCTCTTGATCGGTGCGAAGCCCGTGGCGCCGGCGATCATCAGGATGGGGCGCTCGCTGTCGCGCAGCGTGAAGCGCCCGATCGGCCCTTCGAAATCGATGGTGTCGCCGACCCGCATGTGCTCGAACACATGGGTGGTGAAACGCCCGCCTTCGACCCGGCGCACGTGCAGTTCGATGATGCCGTCATCAGGCGCGGGAACAGGCTGCGCCGGATCGGGCGGCGCTTTGGCGAAGGAAAAAGAACGCTTGGAGCCGTCGTTGAGGATGATATTGATGTATTGCCCCGCCTGATAATTCAGGACCTTGCCCGGCGGCAACGCGATGAACAGCCGCATCAGCTCCGGCCCGAGCCGCTCCATGCGCTGCACCCGGCCTTGCCAACGCTGCGGCGTCTGCGCCTGATCGAGCGACAGCGAAGCGACGCCTTCCACTTCGAATTCGACATCCTCCAGCGCAACGGCGCAGCACATCAAAGCCATGCCGCGCGCGCGCATCGCCGGCGTCAGCGCCGCTTCCTGGTATGGCCCCAGATCGACGCGCCCATTGATCACCGTGCAGACGCAGACCCCGCAACCACCCGAGCGGCAGTCATAGGGCAAGGCCAGGTCGGCGCGCAGGCCGGCTTCGAGCAAGGTCTCATCACGGCGCGCCACGGCGTGCGCGGGCCCTGGGTGTATGGTCAAGCTGTACGCCGCCGCGGAACGGCGGTGCAGCTTCAACCACGGCAGCGCAATGCCCGCCAGCGTCAAGCCGACGGCCGCTGCCCAGATCAGGCCCAGACGGCCTTCCTGTATGAGCGGAAAAACAGGCAGCAGGAACCAGTCCAGCGAGAGCTCCAGCGGCACAGTGTGCAGGTCGGCCGGCCCCTGGCTGGCTACCGGCACGGCGATGGACACCGCCGCCAGCGTCAGCAGCAGCGCCACCGCCATGGGCCGCGGCGGCTGCGTGCTGGCCTTGGCCACGCGCTGCACATGGATCCACATCAGCAACAACAGCAGCAGCGGTATGCCTATGTGCATGAACACCAGCAGCGAAAAAAGCCGGTTGGTGACATGCTCCGGAAGTATGAAGTTGCGAATCAGCCGGCCGCCGAAGCCGGGCAGCCAGTCCAGCCATTCGAAACTGGCCTGTGTAATGAACTGCGCCAGGCGGTCCCAAGGCAGCATGAAGCCATTGATGCCGGAAACATAAGTCAACCACAACAGGCCCACGCCGGTGATCCAGGAAAACGCCCGGAATCCGCGCAGGCGATCGAGCGCGAAATAGCGCAGCATATGCAGCAGCATGGTCAGCACCATGGCATCGGAGCCATAGCGATGCAGTCCGCGCATCAAATTGCCCAGGCCCCAGCCGCCGTGGGAGACCGCCTCCACCGACCGGTAAGCGCCCTCCACACTGGTGTCAAAAAAAGCGTATAGCACCAGGCCCGTGATGGAGATCACCCAGAACAGGAAGAAGGAAATCTTGCCCAGGTGATAAAAAGGATTCATGCGGTTGCCGAAAGCACGGTTGAATACGGCTTCGATAGCCATGAATCCGGCTCGCAGTATGCGTTGCACCAGGGTTATCATGCTGCGCCATCCCTTTGTTGTTGTTCAGTGAGCGTGGCCGCGGTTGTTCGCATGGCGCGGATGACCACCAAGGCGAACAGCATGCCTCCGGCAATGGCCAACAGCCCGCCCAGGCCCATCAAGCCCATGCCGGCGATCTCGCCGGTGCTGCGCAGCACCTGCTCCGCGCCGGCCACCTTGCGTTGCACGCCATAGCCGCCCGACCACATCAGGCCGATGATGTGCAGCAATTGCCCGCCGCCGAACAGCCAGGGCTGCAGCAGCGCCATGCGATCCGAGGGCGCGGCGTAGCCGAGCTTGGGCAGCAGCCAATAGACCATGCCCATCAAGGCCAGCGTGACGCCCACTATGCTGCCGTGGTAGTGGGCGGGAATGCGCACATTGCTGCCATTGATGGTCAACCCGATCAGGCCGCCGGCCACGAACAGCAGCAGCGACGCCAGGACGGCCGCCCGTAGCGGCCGCAGATTCGGCGCCAACCGCCGCAGCGGCGCAAGGCCAAGCAGCACCGCCAATATCAGCGGCGCAATCGCCATCCCGCCGCCCAGGCGCATGGCCCAGGTATGCATGTTGCGATGCTCCACGCTGCCGATATCGTGCATGAGATAGGCGAGCGGCGTCACGAAGACGCCCGCCAGCGCCAGCGCGAACAACAGCAATACGATGCGCGGACTGAGCGGCGCCTGGCCGCCGCAGGCATGCACCAGGACCAGCCACGACACCAGCATGAGCAGCGTCCAGGTGAACTGCAATGCATGGCCGCCTCCCCAGTAAAGAATTTCATAATAGGCGTCGGCCGGCAAGCCCTCGGGCATCACCGCCAGGGACCAGCCGAAGGCCAGCAGCGCCACCGCCGCCGCCACCGCGCTGGCGTGCAGGCCGAAACGCAGGGCGCCCGTGCCATCGACCGCCGGGCCGATGGGCACCGTGTAGATCATGGTCAGCAGCACGAGCACGAGAGCGCCGGCGGCAAAAACCAGCAATGCGGCGCGAAAGGCCGCGCTGTCTATCATGGGAATGTAGTTCGCCATGATGGCCGCGCCTGAATCGACGAAAGGCGCCAGAGCCATTCCCAGCGCGCCCGCCGCGCACAGCGCCCATGCGAGCTGAGCCGCCAGGCGCGTTCCCGATGTGATCACCGGCCTGAGATTCAGGCTCCAGAGCATACCGGCAATGGCGACGAACCACACGAGGACCGACAGATCGACGTGCACCACCAGCGCCACGCGAAAGAAATCACCGCGTGGCAGCAGCGTATTGATTCCCGGCGTACGCGCCAGCACCAGCAGCAGGGAAAACAGGCCCGAGCCGAGCAGCGCCGCCAGCGCGAGCCAGAGCCAGGCGCGCGCCAGCCGGCGGCTGCCGGCCGTTGTTCCCGGCAGCACATAGTGCGCGGGGGTGGAAGCCGTAATATGGCTCTTGCCGTCGTGGACTGATACCGTATGTGTGTTCATAGCAAGACTATGCCGCCTTTCTCTGCATCGAAATCAATGACCAGAACCTGGCCGGGCGCCAGCGTCACGTCGGCGTCGTACTCGTAGATCCGCGCTCCCGGCCGCACATCGTCGTTGAAGCGCACACTGATTTGCTGCTTGCCCGCGGGCACCACCAGGCGCTCGTAAATCGCCGCGGCGCCGTCCTTGGACAGGCCTCCGGGCTCGGCCACGCGCTTGAGCATCCGGGCGCCGTTGACATGCACCTCCATGCTGAGCGGCGAGCGCTCGCGCGGACACCGTATCGGGTCGCGCATGTTGGGCGGCAGCTTGGCCAATTCCTCGTCGCTGAGCCGCCGGCATTCGCCGACCGGCTGGCCCAAGCGGGCAACGCTGACCTTGATCAGCGCCTGGTCCGCGCCCAGCGGATGGTAGGGGGGCCATTGCGTGAACACGCCGATGAACACTGCAAACAGGCCGTAAAGAAGGAATTGCCCCAGCCACCGGACAGGGCCGGCGGGGCGGCTGCGCGGCGTGCCGGCAACGATGGGATCAGTGGATGGCTTCATTTGCGTTCATGCTCATATGAGGGGACATGGCAGGTATGCGCTCCCGCAGGCCATGCAAGGCTTGGTCCAGCAGAGGTTCTTCACCGGGCCCGGCGAAAGCCAATTGCAACGGCACGGCCGACGCATGGATGCGCAGTTGCGGCATCCGTTGACGCATCAGGCGTTGCGCCATCCAGCGCTCTCCCAGGCGAAACTCGCATCCCCCTTCGCGACAGGCGGCCACGAGCACTCCCGCCGCGCCATGCCGCATGGCGTATTCGATGAAAGAAGGCGGCAACTGCCCCGCGCAAAGCAGCTCGATGACATGCAGATCGGCGCCGCGCGGGCCAGCGCCGCGCAAATGCGCATCGGACGCCCCGTGGCGACACGAAAACATCACTATCGGCCGCTCCTCCTTCGATGTCGCCAAGCCGGCGTGCAGGCGCCGGCGCAAAGCGTCGATGGGCAACTGGGGCATGTCGATGCCGGTGACCAGCCGCTGGCCGGCGCGAAACGGCGTGGAGGACGGGCAGGCGCCGGCGCAGATGCCGCAGCTCGTGCAAAGGTCGGCATCCACCTGCGCCAGCAGATGCCCCGGGTGATCGGGATGGGGCGCCATGGTTATCGCCGCATAAGGGCAATCGTCCGAACACCACGTGCATCCACTGCAGTTCTTTGGGTCGACCACAGCCACCGCGGGACGCGGCGTACGCGGCAAAAAAGGCAAAGCCAGCAGAACCAGGACGGCGGCGCCGGCCAAGGCCAGGGTAAAGCCTGGGGAGGTGGCGTCGGTGAGCGGGTGCAGCCACAGCAGCAGCCAGTCCAGCCGCAACTGCGCCGGCACCTGATCCAGGGCGGCCGGGGCGTGGCTGAGCACCGGGCGTGCCAGCGCCAGCAGCGCCAGCGCCAGAATCACCCCGAACGCCAGGCGCCTGGGCGGCAGCATGGCGACATGCGCCAGGCGCTGAATATGGAACCACAGGCCGAACAGCAACAGCAGAGGCAACCCTACGTGCACGAAGATGAACAATGAAAACATCCGGTCATTGAATGACGCATGGGAAAGGAAGTTGCGAGCCAATGGCGACGCCAGCAAGGGAAGCGCGTCCAGCCATTCAGCCGTGGACAGCGCCGAATACTGGCCCAACCGATCCCAGGCCAGCCAGAAGCCGCCGATGGCGCTCATGGAACAAAACACCAGCAAAGGCACGCCCGTCAACCAGTGGAAACGGCGCGCGCCCTGCTCATGGCCGTGCAGCCATTCCCGCAAAACATGCAAAGACACCCCCAGCATCAGCAAATCCGCCGCATACCGATGCAGGCCGCGCAGCAGGCGCCCCAGCCCCATGGGCAAATGCGCCAGGCCTTCTACCGAGAGCCAGGCGCCATCGACAGAAGTGCCGTACAGGACATACAGCAAGACGCCGCTGGCCGCCAGCAGCCAGAGCGCCAGGAAACCAATAGTGCCCAGGTGGCGCAGCGGATTCAGAGCCGAACCGAACGCCATATCGAAATACCGTTCGACGGTTCTCCAGCCCTTCAGACCTCTCTGCCGGAGACCGCGTGTGTTGATGACGGACATGACAATCCCGTTTGGCGATGCTGGCGTCTTTGCCGGCGCCACTCGCCAAACAGCCAGATGAACATGGTCAGAAAAAACAGCAGACCACTTACCAACTGCAGTATCAGTTTCCAGTCATAGCGATATTCTCCGGTCCTGGCGTCATAGACTGTGCACAGGATGCGCACCCGCTCGATCAGGTGATCGAGGGCGCCGGACACGGTTTGCGGCTGCTCGTAAAGCAATAGACGGCGCAGGGGCGTGCCCAGGCGGTCGGCGCGCAGCGCGTCGCCCAACACCTGGCTGTGGATGCGCCCCCCGGCGTCGACCACGGTGACGCCCAGCACATGGTCGAAACCCGCGGGCGTGGCGACCCAGCTGAAACCGAAGGCGCGCGTCAAGGCTTCGACATCATTGGGCCGAGGACTCAGGAATTCCCAGTTTCGATGCTTGATGCGATGCTGCGCGGCAAAAGCGCGCATGGCTTTCGGGTCATCGAAGGGTTGGTTGAAGCCGATGCTGATGATGTTGAACTGGTTCTCGCCGAGCATGTTGTCCAGGCCCTGGACCGCCTCATATAGGCTGCGCGTCTGCGCGGGGCAAATTTCAAAACAGCCGGTGTAGATGAAGCTGACCAACAAAGGTTTGCCTCGATAACTGCTCAGCCGTACCGCCTTGCCGTTGCGATCGCGGAATTCGAAATCCGGCACCGTGCGGCCCACCGCGTCTTCGGCCAGGCGAACGGCCTGGGCTTCATCGATAGCCGGAAGCTCGCCGGACGCGCGCGGCGCGGCGCCGACGCCGGCCGCCGCTACGCCAGCTGCAGCCACACCGGCCGCGCCTGCGCCGATCGCGGCAGGGCCGGCTGCACCTACGCCAGTCGCAGCCCAGGCGGCGCCGGCAAACCAGGCCAGCATGCCGGCGCACAACACGGCCCGCCAGCGCGCCGATTGCCGGAGCGCTGGCCGCGGGAACTCCGGCCGCGAGATCGCCCGCCGCCGGAGCGCCGGCCGCCGGAACGCCAGCCGCCACAACGAAGCCAGGTCACCGCAATGCTGCATCGAGCCAGACTCCCAGAATGAGCACACTCAGCTGCATCATGGATGCGAAGAATGCCGCCATCGCGCGTGCACGCACCGGCTCGCGAGCAAGGGCGGACGTCTTGCGCAGGAAATTCGCGCCGCCCAGCGCCGCCGCCAGCCCATACGCCCAGCCGGCGCCGAAACCCAAGGGCAGCAGCGTAGCGAACACCAGCGCTATCGTGCTCCAGTGCACGATGCGTGCGGCACGCTCGGGCCCCACGACCACGGGCAGCATGGGCACGCCGGCGGCGGCATACTGATCGCAGTTGGCAATGGCCAGGCTCCAGAAATGAGGCGGCGTCCACAGCAATAAAACCAGCGCCAGCAGCCATGCCAGGAGCCCCACTTGCGGACTCGCCGCGGCCGCGCCGGCCAGCACGGCGAAAGCGCCGGCGGCGCCGCCTATGACGATATTCCATGGCGTACGCCGCTTCAGCCCCACGGTATAGACCAGCGCATAAGTCAAAGCGCCCAGCAGCACGAATAGCGCGGCGATCCAGTTGGTGACCACGCCGGTCGCCGCCACGGCTGCGGCCAGCATGGCCAGCATGACCGCCAGCCAGCGCGGGCCGCGCTGCAATGCGCCGCTGGCGAAAGCACGGCTTTTCGTGCGCGCCATGAGACGGTCGCTGTCGGCTTCCACATATTGATTGAAGGCTCCCGCGCTGGCGGAGGCCACGAGCACGCCCAGCGCCAGCACCAAGGTCTGCCAGGGCGTCGCCAACCCGTCGGGGACGATGGCCATTCCAGCGAGCGCCGTGAACATGATCAATACGCCGATGCGTAACTTAAATAAGCTGAGCACCAGCCGCCAGCGCGAATGCACAGGGCAGACGACCGGCGCCGGCGTGATCAGCGGGGGCGACGCAAGAGAGTTTTCGGTATGACTCATGCCTGCTCCAGCATCCACGCCCGCCTTGAAGCGGCAGGCGTGGCAGAGTGTTGATCAGCTCAGACCCCACAAGGTGGACAAGTACTTCCAGTTGATGAAGTAATAGACCACGAAGGCCACCAGGAAAACCATGGCCAATGCGAAGGTGCCCGGCGCGGTGAAGCCGATCGAGCCATACGTCTGGGCCGCCATGCTGGGGGACGCGCGCCCCACGGGCGTGAAGGTCGGGCGGGCCGTGCCGGCTTCGAGCTTGCGGCCCCAGAGCAGCGAACCCAGCATGATGTAGATGAAGATCACGCCGCCGATGATGGCCGCGATGCCGCCCACGCCTACCAGCGCCATCATCAGATAAGCGGCGCCCGGCCATTCATAAGCCATTGCGGCGCCCTGGAAAGCCATGTCCCAGTGCCGGCGCGAAACGCCCAGCGTACCCGCCCCCATCATCACCAGGCAGAGGAAGTACATGGACAGGCCGAATATATAAGGCTGCCACCTGGCCAGCGTGGGAGCGATCAGCTCGCGCTTGAACAATACCGGAATCAGATAGTAGGTCACGCCCATGAAGGTCAGCGTCGTGCCGATCACCACGGTGGCATGGAAGTGCCCTGGCACATAGATGGTGTTATGGATGATCAGGTTGAGCTGTTCCGTACCCATCATGACGCCGGTGATGCCGCCCAGGAAACCGAAGCCAATGAGAGAAATGAACACCGACGAGAAAGCGGGATTGCTCCAGGGCGCTTTGCGCAGCCACTCGAACAAGCCTTTTGTGAAGCCTTTCTGGCGCTGCGCGACTTCCATGGCGCCGGGCACCGTAAGGCCGTGGAGCATCGAGGCCAGTACGGCAAGATACATGAAATAGCTGGTATTGGTGATCTTCCAGGCCGTGGACAGGCCGGGGTCGCCAAGCAGGTGGTGCGCTGCGGCCAGCTGCAGGAAAAGTATGTAAAGGAAGAAGGCTATGCGACTGACGCGTTCGCTCATGGGCTTGGCGCCCAGCACCACGGCGGCGACGAAATACCAGATCGTGACGTGCATGGCGACGTTGACCTGTTGCTACGAATGCCCCAGCGCCCACCATACGGTGCGGTAGATCAGGGGATCGACAGTCATCAGCCCCAGCGACATCAGCCAGGCCGGGATGATGATGAATGCGCCCGACAACAGCGTGAACACCATGATGATGGCGGCCGTCAAGCCGCCGAAGGTCACCAGGGGCATCGACCCTTCATAGGTTTGCTCGCGCCGTGCGACGACCAGCGTGCCGAAGAACACGGCGCAGCCGATCAAGGCGCCAACCGCGAACAGGATGATGCCCAGATAGAAATTCGGCTCGGCCATCATGGGCACGTAGCTGGTCATCATGACGCTGGAGCCGCCGCGGAATACGGTGACATTGTTCAGCACGGAGCCGATCACCATCAGCGCAAAGCCCAGCCAGGCGATTTTGGGCGTCGCGATACGGCATCGCAGCAGCACCGAGGCGCAGAAATACAAGAATGCGACCTCGAAGAACATGAGCCAGAAAATCAGCATGTCGAGGCCGTGGGCGGTAAGCACCATGTAGAAGGTATGGGCTTCCAGCCAGCGTATCGCCGGCCAGCGCGTGAGCACCACGCCTATGGCCAGCAGGCCGCCGAACGCGAGCCACAGCACGCCGGCGACAATATTGAACTTGATGAGCCGCTCGGCATCGCGTTCGAATTGCAGGCCCGAGCGCGGGCAGGTACGGTAAGTGGTTGCCATGGTAGTCTCCTTGTCTTCTTGTTCTTATTTAACGTATAGGCGGCTCACCATGCGGTGATGGCCCAAGCCACAATATTCATTGCACACGAGCGAATAGGTTCCTGATTCGTTCGGGGTCACCGTGACCACGTGCTCGAAACCCGGCACTATCTGGATGTTGATATTGGCGGGCTGCAGGGAAAAACCGTGGTTGTAGTCCATGGACGTGAGGTGCAAGCGGTAGGTCTTGTCTTTTTCCAGCTCGAGGATGGGCCAGAAGCTCCATAGGCGCGCCAGCAGGTAGACATCGCTTCCCGCCGGCGGCGCGACCACGGGGATTTTTTCTTCGGTTTCAGTGCGCACAGTGTATTTATCCACCATGGCCTGTGCTTTCGCCATGAATTGCGCCGGCGTGCTGCGATAGGTTTCGGTCGAAAGATTCTGTTTGCCCCAGACGTGCCAGCCCGTCATCATGGCGAATAAAATGATGCACCAGATCAGGGCGATGGCGATCCAAGTCCCTTCAACCCTGTCGATCGGGTGCTTGTACCAAAGCCGGTCTGCCGGCGGAAGAATAGCGCTCATTTTTCTATACTCCGGATAGTCCAGGTCATTTAGCGGTGGGCAGAAGCAGGATCTCGATGACTCCCCACAGGTTGTAGACGACCATCGGGATCATCACCCCCAGGGTGAGCAGAATGAACGGACTGTCCAGCAGTCGCTGCATCCATGGTATGGGCGCGTTGGCGTCGTTCAGATTATTGTGATCAGGCGTTGTCATGGTTATTCTCCATCTCTCCATCTTCCATCTTTCAGCGTGCGGGACGATCAGCGCCGTTACACATTAGTGACCAATGAAAAATACGTCAATAGTTTGGATCGGCGATCTGGCCGATGCCAAACATAGATCAAGAATGGGCTGGATTTGCAGGCCTGCATCGAGGCCGGATGTGGTGTTTTTGCAGGGTGGCGGCATTGCGCAATGAACCCCAGGCGTGTTTGCGGGCGGCAAGACTATCGACCGTCTCTCGCTACAATGCCAATTCCAGGCTTACAGAACCTTCCGCCCGCGCTCTCGAGTCGCTCTTGAATGAATCTCGAGCCGAACAGGCCGGGATTGCGCCGAACTTGCTCCAATCCCGTGCCGCCATTTAATTAACTATTGGTCTTGATGGAAAAAACAGATATAAGCACACACACCCCCATGATGCGGCAATATCTGCAGCTAAAAGCCGAGGCTGGGCCGCATCTGCTGTTCTACCGCATGGGGGATTTCTATGAGATGTTCTACGAGGATGCGGAGCGCGGCGCGCGGCTGCTGAATCTGACGCTTACCAAGCGCGGAACATCCAACGGCGCGCCCATACCCATGGCCGGCGTGCCCTTCCATGCCATGGAAGGCTATCTGGCCAGGCTGGTCGCCTTGGGCGTATCGGTCGCCATCTGCGAACAGATCGGCGACCCGGCCAACTCCAAGGGGCCGGTGGAACGCAAGATCGTGCGCATCGTCACGCCCGGCACGCTGACCGACGAAGCGCTGTTGCCCGCCAAGGCGGACCGCTGCATAGCCGCCGTCTGGAAGGCGCGCGCCAATCGCAGCGAGCGCTGCGGACTGGCCTGGATGAATCTGGCCAATGGCGAGTTCCGCGTATCCGAATGCGCCCCCGACATGCTGGATACCGAGCTGCACCGCATCGCGCCGGCGGAGCTGGTCTGCGCTGAAAGCGCACGCATCCAGGGCGGCAACGGCGTTGCGGTCAGCGCCATTCCGGACTGGCATTTCGAAAGCGACGGCGCGCGCGATGTATTGCAACGGCACTTCCAGGTGGATACGCTGGCCGGCTTCGGCCTGCTCGACCATCCGATAGGGCTGTGCGCGGCGGGCGCCCTGCTGCGCTATGTCAGCCAGACGCAATCGCAATCCTTGTCGCACGTTCAAAACATCCGTGTGGATCAGGCCGGCGAATACGTGGTGCTGGATCCAGTGACGCGCAAGAATCTGGAGATCACGGAAACCATCAGCGGTGAGGACAGCCCCACCCTGTTTTCCACGCTGGACCATTGTACGACCCCCATGGGCAGCCGTTTGCTGCGCCGCTGGCTGCACCACCCGCTGCGCGACAATGCGCCCGCCATGGAACGCCAGCGTATCGTGGCGTCCTTTCTTGCGGCGGCCTCCGCCGGCGCGGCTCTGGAGGCCGAAGCGCCGCTGGACAGCCTGCGGCGCATGCTGGACCGCTATCCCGATCTGGAGCGCATCGCCACCCGCATTGCGTTGCGATCGGTGCGGCCGCGCGAACTGGCCAGCCTGCGCGAAGCCCTGACATTGCTGCCCGCCCTGGCGCAGCACCTGGAACGATCCTTCGAATGCGCGGAGCTGGCGGAATATATACAGTGTATAAACATCACGCCGGATGTCGCCGCCCTGCTGCTGCGAGCCATCGATCCGGAACCGGCGCTGCTGGTGCGTGAAGGCGGCGTCATCGCCGCCGGCTACGATGCGGAGCTCGACGAGCTGCGCAGGCTGGCGAGCGACAGCGGCGAATTCCTGCTCGAGCTGGAAGCGCGCGAGCGCGAGCGCAGCGGCATCGCCAATCTGCGCGTGGAGTTCAACCGCGTTCATGGTTTCTATATCGAGGTGACGCGGGCGCAGGCTGAGAAGGTTCCGCCCGACTATCGGCGCCGCCAGACGCTGAAGAATGTCGAACGCTATATCACGCCGGAACTGAAAGAATGGGAAGACAAGGTGCTGTCCGCCAAGGACCGCAGCCTGACGCGTGAAAAATGGCTGTTCGAGCAGTTGCTGGATCAATTGTCGGCCCATACGGCGGCGCTATCGCAATGCGCGTCCGCTATGGCCATCGTCGATGCGTTGGCGGCTTTCGCCGAACATGCGCGGGACAATGGCTGGACGGCGCCCATCCTCACGGAAAACACCGAGATAGCCATCGAAGCCGGCCGCCACCCGGTGGTCGAGCACAGCATCGAACAGTTCACTCCCAACGATTGCGAGCTGGGGCCGCAGCGGCGCATGCTGCTGATCACTGGGCCGAATATGGGCGGCAAATCCACCTATATGCGCCAGATCGCGCTGATTGCGCTGCTGGCCCGCGTGGGCAGCTTCGTGCCGGCCCGGTCCGCGCGCATCGGCCGCATGGACCGCATCTTCACCCGCATCGGCGCGGCCGACGATCTGGCGGGCGGGCGCTCCACCTTCATGATGGAGATGACGGAAGCGGCGGCGATCCTGGCCGCCAGCACGCCTGAAAGCCTGGTGCTGATGGATGAAATCGGGCGCGGCACATCGACTTATGACGGGCTGGCGCTGGCATGGGCCATCGCTTACCGGCTATTGACTCATAACCAGGCCTTGACGCTGTTCGCCACGCATTATTTCGAGATCACGCGCCTGCCGGCCGAGGCGCCGGCCGCCGCCAATGTGCATCTGGCGGCGGCGGAGTCGTCGGGAGGCATAGTTTTCCTGCATGAAGTGCGGCCCGGCCCCGCCAGCCGCAGCTATGGCATACAGGTGGCGCAGCGCGCCGGCGTGCCCCAGGCCGTGATCCGCCATGCCAGCAAAGAATTGTCCCGGCTGGAAGCGCGGGGCGAGCCCACGCCGCAACTGGATCTGTTCGCCGCGGCCGCGAACCAAGACGCAAGCGCCGACGATGCCGCCCTGGAAGAACAACCCGATAGCGGCTTGCGCGCCGCCCTGTCCGCCATCGACCCCGACCAGCTCAGCCCCCGGGAAGCGCTGGATCTTCTGTACCGACTACGCAACGATTATCTATGACCCTGGACACAGCCACAGCATTGCTGGGCGGCCTGACGCCGCGCCAATTCATGAAACGCCACTGGCAGCGCAAGCCTTTGCTGATACGGCAGGCCATACCGGGCTTTCAGCCGTCCTTGTCCATGGCCGACATCCGCAAACTGGTCAGGCGGGAAGAAGTCGAGTCGCGGCTGATCTGGCGCGGCGATCGGGGCTGGAACATGAAAAGCGGGCCGTTCGCGCGCTTGCCCTCGTCCCAAAAGCCGGGCTGGACCGTACTGGCGCAAAGCGTCGACCTGCACGATGACGCCACCGCCGAACTCATGCGCCGCTTCCGCTTCATTTCGGACGCCCGGCTGGACGACGCCATGATCAGCATCGCCAGCGATGGCGGCGGCGTCGGCCCGCACTTCGACAGCTATGACGTCTTTCTGCTGCAAGCCCACGGCCGGCGCCGATGGCGCATCAGCCGGCAGAAAGACCTGTCCCTGCAGCCGGGCCTGCCGCTGAAGATACTCAGCGATTTCCAGCCCGAAGAGGAATTCATCCTGGAGCCGGGCGACATGCTCTACCTTCCTCCGCATGTGGCCCATGACGGCATAGCGCAAGGGGACTGCATGACCATCTCCATAGGCTTTCGCGCGCCCACCCAGGCGGCGCTGGCCAGCGGCATGCTCGAGGCGGCCAATGACCGGATCATGGCCGGGCTGGGCGATATGGGCGGCCTGTATGCCGAGCCTCCGCTGCCCGGCCCCGACCTTTCCACGACCTATGCGGACCGCGGCGTTCCCGCCACCGAGACTCCCGCGGAACTGCCGCAGGCGATGCTGGGCGCGGCGCTGGCGGCCGTCCGGAAAATCCGCTACGACGAAGCGCTGGCCACGCGCTTTCTGGGGGTGTGGCTGACCGAACCGCCCACCCATGCCTATTTCGAGCCCGGCGAAGACCACCCTGCCCTGGGGCAGGCGCTGCCCGCCACAGGCAGGCTGGTGCTGGACCGCTGCACGCGTTTGATGTACCGCGGCAAGCAGCTTTTCATCAATGGCGAAGTGGCCCGGACGCCCGCCAGCGCCCCGTTGAAGCAATTGGCCGATGCCCGGTCCCTCGATTGCGCGAGCCCCTCGGCCAGGCGCCTGGACCCGGCCGCCCGGGCCATGCTGGAGCAATGGCTGGAAGACGGCTGGCTGCATTATTCTGAAACCTGACTGCCCAATTCCTACCTTCGCTCATAACCATATAAGCAATATAGAAATAAAGATCCAATCGTTCGCCTCGGGCGCCGGACTGCCTAGAATTGAAGGGTATTCCATCAATGAGCGCACCCCATGCTGGCCCCTTCTTATCTTCCCGAATCCAAGCATACCCTGATCACCGAGCTGGCCGAGGGCCTGGAATCCAATGCCTTGAGCTGGCTTTCCGGTTATTTCGCCGGGGTCGCCCAAGTCAGGCAGGCGGGCCGGCTCGCGCCGCCGCCCGTGGTCGCCGCCGTCCCCGGCACGGCCGCCGCCAAGCGGCTGACCATCGTGTATGGCAGCCAGACCGGCAATGCCAAGCGCGTCGCCGAGTCGCTGGCCGAGCGCACGGAAGAACTGGGGCTGAACGTCCGATTGCTGCGCGCGGACCGCTATCCGACCCGCGAGCTCAAGGAAGAGCAGTTGCTGTATATCGTCATCAGCACTCAGGGCGATGGCGAAGCGCCCGACGACTCCCTGGCCTTCGTGGAATTCCTGTCCAGCCGGCGCGCTCCCAAGCTGCCGCAATTGAAGTACGCGGTGCTGGGCCTGGGCGATTCCAGCTATCCATCGTTCTGCGGCATAGCGCAGAACATCGACGCCCGCCTGGCCGAACTGGGCGCGGAGCGCCTGCAGGAAGTCGGCGCGGCCGACCTGGATATCGAGACCGTGGCCCTGCCCTGGCAAGCCGCCGTCATCGCCCACGCGCAGAAAGCGCTCAAGCAAGCCGAAGCGCCGGCCGCCAGCGTCACGCCGCTGCGTCCCCAGGCATCCAAAGCCACTCGGGAACGGCCCTTCCTAGCCGAATTGCTGCTCAATCAGCCCATTACCGGCCGCGGCAGCGACAAGGATGTGCGCCACCTGGAAATCTCGCTGGAAGGCAGCCACATCGAATACCAGCCCGGCGACGCATTGGGCGTCTGGCCCACGCAATCGCCGGCGCTCGTTGAAAGAGTCCTGGACGTCCTGAACCTGGACGGCGAGGAAAGCATCGAGGTCAATCACGTCAAGTGCAGCTTGAAGGAATGGCTGAGCCGGCACCGCGAACTGACGCAGCTCACCAAGCCTTTCCTCACGGCCCATGCCGAGCTGTCCGGCGACGCCAACCTGCACGCCCTGTTGCAGCCGCAGTCCATCGACGCGCTCAAGGCGGTTCTGGAAAGCCGCCAGCTCATCGATATACTCAAGGCCTATCCGGCCAAATGGACGGGCGCCGCGCTGGTCAAGGCCCTCAGGCCCTTGACGCCGCGCATGTATTCCATCGCCTCCAGCCAGTCGGTGGTCGAGAACGAAGTGCATCTGACGCTGGCCAACGTCGCCTATGAATACGAGGGCGAAGCGCGCTGGGGCGCGGCGTCCAATTTCCTCGCGCACTTGCCCGAAGGCGGGCAAGTGCCTGTCTTCGTCGAAGAGAACCAGCGCTTCCGCCTGCCCTCCGACAGCTCGCGCGACATCATCATGATCGGGCCCGGAACCGGCATCGCCCCCTTCCGCGCCTTCGTCCAGGAACGCGGCGCGGCGGGCGCCAGCGGCCGCAATTGGCTGTTCTTCGGCAATCCGCATTTCTCTTCGGATTTTCTTTATCAGACGGAGTGGCAGCGCGCCCTGCAGGACGGCCACCTGCACCGCCTGGACCTGGCATTCTCCCGCGATCAGGCCGAGAAAGTCTATGTGCAGGACAAACTGCTGGAACGCGCCGGCGATCTGTACGACTGGATACAGGGCGGCGCCCATGTCTACGTCTGCGGCGATGCCACGCGCATGGCGCGCGACGTGCAGCAAGCGCTGCTGCGCATCGCCCGCCAGGAGGGCGGGCTGGACGAGGCGCAAGCCAAGGAATGGCTGGACGACCTGGCGGCGCAGGGGCGCTACGCCCGCGACGTCTACTAGCGGCTGCTCCCGCCACAGGCCGCAAGGGCCCCCGGCCCGCTACCACGCATACCGGTTTTTCAGGATATCCATGAGCAATACCCTTTCCCATTTAGAGCAAGTCAAGGCGGACAGCCGGCATCTGCGCGGCACCATAGAGGAAGGCCTGCGCGACCCGGTCACGGGCGCCATCGGCGACGATGACAACAAGCTGCTGAAGTTCCATGGCAGCTACCAGCAGGACGACCGCGACGTGCGCGAAGAACGCCGCAAGCAAAAGCTGGAGCCCGCCTATGCCTTCATGGTGCGCGCCCGGCTGCCGGGCGGCGTGGTGACGCCGGCCCAGTGGCTGGTATTCGACGACATCGCCACCACGTATGCCGGCCGGGGGCTGCGCATCACCACACGCCAGACTTTCCAGTGGCACGGCATCATCAAGCGCAATCTCAAGCCCACCATGCAGGCCATCAACAAAGCGCTGGCGACGACCATCGCCGCTTGCGGCGACGTCAACCGCCAGGTGGTGAGCTCGGTCAATCCCTACCTGTCCAGCCAGCATCGGCTGGTGCAGGAATGGGCGCACAAGCTATCGGACCATTTCATCCCGCGCACCCGCGCCTATCATGAGATCTGGCTGGACGGCGAGAAGATCACCGGCGAACCGGAAGAGGAACCGATATACGGCGACACCTATCTGCCGCGCAAATTCAAGATGGGCCTCGCCATACCGCCCACCAATGACGTGGACGTCTTCGCCCAGGACCTGGGGCTGATCGCCATCATCGAAAACGGCCGGCTGCAAGGCTTCAATGTGGCCATCGGCGGCGGCATGGGCGCAACCCACGGGGACGACAGCACCTATCCGCGCCTGGGCAGCCTGATCGGCTTCGTGACGCCCGACCGGCTGATCGCGGTGGCCGAGGGCGTCGTCACCTTGCAGCGCGATTACGGCAACCGCTCGGAACGCCAGCATGCGCGGCTGAAGTACACCCTGGATCACCACGGCCTGGAATGGTTCAAAGAGCAACTGGAGCAGCGCATAGGCTTTGCCTTGCAGCCCAGCCGCCGCTACCGTTTCGAATCGAATGGTGACCGCTACGGCTGGATCGAAGGCGAGGACGGCTTCTGGCATCTGGGCCTGTATATCGAATCCGGCCGCCTGTGGGATGCGAATGGGCTGCAACTGCAGACCGGCGTGCGTGAAATCGCCAAGATCCACAAAGGCGAATTCCGCATGACCTGTAACCAGAATCTGGTCGTCGCCAATGTCGCCGCCGAAGATCGCGGCGAGATAGACCGGCTGGTCGCCCAATACGGCCTGGATGGCTATAAGCGGCAAAGCGGCATCCGCCGGCACAGCATCGCCTGCGTGGCCCTGCCCACCTGCGGCCTGGCCATGGCGGAAAGCGAGCGCTATGCGCCCGTGCTGCTGTCCAAGCTGGAAGCCTTGCTGAGCAAGCACGGCCTGGAAGAAGCCCCCATCCTGCTTCGCATTTCGGGCTGCCCCAACGGCTGTTCGCGCCCCTATCTGGGCGAGATCGCCCTGGTGGGCAGGGCCGTGGGCCGCTATGACCTGCGCCTGGGCGCGAATTTCACCGGCGAGCGCCTGAACATCGCCTATCGCGAGAACATCGCGGAACCAGAGATACTCGGCACGCTGGACGGCTTGTTCGGCGCCTATGCCGCGGACAGGCAAGACGACGAGAAATTCGGCGATTTTCTGCTGCGCACCGGCGTCATACCGGCGCCCGGCCAGAACCTGACGCCCATCGTGCTGGGCCCGGCCCACGCCGGGGAATCGGCATGAGCCGGCAAATCACCGGCCGCCAAAGCGCGGCCCACTGTCGATGCATGTCTTCGATCGGCATCGATTGATATCACGACATCAGCGGGTCGCCTGCCGAAGATCGCCGGCCCCCCGCGCTCGATCACGCCTCTCGCGTTTTTTTTTGAGTTCCGCCATGAAATTGTTCCCTCTCTTTGCCGACCTGCGCGGCCGGCGCGTGCTGGTCGTCGGCGGCGGCGCGGTGGCCGAAAGGAAAGTCAAAAGCCTGCTCGCCTGCGAGGCGCGGATCGTGGTTGGCGCCCTCGATGCCTCCCGATGCCTGCAAGAGCTGTCCCGGCAAGGCCGCATAGAACTGATCCAGGGCGTTTTCGAGCCCGGCTGGCTGGCCGGCGCGTGGCTGGCGGTGGCGGCCACGGACGATCGCGAACTCAACCGGCGCATCGCCGCGCTGGCGAACGAGCATAGGCTGTTCGTCAACGTCGTCGACGATCCCGAGCTGTCTTCCTTCCAGGTGCCTTCGATCGTGGACCGCTCCCCCCTGACCATCGCCATTTCATCGGCGGGCGGCGCGCCGGTACTGGCGCGCCGCGTGCGCGAACGCATAGAAAGTCTGTTCGATCACAGCCTGGGTTCGCTGGCCGCATTGGCGGCGCGCAAGCGCCAAGCGATACGCGCCGCCAGGCCCGGCCTGCGCCAGCGCCGGGCATTCTATGACTGGCTGATGGACGGCCCCGTAGCCACGGCCCTGCGCGCGCAGCGGCCTCTGCAAGCCGAGCGCCTGCTGGATGCCGAACTGCGGCAAGCGCAAGGCCGCCCCATCGGCAAGGTGATACTGGTGGGCGCCGGGCCCGGCGACCCCGGCCTGCTGACGCTGAAAGCCTTGCGCGCGCTCAACGAAGCGGACGTCATTTTGCACGACCGCCTGGTCGGCGAAGAAATCCTGGATTTGGCGCGGCGCGACGCCACGCAAATCGCCGTGGGCAAGATACCCGGCGAAAATCACGACGCCACGCAAGCCCGCATCCACGAGCTGATGCTGGCGCATGCGAGGCAGGGGCGCCTGGTCGTCCGGCTGAAAGGCGGCGACGCCTTTGTGTTCGGCCGCGGCGGCGAGGAGCTGCAGTTTCTTCGGCGCCACGGCGTGCCGTATGAAGTCGTGCCCGGCATTACGGCCGCACTGGCCTGCGCGGCCTACGCCGGCATACCGCTGACCCATCGCGACCATGCGCAATCCGTGCGCCTGATCACCGCGCACTGCCGGCAGGACAATCGGCTGGAGGACTGGCCATCGCTGGCCCGCGACAAGCAGACACTGGCGTTTTATATGGGTGCAAGCCAGCTGGACTGGCTGGCCCGGCAATTGATGTCGAACGGCAGGCCGGGCGATACGCCCTGCGCCGTCATCGAGAACGGCACTCGCAGCAACCAGCGGGTATTGCATGCAAGGCTGGAGACCCTGGCCGAGCAGGCGGCGCGGCACGAGATCAAGGCGCCCTCTTTGCTGCTGGTGGGCGAGGTAGCCGCCCTGGCGCCGGAACTGGAATGGTTCGGCGCCAGCCTGGCGGAGGAAGAGCAGGAGCGGCAGGCGCTGAGCGCGTAGCCGCCCGAGGCGGCTACCCGGCAGCCCCTAGCCGCCCTTCATGTGCGTCAGCAGCACGGTGATGATGCGCTTGGCCGTATCGGTTTCTTGCACCTGGCCATTCTGGTCGAGCACGGTCACCACCGAACCGGAACCCTGGCCCGCCACGTGGATGCGGTAGGGCGTGGCCTCGGCCGTATTCTTCGAGCCGAACAGGCGGCCGAAGAAATTCTGCTGCTCGATCTTCTCGCCCGTGTCGCTGTCCAGGTAGCGGATGTAGTAATCGCCCGTGGAACGATCGCGGTCGTCGACGGCGAAGCCCGCTGAATCGATCGCCACGCCGACGCGGCGCCATGCGCGGTCGAAGGGCTCGCCCAGCGTAATGGCCGCCTGGCCGCCCGCCGCCTGCGCGACTTCCGGCCGGCTGGGATCTTTCTCGGCTTGGGCGACGAGGTCGTGGGCCTTCTGCACGTCGGTTCCGAGGAACACCATGAGGCGGGCCACCATGGCGGCGTTCAGGCCCGGGTCTTCCTTGCCATGCACCCACTTGAACGTGGAGCCGTCCTGAGTGGGGGTCTCGACCATCTGCTGATGGCTGATATAGACTTCGGTCTTGCCGCCGACCCGCTCGATGCGGGTGCGGAAGCGCTCGCGCTCGCCGCTGTCGAATACTGTGTCGATGATGGCGCCCAGCGCGCTGCGTATCCAGCCCTCGGGGATCTTGGCGCGGTTTTCGGCCCAATCGGTCTCGATCAAGCCGGCGCGCGGATCCTGGGACTTGATGGTGAAGCCCTGCTCGCCCCAGAAATCGATGATTTTGGGGTAGACCTCTTCGGCGGGCTTATCGACGACCAGCCAGCGTAAATCGCCGTCGCGCTTGACTTCTATGCCTTGAGCTTGCGGCAGGATGCGATCCGCGCCCTTCAAGTTTTGCTGCGCCTGCTGGCTTTGCGCATACTGGCTGTATGTGGCCGACCCTTCGGGCGCCCGATAATGGGCGTCGCGATTCGCCTGGGTCAGGTCCGGCGGAATGCTGAGCGGGTCGCCGGCCACCGTGCTTTTGTAATCCACGGCCTCTTCGCGGCCCATGAACTGGTTCAGGGTCGAGCAGCCGGACAGCGCCAGCAAGCCAAGGCCCAGGGCCAGACCGGCATAGCGTTTGTTCATACGCGTATTTATCATTAGATCAAGCCTGCGTCTTTCAATGCGTTGCGCACCAGGGAACGATGCTGTTCTTGCAAGGGGGTTAAAGGTAGGCGGTAGCCCAGGCTGGACAAGCCCATTTCAGCGACAGCCCATTTGACGGGAATGGGATTGGCCTCGACGAAAAGCACCTTGTTCAGGGTGCCCAGCTTCGCGTTGAGCTGCCGCGCAAGGATCGCATCGCCCTTGATGGCGGCGGCGCACAGGTCGCGCATCAGCCGCGGCGCGACGTTGGCGGTCACTGAAATATTGCCGCGCCCGCCCAGCAGCATCAGGGCCGCGGCGGTAGGGTCGTCGCCGCTGAAGACCTGGAAGCCTTCCGGCGCATCGCGTATCAGCAGGGCGCCGCGGCCGATATCGCCCGTGGCGTCTTTGATGCCGATGATGCCGGGCACTTGCGCCAGGCGCAGCACCGTGTCGTTGGACATGTCGGCCACCGTGCGGCCGGGCACGTTGTACAGGATGCAGGGCAGGTCCACCGTTTCCGCGACGCGGCGGAAATGCTGATACAGGCCTTCCTGGGTGGGCTTGTTGTAGTAGGGAACGACCGATAGGCCGGCCTGCGCCCCCACCGCCTTGGCGTGCTCCGAGAGCTCGACCGCTTCGGCGGTCGAGTTGCCGCCGACGCCCGCGATGACCGGAATGCGCCCGGCCGCGTGTTCGACCGCCACTTTGATGAGTTCCGCGTGCTCCGCCATGTCCACCGTCGGGGATTCGCCCGAGGTTCCCACCACCACCAAGGCGTTGGTCCCCTGCTCTACATGCCAGTCGATCAGTTTTCGGTAGGCGTCGAAATCCAGGCTGCCGTCCGGATGCATAGGGGTGACCAGGGCAACCATGCTGCCCTGAAAGGTGGGAATCGCAGAACCCGTGCTTGTTGCCATGATAGGAATGATCTCCTGAGCTCACTGTAAAGGCGTAGATGCCTGGCGTCCGTCCGGGGCTGATTCGGCATGGAAAGAGCGGACGGGGCGCTGGATCGGAATTAACTCACAAGTTTACCGGATATGCGCCCGATTTTATAAGAACCAACTGATAATTGATTGGCCCAGGGCCAGCAAAGGTTGCAATACCACCCACAACACCCCGGTCAGCATCAGGACGATCAGGATCAGCAGCCCGTAGGGCTCGATGCGGGAATACTGCCACGCCATGCGGCTGGGCAGCAGACTGAAAACCACCCTGCCGCCATCCAGAGGCGGCAGCGGGACCATATTCAACGCCATCAGGATCAGATTGACCTGTATGCCGGCTATCGCCATCTGCACCCAGAAATCGCCCTGGCCCGCCCCCGTTTCGGCCAGCATCCGCAAGCCCAGGGCCCAGATGATGGCCATCGCCAGGTTGGAACCGGGCCCGGCAAGCGCCACCCACAGCATGTCTTTCTTGGGGCGGCGCAAGCGGCTCCAGTCCACGGGCACAGGCTTGGCCCAGCCGAACAGCAAGCCGGCCCCGCCCAGCAGCTTGGTGCTGAACAACAGCACCAAAGGCACCACGATGGTGCCCACCGGATCGATATGCCGTATGGGATTCAGACTGACCCGGCCCTGTTGCCATGCGGTGGGATCCCCCAGCATTCTGGCCACATAACCGTGCGCGGCCTCGTGCAAGGTGATACCGAATAACACCGGCAGGGCGTAAACGGTAATTGTTTGTATCAGGGCATCCATAAATTTCCGTAAGAAAGGCCGCCGATACGACAGGCGGCCTATAGGTTTAAGGCTGTAGAAAGCTGAAAAAGTTCGCTAAGCGAGCCCCAGCGAGGCAAGATCGCCCTGCCCGCGGCGGACGATTTCCGGCGCCGGGCCGGTCAGGTCGATCACGGTGGTGGGCGACAAGGGGCAGGCCCCGCCGTCGATGACGGCGGCGAGCTGGTTCCCATAGCGGTCGAATATGGCCTGGGCCTCGTTCAGCGGATCTTCCTCGCCTTCCGGGATCAGCGTGGTGGACATCAGCGGCGAGCCGGCCGCTTCGAGCAGGGCCAGCGTCACCGGGTGTTTGGGAACCCGTATGCCTATGGTTTTGCGGGAGGGATGCGAGACGCGCCGGGGCACTTCGCGCGTCGCCTCGAGAATGAACGTCCACGGCCCCGGGGTGGCCATTTTCAGCAAGCGGTACTGCTTGTTGTCCACCCGCGCGAAATGCCCTATTTCCGCCAGATCGCGGCACAGCAGGGTCAAGTGGTGGCGGTCATCCAGCCCGCGCAGGCGGCGCAGCCCATCGGCGGCCTGCTTGTCGTCCAGGCGCGCCACCACCGCGTAGCTGGAATCGGTGGGCACGGCCACCAGGCCGCCGTCGGCCAGCATCTGGCCGGCCTGCTTCATCAAACGTGCTTGAGGATTTACGGGGTGTACGACGAAGAATTGAGCCATTACGTATCCTAACATTCTTGATGGTTGAGTTTAAAAGCCGGAGCAGCCGGAGGCAATAAAATTGGAGGGGCCGAAAGCCCGCCCCCATCCGGCCCCAAGGGCCGCCGACTGCACGACTCGCAATAAAGGAATCCGCCATGCGCCTGGACAATTCGCGCGAAAGCCGCAATATCGAAGATCGGCGCGGCCAACGCATGCGTATCGGCGGACGCGGGAAAATCGGTATCGGGACCATCATACTTGCATTGGTCGCCATGTATTTCGGCATCGATCCGGACATCGTCCTGCAGGGCGGGCTCGACGGTTCAGGCAGCGGCTACGGCACTACGCAGCAGGTTCCGGGCGGCTCCACCGCCGCGCCGCCGCCTACCCCCGAAAGCCGGTTCGTGGCCAAGGTGCTGGGCGATACCGAAGATGCATGGGCCGCCATCTTTCAGGAAAAAGACTGGGGCGCCTACCGCGAGCCCAAGCTGGTCCTGTTCGACGGTGCGACGCCCACCGCATGCGGAACGGGCATGTCCGCCATGGGGCCGTTCTATTGCCCCGGCGACAGCAAGGTCTATCTCGACCTGAGCTTCTTCCAGCAAATGGCGGGGGAACTGGATTCCCCGGGGGATTTCGCCCAGGCTTATGTCGTCGCGCACGAAGTCGCCCATCACGTACAGCATCTCCTTGGCATCACCGATCAGGTCGCACAGGCGCGTCAGCGCAACAGCGCCGCCGCCAACCAGCTATCCGTGCGGGTCGAGCTGCAAGCCGATTGTCTGGCCGGCGTATGGGCCAGGCATTCGGACACGCAACGCAACACACTGGAGGAAGGCGACATCGAGGAAGGGCTCAATGCCGCCTCGGCCATCGGCGACGACCGCTTGCAGAAAAAATCGCAAGGGTATGTGGTGCCCGACTCCTTCACGCATGGAAGCTCCGCCCAACGCGTGCGCTGGTTCAGCCGCGGCTGGCGCAGCGGCGACCCGGCGCAGTGCGATACCTTCGCGGCCTCGTCCTTGTGACGCCGCGGCGCTCTTATTGCGGCCGCAGGCCGGTTCCCGGATTGGCGCCTGGATGGGTTTCTATCGGAGCCTGGCCGCCCATGCCCGGCGTCGTCGGCGAGTAGCCGGATGAAGGCGTGGCGCCCGAGGACGGCATATTGGGCGAGGAAGGTTGAGAAGGCGCCGCCGACGGCGGCATGGACGAGCCGGGCTGGCCGGCCGTGCCCGGCCGGGTGGACGTAGCCGACGTGCCGGCGGGAATTTCCGTTTCGGTAATCTTCAGCGTGGGCTTGATATCGATTTTCTGCGCCTTGATCCAGGCCTCGTGACGCGCCTGATCACTGCGCGCATGCGCGGCAGCCAGGGGCAGGGACAGCATGGCGGACGTCAGGAGTATTTTATGCAAGGTTTTCATTGAAGCAGCTCCTTGTTGAAGATTGCGAGCCTTCATCGTAGAGGAAACTTCCGCGCCTGCAATTGCTCAAACGTTTCAATTCTTCACAGAAGCACTGTATGCCCGTGCCTTTCGGCCCAGAACCCGCAGCCCGGCGCGCGCATTGCCGACATATCGCGTTTCAGTTTTTCCCGCGGGCCCTTCCGGGCGATACCGCGCCCACGCTGGCCGCTCGCCTGCGTTTCGTGGAACCAGCGGTGCAAACAGCATCGGCGGCCCAAACGACACCGGCGGATCAAGGACGTTGATGATCCAAGAATGCGTGGTGGCTCCAGCAAGCGGCATCGGCGCCGTATCATGCTAGAATCCCGCTGCCGCTACACGGCATATCTTGAATAAAAATGCTATACTCTTTTATTCTTCGATTGCATTACCAGTGGTGACCGTAGCTCAGTTGGTAGAGTCCCGGATTGTGATTCCGGTTGTCGTGGGTTCGAGCCCCATCGGTCACCCCAAATATTCCCGTTTTTCGATAGCTCGCGGTTTAGTAGATTTTCCGCGCTATGGAAATCAACAAGAACAAAAGTTTTCTCAAGAACAAATTAGCAGCCCCGCCGCGACAGCGACGGGGCTTTTTGTTTCGGGCCTCAAACACAGCTTCGGCGGCGGCTCGACGCCTCGGCCGCGATCCGAAGCTCCGGGGCGATCCGAAGTTCCCGCGGCAATTCGATAAGCAAGAGGCCGGCGGTCCCGACCGCTTGAAGGGGCGGGATCCGCTGCCCGGCCGAG
>Ga0182735_1000573_pt1 | contig 28980 bp, 25 predicted proteins | sample eDN5th30CKraftMG_FD_128524 | JGI IMG/M metagenome (GOLD analysis project Ga0182735, IMG submission 128524) | Enriched Miracle-Growth compost microbial communities from Emeryville, California, USA - eDNA 5th pass 30_C Kraft MG (version 2) (version 2) ...
AGTCGGCACGGATTTCATTAAAAAATGACCACCCTTCCGAACGCGCATCGTAAGGGTTGAGGATCTTGTCGCCTTTGCGATAAAAATTCGACAAGAACTCGCCGTCGGGATCGAGTACCACCATCCGATCGCCGCGAGCAAGACAACAGACGATCATTTCTTTGAAAACCGTCGATTTGCCGGTCCCGGTCGATCCACCAATCGAAACGTGGGTATTTTCCGCGTCAGTCGGCATGGGAACGCCGGCAATCGTAATTTGGTTTTTACCTTTCTCTGTGGTCTTTCGTGCCAGGTCGGAAGCCGTGACAATCTGTGTGCCCCGATAAAATTTTGAGAACGAAGCGCCTTTGAAAGGCCGCTTGGCGGCGCTGGCGGCAAAAACGATACCGATAATCGCTATGACTTCACCCACAATCAAAGCTGTCCACAACGGCCAGAGATTGAACGTATTGTGGATTAAAGCCGGCATGACGTCCCGAACGGTTTGAGGCGTGAATCCATAGACCGTTTTGGCAGTGATGAACCATGCGAAAAGCGGCGCAATCAGCATTGCGGCGAAAGCCGCTTGACGCTTCTGAATGTCATCCACGGCGGTTCTCCTGTGGCTCCCATGATCCGATGTTTAAGCGATCGAGTTCGGCGCGAGCGGCGCGTAACTTCTCGGGCGAGAGCGACATTCGCAGCAGAATGAGGGCTTCGGCCAGCATGGTCGTTGATGGCTCGGACTGCGCGGATTTGCCTCCGGTTTGCAGTGCGGAGACACTGGCAATCAGTTCGCCCAATACATCGAGGCGAGCTAAGACCTCTCGGTTGCGATCTCCGAAAAGTGCGTCTTTAATGTACTCCGATACGTTGCCGTCGAAGCGTACGGAGCGCTCTTCGAGCTCGACTTTTTGCGCCTCCGTGACGCGGATGCAGATCGTGGGCACGCCCATCCTCCTTGTATCACGCACGTTTTACAGCCTAGTACCGTATTTGCGGCATTTCAAGCATTCGTGTAAAACCTTAGTTTTACATCGATCGGGCGCAGCATCGGAAAATTATCTGTGTTTTCAGAGACTTAGACAATGCGAAGCATTGCGTATGGTGTATAGCCTTTAAGGGCAATCTGGCACCACGGAAAAAAGCTGAAACCGTGGCGTTTTCTATCCGATTGGCGCCACAACGGAGCGTTCGCATGATCCCTCGCGCATAAGCGCGAGGGCGCTGAACGTTAACGCAAGAAAGGATCATTTCGGGATCATCGAGGGGTCAGCGAAGAATCAAAAGAAAATCGAAAACCTATTTGACTGATGAAAAAGGATCTCCTAGAGTACAGAAAAGGATCATTCTGAACCAGCAGTCAATCACATTGCGGGGCATTCGCCCAATGACGATTTTTGACTTCAAGCCGCGCAGTGATGCGGCCGTTGTCCGCAATTTGCTGCGCGAGATTGAGGACGCCCAAGAATCGGGAGCGAGTCGTCAAGATCTCTGGCGTAACCTACGCGAGCATCACGACCTGAAGCTGTCTTTTGATGCGTTTTGTGTGGCGCTGAAGCGCGCGAGGGCAAAGGCAAGGACAAACGCCGGTGCCGCAGCGAGCACTCTACTCCGTAAATCGGCTGGAGGAAAAGCGGAAAGCCATCGTCAAAATGTTCTGGAAGCCATTGAAGAACCGAAAGACGCGCGCTCTTCTTCTTTTGACATGCGAATGCGCGACCCGAAGAAAGCCTCAGGCTCGCCGCGAAGAAATCGCATCAAGACGCAAAGAGATTTTGCTGATGTCCATAAATTGGATTTCAGCGAGTTTGACGACAAATTCAAGTGAGGTGCACATGAAAATCGCCGTTTTGAACTACAGTGGCAGCGTTGGCAAGACGGTGGCGGCTCACCACTTGTTAAAACCGCGCATGCCTGACGCCGCCTTCTTTTCGGTGGAGACGATTAATCAGTCGGCGAGCGATCTTGGCGCGTCAGAGGTTTCCCAACTACAGGGGAAAAAGTTTGGCGAGCTACTCGAAGCTTTAGTGCTGGAGGACGATGCAATTGTCGATATCGGGGCGTCAAATATTGAGTCATTTTTCGAGTCCATGTCGCGGTTTTCGGACTCCGAGCGAGAGTTTGACGTTTACGTTATTCCTGTCACCCCGGATCAAAAAGCCTGGCAAGAGAGCCTGAAAACCGTTGAAGCGCTTTCCAATATAGGGGTGGATTCAGGAAGTATCCGTTTGCTGCCCAATCGCATTGTTGCCGATCCGGCCGATGAGATTCCCGCGATATTCAACTACGTGAAAAAAACCAAGAAAGCGCGCATCACCGCGGAGGCGTATCTTTTCGAGAGCGAGATCTATGGCTATCTTGCCGCCAAACGCATGAGCTTTACGGAATTGATCGACGACGGCATCGATCATCGCGCGCTGGCAAAGTCGGAGATCGACCCTGAGAAGGCGAAGGACTATGCACGGATGTATCGCTGGAAAAAACTGGCGATTCCTGTCCGTAACAACCTGGACGATGCTTATACGGCGTTGGTGGCATGAGATGGAGCGCCCGCCAACAAAGGAGGAGGTCCTTTTCGAATGGTTCCTAGGCGACTCCAAAGAGATTCTCGCCGATCTGAAGTCAGCCATCGCCGACGCGACGAGTGTCCGAGACGGAATCGGCGTGGCAAAGGCGGAACTCGATGAGACCGTGCAGGCCGCGACGCGCGAGCTGGTGGCGGCGCATCGGGAGTTGATTCAAGCGATCCGCGATGCCAAAGGCTCGAACGCGGAGTTGGCACAGGTGGTGGCGGCGAGCGGCAAGCGAGCCGCCGCCGCTGGGGTGATGCAGGCACTGCCTGCTTTGGGAATCTGTTGTGGCATGAGCGCCCTCCTGGGAGCCGCGAGCGCTGCGTTTATCGTTCGATGGCTGGCCTAATCGCGAACACCGAATCTGGCAGAAACTCTCTGCTTGGCGAAAGAGGTCAGGTGTACTGGTAATGAGGATCTAAGCGCGCTATTTCGGAAACTCTCAGGCGCCAGTCGGTGGCGCAACGTGGGGTTACCCCTTTTGGCCCGCTCAAGTCTGGGCAGGCCTTCTTCTTGGCTCCGACGAAATGGTAGAAACCGCGATCTCGATGTGGATCAGGACGCACTCCGGTTATTCTGATGCAGTGGCTAGTTCCCGCCGTTTGCCGCAGCAATCACGGCTTTCGCGACATGACACGCGGCGCAAAGCCGCTCCACGAGATGTTCGTTTCGGCCGTTCGGGCGGGTCAACGCCCGTACGAGGTCGTCGGATCGCAAGACCATTCTCTGCAGGCTTTCAAGCATTGCCGGTGAAGCTTCGCAGAGGAGCCACGCGGGGCGTCCGCCGTAACGCACAAAAGCCCCGTCGAGGGTGACGCCCTCGGCAATGCTTCGGCCGTCATCGTCAGTAATTGAGACGATGCGCGCGCAAGCGGCGCTGCTGCGGTCGCGCTCGGTGCAGATATCCGCGGGGTCGCGATGCTTGGCCACGGCAATCGCTTCGGCCGCCGTCGGCGCTTCGATTTGGGTTCTGCCGTAGTGCGGGACATTGACGGCATACAGAACGGTAAAGTTGCTCACGAGTCCATCTCCTGATTTTCCGGAATGCGGTCCTCAGCCTGGTGCGATGCGCCCAGGCTCTCAGCGATGTCGTCACGCTGCTTGTTGTTCCTCTGCGCCTTGCAGCGAGAACAGGAACTCGCAGGCCTTTTGCGCCTGACTTGCGGCCGTGAAAATCGCCTTCTTGTCGGCCTTCAGGACCTTGAGCCAGTGGTCGAGGTAAGCGGCGTGATCGTCGCGAACATCCGGGGTCAATCCCAACTGTGCGCACACGAAAGCGGCTCCCATCTCTGCGATCAGTTCCTCGGCAGCGTAGGCGTCGTCGCCAAAACGCTTGCCGAGCTGGCGGTCAAGGCGGGTCTTGTGGCTCGTCCAGTGGATCGTTTCGTGCGCCTTGACGGATGCGTAGCTTTCCGCGGTGTCAAATGACTCGGGGATTGGCAGTTGCACGATGTCTTGTGTGGGTGCGTAATACGCTCTATTCCCGCCGTGACGGATGACAGCGCCGGTCTTGGCAAAAAAGGCTTTCGCATGCTCGATCAACTTAAGGGGCTCTCGTTCGATGGGCTCCGCTTGCATGCGGTATTCAGCGGGGAGGTTCTCGATCTGGTCGACGTTGAACACGGTGTAGCCCTTCATGAAAGGGATCTCGCGTTCGATCTCGTCGCCGTTGTCGTCGGTCTCGCTCTTGGTGACTTTGTTGGCGTAGACAACGAGGCTCCCGTGTTCTCCTTTGCGGACGTTGGCGCCGAGCGCCTGCGCTTGCTTGAATGTCATCCAACGATCGGATTGGAGGCCTTTGTCGAGCTGCTCGCCCCAGAGAAGCAGAATGTTGATGCCTTGGTAGGAGATGCCGTTGTGACGCACCGGGAGCGTGATTCGGTCGCGGGCGTTTCCACCTTTCCACGGCTTTACCCATGGCCGTACGCCCTGCTCCAGGTCGGCGATGATCTTGTCCGTCACCCGGCTATAGATGTCGGACAGAGGGGTCTTCGTTTGCGCTTTCATGGTCTCTCCTTTAGGTCTCGGGGTGGATGTGCTGCTGTTGCGCACATGCACCCGACGACCGTCGGGCGACGACCGGGGAGGCAAGCTGCAAGGGCTGGACGCGGGGAGGGGGATCACCCGGGATTTTTTCAGCGCTGTATCGAAAAAATTTTGGGGATACCCCGCGGCCAGGGCGAAGCCATCTCCCTTGCAGCGCGCCAGGGGCAGCGACCCTTAGTTCGTCTCATCTGACTGAGATTTTGACCTTGCGAAAGCGATCGTTACCGAATGGCCGGGCCGGCATTTTTGGCCCGGTGAGCGTCAGCGAATAGAGCGCGGTCCGACGTCAGGAGGATTCACCCGGTCGTAGTGCGGCGAAAACGCCGGAGAGGCAGGACCTGGAATCGTGGCGCAAAAAAAGATGCCGACATGGCTGACGGCGTTGCTGTCGAGCGCGATGCGGGATGGCCGATGTTGTTCCGCCGTGCGCAAGCGGCAGGCTTCCGTATTTTTTAGGACAGAGTCGTCGTGAATGCCGTAAGTCGAAGTGCCCCGCTCAAGTGCGCGATTTGGGCGCACAGGAAAAAAGACGCGGTTGTTAGTCCGCGGCAGGGCGCCTTCGCCGGGAACCACGACGTAGTGCTCCTGGGGCGATTGTCGAGCATCGCTATGCGCTTTACTTTTCTCAGTGGCGAGCAGACGTCGTGCGTATTTAAACGCAACTAACGATCTTACTTACAACCATCACAGTACCGCCGCTATGCGTCGGCCTCACAACCTAGCCACCATGGATTAGCTTCCCGCCCTCCTCTGCCGACTGGACTACGCCGACACGTTACGTGCAGGCGTAGCCGGGAGTCAACGCCATCCTTGCGGCGGGGCGCCAGACTCAGAGACTCTTTCTCGGATTCACTAAAGAAATAGCTTAGAACCTTCTTAAAACCTTCTAGCAATCCCGCTAGAAGATGTTTCTTTCTGAGGAATCAGGCAGTTGCGTATTGCGTCGGTGAATATTTGACTGCACCAGGTGCCCATTTGACTAGTGGTGGTAAGCATTTGACTGATTTCGGTGCACATCTGACTTGACGCGGGGAGTATTCGACTAGCGCCCTGTGGATAAGCACGAGCGTTGGCGCTCAGAGGTGAACAACTGAGCATTTCGCTGGGTTTGGCCGCGATGTATTCGCCGCATATGGCCCAAAAAGCCCGCTGTTCGGGAACCCAGTGACCATTTGACTAGATTTCGCGAGATATCTATCGGTTTTTTGAGTCAAATAGTCACTCGGCATCGCAAAGGTGGTGAGCATTTGACTTAGCTAAACCGGCGAAATCTCTATGCGTGCACCCCGTGGTCGGATGGAGGCTCTTGGCTGGTGAGCATTTGACTACGAACGACCTTGATCTTGTCCGTGTCATCGAGCTGCCAAGATGAAAGGAAGCCGACTTCGGTCAAGCGTTCGAGAGCTGCTTTGATCGCGCGGCGAAAGAATTTGATCTCGGCCATACGGGATCCGCAGAGCTTATGTATCGTTTCCACTTTCATAGGGTACGGGTGCTGATTAGTCGAGTAGAAGGCATGCAGCCATTTCTCCAACGGAGAGAGCTTGGTCCTGATCTGCCAATCGATACGCGTATAGTCACCGGGCTTCAGTTGTGCTGCGACCTCACTGTTGATTTGGACTTTCCAGAAGGTTACTTCGTCAAAACCGCCCTCTTGCGCACCAGCGTACTTGAGCAGAAGTGGGCCGCCATAGACAACGGGAACGCTGTTTTTCGTGCGTGAGCGAGTTACTTCTAGAGCGCATGCTGTCAAGCGACGTATTGTTTCGCGCAGTTCGACAAGGCTGCGGGAGTTTTGCGTCCAGCCAAGCATCCTTATAAGAGAACGCGCCTCGAACTCTACCCACTCTTGCCGATTATCGACCGTGGCGCCCCGCGACAGATGAAGAATCTGTAGGTACACGTCGTAGTCGCGCTGACGCAATTCCTCGCCCGTGTATGTGATTTTGATGTGTTCAAGGGCATAAATCGGCTTCGCCTTCAGGTCCATACGGGCATCCCTTTGCCCGCACGTGAAAAGTGCGGATCGAACCAGGTCGTGTAGAACTGGCCGATGATCTTCCGACCATAGGGGAATCTGAACGCGCGTCGGTGGTCGCGGCGACTGTTGATTTGCGGGGTTCCTGCCGACGAGCGATTTCTCGAGTCTCGCGACGATCTCCAGCGCCGTCTCCTTGGGCCCCTTCTCACTCGCTTTTGCAGGCTCGAAGAATTCGGAGGAAATCAGACTTGGCGTTTTCTTTGTCATTTGCTTTGTACCTCGGCGTCGATCAGGTATTCTAGTGCCGATTACTTTTTTTGAGTATAACAACAATTTCTGATCGGACTTACGATGATTGATCCCTTGCGCGCTGAGTACACAATCGATGACATTGAGGACCAGGCCAATCGGGTAGCCGATGTGGTTGAGCGTGTACGCAACAGCATTTTCTCGCCGGATTACATCAAAAAGCCCCCAACTTTTTCGGTCGCGCAACTTGCAGCCCTTTGCCGCATTGATCGAAGCGCGCTCATGAGGCGGGTCGCGAAGGGTGACCTTCCCGCTGGCAAAGAAATAAACAAGTCTAGACGCGATTTCACTTTGGCCGAAGCGCGCCGGTGGGCTCGTGCATATGGGCGATCGTACACACGCGGACCGGACGATCGAGCCGTAGTCGTAACAACGGGGAACAGCAAAGGGGGAGTTAGCAAAACAACCACGACAATGTGCATGGCACAGGGACTATCACTCCTCGGCTACCGGGTCCTGTGCGTCGACTTGGACCCGCAGGGTTCGCTTACAAGCCTATGCGGCTACCTGCCCGATACCCAAGTTCAAGAGGAAGACACAATCTTGCCCCTGTGCGCTGGAGACGAGATATCGCTTCGCTATGCAGTGAAGCCGACCTACTGGGACGGATTGGACGTCGTTGGTTGCAGTCCGGTAGCCTTCGCAGCTGAATTTCACATTCCAAGTCGACAGTCCAAGCGCGAGCCCGACTTCCGATTTTATGACGTGCTCAATAAGGGATTGCATGACCTCCGAATGGAGTACGACGTCATTCTGATCGACACCTCACCAACGCTCTCCTACTTGTCGTTGAACGCTTTCTTCGCTGCTGATGGCCTGATCATGCCAATTCCACCTCGTGGCATGGACTTCGCCAGTTCCAGCCAGTTTTGGACTCTTTTCTCAGGGTTGGCTTCTTCGATCGCTGAGCAAGCAGGCGCTGAGAAGACGTGGAAGTTCATTGATGTGCTGCTTTGCATGACGGAGGGCCAGGGAAACGTGAATGAGAGCGTAGTGAGGGAGTGGGTGAAGGTAGCTTATGGTGACAAGCTGATGACAGGCGAAATTCCGAAGACGGTCGTGTCTAGTTCCTCGGGCACCAAGTTTTCGACGGTGTACGACATCACGAAGTACACCGGCAGCGCTAAGACATATCAGACTGCGCGAGTGGCCTATGACGCAGCCGTGGATCAAGTGGAAGCACAGATCCGACGCGTCTGGGTCAATTAAAGGAGTTGCTGATGACAAGTAAGAAAGAGGAGGCGGCTCGACTTGCCGCCGCAGCATTGGACCCAGCACTGTTGCCGCGCCTAGAACGCCGGACGCCGCGCATTGCGATGAACAGAGTGACCGATTTCACCGGCGAGCTTGAAAAGGTTGAGCGAGACCTGAGCGAGGCAAACAGGAAGCTCGCGCTTCATGAGGGCGCGCGCCCTACACGGATGCTTTCCCCAGAATCGATTAAAGCTTCCAAGTTCGCGAACCGGATCGAGCGGTCGTTTGAAGGCCCCTCATTCGAAGCGTTCAAGCAAGAGATTTCAAATGCGGGAGGGAACGTTCAGCCGATTAAGGTGAGACAGGTCGCCCCAAGCAGTTATGAAGTCGTGTTTGGGCATAGACGACACAGGGCGTGCTTGGACCTTGGGTTGAAGGTTCTGGCGATGATCCAAGAGGATATGTCCGACAAAGATCTTTTTGAGGAGATGAGCCGCGAAAATGAACAGCGTAAGGATCTTTCGCCTTACGAACTCGCCATGCACTACAGACGGGGGATTGATCTCAAGCTTTACCGGAACTGGTCTGAAATCGCAGCTGTTCTGGGGAAAACCAAGAGCTTGATGAGTCGGTACAGCGCCCTTGCCGAGCTGCCCGACGCCGTCGTAGATGCGTTTCGGTCGCCTAGCGATATTCAACCCAAGTGGGCTGAAAAACTACGACAGGTCATTGAAGCTGATTCCGCTGCGGTTATCAGCGCGGCAAAGGCGGTCAAGGGGAAATCTCTTTCACCAAAGGGGGTGTATGAAGCGCTGATCAATCGTGCCGCGGAAGAGTTCACCCGGGTGAACTTTTCGTTCGGTACGTGGAACGAAACGAGCACAAAGGCAACAATCGACATCAACAAGGCAAAGCTGGACCCGGAAAAGCTCGAATCGCTTCGAGCATATCTTGCTGCGCTATAGTCGAAGAGTTCACCCGGGTGAACTTTACCGGCGGCGGAGCATAGTAGCTGCACCCATCAGCTCCATGCTCCGCGTTCGGACGAACGCCGGTCGGGATCTAACGCGCCTACGGCGCTCTACGCAACGCCGTTGTTCGCGCATGAGCAAAGGTTGCAGCAAGATCGCCTTTGCCGTGGCCAAATCTTGAGATCGTCGACGACGCGCCGACCGCTTGCGCCGAAAATGTCCGCGCCCGTCTGCGAGCTCATCATCCCGATTGCCTTCATAGCGACGCTGCGACAAGCCGTCATCGTCCGTTGTTGTGGGCGCTCAAGCTCCCGAATGATCAGCGCCCGGGTGTTCGATTCTGGCCTGCTGCGTAGCGTGCAAAGCGCGCACCAGCTGCAGAACTAGGTCCACCTCGTGGCCATCGCTGACGAGTTCCTCGATGATGCGCTCTTGGTATTGGATGCGCGCCGCGTCGGCGACCGGATTGGCATCCGCGCGTTCCAGCGCCTCGCGTTCGTGCTCTCAGTCCATGTTGCCTCCTTCATAACACGGCTCCGCTTTGCCTTGGCGCGACTGTCCCAGCGAAACGGCAGCGTCGCGTTTGGGCGTTGCGGCACACGCTTCAGGCTAAAAGGCGTGCATCACCGTGCTGCTCGCCCAGCAGAAGATTCCATGTGGGAACTCGCTGCAGTTCAGTTAAAACGCGAGATTTAACAGGCTTGAATCCGCGCTTTACGCACGACTCACGCGCCAAAATGCCTCGTTGTCGTCTGCCTCATCGTGTGGGTCATTCGCTCGGCTGGTTCGAGCGCTCGAGTTCCCGAATGATCAGCGCGCGGTACTCGATCATGACCTGCTGCGTGGGCTTGCAGGGTACGGAGCAGCTGCAGCGCCAGTTCTACGTTGTGTCCATTGCGGGCGTGCGCTTCGCCCGGCGCGACTGCCGGAGGACGACGACAGACTCGCGCATCGGGCTTTACTCGACGCTGTAAGCTTATGAGGCGTCCGTGACGGTGCTGCTCGCGCAGCAAAAGATCGCGCTATGGGATCTCGACGCAGTTCAGGAAAGGAACAGGCACGCAGGGGAAGCCGGGCGCGTAGACACCGCAAAACCGGCGACTCAAGACCGGCCGCGTCCACAACCTTTAGCGCCTGGAATCGTGCACAAACGCGTCAAAAGCGGTCGCGTACGGTGGCCTCTTCGACCGCCGTCGCGCGCAGATTCGTCGGCGGCCAACAGCCGATCGTGAGTCAAACACAGGGTGAAAGAGCGGTCGCCGTCAAGCCTGATTAGCAATAAAGGCGGGATTTACAAAGCTTGGGCGGCGTCTACCGGGCCGCTGCACGCCGCTCTGGCATGGCGAGAAGCGCTGAGGGAAAATCGGCCAGTTGCTGTGTAGGTCCCGGCCAGTCAAGATAGCGTCCGGTGTTCGCGAGGGCGACGCCGCTTTCAACTATCAAGGTCAAATCGACATGGCAACGGGTACGGTCAAGTGGTTCAACGATGCAAAGGGTTTCGGCTTCATCACGCCGGACGCAGGCGGCGATGATCTTTTCGCGCACTTCTCGGAAATCCAATCCAACGGCTTCAAATCGCTCGCGGAAGGGCAGAAGGTGACCTACGACGAGAAGATGGGTCCGAAGGGCAAGCAGGCGTCCAATATCAAGCCGGCTTAAGCGCGACGCGCGCCCAGGCAAGCTAAATAACCTGGGCGCGCCGTCGTCACGGGCGGCTCTCGCGAGCCGTCCGTGACTTCTGTAGCGAGTTTTCCCACGAGATTTCCGCCTTCTAAGCGGGCGAGTCCAAGCCTGATAACGCCTATTATCGGGATAGCGTTTGAGAGGTAGAATCCTCGAATTCACATTTACACCTTAGGGGACAGCGCCGTGGGACAAGGGCTTCCGCCGAATCGCGCCGATCCGCACGAGCCGGGCAGACGATTGGGCGACACGTCGAACGACGCATTCGATGCATCTCAGCGGTGGCCCGCAGAGGCGCCGACGGCCGCGGTCGCGCACGTGGTGCTCGCCGTGGACGCCGCGATTACCCTTAAGCGCCGGGCCGCCGCCGCGTGGCTGACCGCGCACGGCGATGCCGTGCCGTCCCTGCCGGTCAGCCCCACGCGCCTGGAGCTCGCGGTCGTGATCGCGCTGGCCGACACCTACGGCGCCGCGCTCAGTGCGCTGCCGCGTTTCCTGCCGGTGATCGACTTCATCGCGGACGTCGGCGCGGTGAAGCTGGTGCAGCGGGTGATGTATGGCGCACGGCCCACCACCGATTTCGATGACACCGCCTACGCCGCCGAAAATGCGCGCTTAGCGGACTTGCTGCGCGAGGCACGCCCGGCGTTTGAGTGCCTGTGTGCCACCTGGCCCGATGCGTTCATGGCGCAGGCGAGCGCCGCGCTCGCGCAGCTAAGCTTGCCGCGGCTGCGCGCTGCGGCGCCGCCGTCCATGCGTCACAAAAACAGCGGCGGACTGCGAGGCGGTGGGGCCGGCGATGGTGCACGCAGCGAACCGGGCGAGGAGGGCGACGATGTCTGAGCGCGCTGCCTCGTCCCCGGAAAAGCTCACCGCCAAGACGACGCGGCCCCCGGAGAAGCTCACCGAATCACTTGCCCTCGAGCGCCGTTACACGACCAAGGATTTCACGGCGCTACGCGCGTACGTGCAGCGCATCCCGCCCGCGGTGATCGCGCGTACCTACTACGATTCCGACGACGATCCGCACGCGGCCACGCCCGGCGCGATGGAGCGGCACCTGACGACGATGCTCGACGCGCTGGTGACGCTGGCGCTCGCGCATGGTTCCACCGCACTGGCCGACCACCTGCGCGCGTCGATCCGCCAGCACGGGCGGCCGTTGCTCACGGCCGCGACGTTCCGGATGGTCACCGAGGCGGCGCAGCTCGCGGCGCTGCGGCCGCACGCCGATCACCCGATCGGCGCCTGGCTCCGTCCGCGCGTGGCGCGACGCCTGAAAGGGGAGGGCATCGCCACGCTCGGTGAACTGGTGGCGTTCTGCAACCGGCGCGGTGGCAGCTGGTGGCGCTCGATTCCGCGCATCGGTCCGGGCCGGGCGCGCGCGATCGTCAGCTGGCTGCGCACGCAGCAGCCATTCCTGCAACTAACGATCGACGCCGACGTCGACTCCGAAGAGCAGGGCGGTGTGCCGCTGATCGCCGCCGACGTGATCGAGGTGGGTCCGGCTGCCAAGGTGACGCAATCTGACCCAACGGGCGGGCTGAACGGCAGCGGCCCAGGCAGCGGTCCGGGCGCTAATCCAGAGGCGGGTCGACTGACCCTCGCGCCGCTCGAGCGCCTCGCGGTGCCGCACGCGCTCTCCGGCGCGCAGGGTGAAAACCGTGCGACGGCCTTCTGTTATATCCAGGCGAACCACGATCTCGATGCGGTGCGTGCCTATCTCAACCGCTTTCGCGATCAGCCGAAAACGCTGCGCGCCTACACCAAGGAGCTCGAGCGGTTTTTATTATGGGCGGTGGTGCTGCGCGGCAAGGCGCTCAGTGATTTGCGCGTCGACGACTGCGAGGCGTACAAAGACTTTTTGAAAAATCCCGATCCGCGGTTTGTGGGGGAGCGCTTCCCGCGGCACTCGCCGCGGTGGCGACCTTTTGCCTTGCCCAGCTCTTCGGTCGCGGGCGACGGCAACACTCCGCTGTCCGCGACGCTTTCGCCCGAATCGCAGCGCTATACCGTTCGGGTGCTGCGGACGGCGTTCACCTGGTGGGTCGATGTGCGGTATCTCGCAGGCAATCCGTGGAAGGCGGTGAACGATCCGGCGGTAATCAAGCGGGAACGTGCGATGAAGATCGAACGCGCCTTGCCGGCTGGGCTGTGGCGCAAGCTACGGGGTGAACTCGATGTGCGATCAGCCAAAGAGGGCGGGGCGACGGCCGGTGCACAATGGCGGGCTGTGCGTGCAGCCATTCTGCTAATGGGCGATTCGGGTCTGCGGCGTGAAGAAGCGGCAAGCGCCCGGCGCGAGGATCTGGGCCCCTCATCCTTTGGAACACCCGAGCGACCGGTCTGGGAGCTGACCGTCGTCGGCAAGGGTCAGCGCGAGCGCACGGTGCCGGTGAGCGCCGCGACGTTGAACGCGCTGCGCGCGCATTGGCGCGATCGCGGGCAGGATTTTGACGGGGCGACCGAAGAACACAAAAAGAGCGGGCCGCTGCTGAGCCCCGTCGTCATTCCGTGGACCGCCGCGTCGCGCCGGCGTCATCGAGCCGGGCAGGGCGCGGCGGGCGGGGAGGGGCAGCCTGCGAGTGAAGCGGGCTACACCGCCGACGGACTAAACCGGCTGATTAGTCGGATGGTCACCGAACTGGTTGAGACGATGGATGGGCTGAGCCTCGATGAACGGGTGCGGCTCGGGCAGTCGAATGCCCATGCGTTTCGCCACACCTTCGGCACCCAATCGGTTGCCGATGAGGTGCCGGTGGATGTTGTGCAAAAGGTGCTAGGCCATGCGTCGCTGCAAACCACGACCCTATATGTCCAGGCCGAAAAGCGGCGCGTGGTCGAAGAGGTGGCGCGCTACTATGCCGGCGTCGCCGCGCATAAGACGGGGCAGTGAGCAGCAGCGCATTCGGCGCTGCGCGCGTCACTGACAAAACGAATTAATTTCCGGCGCTCTCTCGTGCACTTGGGCGCCGGAACACAGGAAAACACGATGACAGACAAAGAAATCAACCTGCGAGCCGGACTGGCCGCGTTCTCCGATGTGGATCGCGTGGTCGCCGTGAACCTCGATCAGTTTGATCCGCTGAACTCGCGCGACGACCTCATCAAGTTGCTGGTCGAAACGGGCATCTCGTTTTCGCGTCCTAGCGACGGCGTTATTGCAGCTGAGGACGGGGGTAACCACGTGGATATCACTATTCAACACCGTGATGTCGTGAGTGCCGCTGCGCGAGCCGCGTGTGAACTCGCCGCGAGTTGGATCGACGACAGCGACGTGCAGGCGTGGAAAGTTGCGACGGGGCGATTCACCCGCTGAGCCGCGTCCGCTTCGTAACACCCAGGCCGTCACCTTCGGGGCCAGACAAGCCGTCGAGCGACACGGAATCCGAAAAGCCCGTTTTCATGAGAAGTGCAGGGGACAGGTTAGCAGGCTCTTAGATCCAGCTTCAACCAGAGCTAGATGTCAAGTCGACGTCCGGACTGTGCGTCGTGGCGTCGAAAATCGCTCCTGTGCTGTTGACGGTGTAGCAGACTACTGTAAAAATTCACAGGTTTTGCAATTATGACGCCAATGCGTCCAGCATCACCACGTCCACGTGGCAATGTCCAAAGGCGCCCCGGCCCCTATGGGCCCAACCTGAAAACAAAAAGAACGACGCGATGAAGAAGTTTCCGTTCCGTTTTGTCGACTTGTTTGCGGGGCTGGGAGGTTTCCATCTTGCTCTGAAGCGGATCGGCGGCGAATGCGTTTTCGCGGCAGAGTGGAAGGAACCGCTCCGTGTCCTTTACGAAGAAAACTTTGGCATGCGACCCGCAGGCGACATCACGTTGGTGTCGCCAACCGACGTTCCGGCTCACGACGTATTGACTGCTGGCTTTCCCTGTCAGCCTTTCTCGAAGGCTGGCGAGCAACTTGGCTTCGAATGCACGCAGCAGGGCAACCTGTTCTTCAATGTCGCTGCGATTTTACAAGCCAAGCGCCCGAGCTACTTCATTCTCGAAAACGTCCCAAATCTGCTTAAGCACGACGAGGGGCGCACGTGGACCGAAATTCAGAGAATCCTCGGCCCTGGCGAAGGCGGACTGGGGTACCACATACGAGCCGAGCGGCTCTCCCCTCACAATTTCGGAATCCCGCAGATTCGTGAGCGGGTGTATATCGTGGGTTCTCGTAGATCCCTATCGGAATTCGAGTGGCCGACTATCAGTAACGCGCCAACCAACATCGAGTCGGTTCTGGATGATCATCCAACGGATGCAAAGAAGCTGTCTGCCCAAGTCGGCGAGTGCCTCAGTGTGTGGGACGAATTCCTGAAGCTTTGTCCGAAGCACGTTGAACTTCCATCATTTCCGCTCTGGTCTATGGAGTGGGGCGCCACTTATCCCTACGAGACGAGTACGCCATACGCCTGCTATGTAGAGAAGGGACTTGACGGTCTCAAGGGTTATAAAGGAAGCCACGGTACTCGGATTGGCTATTTGCGCGACGTAGATCAAAGGTGGGCGGCGCTTCCAAGCCATGCCAGAAGTCAAGAACTGCTTTTCCCAAAGTGGAAGCGGGACTTCATCCGCCAAAACAGAGAGTTCTATGCGCAAAACTCGCAGTGGATCGATCCGTGGCTCCCGAAGATCCTGAAGTTCCCCTCGAGCCTTCAGAAATTCGAGTGGAATGCGAAAGGTGAAAGGCGAAATATCTGGGATTACGTTATCCAGTTTCGCGCTTCGGGCGTGCGGGTCAAGCGGCGGACGACGGCGCCTAGCTTGATCGCAATGACCGACACTCAGGTGCCGATCATTGGATGGCAGCGACGCTATATGACGCCTCATGAGTGCGCGAGACTTCAGAGTCTCGACGAACTAAAGCAACTCCCAAGAAGCACTACTCAAGCGTTTCACGCGCTTGGTAATGCAGTCAACTCGAGCGTAGTTGAACACGTCGCACGGGCGCTCCTTGCTACACGCACAGTACGCCAGCGCGAATTGTGGGAAGCAGACACAGTTGAATGCCCGTAAGGGTGGTCTCAAGCCAGTCAGAAGCGGATGTTCGCCCATGAGCGACATCGACCCGTCACGCGTTACCTCAAGGATAGGCTTTGGAAGACCTAGATTTTGATCAAATTGCGACGCTGCTCTCGGAACTCTCTCAACCGAGCAAGTTGCCAAAGTTGGATGGCCGTCGACGCGCCCCGCAGCCATTCGAAGCAACTGACGTGGACTTCTCGTCTAGCGCTTGGCTCGCGCGTGTACTCGAGGTCGCAACGTGGCTCAACCTCGACTCGTCTTTCGAGCAACAAGATTCGCCTGAGTCTGTTGCCCAACGGTTGTTCGACGAACTGTCACCGGGTAAAGCCGATGCAAGCTTCGAACTCAACGGCTATGTCTCGTTGACCGAGTTGGGGGCTCAGGCGCTTGAGGAGCGACTTAGTCGAGCAGCCAACAATCGCACTGCTTTCCTGGAACGGCTGGACGAGGAACTTTCGGTCGCCGCAGCCACTGAGGCCTGGATCGATGCGTGGAACGAAGGGCCCACGACCGAGCCGCTTTCGATTAATGCAACTGTCGACAAATGGCGCATCTACGATCTGGCCGGACGTGCACAGCAGCGGCAGTTGGACTTGAATCCAACGTATCAGCGCGACTTTGTCTGGTCAAACGCAGACTCGCAGATGCTGATCGAGTCCATCCTGAGGGGCATACCGCTTCCTTCGATTATTCTTGCGCGGGTTTCAAGCAGCCAACGCTATCAGATCGTCGACGGCAAGCAACGGGTAACAGCGATCTTGCGTTTCATCGGTGCCCACCCGGAAGGCCTCGACAACGCAGGCAAGATGAAGGATCCAGAACTGTTTGCAAACAAATTCGGCCAGTTCGCGAAGCGCAACAACTTACGCGCGACCGACCTTCGCGAGAAATACCTTCCGTTCAGAACGAAGAAGTACACCGATGAGAAGGATCCGCTGAAGCCGTTGGGAGGCCGATACTACTGTGAAATCAGAGATGAGTCAGTCCGGATCGCAGGCGAAACGATTACTGTAGCCGATTTGTTTGAGCGTGCGTGTGAGTACTTCATCCCTGTGCTCATCTACAAGGATACGCAAGTTCGCGACATCCATAAGGTCTTCAGGCTTTACAATCAGCAGGGCATGAAGCTGAATGCAGAAGAGATTCGTAACGCTGTGTTCAATCATCTAGTGATCTCGCGGCTCATGCTGTTCGTTGGTGGCGATCGTCCCGAGCGGGAAATAGCTCCCGAACTCGTCGAAGCTGGAATCGACCCCACGTCGGCCCACGAAAATATTAAGGCGCTAGGGTTCGGTATAACGCGGTTCAGGCGCACCAAGGTGCTGTTCTGGACAGTGGCTACCCTTTTCCTTCAGCCGACGCAAGCCCCTGACAAGACGTACCGAACGCCATCCACCGCGAGCCACATCGACGAGTTCCTCCGTTCGATCAATGGTGATGAACTCGCGCAGTTCCGAGGGATGAAGACGCTCGAAAACCTCGCACGCGACCTAATCGCTGCGCTCGAGCTCCAGCAGAGCGCATCGTACGCCTGGCATGAAAAATTTCGACGCAAGGGGAAGAGCGAGATGGCCTCACGATGGGAGGAGTTGCCGGTTGTCGCCAGCCTGCTTGCATGTCTTGTCCTCGTCATCACAAAGCAGGAAAGCAAGCTCGAAGACGAACTCGACAACGTGCGCGAACTAACGTCGAGAATGATTGGCCCTGAGAGCACGCAGAATAAGACGCAGTGGGCACACATCGCCAATGCATCAGTGAGCATACTCGAGACACTTGGCATCAACATCTCTGATGCAAACGCGGCCGTGAAGGAGCGCTACGGTGATAGCGCGCTTGAAGCGCTGCTTGTGATTCGCGAGATCCCAATAAACTAATATGGGCGCGGAGAAACCTATTCTTGGGCCGGCCGCCATTGTGCCCGGGGACAATTTTGCTGGTCTGGACAAGGCCAAGGGTGCAACCGGCTCTTGGGCGCCCTGGTGGACGCGGTATCGGTCGAGCGTCGAAGGGCGCTTGTCGCTTACAGCACTATCGGTGCTTGAGGCGGATGCACAGTACATTATCGACAAAGCTATTCCGCGCGACGAATCGGGATGTATGGATTCGTCCGCGTGGCCTGAGTCTCGAGTCAGGACCGGCATGGTTGTCGGCTCCGTTCAGTCCGGGAAGACAGCGAGCATGCTTGGCGTTGCTGCCAAGGCACTTGATGCTGGCGTTGATTTGCTTGTTTTCCTCGCCGGGACGCGCGTCAGTCTCTGGTTGCAAACTTATGAGCGCTTCTTGGCGCAGTTGGACGGCTCAACCGCCGATAACGCATATAAGCGCCGGAATGAGCGGCTGATCCTTCCGCAACCAGCCGACATTCTCTTTGAGCAGCGCGCTGATCCTGGGCGCTACCTGCAGCGCCCACTTGCTCGCCAAGCATTGCGTGCCGGCAGACCGATCATTTGTATCGTGCCGAAAGAGGACGACCACCTGCTTGCGTTGCGTCGCTTTCTCACCGACATCGTCACTGAGGATTATCTAGCTGCGCGTGATCAGCCCTATTCGATCCTGCTTTTGGACGATGAGGCAGACGACGCGAGCGTCCTTGACAGCGCAAAGTCGCAGAAAATCACGCCGCGTTTAATCACCGCAGTCTGGAGCGGCGATCCGGACGAGGCATCGACGCGCAATTCCAAGATGCTTGCGACGTATGTGGCCTACACGGCGACGCCGCAAGCGAACTATCTACAAGCTACGCATAATCCGCTAAGTCCACGCGACTTCAACGCTGCACTTCGTACCCCTGGCGCGACGGGATCCGTCTCGCCTCGCTCGACGAGCTACACGGAGGCTGCGGGCGTCCGCTCGTATTATTGCGGTGGCGACGTCTTCTACGAGCGGCTTCGTCTGGCGGGAGACGGTTCCCTCTGCCAGGCTTCTCCATTCCCGGAAGCGCAGTTGGGTGAGACCGAGTCTCAGCTTCACCAAAGGCGGGAAGCGCTGCGATGGACGATGCTATCTGACGCACTACGATGCTTTTTCGTCGGTGCTGCGGTGCGCAGCCTCGATCAAGGCTGGGAGAACGCTTTCGCACACGACCGCGTTTACCCGACCTGGGAAAGTGCACGCGTTGCAGCGAAAGGCCCTCACACAATGTTGATCCATCCTTCCGCAAAGAAGGAGGATCACTTCAACTCGGCCTTGGATGTAGTGCGGTGGTCATGCTCGGAGCCGGGTCGCGAAGCTGAGGTCGAACTCGATCCTGAAGCCGACAACTCACATCTATCAGCCGATGGCCTCAATCGGCGGCTGTCATTAGAGGAAGCCGAATGGTCGGCGTGGCTGGGTAGATTCGAGTCCTCGCGGATCGCCCTGTCAACCTTGCCAAAGGCCCCCTACGTTCCGATTTCCCTCGTTGACTGGCCTGCTGTTCGTGAAGCGCTCGTTGCACGGGTGTTTCCCAACGTGCGCCTACGCGTTTTGAATAGTGATCCAGATTCGGATGACAGGCCGCGCTTTGATATTACTCAGAACGAAAATGAGGAAGGGTTCCGCATCCCCGCTGACAGCCTGTCTATCTTCGTCGCCGGAAACGTCCTTTCACGCGGCTTGACGTTGGAAGGCCTTACGACAAGCCTGTTTGTCCGCGGAGCTGCTGAGCCTGCCGCCGACACTCAAATGCAGATGCAGCGCTGGTTTGGCTACCGTGGCAGCTTTCTGCCGTTCTGTCGGGTTTTTACTTACGAAGATCAACTGCGACTCTTCAGGCGATACCACGCGAACGATGACGCACTGAAAACCGAGATCATTGCTTCAATGGCGCAAAACGAGGCATCCCCCGCATTGGTGCTGCAAGGAGCGTCGTTTGTGGCAACGGGCAAGGTAGAGGCTCGGAAGGTGCCACTTTCGCCTGGGCCCCGACCTTCCATCAAGCTCGTCGAGACTGATGATGTCCTGGCTAAGCACAACATCGACGTTGCCGTGAGGCTTCTGGAGGATGGAGCCTGGGTACCGCTAACGGACGACAACGGGCGCCAGCGAGGGCTTATTCGGACGGAGCCTGTTAGCCTTTGTCGGCTCGCCGAAGTGCTGAATCTGTTGCGCTACTCGCATCATGATCCAGGTCTTTACGACGAGCTTAGCCAGCGCTGGGAGCACTATTCCAGGCTCCTAGGTATCGGCAATGCTTTGTTTACTCCGCCGATGCAGAACCCACAAGCGTATGGAACTGAGCCACAGTCGTGTCCGTACTCAATTGCTGCGTATCTACGGCTGTGGTCACATTTGGCAAACGGCCACGCGGCACCCGGTTTGTACCCGACAGATCGTCCGGAAGTGCCTTGGACATATTCTGATGCGCTCGGCGCCAGCGCTCCCCGGTTTTACCTCGCCTTTCGCTATGGGCCGGGTGCAGCGAGGGATCCGCGGCTTGCAGCGAGAGGAATTCAAGCCGTCACACGCGACCGAACGACTAGCGGCCAATCACTTCAAACCTTGTGGGGTACGCGTGGCTATGGGGGGACGTACTACGGCGACGAATTCGTCGACTATTACTTCCATAAAACGCATCCAGTACCCAGCATTCAAGGCGGTGCGAGTTGGAGGCCACGCGGTCACCCCGGGCTCGCATTGTTCCATGTTGTCAGCGCGCCTGAGTTGCCGAATGATTTGCTTGCAGTTGGACTCGGCGTTCCCCACGGTGGTCCCGACCATATTGCCGCGCTACGTGTATGAGCGAAATCCATTTTGAGCAACTCCGTGCCGACCTTGACGAACTCAGCGTCCCTCAAGGAGAGGTTCGCCATTTGCGCTGGCTCGTACCACCGTTGGCGATCGGTCGGACAGCTTCCGGCGATTTCGAGGTGTTCATCTGCGGGCCAGAGATCCATGCTGTCTCGCCATTGGTCAAGCGACATCTGCAGCACGGCGAGTGGCGCCCCGAGACAGGGGGCGCGCAGTTTTCCGCGAATCGGATCGTGCTGCCATCAGCCCATCACTTCGCTTCAATTGCGGCATTGATCGCTATTGAATTGGTACGTTCAGGCATTGCGAGTTCCGGAGGGATTCAAAAGGCTTTCAGCGATGTGGAACCAATCATTGAGATGGCCATTCGTCGAGGTGCGTTATCCGAGAACGTAGTAGTCGGACTCATCGGAGAACTAAGTGTATTGAGGCAATTGATACTGCTCGGGAAAAGTCGCTCTAGTTCGATGTTGCGGTACCTCAATTTTTGGCAAGGATGGCAGGAAGGCAATAGGGATTTCCGTATTGGAAACTATTCAATCGAAGTTAAGACGACACGATCAGAAAGCGCTATCCATCATTTCACCGGCCTACATCAGCTAGAGCCGATGCAGCATCCGTCGGGCGCGGCGGAACAGTTGAACATAATGAGCTTTGGTCTGGCCGCTTCTTCGGTCATGGGGGAGACGCTGCCGTCCATAGTCAACAGCATAGTCACGCTACTCTCGACTACCACAGAAGGTTCAGATGTCGCTAACGAGCTCTTGCGTCGTGTGTCGCAATATGGATGTCAGTCCGGAGAAGGTTATGCGCACACGACGATGCAAGAGTGGGCGGCCTATGGCACGCGCTACACCCATACGTTCATTCCTCGTCTTTATCGCGTCGATGACCCGGCAATGCGTTTGCTTCGGCGCGATATGCTCGACAATACATTCGTGCAGGCAAAAGGCTTGTCATTTACGGTCCATTTTCCAGATAAAATAACGGCCTTTAATCCTGTGCCTAACTGGGAGATCGAACTAGACCGTGTGACGAAGCTGTCAGACGTCATGTAATGGAGCTAGTCAGCTTGTCGGATCGGTGGTCGTTTTCTGAAGTTCTGAAGAAGGCTGCCTTTCTGTCAACTCCGCACTAATTTCAGGGGCGGCCTTCGAGGACAGCGTGCGCTTATGCCATTGCTCTCAGAAATTTGCGTTAGACCACTGCGCAAAACGGCTCCGCCCTCGATCGATTTGACGGTACGCCTACTTCCGGTTCTTTAAGTGCATCCATGACCGCCCCGACCGCGTCGACGCCGGCTGGTATCGCGCGTGAATGAGCCATAGTGAAAGGTGCCTCGCGTTCGCATCGCTTGGCCATTCTCACCAAATTCTTGTCGGCCGACAACATTAGGTCAACGTCCACCAGATAGGAGCCCAATTGCGCATCGCAGGGCGTTCCGTCTGTCACCTTGTGGAACTGTTGTTGAAACTCGAACGCGGACCTGAGCCAGTGCCTCGGCATGCGCGTCTTGTCGACTTCGTGAAGCCAGAAATGCGTGAGTTCTGCTGCTCGCTGTAAAACCATTCGAAGGTTAATCTCGCCGTCGAGCCAGTCAATGTACGGGTGGCCAGATGAGTGCATCGCTGTAAAGAAATTCGCTAAGGCGTCAAAGCGCCAAAACTCAACTGCTTCTCCGGTCCAGCCCGGAATCGGCGTCTTGAACTGAACGTTAATCGTTTGGAATGCGGCATCCCGAAAATCGACATGTAATGATGAACCGTACTTTCGAGCTTCACGAGCTGCAGTTCGTGCCGTCTCGATCGCACCCCCGACGTCGATCCGTTCGCGCTCGCCATGTGTATCCCGCCTCGCTCGATCCCAGAAACCGCCGTGCAAGCGGGTCCAGTCGTGTCGTATCTTTTCCTGCGACGCGGTGTTTTTGTGTGCCCAAATCCATTCTGGTCGTAGCCGAGAGATCTCGGATTTGATCTCCAAGCATTCGTGAAATGCGTCCGGCATCAAGCGGGTCCAGCGAGGATGGGTTAATGCTTCCATTAAAGCCCGCCGACGCTTGCGATCGCAAGTGTGTAGATTGTCAATTAGGATGGCCGCCGTGTTGCCTCACGGAATGATGTTACTCCCGGCTAGTTGTCACCGACGAATCGTTTTGTGGTGAAGGCTGGCGCTGCGTAGCAGCGTCAGCCTTCACCACGTCTGCGTCGGCGCCGCTGAGTATCCGGGTCACCAGCTCCCTCGCTCGATCCGATCGCCACACTTTCACCCGGCGCTGCAGGGTGCGTAGTTGCGCGCCGGAATACAGCGTGGGAGCCATCGCGGTGAGGCGCTCGTATAGCTGCTTTGCCGTAATGCCGGGCTCGGTTTCAAGCCACTCCATTATCTTCGGCCAGGTATGTTCGAACGGATCTTCGCGAGTGCGCCAGTCATGTGGGACGCGCGCTTTGCGGTGATGCGTCGGTCGAATCTCGCCGGCCTGCCACGCTGTCCCCAGACTGGACAGGAAATCGGAGAGTGGAACCTCAGTTGCTGTCTTCGTCGACGCTGGCGGACCGCCTGCAGCGCTGCTTTGTGCAACGCGCTGTTGTGCTTCGCGAATTCGATGCAGCAGATCCAATGGATCGAGCCTACGAAACCGCGCGCGAAGGCTACGTTTGGTCGCCTCGGGAATAGATGGGGACCGCAAGACACGCTCAAGCGGCGTCAACGGAGCTTCATAGCGCTTCGTCACCTTTGCGCCGTGACGAGTCTTCGATTTCAATTTGAATGATGGCTGGAAGAAGTTGATGTACAGCCGTGACACTTGATAGAGAGAAGCAAGCGTTTCTGTGGCTTCAAGACCTCGTAGCCTGCCGTAGCCCACAAGGCGGCGGACGATGGCGCCATTTTTTTGCTCGACCCACGCTTGATCGTTCTTCTTATAGGCACGCGAGCGCGTCAGCTCGATACCCGTTGCCTTGCAGAAGTCGAAGACAGCCGCGTTCATGAAGGCGCTATCGTTATCGCAGTCCAAACCACGCAACGGAAACGGTAAGGCAGCGCTCACCTGCTCGATGTGCTCAAGAACGAACGCGCCGCTGCGAAACGGCATAGCGAGGCACTCGGTCCAACCCGTTGCGATATCCGTCATCACGAAGCTGTGTACAAAGTCGCCGTCGATCTTTGTACCACCGCAATGCTCAACGAAATCCACCTCGAGATAACCGGGTAGCGGGTCGTTCCAGTCAGTGAAGGTCCTGATTGGCACCGCGCGGCGAATCGCATTGCCGATTCCGCCAGCCCGCCGGCGCTGGCCGCTGAAGGCTTGCTCGCGCACATCCCGCAGCAGCCGATCAATGGTCGCGGCGCTGATCTGCTTGAGCCGCTGACGCAGGTCCTTCGACAGCGACAGATGACCATGCCGTGTCATCGAGTCGATCAGCGTCGGGATGAGCGCCTTCAGGCGTTTGCCGCAAATCCGGTCAGCAGCCTCCCATAGCGTGATCAGCGCGGCACGAACGTCATCGTCATAGCGTCGCTGCGGGCCTGGCTTCGCCCTCGGCGGCTGCGGCTCTCGGCACAGCACACGGATGGCGTGCTTACGATGATAGCCCGTCAATTCAACGAATTCGTCCAAGATTTGGCGCTTGTCGTTCCGGTCGGAGCGGCGGTACCGCTCTCCAACTGCCTCGGTCAATTCCCGTCGTGTTGTCATGCTGAGCCGCCTCGTCATAAGTCGCCCCCGCCAGCCGTCTGACAGGTAGCAAAATACTTGAGGCAACGAGCCTAGCTCGGTAACAAAAAACCTGAGTCAATGCGCCGCCAGAACGACAATTACCTTGGCCGGTTGACGGGGTAGTTGTCGCTGCTCAGATTGGCATAGTTGTCGCTCCTTCCGATTCGCGGTGGGGTAATTGACGCCGCCGCGCGCGCTTGTTGTCGTCGGCATTGCGACGCCGGTAGCTTTCTACGTTTAGCTCGAAGATCGTCGAGTGATGGACCAGTCGGTCGATGGCGGCGACCGTCATTGAGGGATCGGGGAAGACATCATTCCAGCCAGAGAACGCGGTGTTGGCCGTGATGAGAAGGCTTCGACGCTCGTATCTTTCTGCGATCAATTCGAACAGCACGCTCGTTTCGGCTTGGTCCTTTCTTACGTACGACAGGTCGTCCAGGATGATCAGATCGAAGTGATCGAGCTTCCCGAGCATCGATGGCAACTGCAGGCTTTGGCGTGCCGCCTGCAGCTTCTGCACGATTTCGCCGGTGCGAGTGAACAGCACCCGGTATCCAGCGTCGATCAGCGCATGACCAATGCCGGAGCCTAAATGGCTCTTCCCGGCACCCGGTGGCCCAAACAGTAGGATCGTGGCGCCTTTCTCGAGCCACGAGTCGCCGCTCGCAAGCGCCATTACATGTGCTTTTGACACCATCGGTACCAAGCTGAAATCGAAGGCTTCGAGCGTCTTGCTTGGATCCAAACGCGATTCGACGCGATGCCGCTCGATGCGCCGTTTCGCGCGCTCGGCCAGTTCGTGCTCGAGCAGCGCGCCGAGCAGGCGCGTCGATGGCCAGCCTTCCTTATCGGAGCGCTCAGTGAACTCAGCCCATAGCCGCGCGATCGTCGGCAGGCGCAGCTCGGTGAGCATCAGCCCCATACGGGCGCCATCGTAGATTGCGGGCGCGTTCATACCGATGCCTCCTCGTCAAGCAGCGTGTCGTAGAGAGCTGCCGTCGGCATGTCGATAGCCACCTCTGGGCATTGCGGCTGCCGCGGCGCGAATTCATCCTGTAGTTGCTCGAGATCGGGCAGCTCGCCGACGGCGAGCAAGGCCTCGAGCCGCCCAGCAAGAACGGCCTCGACCCCGTGATTTGCGGCCAGTTCGAGTAAGCCGACCATGGTCTTGCAGGCTTCGCGCTGCGTGAGCCCCGCCTCGAGCCGCTCCCACGTCCGGCGGTACGCCTCGCGCGGGAACAGGTCGTCGCGAAACGCCAGCCCCTTGAAGGCCTGGGGCTTGCGTTTGAGCGCCTCAATGAAGTGCCGGTAGTCGAGCTTGCGACGGCGGCTATTGGCCGCATGCGAGCCGCGTGCTGTGTTGTGCACGAGTGCGCCGGACAGATAGCAGTCGAGATGATCGGCATAGAGGCGCACCTTTAGACGGTGGCCAATAAGCCGCGACGGCGCGCTGTAGAGAATGCCCCGCACGGTAAAGGTGCCACAGCGTGTCACGCGTGCTTCTTCTTCGATGAAGTCGGTCGTGCGATGTGCGGGCAGATCGCGCAAATGTTCGCGCTCAGCGTTGAACGCCGCTGCGTTGCGACGGTTACGGCGCATGACGACGTCGCGAACAAACGCCTCATACGCAGCACGATCGTCAAAGTCGCGATGGCCACGCAGCATCAGCGCCTGGTCGATCGCTTCTTTTAGATGGCGGTGCGAGGATTCCACACTACCGTTCTCATGGGCTACGCCGACGTTATTGCGCGTGCCGGCCATGCCGTAATGCACCAGCAGTGCGTCATAGTGCGCCGTGAAATCCTCTTCAGTCTGCAAATTCTTGAACGCTGCTGATAGGCTGTCGGTGCGATGCTCATGCGGGCAGCCGCCAGCCTGCCACAGCGCGTTTTGCAAACCGGTGGAGAGAGCTTCGAAGCTCTCTCCTCCTTCGACGACATAGGCGTATTCCCAGTGCGAGAACGCGAGCACGAAGTGATAGAGCCGGTGATCGAGGGCCGCGCCGGCGACCGTCACGCGCAGATCGCGCATGTCGGTGAAGTCGGAGAGCCCCTGCACGCCGGGCAAGTGCTGCTGCGGGAAGAAGATCTCCTTGCCAGGGCCCTCGAGTGCGCGCCATTGGCTGACGCGCCGCTCAAGCGTACGCCGCATGCTGTCAGGGAAGAGGCCAGGATGCGCCTCCTGCAGCTTGCACAGCAACGTGATGGCCTTAAGCCCGGGGGCGTGCCGCAGCAATGGCACGACTTCGCTCTCCCAGACTTCCGCGAACGGATCGTGACGCGTACGCCACGCGCGCGGTGGCTTCTGCGACGGCAGACGGCCGTCATGCTCAATGCGCCGTGCCGTGCGAACGCTCATGCCCGCCATCGCCGCGGCGACTTCCTGAGTGTGATGTTTGCGCTTGCTCATATAGAGTCGGACCTGCTGGTCCGTCACGTAGGTTCCAGGCATGGCTGTCCGCTTCTTGTTCGACGCGATCAGCCATCGTAAAACCCCGCTACTCCGGCGCCGCCGGTAGTTCGTCGTCTCCGGCGGCTACGCCGCCTTCGACTCCTCACCACCGGTCAAGGTAACTGTCGAAGGACCGGCCAAGATAATTTATATGAACGCCCCCGATGCGCCAGGTCTTCTTGCGTGTTGCATCAACAGGATAGGTTGCAGCTTTATATGCGGCCTCATGCAGCCTCATACGCTGCGGGCCCCGATGAAATCCGCTGACTCGCTCCTCATTTGTCGCACGAGCTACGCGCTCAAATTATCTTTCAGGCTTAGCGAGTTCAGGTCCGACCTGTCTTGTCATCACGCTCGATTGCCAACGCAACCTTTCGACGTCATCCTGCAAGCTTCAATCTTCCATACGGTTCTACTGATCAAGCCGGTCGTGCACTGACGTGCCCCTGGTTGTACGGCGTGCCATGTGCGAGAACTGCCCAGATTGTTCGGGCCATCTTGTTGGCAAGTGCTACGGTCACCACGTTGGATGGTCGCCGTTTCTGCAACTGCTCAGCCCACGATCCGGTGTGCTTGCCATGGAAGAGCACGCTGCGTGCTCCGTGGATCAGTAACGTCCGCACATACGTGTCCCCGCGCCGGCTGATACCCAATAGCTGGATCTTCCCGCCTGTGCCGATCTGCTTTGGTACAAGACCGAGCCACGCGGCGAACTCCCGTCCGGACCTGAACGCCTTCGCGTCACCCATCGTCGCAACAGTGGCCGTCGCCGTCAGCAGGCCAACGCCGGGGATCGCGGCGATTGCCTTGCATGCCTTGTCCTCTTTCATCCACGTCTGCAAACGTCGTTCAATGTCAGCGACCTGTTTGTCGAGTCGATCAAGGTCATTCCAAAGTTCGCGTAACGAGTCGATCAGCATCGCCGGTAGACGCTCGGATAGCCTCGCCAGCACCCCGGGAATCGCTTTATCCAGCGCGGCGCGGCTCTTGGCCATCACCTCGCCGTATTCTGTCAGCAAGCCCCGCAGACTGTTCATCTGCATCGTGCGGAACTTGATCTTCTGTTGCCGCAACCGATGCAGCGCCAATACGGCCTGCTGGGCTTCGGTCTTCACAGCGACGGGCTTGCTCGGCATCTGCGTGGCCATCCAGATCGCACGAGCATCGGCAGGATCGTTCTTGTTGCCGATGTTGAAAGCCTTGACGAACTTCGCCGGCATCAGCTTGACCTGATGGCCCATCTCCATCAATCGCCGTGCCCAATGCTGGGCACCGCCGCAAGCCTCCATTCCGATGAGGCAAGGCTCGCGATTCGCAAAATGCTCGAGGAATGCGGCGCGCTTCAGTTGCTTGTTCACAATCTCGCCCGTGCCGGCATCCACCCAGTGAAGCTGGAAGACGTTCTTCGCGATGTCCACCCCGACCGTCGTATACTTCATTTCGGACCCTCCGGTTAGCCTGTGAAGACCTCAATGATCTTCCATTTGGGCACTTTGATGCCGTCGGCCCGTGAGGGTCCACCTTCTCGGCGTTACCCACCTGGTAGGTGGGGGCGTTCATTCCATTTGTCGTTCTCTACAAGTGCGTAACGCCTCGTACACAACAGACGGCGCGACAGCAATCTGATGCTTTGAACGATGAGCGGCCCGCCGGATCGCCGTGAATGCGTTGTGGTCTACGATGTAGGTCCAGACATTCGTGTCTAGAAGAATTCTCATTTTTGCAGGAGTCGCGTTTTGAAGGATTTGTGGTGCAACAATCTCGCGGTTCCCGGAGTTAAGTCGGTGCGTCATCGCGCACTGGCGCCGCCCTCGCTCTTCGAAGCGAAGACCTAAGATAGAGAGTCGGGCCTGCCGTCGTTCGCTCTCATCTTCTACGATAGATGTGTCGGCCGGGATCGAACGGAGGTTCTTCGGGTCTATTCGACATCGAGAAACGCTCGAAGCCTTGCCTTTAGATTTTCAGATTTGAGTTCGCATTCCCACACGATTAGAGTCTTCCATCCTGCTTGCTCGAGTTTTATCAACGCTTCCGCATCTCGTTCGACATTGCGGCGGAGCTTCGGGTGCCAATAGGTCTCGTTAGATGTTGGAAGGTTTGTCAAAGAGCACCCGTGCTGATGCCAGAAGCATCCGTGAACAAAGATTGCTTTCTGCTTACTTGAAAAGATGATATCGGGCGTGCCGGGCAGCCCCTTTCCATGTGTGAACTTTCGCCGTTAAGGAGCCAAACCGTTTTCGGCATAAAGGCGCCGGGGACTTTTCGGCGTTTAGGCGCCACAAGTCTTTCGGCGTATAGGCGCCAGTAGATTTTCGCCATAAAGGC
>Ga0182735_1000574_pt1 | contig 28970 bp, 29 predicted proteins | sample eDN5th30CKraftMG_FD_128524 | JGI IMG/M metagenome (GOLD analysis project Ga0182735, IMG submission 128524) | Enriched Miracle-Growth compost microbial communities from Emeryville, California, USA - eDNA 5th pass 30_C Kraft MG (version 2) (version 2) ...
ATTAGCAATGTCAATAGAATGACCGATACATGAGGCACATGGCACAGATACGCCTTACTCATCGGTCAGCTAAACTTCCAGGAATTTCGGAATCCAGAACAGCTTCGAAACCGGCCGAGCGATTGATCTCTGTCGGGGTTTGCTGTCCCCAAAGAGTCCCCAGAGCAAAAAATAAGGGCCCAGCCTTTCGGCTAAACCCTTGATTTTGTTGGTTGCGGGGACAGGATTTGAACCTGTGACCTTCAGGTTATGAGATTTAAGAACGACAAAATTCTCAACAACCCTCAACAAGTGACAGTATATATTTGAATGTGTTAGCGCATATCTGTTGTTGTGATTTGTTGTCAATTACGGGCAATTTTTGGGGCTTACTGTGCCAAAATTGTGCCAAATTTTCTTTGCGCCATACCCCATAAGCAGTTAGAATGTATCATAAATTTTAACTAGCTGGAAAATAATCGTAAATGGCGACCATTCAGAAAAGAGAGGGCAAGAACGGGCAAACCTATCGTGTAATGATCCGAATGCACGGATATCCGCCAGTTCAGCGCAGTTTCAAGCGACTTACCGACGCAAAGGCCTGGGCACAGGAAACTGAGCTCGGGATGCGCCGGGGCGATATCCGCTCGACTGCGAGTGAGGCGAAGAAGCGCACCCTCGGTGATGTGATTGAAAAGTACAAAGAGGACATTCTCCCTCACAAGGCTCCATCGAGCCAGCGTGTTGAAACCACTTACCTGAACCATTGGGAGCGAGAGCTAGGCGAGTATGCCCTCTCCTTCCTGACGCATGAGATTATCAGCCGAAAGATTGCCCAGCTGACAAACGCGGGTGATCAACGAGCGCAGCTTGAGGATGGCGAGAAGCCGGCCAAGCCGAAGTCGCGCAAAACAGTGAAGCACTACCGCGATAATCTGGAGATACTGCTCAAGTTCGCTCAGAAGTGGGGATGGATCGGTTCTGCCAACCCGATGGAAGGTGTGAACCGGATTACGAAGGCGACCAAAGAGCGTGTGCGCTTCCTCGATGACGACGAACGCAAAGCCATCCTCGCAGCGTGCAAGGCGAGCCCGAACAAGCAGCTATATCCGGTCGTCGTGTTTGCCCTTTCGACGGGTGCGCGAAAGAATGAGATTTTGAAGCTGACGCTTCGCGATCTCGATCTCGAACGCCAAGTCGCGGTTCTGCGAGAGACCAAGAACCGTGAAACCCGCAAGGCACCGATAGTGAGCTATCTCAAGGCGGTTCTCGAAGAGCACCTCAAGTGGCGAGAGAAGTATCTCACGAAGCGCGACATCAAGTCGGATTACCTTTTCCCGCGAAGCGACGGCAAAGGCGCTATCGACATCCGTAAGGCGTGGGAGAATGCACGCGAAAAGGCGGGCGTCATCGACTTCCGCTTTCACGATCTACGCCACAGTGCGGCGAGCTACCTTGCCATGAATGGCGCAAGCCAGTTGGAGATTGCCGAGGTGCTAGGACACAAAACCCTCCAGATGGTGAAGCGATACTCGCACCTGTCAGAAGACCATACCCGCGACGTGGTCGAGAAGATGAACGACAAAATCTTCAATAGGGCCGACTGAACACCTCTGACCGGCGCTTCATTGTCTGTTTAGCCGTCCTCGGCTATGCTGCGGTCAGTCCGATTTTTCTTTTCTTGGCTTTTTCTTTGCCCATGGAGGATGGCCGGTGGACTATACCGACCTTCGGACAGTGAAGCAGCTCGCCCAAGAGGCGCCGTTTGTGACCGAGAGTACGCTTAGGTGGTGGATTTATCATGCGAACAGCAATGGTTTTGATACCGTCCTGATCAAAATCGGAGGCCGTGTTTACATCGATAAGCGCGCGTTCAACAAATGGCTCGAAGGCCAACGCTTGGCTGCCCCAGACAGCGAAGCTGCCTAACGAGCAGTCCAATTTTATTGGACGGGAGCCCCGCCAGAGATGGCGGGGCTCTTTGATTCTATAAGCCCGCTTGTTCGCGAGCTTCGCGCAGTGCTCGGTTGAAGAAGTGCCTGGTCGCTTTGTCACGGGCTTCAGCGTCAGTCAGGACGATGTTCTTCATCTCGTTATCTCGCTGGAACATACGGATTGCACCTTGGAAAAAGGCGTCGCGGAAGGCTGCATACACTACGTCAGGCGGGTTGTTGCGGAGCATCTCCGTCATGTTTTCATCCATGATGTCCCGGTTTACCTGCTCAAAGCGAACCATGTCGGCCTCTGTGAAGTCCGTTCCGTGTCGTTCATTGAACGACTGGACAATCTCTGAGAGCTCTTTCTTCTCATCTTCGGTGTAAGGCTTCGCGCCAAATTCACTAATTGCTTTAAGTGCCTCGGTGTCTCCGGCATTGAGAGAGGCGTTTCCGGCTTCCTTCTGCTCAACCTTGAAAGCCTGTAGGCGAAGCATTTCATCGGTGATTTCAATTTCAGGCGGCACGTCGCGGCTAGGCAGGAGTCGTGACAACCAGTTGCCATAAGCTGCCAGTTTTTCGAGGCTGGTGTCTTCCAGTCGCATCACTTGGGCAATGAAGCTGTAGAACCTTCCGTAGCTTTTCAGCAGCTGACGAAACTCTTCCTGCCTTCCTTCGTCGTCGTCAGCCTCAAATCGAGCGACCGCGTGTTTGACGAGCCCTTCAAGTTGAGCACGATCAGCGCCGCTAAGCGGTCCCTTGAAATAGGTAGTCGCAAAGCGCTCGATCTCCTGCTTGTCGAGATAGCCGAACTTGTAGAGCCTCCCTTCAAGGTCGTAGACCATATTGGGGTCTGACATGGCTTCGACTGTCGTAGCCTCATAGAAGGGCTTGAAGGCCGCTTGGATGTCTTCAATCGTATTCTGGAAATCGAGAATGAAAGTGCGATCTTTGCCAGCGCGCGTTCGGTTCAGACGTGAGAGTGTCTGCACCGCCTGAAGGCCTGCTAATTTTCGGTCAACATACATCGCACAGAGCTTCGGCTGATCGAAGCCGGTTTGATACTTCTCGGCGACAATCAAAATCTGATAGGTAGTCGAGTATGGAGTGCCGTCTGGTTTGAAGCCGTCAAATCTTCCCGGAAGTTCTGTTTCCGAGAAATCATTGAGATCGGCCTCGGTGTAGGTTTCACCGTCCAGCTCAAGCTCGCCAGAGAATGCGACCAGCGCTTTCAGGTCGGAGTAGCCCTGTTCTCGAATGTATTTTCGAACGCCGAAATAGTATCTCAGCGCGTGCTCACGACTCTGGGTGACGATCATCGCCTTGGCCTGACCATTGAGCAGGTCCATGACGTGTCTGCGGAAATGCTCGACAATGATTTCGACCTTTTGGCCAATCGCGGTGGCATGAAGGTTGGCGTATCTCGCGACTTTGCGCTGTCCTCGCCGACCACTTAGCTCCGGGTCGTCCTCGATGGTTTTTTCGAGTTGGTAGTACGCCTTGTAGGTCATGTAGTTCTGGAGCACGTCCAGAATGAAGCCCTCTTCGATCGCTTGACGCATCGAGTACAGATGAAACGGATGCGGCAAACCGTCTGGGCCTTTGACGCCAAAGCGCTCTAGGGTCACGTTACGTGGCGTAGCCGTAAACGCAAAGAAGCTGATGTTAGACTGCGGTCCGCGTGCCTTTTGGTACTCTAAAATTAGGTCTTCTATATCATCGCTAGAAGTCGCTTCGCGGGTAAGCGCATCAGTCATTGCCTGGGCGGCCTTGCCGGACTGACTCGAATGCGCTTCGTCGATGATAACTGCGAAGTTTCGTGCGCCTTGGCCGGAAAGTTCCTTCAGGTGGTCCGTCGAGAACTTCTGAATAGTCGTCACGATAATGCGCGCGCCCTTGGCGATAGCTTCTTTAAGCTGGCGCGATGTGCCATCAATCTTTTTGACGATCCCTTGAGTCTGCTCAAACTGCGAAACGGTGCTCTGCAACTGCCTGTCCAGCACGATCCTGTCGGTGACGATGATCGCAGTGTGGAAGACTTGGGCATCATGCTCGTCGTGCAGATTGATGGCATGATGTGAGAGCCAGCCAATGGTGTTGGACTTACCCGAACCTGCGGAGTGCTGAACGAGATAGTTCTGTCCCGCACCGTTGACTTTGGCGTGAGACATAATCTTGCGGACAGCATCAAGCTGCTGGAAGCGAGGGAAAATCATGACCTCGCTCTTGCCGCCAACCTCAAGCGTCATGAATTGGCCGATGACATCAATAAGGACGGCACGAGAGAAGATGGCGGAGCCCCAATCGCCGTCGCGGTAGAGATAGGCAATGCGATGTTCGTTCTCGACATCGGGGTTTCCAGCGCCACCGTCACGACCTCGATTGAATGGAAGAAAGCGGGTCTTGCCGTTCTGAAGGTGCGTGGTCATCGACACATTGTCTTCGTCGATAGCGAAGTGAACCAGTGCCCCACGTTTGAATGTCAGTAGCGGCTCGCCAGCCGGAGAGCGGTCGCTGCGATACTGCCGCTCCGCGTGTTTGAAAGTAGTGCCGGTAAGAAGGTTTTTCGCCTCCATCGTCGCGACTGGCAATCCGTTGAGGAATAGGACCACATCGATACGATTCCCGTACTTGGTTGAGTATACGACCTCATCCATCACGCTGAGAATGTTGGCTTCGTACTCGGCGACGCGCTTGGGCTCTAAAGCGCTGGCGGGCCGAAAATAGCAGAGTGTGAAGGGTATTCCGGGGACAATTTTAATCCCTTGTCGCAGCACATCCAACAGGCCGCGATCCTTGAGGGCCTTGTCGAGCTGTTTGAAGAGAACATCCTCGGCGGAACCGGTGTAGTGTTGCTCCAGTTTTTCCCAAGCCTCAGGCTGAGTGGATTTGAGAAACCTTACGACCAGCTCACGATCCATAGCGAGCGGCTTGTCGAAGTGAATCTCGCCCTCGTATTCACGACTCTTTTCTGAGCCAACACGGCGCTCGTAGCCCTGTGTAGCAACTAGGCTTTGGATTAGATGCTCTTGAAGCACGTCCTCTTTATGGACGTTCGATGCTGCATGTTGGCTCATTGGGACACCTCCTCCAGCAAGCTGGCCGGGTTCCAAACACACTTAGCGATCTGGCGGTAAAGTTCCCCCCGAGCATCAATGCTCGCCTTCTTAAATTCGGTTATTGGTTCAAACGGCAGTTCGCGCTCGTCAACGAAGCGCACAAAGCCAGGGTTATGCTTGTAGCAATTCGGGTGGAGCGACTTCGCCAAAAGGTTCTGCGAGAAATAGTGTTCCAGCTTGTCGGCATAAGGCTTGTCGCCGTAGCTCGCATTGAAGGATTTCGGCAGAAGCAAGAGACCGCCAATCCGGTTTCGATGTTCGGCAAAGTCAGCAGGATGTTCGAACTCATCTGTATGGCGCTCGAAATGATCGGCCCAGATGTGTTCTACCTCATAGGTCACGCCGCCACCTCCGACATATTCTTCGAAGCGTGAGGCCATGCCCGACTGAACTTCAATGTAATCGGTCATCCGCGCGAGAATGCGATGTAGCACCTTCCGGTTCTGCTGATGCAGGTAAAGGCCTATCCCTTGACGGTGGTACTCGCTGTTCGCGTCAAAGTTTTCTTCTTCGGCTTGCAGCTTCTCGTGTAGGAGCTTCGCAAGCTCGGCAGAGCTAAGCCCTCGAATGTCGCGCATCACGAGGAACATCGCATACTGCATGGTTGAGTAGGCAATGCTGCGGAAATTCCACAACCGCCATGTGAGAAGAATATCAAGAAACTTGGCTGTGATGCGGATTTTGCGGTCGATCTCATCCGGCGTGTCGGTCGGTTTGAGCGGTGCGAGCAAAATCTGATATTGCTGCGTGAAGCCGTTCCAAGCGTTGTAGCAAACGTGCTCAAGACCCGGCGCAATCTCGGCCGAGGCATTCAGCAGACGAAGGTACTGCTTCGAGTAAAACTCAAAATCGGTGTTCACAAATCGCAGGAAGTCGGACGGCTTTTCCAAACCGACCTGACGGCGCGAGTCTCTTAGCCAGCGGTGATACTCTGTACCGATCCGGTCGAAGTCCTCTTGCTTCGCCCCTTTCTTACGCTCTCGAATTTTCGTGGCGTATTGGCTTCGGAGCCATGCTTTGAAGAAGTCGGCATCTCCCTCCTTGTCCCAATCGACAAGGTCGCGAATACGCGTCTTCCAACGGCTGTTCACATCGACGCGGGCATCCTCATTGATGTTCGCGAGCAGATAACCCTTCAGCATGTCGGTCGGGCTTAATGAAAGCCCGCGATCATTCATGGTTTCGAAAATTGTGTAGGCATCATCATCAGAATATGCGGTGATCTCGACCAGGTGCACATTCTCCAGCATCCAGTCGATGAAGTATGGCAGGGCCTTGTCGCGCAGTTCTTCAGGGAATGCGGCGTCGATGTCCTGATAGCGGTCATAAAGGTTCTGGACGGACTCTGGCGCTTCGGTTGTGTCGAAGGTTTCTCCTTCGAATAAAGCCTCCATGCACGGCGAGCGCTCAGCTACATCGAGATTGAACGACTTCTCACCAAAGCGTTCCGAAAAGATGAGTTCGTCGATTTGAACCTTGTCATCTCGACCCTCTTGAAGGTTGTGCAACAGGATGAGAAACAGCGAGAGACTTGTTAGCCTTTGTTGCCCATCGACAATGTAATTCGCGCTTTCCTTCTTGCTGATGATGATCGAGCCAAGGAAGTAGTGGGGGTAATCGGCAACCTTCTTACGTTCGTGGCCCTCCTCGTATTCCTCGAAGAATTTCGTGACTAGGTCGTTCACAAGCTCTGTGGCTTGCTTCTCACCCCACTTGTATTCCCGCTGGTAGTAATCAATCGAGTACTTGACGCCCTTCAGAAGCTCACGAACGGTCTTCGCTTTCCCGAGAATCTCCCTCATGCTCCCATCGCCTCCTGTATGTCATCGAGGCGTCGATCCGAGTGCCCTCTCTTCTTCCAAGTTTCCACGTCGATTTGCCCCGAAACTGCTGCCGAGATCAGTGCCGTGCGGTATTCTTGAAGTAGGGCCTCAGCTTTCTGGTTTTTTTTGAGCAGTTTGTCTTCGCGGGCGGTTCGCTCGGATATCTCCTTGAGCAAGGCATCCTGTGTTTCGAGGGGGGGAATCGGCAATCGCATGTCTAAAAAGGCATCGGGGTATAGACGCAGGCGAGATGAATGAATTCCCTTACTGCGCCGTGTAGCCTCGGCAATAAATGGCTTCGAACGAACCATTACGTCAACGAAACCAGGTCGAAGTTCGCCGGAAATCGGTGAGTAGACACCGTATGATGGACTGACCAGGCCATGTTCGGAGCTGACGCCCATTGCCCCCATCCAAGCCCACATAGTGTTGATGATCAGGTCACCTCGCGTGACGAGTTTATAGCCCTCATTGCTTTCCGCCATGAACATGTTCACGTCTTTTTCGGAGCGCTTTGTAACGCCAGTGATATGCGAAACAGTAAGGAGTTCCTCGTCGCCGCTTTTGCTCCTCTCCTGACTCTCGCGAAAGTGAACTTTTGCACGCTCGGCTTTCCAGCCCTTTGGCAGATCACAAAGCCATGGAGCCACGCTGTTTGTCGTTCCGATGACCGACTGCGAGACCATTGCCAAACGCCGTTCAAAAACAAGCTCTGAGAATCGGCCTCTCTTCTCAATCAGCCGATCGATGCGGGAGACTTCCTCGTCTAGAAGGCCTGCAATTGATTTCTGCTTTGCCAGATCGGGTATCCAAACTTTGTTCGACAAACTCTCTTTTTTTATGTGACGCATAGTGCTGCCATGTGCGTCGTCATCCGCCCATCTCGGAGCATGTGCCTTAATGACGTAATATAGATACCTCTTGTCAGCATTCTTCTTCGGTAAGACCTTGAATATATGCTGATTCAAAATTGCGTCACCTCGATCCCAAATAAAAGCATCGATGGTAGCAGACCATGAGAATAATAGGTCGCCGTCTCGGATAATCAGACCTCTGTTGATCTTGCCATCAAAGTAATTGTCAAAGGGTTTGCCTGTAAGCTGAGCGATACGAAGGATAGGAAGGCCTTCGTCTCCCCAGTCAGACGGTTTGAACGCTGCTCCGTTTAAAAAAAGGGCAGCGTGTTTAATAGGCATCATCACGCAGCCACCTCCTTCAAAAGCCCTGCGATCTCAGCCTCAAGGGCCTTCAGTTCCATGTCGATCTCATTTAGTGGGCGAGGCGGGATATATTCGTAAAAATAGCGATTGAAGTTGATCTCGTAGCCTACGCGACCGACCTCCTTGTCTTTAATATCCGCATGGCTCTCATCGACCCAAGCATCTGGCACGAAGGGCTTTACCTCTCGCTCCACATAATCGCGCCAATCTTCCTTAAGCGGGACCAGTTCATAATCGCGTAGGTCAGTGTCGGGCTCGGGATTGCCAGTCTTGTCCAGACACACATCTGCATCTTCGTCACGCTCAGACAATGCCGCGAGAATGGCTTTCTTCACCGGCACACCGACCTTGATGTTCTCGGCCTTAAGCACCTTGTTCAAAATCTTCACGAACGCATCACGATTTGTGAATAGCTGGTCGCCGATGGTGCGAAGTGCTGCAACGACCTTAGCTTGTTCAGCTGCATCGAGTTTGGAGAAGGGCTTTTGGTCGTCCAGACACTCCAAACGCTCCTTTGACACTTGAAAGTTCAAGCGTAGCGGGCGTTCAATGCGTATTTCACGGTATCCGAAATCTTCGGTATCGAGGATCTTCGAAACGTCCCCCTCACCGCTTTCACCGTTCAGGAACTCGGCATAGAGGCGAACGACTTGAGCGCGCGCCTCTTCGGGGATTTCCCTGCGCTTGCTGCCCAGCGACTTTCGCATTCCCTTCCAGAAGTTCTCGCCCGATGCATCGATAAGTTGGACCTTGCCTCGACGGTTTGCTGGTTTGCGGTTAGTGAGTAGCCAAACATAAGTTTGGATGCCGGTGTTGTAGAACAGGTCGGTGGGCAGTGCGACAATCGCTTCCACCCAATCGTTTTCGAGCATCCATCGACGAATTTCACTCTCGCCCGATTGAGCGCCGCCTGTGAAGAGCGGCGAACCATTCATAACAATGCCGATGCGTGAGCCGTCCTCATCGTCGCGCATTTTGGAAATCATGTGCTGAAGGAAAAGAAGCTGACCGTCTGAAATGCGTGGCGTCCCCGCGCCGAACCGTCCGTCCTTGCCCATCCCGACTGCCTCGTCTTTGATGGCGTCCTGGTACTTTTTCCAGTCCACCCCGTAAGGAGGGTTTGAAAGCATGTAGTGAAATTTTCTTCCGACGTGAGCATCGTGCGTAAGGGTGTTTCCGAACGCTATTTGTTCTGGATTGTGGCCAGTAACAAGCATGTCAGACTTACAGATGCCAAATGACTCGTCGTTCAGCTCCTGCCCAAACAACTCGACGCGGATGTTGGGGTTAAAATCCTTCAAAGCTTCTTCTGTGAGCGCCAGCATACCCCCAGTTCCGCAAGCGGGGTCGTAAACTTGGCGGATGATGCCTTTGCCGGTTAGCTTTGTGTCATCATTAGCAATCAACAAATCGACGATGAGGCGGATCACCTCACGCGGTGTAAAGTGTTCACCAGCTGTCTCGTTCGAGATTTCCGAGAAGCGGCGGATGAGCTCTTCGAACAGGTAGCCCATCTCGATGTTCGAAACGCTATCCGGATGAAGGTCGATCTCACAAAAGCGCTCGAACACGTTCCAGAGGATGCCGCCGTCCTTCAAGCGTTTCAGTTGGTCAGTGAAGCGGAACTTGTCGAGAAAGATGTCTCGGACGTTGGGTGAAAACTTGGTGATATAGTCAATCAGGTTCTGGTGAAGCTGACCTGGCTCTTGGCCCTTAAGGCTATCGAAGGTGAAACGAGAGAGGTTGTAGACCTTCACATTCCCGCCGACTGCACCGAAAAGCATGAAGTCTCGCGTTTCGTCATCTGCCGTTTCCGGAACTGATTTCTCGGCCTCTAAAACAGCCTGCTTTGACGCTTCTAAGAGGCAATCAAGGCGGCGTAGCACCACAAATGGTAAAACCACCTTGCCATATTCGGACTGCTTGAAATCCCCTCGGAGGATATCTGCGATCGACCACACAAACGAGCTGAGGCTTTGTACATTTGGATGCGTGGTCGTTGTCATTTGTGGGTTCCCCTCGAAAATTGCTGTGTAGTCGCCTGGCGGTCGATCCAATCGTCAATCTGGGAGCGCTTAAAGCGCCAGCTTCCACCCACCTTAAAGCCCGGAATTTCACCCTTTGCGACGAGCGCATAGGCGGTCTTCTCCTTGAGCTTAAGGTAGTCAGCCAGCTCTTTGATCGTCCAAATTTCGTCGGTCATGGACCGCCTTTCGGTCATCTCATCATAGAAAATACGGGAAAATATCGGATTGACCAAGAAATTTTAGGCATTCGTGGCGGCTGGTGAGGCAAAATGGCCATACTGGCCATAATGGACAGTAGTCAGTCAGTCTGGCCTTTCCCGACCAGTTTTCCAGCTCCAGCACCCACCCAGAAGCCTTCAGATGAACAAACTGGAGGCCTGAATATGAGCTTCGTACGCACCCTTATCCTGTCGCTCTATGCGCTGCTGACCCTCTGCTGGAAACTTCTGCCGATTGTTAGTGCACTGGCTGGCTATGCCCTTTTCGCACCACCCGCGTGGCTAGGCGGGATCATGGCCGCCGTGCTTGGACTTGCTGGCTATCTCGCGAAAAGCACGGCTTCTGCCGTTTTCTACAAGCCTGACACGCATGGTTCGGCTCGCTTCGCGGGGCTGGCGGATGCCCGAAAGGGTAAGCTGCTGACCGGCAAAGGCCTTATTTTGGGCCGCAAACATGGCCGAATGTTGCGCTACCGAGGTGAAGGCCACCTGCTGACTTTTGCGCCAACGCGAAGCGGTAAGGGTGTCGGCTGTGTCATTCCTAATTTGCTCGATTATCCCGGTTCGGTGGTTGTGACGGACATCAAGGGTGAGAACAGCGACATTGCCCGCGCATACCGCGCAAACCTAGGGCCAGTTTACGAGCTTGCACCGCTCGGCGGCGCGAAGGCGAACCGCGCGACGTTCAACCCGCTCGATTTCATCCGCATAACGACTGCCTACGAGGTCGATGACGCACGCCTCATTGCCGAAATGCTGGTGGTGCCCGAACACGCCCAGCCGAACCACTGGGAACGCGAAGCGCGAACGCTTATCACCGGCCTGCTTCTCTATATCAGGCACCATTGGGACTTGCTGGAGCAGAACCTCGGCACGCTGCGTGACCTGCTGATGCAGGACAGCGAGGAATTCGAACTGCTGCTGGCTAAGATGGCAATGAGCCATCAGGAAAACGTCGCCCGTATTGCGCGCGGGTTTAGTCAGAAAGAGCCGAAGGAACGGTCGGCGGTAATCTCGACGGCACAAGGGGCGACCGAACTATTCGAGAGTCCTGAATTGCGGGCAGCAACGGAACGCTCATCCTTCAGCTTTGAGAGTCTGAAGGATGATGTGGGTTCGGTGTTTATCATCGTGCCCCCAGAGTATCTCGAAGCCTACCGCCCATTCCTGCGGCTGATGGCTGGCCTGGCCACCGTGGCCATGACACGGAACATGGCCAAGCCTGCTCAGCCGGTGCTGTTCTTGCTCGATGAGCTGCCAGCGCTCGGGTATATGCGCCCTATCGAGGAAGGCATTGGCTATTTGGCCGGATATGGCGCGAAGCTGTGGCTGTTCGTGCAAGATTTGGATCAGCTCCAGAAGACTTATCCGAAAGCGCGCTCAATGATCGCCAACTGCGCGGTGCGGCAGGCCTTCAATGTGCAAGACCCCGAAACCGCAAAGCTGTTGTCGGACATGCTGGGGACGGCAACCGTTCGGATGCACTCGGAAGGGCAAAGCTCGTCCCTACCGTTCAACCTCGTGGCCGGGTCTTTCCATTCGGGGGCTTTTGAAGGCGCGCGCCAGCTGATGACAACCGGTGAAATTCTGACGATGAAATCCAAGGATCAGCTGGTGTTCGTTCAAGGCCTCCCGGCCTTTCGAGCTCGCAAAATCCGCTACTTCGACTGGTGGGAGCGTCGGCTAAGAAAGCGCACCTCTCAATAATCAGCGCTTAACTAGGTCGAAGCTGAGCGCACGCTTCGCGCTAGGAAAATCAGAGACACTTGCCTCATACTTCCCTGCACTCATGTGGGGCACGATCACACCAAAGTAGCGAGTGCTCAGCGCCGGAACGACCCCGAGACTACCGCTAGTATATGTGATGCGCTGCGAACTCTCACGATCTAGCAGAAACGCTTCGTCGTTTAGCAGCTCAAGGGCGTCAGAACTGAAGGTGGCGTAGTCCACTCTGGCTCCGGACTTCGTGAGCAGCACCTTGGCGGCGGTCGCGTTCACATCTTCGCGGCTATCGTTCTGGACCTTGAAGACGATTACCTCATTCAACACGCTAAACTCATCTTCAAATTCCGCAGAAACCTTCGCCCACCTTGTGCGCTCGGGGATGTCACCCGCATCATGCGCTAAAATGTATTTGTATTTTTGGGCAGAGCGGACATCCGCCAGTTGGGTCGGGGTCAGCACTTGAGGAATTGAGGCTGAAATAGCGACCTGGCCGAACTGATAAGAACCAGTTGCTTCGACTTTGCTGGCATTCACAATCGTGTTTTGGCTACGCACGCGCTCAGAAAATCCCTCAATGCTGCTCGTCATAGATTGCAGACCCGATGAAAACGAGGTGCTGTTGCAACCCGATAGAACGCAGGCAGAGAGAATTATTGAAATTGCTGGAATTGATTTGGCAAATGCTGATGAATTCATCGCGTCCCCTGTTTTTGATTTTACTTTGTATATTTGCGCGAAATTTTCCCACAATTTCAGATTGATGTCATTTATTTTGTGACGTGACTTTATTGTCGGGTCGCCTGGTCACACACCCTACCAATCCAGATAATCGAGCCCTTGGGTACGGTTGTAGTCGCGCTCACGCTCGCGTTCCCGCTTGCGCTCCAGATAAGTGCGCCGGGCGCGAAGCAATTCCATTTTGCGATCTTCAGCAAGGTTACTAGCGAGAATGGCCTTATCCGTGGCGCGCGTCAGCGCCTTGGCACGGCGCATAGCCTTCTCCTTCATTATCTCGCGCAATTCAAAGGGCACATCGGCGCGCAATCGAAGCATGGCGAAGTCATTCAACGCGATGCGTAAGGCGCGGCGGTTGGCCTCGATGCGGTCACGGTGATGGCCAAGTTTGAGCTTTTGCTCTCGCCAGCGGCGACGCTTCACATCAAGATAGCGAAACGCGCGCTTAGCCCGTTGCCGAGCGGGGGTTTCTTTGCCGAAAGCGCTATTGCCGTGCATCCGCCCCAGAAGATTTGGCTTCTCCTTCACCATGCGCTCGGCGTCGGCGATGCCGAAGGTCTTTTCCAGTTTCCGCCATCGTTTGGTCGCCTCTGCCGGGTTGCGAAAGATGTCGAACATTGACTGCTTATAGGTCTCGGCTGAAGCCCGCTCCCGCGCCACGTAATTTCGCTCAGTGCCCTTCAGCCAAGCGCGGTCGCGCTCCAGCCGCGAAATACGACGCTCACCTGCGCGATAGACGGCCTCCACGCCTTTCCAGTAGTGGTAGTCCAGATCAGCGGCATCCACTTCCAGCACAGCGTCGGTGTTCTTCCGCTCGACGGCAAGCTGCGCTTCGCGAAGCTTTTGGGCGCGGCGCTGCTCGGCAGGCGTCATGTCCTCATAGCCAGGGATCTGCGCCTCTGGCGCGTCATCCCTAGCGAGGTCTTTCATTCGCTCGGCCATAAACACATCGAAGCGCTTACCAAAACGATCCTCCAGCTCGGTCAGCCTAACGCCCTTGCCCATCTGCGAGAGCTTGGCGAAACGCTCGCCCTTGGCGAGCACCAGCCCCTGACCTTTCCGTTGTAGGAAGATGCCCTGCGCCCCCAGCCGTGCGGTCAGCTCGTGCCAGTTGTTCGCATTGTAGAAATGCCCCTGCACCTTCTCGCGTAGGGCTTTCACCTCGCCCTTGCCCATGGCGATTTGCGGTTCGCGTTCTTCCCGCTTGGCCTGCCAGTATTCGCCCTCGGATGGCGTATCGAGGCTTTCAACCAAATCGAAGTCGTCCACCTTTTCCAGTTCGCGAATGCGTTCCTTATCACGGGGGATGTTGAGCTCACGCTCACGGGCAATCTCACGACAAAGCTCTGTCAGCCTGCGCCCATCATTATGGCGGTCGAAAGCTTTGCCGCTGGTGGGATGCACCCTGTTTATCAGGAAGTGCATGTGGGGATGCTTGGTATCCTTGTGGGCATAGACAAGCATCTGATGCTCGGTCAGCCCCATGCGTTCTATGGCCTCGTTTGCAATCTCCCGCAGCACCTCTGGCGGTAGCTTGCCCCGTCGCGCATCCTTCGGATCGAAAGACAGGACGAAGTGATAGACAGGCTTCTTGCAGCGAAGGTTCTGCGCGGCTGTCGCATCCATGATGGCGGCAGCGGCTAAGGGATCGGTGGTCTCAAGATTGCGGGCTTCCATCCATGCCACACGATCGGTTGAGAGTCCCTTCGTGCGACCAGCCAGATACAGCGCCGACGATTTGAAGGCGGCAGGCTGCTTGGATGGAATCTTGAACCGCATCCTTGCCCCTATCCCTTCCCGTCCTCGTTAAGAGCATCTTCCAACGGTGCGAGCGCCAGCTTCAAACCTTGTATGGCAAACTTGCGGTCTTCAGGGTCAAGGTCGGCACCGGCGTTGGCGCGGCGGGCAAGCCCATTGATGGCATGGCCAGCACCGTTGAGCGGTTCGAGCTGTTCTTCAATGAGACTAATGAGGTCGTTCCGGCCAAGCAGTTTCTCGACCATGTGTCCGCCAACATAGCGCGCCAGTTTCAGGTAGCGCTCATCGTTTGTTGCATCGTGAAGTTGGCGGAAGTTCGTGGCGATGGAGGACAGCTCGTAGAGGAGCTTTTCGAACACCAGATTGGTGACGGGTTTGGAGCGCGGTCGCCTGTCCAAAATGGTGGCGCGGGCATATGGCCCAGCGAGCATTCCAGCATCCCGCGCCATGGCCTCCACACGGGCGTATTCATCCGCCGTCAGCCGCACGCTGAGAACGCGAGTGCGCTGGTCTTCTGGAGCCTTTCTTGGTCGCGCCATGGGCTACCTCCAATGCCATTTCACGAGGTGCCTGGATTGCCTTCAAAGCCCGCTGCAAGCGCAAGATGATGAGCTCGGCTTGAGACCCACCATAGGTGTGGTCGAATGCCATAAGAGCCTTTTCGCCAAAGCCCCGAGCCCGTCAGGGCCAAAGGGTTTTCGTATGCGAAAATACATCTTGCCGTCAGCGTGAGCTGCAAAGCACCTCCCTGCTGTATGGGAAATAGCAGAAACGACAATGCTATAAGCCGCAGAAACACTCTATAATACGCATACGAAAACAGCAAGGGGCAGCAAATTGCAGCAAGCGCCAACACCCCACAGAGCGCCCCAACAGGTGTCAGGAGAGATTCCCAGGCAACGCCTGACACCCCCGAAAATGCCGCCACAAGCACCGCGCGGTGAGCGAAACGAGGCCTCAGAAAACTGACAGGGAGCGCCGAGCGCGAGCGATGAACGCGGGCGCGCTCTCGGCACAAAACGACGCCGAATATCATGCCGCCAAACACAGAAAGATGTGTAGCAATGCGAGGGCAAAGCGACACAAAAATGCCCCCTCTTCCAGCTTCCCAGAAGAGGGAGTCAGTACCGCAAATTTGAAACGCCTACTCGGTAGATACTTCAGCCACCTCATGGCCGTCCCAAGGACGTTCGGTGACGAAGTAGCCGAGGCGGTTCACGAAGTGCCAGCCGCTCAAGATTATGAGCTCGTCTTCAGCCTGAACAAGCGTCCAGATGCACGCGCTATCCTGTCGGCGAACGTGCTCCTGTTCGGCACCATAGGTCTCAAACATCAGACCGTCATACGGCGCGCCTTGGCAGAGCTCATTGGCGACGGGACGGTATAGCTCGCACCACTGTTCAAAGCTCATTTGAGGCTCTGGGTCTGGCTCGTCTTCGGGCTCGATCTCGCCAGCGACGAATGTGTTGAGGTCGTGCTGTTCGCCTTCGGCTGGGCCAGCGTCGGGCAGCTCACCGGCACGAAATCGCTCAAGCGCGATGGCTTCGGGGTCAGTCGCATCGTCGGCGACTTCGACGTGGTAGTGATAGACGACGAGCTCTTCCACAGCGACGTCGATGATTTTGGGTTTCTGGGTTTGGGTCATAGTTCGGTTCCTCCCGATTATGTTTATTGGCCACATCGCCCGCCGCTCCGATCAAGGTCGGGCGACGGGCTGGCAGCGAGTCATTAGCGGTTCCAGATCAGCAGGTGCTGGCCGTCACGCTCGATAAGGTTGGCGTAGACCGGAGCGGTGAAGCTAGGATCGTCGAGGCGGACTGAGAGGTAGGCGTTGCCGCTCTTGCTCTTGCGCTTCCAAGCGCCGCCAATCTCGATGCCGTCTTCAGCCATCACGCGGAAGTCCGGAGCTTTGCCTTTGGAATTGTCTGCGGGGCTCAGCGTCAGCTTCGAGTTCAGCGCCAGCGTGCGGATTTCACCTTGGTAGCCGTTCTCGGTTTTAGTGAAGGTTGCGATGGTGGTCATGGTAAGTGTCTCCTGTTTTGGTTCGGAAGCCCGCGACCGTCGCGGGCCTTTCCATGGCCAAAGAGAGAGACCGTCACGGCCGGACGCTGCACCCGCAGGGCTGCAACGAAGTGGAAGACGGCAAGCGGCCTGTTTCTTGTTTCGCGAGGAATGGCCGAAGGCCAGGGGAAGAAACTGGCAAGCGCGCCGTTGCGGCGACTGGCGACGGGATCAATGACTGGCCATGAGAGGAAAGGCCGCGATGGGATGCGGTCGGCTCAAAACATTTCAAAGAGACCTGCCCGAGCCACCACGCGCACAGACTGCCGAGTAACGCTTTCGTGTTCCATCGCTGGCTTCGAGCACAGCAATGACGCAGCCGCGCGCTACGAAAAGCATTTGACGACACGCCTCGTCAGGCAGTTCAGGACGGCAGAAAGATTGGAGCTGATGCCAAAGGCCAGACAGCGTCGATTTGGATCGCGCCGAATAACACGAGCTTCTACCTTCGTCTGTCAACACCCTCGCACATATGACGGGTCGCCTGTCGCAGATATGCGATAGCCGCTCACCCCCGCCAACCCCATCGCGCTCGCCCATGCGGGCGGCGGAGGGGTTCCCCGCTGACTGCATCATCGGTGTCGAGACCGAGCGACCATCCCTTTTCCCCTTGCGAGCGACCGCCATGACGGAGGTTGCAGTAACGAACGAAAGGGTAAGCTCATGTCAATCCTCGGCACTTTCCTCAAAGACGGTGATTGCCTGACTGGCATCATCCGCACTTCAACCACTCAGGCACGACTGACCTTTGCACCTGACAGCGGCGGCAATCTGATTGCCAGCATCGACGGCCAGCCAGTCGGTCATGCCGAAGCTTGCCCCAGCGGCGACGGCATAGCCTGCTACGCGGTCTACCTGCATCCCGACATCCTGCCGGATGCACCATTCGCTGCACTGGTTGCCAAAGGTTGCATCTACATCCTGACCATGCGCCGCTAACTTCAGCACAAAAAGAAAAGCCCTCTCATTGCTGAGAGGGCTTTGATGCGCCGGAGCGTTACCACCAAGACGAATAGAATACCGTCTTACCTTCGTTGATCGCCGAACGGGCTTTCGCAACGAAAGCCAGGTCGTCCTTGGTCTCGTCGCCATCACTGGCACCGAAGAAGAAGCCACTGGTTGGCGGAAGGTTTCCAGCTTCGATGTCGATCTCAAGCTGATGGATATCATCAGCGGCGAGTGCGACGGAAACGCAGTTGAAGGTTTCTTCCTTGCCGCCCTTCTCGCGGTAAAGGCGCTCCATCCAGCCGTGCAGGTTGGGATGCTTTCGCCAGTAGTGAATCTGGCTGGCATCGTCAGGCTCGCGGAAGTCCGTTGGCTGCGGTGGGTTCTGGTTAGTGGTGAAGGCGTACATATCTAGGCCCATTGTCGAGTTTCCTTTCGATTGATTGTTGCTGTCCCGAAGGACGCCAACCGAAAGGCAGGCGGCTGAAGCCGCGGCTGTCCTGAGCAACACGGGCCATGGGCAAGCTCTGCTTGTCATGGCTGGTGCGGGCAGCTCATGGACGGCAAGGCGACGCCTGCCAAAACGGCGTTAATCGAAGGGACTGCGACATTTGGAAAGGCGACAAACTGGGCTCGATCGTGACCGCGCCACCGACCACCGCAGCCGATGGAACGCAGAGACGAGAACCGAAGCGAGGCAAAAAAATAGCGCCCCGATGGAGCGCTTGATTTGGAGATAGGTCAGATCAGGCGGCGGCACTGACCATGGGGCTAAAGCCGTCAAACCCGTCGTCGTATTCGTTGCCGTATTGGGCTTCGGCCATCGCCGAGAACACATCGTCGGGCGCAACGCCGCGATTGTATGCGGTGGTGATGTCGCAAAGCTGTTCGTGGGTGGCGGGCTCACCGAACTCAGCAATCAGCATCATGTCAACTTCGTAGGTGTATTCATCCCAGCTCATGTCGTGGTGGCGTTCGTTGGTGTAAATCATTGGTCTCGTCCTTTCGGTTTTGGTTGAGGCCGAGGTCGTTCGGCCTTTCTGGCGACCAAAAGGCGGGGGCTTGAGGCGGACGAATGCACCCGCAGGGACGAAACGAAGTGGAGGACGGGAAGCGGGCTGTTTCTTGCTGCGCGAGGAATGGCCGAAGGCCAGGGGAAGAAACCGACCAGCGCGCCGTTGCATCGGACGCCGCCCCCGCAAGGGTGCCAGTGAGTAAAGGCCAGGGCGACTTCGGCTGGAGAGCGAAAGGATCTCAGAGAGCGCGTCGCCAACGAATGCCGCTGTTCAAAGTGGCGGGATAATCGCCGGAACGGGGATGCAGGCTAGCCGATGCCGCCCCACCCCGCTCGCGACATAGAAAAACCCGCCTCAGCATTTGGCCAAGACGGGCAATTCGGATGGCTGGCAGACCTTAGAGCAACGACATCTGGCGGGAGGCAGCTTCAAGCTCCTTCCACTTGGGCGACTGCGCCTCTTCTTCTAGCCAAGCGCGCACATAAGCAACAGGGCCTCCTTCGCCCTCGATGGCCTTGGCGTGGATGAAATGTGACCGATACCCCGTCTCGGTCATGGGCAGCGGACTGCGAGGCTCATCGAGCACCCTTATTTCCAGATGCGCCATGCGCTCACCGTAAATATCTTCATGCGACTTCGACCAGCTTGGACAGTAGCGCACTTCAATAGGCACACCGCGCCATTCAATCTGATGGGGTTCATAGGGCTTATACATTCTCACGCCTCCTGATGGTTCAAGGCGAAAGACAGGCCAGCACCATGCTGGCCGCCCAACCGGCAAAGCCGGTCGCGCCTGACCCTCTGCCCAGCGGCGAGCGTCACAGACGGTGACGACGGTATCCAAAGTGAGGCGAGCGCCAGCCCAGCGCCAAGCGGCAAGGAAGCCGCCCCGCATGAGGCAGCCACAAGCTGGCTCGAAGGGGGCAATCCACCGCCACGCGAATGTTCATCAAATATGTGTGACCTTTCCCGTTTCGGGCAGCGGTGGACGGCGACCTTGCAAGCGGTCGCGGCTGGCATAAGCTCGAAGGTGAGGGTCAAGCAAAGAACGCCGCAGCGGATACGCTGCGACGATTTCGAGGGGGCGTTGCGGGGGACTGTAAGACCTCCCACCGCTAGAAGGGGTGACGGAAAACGGCGCAAATCCTTTGCGGCGGTTGCAGGCAGGGGAAGGCTTTCCCCCTCAAAAGACAATCAAATTGCCCTCGTTCATATTTTGTTCTATTATGGCCGAAATTGAAATTGGGGCAAAGACGCAGGATGGCAACTCAGAAATTTTTCGAAGAACGCACTGACCAGTCTGAGGTCAAAGCCCGCATCGTAAACAAGTACTTCTACACTTGGGCGCAGGTTGTGATGCCGACTGTCGCGAAACGGGGCGGCAAAATCGCCTATATGGACCTTTATGCAGGGCCAGGCCGCTACAAAGATGGAGCAGCATCCACACCCCTCCTCGTACTGCAAACGGCGATCAATCATCCGCTGATGTCACAAATGCTCACCGCTTATTTCAATGACGCAGACGGCGATAAGACTTCCACGCTCCAGACCGAAATTGATGGCCTTCCGGGGGTAGCAAAGCTCAAATACAAGCCCGTCGTTACCTGCGGCGAGGTGGATGACGATGCCGCGACCTATTTCAACGAAACGCGCCTCGTCCCGTCATTCTCGTTTGTCGATCCTTTCGGCTACAAAGGCCTGTCGCTCAGGATTGTCCAAGGTGTCATCAAAGATTGGGGATGCGATTGCGTCTTCTTTTTCAATTACAACCGGATCAACGCAGGGATCAACAATCCCGGCGTGAAGAAGCATATGGATGCGCTGTTCGGAGAAGAGCGTGCGGACGCACTTCGCGCTAGGCTTCCGGGTTTAACGCCGGAATTGCGAGAGGCCGCCATTCTCGAAGAGCTGGCCAATGAGATTCAGTCGCTCGGTGGCAAGTATGTGCTGCCTTTCACATTTCGTAACAGCGAAGGCACGCGCACATCTCACAAGCTGATTTTCGTCTCAAAGCACTTCAAGGGCTATGAGATTATGAAGGACATCATGGCGGCTGAGAGTTCAACTCTCGACGAAGGTGTCCCGTCGCTCACATATTCACCTGCTGATGCGTCGATGCCGCTGCTGTTTTCGCTCGCGCAACCGATGTCCAAGCTGAAAGAAATGTTGCTGCAAGATTTCGCGGGGCAAACCTTGTCGCTCACAGAAATCTATGAGCGCCACAGCGTCGGCAAGCCATACATCAAAAAGAATTACCGCGAGGCGCTTATCGCGCTGGAAGCGGCAGAAAGCGTGTCGGCATTTTCGACCACAGGGAAGCGCCGCAAGGAGACCTACCCCGACCATGTGAAGATCCAATTCAAGGAAGGGTGCTGAGCATGGCGACGAATTCATCAATCGAGTGGACAGAGGCGACGTGGAACCCGGTGGCAGGCTGCAATGTGGTCTCGCCTGGCTGTACGAATTGCTACGCCATGCGGATGGCGCGACGGCTCGAAGCCATGGGTCAGCCTAAGTACGCAGGCACCACCAGAATGTCTGGTGGACGGCCGAAGTGGAACGGCGTTGTACGGGTTGACGAGGAAAGCCTGAAGCTGCCCGCCACTTGGCGCACGGGCCGCATGATTTTCGTGAACTCAATGTCCGACTTGTTTCACGATGCGGTGCCGTTGGAATTTGTGCAGCGCGTGTTTGAAACCATGAGAGCGACCCCGCAGCACACCTATCAAATCCTAACCAAGCGCGCCGAGCGGCTTGAGGAGCTCGCTCCGAAACTGGACTGGCCATCAAATGTCTGGATGGGGGTCAGCGTTGAAAACGCGGACTACCTTTATCGCATCGACCACCTGCGCCGCACAAACGCCGCCATCAAATTTTTAAGCTTAGAACCCCTGCTCGGGCCGCTTGAAGATATGAACCTCACGGGCATCGACTGGGTTATTGCGGGCGGTGAAAGCGGGCCAGGTGCGAGGCCGATGGACCCTAGCTGGGTGCGATCAATCCGCGACCAATGCCAGAGCGCCGATGTGGCCTTCCATTTCAAGCAGTGGGGCGGCGTCAACAAGAAGAAGACTGGCCGGACGCTCGACGGCCAAACTTGGGATGAGTTTCCCAAGGAGCCGCTGCGTAGCGAGGCGGCATTGGCGGCGATGTCAGTCTAAATCGTCTTCCATCTATCCCAACCAAGACGAGCCAGGTTTCCGACTTACCATTCTATCGTAGGTATCTTCCTCGTCATCATTATCTTGGGAGCGCCACGAAGGCGCAGTTCCAAGATGGAGCAGTGTATAGGTTTTATCGTAACGCTCGGAGACGAGAGTTTCTTCGACGCACGGTTCCTTGAGCCACACGAAAGCGTCGTGTTCCGCGCGGCCCTTCCCGCTGTCAAGCAAGTGAGGCTGTGCCGCTAGTGACGCTGAAGGCAGCGCGACCGGCGGTACGTTGGCCGTCTTGATATACGCACCCGTTCGAAGGGCCTTCGGACTGGAGCGTGCCCACAGAACGAATCCATCAGTGGACACCACGAAAAGTGCGCGTCGTTCGCTGAACTGAAGCCAGCGGAGTGTCGCGGCCGAGAGCGAAACTCCATATCGCTCGGCACACGCCCCAAGTTCATCAAAGCTTGGCTGGCTATTCGGCGAAACCTGTTTGGCAAAGTCATCACGTGGCATCAGTAAGCTCGCCGCAAACTCGTTTGCTTGCTGCTCAACCTGCCCGTATTCGCTATCCCACTTCGCCATATCTTCGGCACTGCATTGCAACCCGTCGGGGAACTGGTGCCGATGGACAAGATAGTGACCAAATTCGTGAGCGAGTGTGAAGTTGATACGGCCTGGGGAGGTGATCGCCGAGTTGTAGATCACTCCCCAGCCCTTCTTGCCGGGAGGGGCTTTGTACAAGCCCCCCTCGAAGCCGGCCAAATCTCCACCCTTCACCATTGTGATTGGGTCTGCGGGAAAAACTTGGTGTGAATAGTCTTTGGCTAGCGCTTTTACATCAACTGGGAAACGGTCGTCACCGTCGCGCGCCTTGAGGATCAAAGTCAGGTCGATAGCCCAGCGTTGCGGCGACTTGGTTTCCATCATTCGCCATCGTCCCACATGTCGGTGATCTTCCGAATTTTCTCGCGTGTTTCGTCGGGAAGATTCCGGTATTTGCGATAGAACTCCGCATCGACGGCATCCTCTGCCTTGACCTCGTTCTTATCGTCTAGAAGGTACTCGATCGTTACGCCGAGTTGCTCGGCGATTTTCGACAATTTTTCCGCTGACGGACGGGGCGGGTTTTTGTTCTCCAGCTCCCAGATATAGCTCTTACTAGAGCCGGTCAGCTCGGCGAGCTTATCCAGTGTGAGCTTCTTCTCTTTACGCAAGTCGCGAATCTTGTCGCCTAAGACATTGGCCATAAGCGGTCCTCCTCAAAAAGTTCGGTGTAGGCATACAATAACCTCTTGACTTCCGATTTTCAAGCGATATATCATGTTCGGAGTAGACGCACTTTTAATGCGCCAAGAACGTGAACAAAGAAGGAATGAGCCGAAATGAGCAAAGGCCCGAAAACACACCATGTTGTGCCCAACCCTGGCGGTGGCTGGGACGTGAAGAAGGGCGGCGCAAGCCGCGCCAGCAGCCACCACGACACCAAACGCGATGCGATTGATCGCGGCCGCGAGATCAGCCGTAATCAGAGCACGGAGTTTCGCATTCACAACAAAGACGGACGGATTGCCCGCAGCGATAGCCACGGCAACGATCCCTTCCCGCCCAAAGATAAGAAATAGGAGGTTCGAATGGCGAACGACAAAGAGAAGAACGAAAAAGAAACAACCATCATCGTGAACGGTCGCGAAAAGACGGTCACGGGCAAGGAAATCAGTTTCAATGAACTGGTTCAGCTTGCCTTCGAAACACCGCCGACCGGCCAGAACATCTGCTTCACGATCACCTACCGCAAAGCCCAGGGCAACAAGCCTGAGGGTACGCTCGCTGAAGGCGAGGACGTGAAGGTGAAGAAAGGCACCATCTTCAATGTTACCGCAACTGATAAGTCATAACGACGACCTGAAGCGGCTGTTTGATGATGGCTACGAGCTGTCCATTGTCGGCGGGCAGCTCGTAGTCAGCAACATTCCATACGTCGGAGCAGACAAGTCGGTGAAGCGCGCTTCGTTGGTGAGCGAACTTCACTTGAATGCGAACCAGACGTTGAAGCCGAAGACACACGTCATGCGCTTCACTGGCGAGCACCCTTGCGACAAAGACGGAAAAGAGCTTCCGTACATGAAGCACGGCACAAGCCGTGAGGTTATTGGCGATGGCATCGTCGTCGCCCGCTCATTCTCTTGCAAGCCGACCACTGGCGCATACGCGAATTACTACGACAAGATCACGACCTATGCGTCAATGATCTCAGTCCACGCGCAGCAAATCGATCCCGAAGCAACGCCCCGAACACATGCGGTGACGCAAATCGACGAGCCGGACATGCCATTTCGGTATCTCGACAATGCCTCGGGTCTAGCTGGAATTTCAGAAATGGCGCAGCGGGTCGCTGGCCATAAAGTCGCTATTGTCGGCCTTGGCGGAACGGGGTCTTACGTTCTCGATTTGGTAGCGAAAAGCTGGGTCGCAGAAATCCATCTTTTCGATGGCGACGACCTCATTCAGCACAATGCGTTTCGCTGCCCAGGAGCGGTGTCAGCGGACACGCTTTTGGACCGGCCGATGAAATCCGATCACTATGCAGCACAGTATGAGCCGTTCCGAAAAGGCGTCGTCTCTCACCCCTACTTCCTGACAGAAGCGAATGTGACCGAGCTGGACACATTCGATTTCGTGTTCATTTGTGTCGACAAGGGAAGCGCAAAGAAAATCGTAGCGGAGCATCTGGAAGCTGTGGGCAAGAGCTTCATTGATGTGGGGATGGGTATCGTGGTGGCGGACGGAAAGCTGCTCGGCGTTGTTCGAACAACTGCGAGTACGGCAGATAATCGTGACGTTTTCAGAAAGCATGTCCGCTTCGGCGATGGTGATCCCGACGCCGCCTACACCAAGAATGTGCAGATCGCAGAGCTTAATGCGCTCAACGCCTGCCAAGCCGTGATAAAGTGGAAGAAACTTAACGGCATCTACCTCGACCTCGAAGGAGAGATGAACTCGAATTACACAATAGACGGGAACCACATATCGAATGAATAAGATCGCTAGCCTAACTCCGGAATTTGTTGATGCCATCCCGGCAAAAATTGAGAGCGGAAAGCTGTATATTTCCATGGAGTTTGCAACCGCAGTGCATAGCTGCGCGTGTGGTTGCGGAATGGAGGTGGTGACGCCCTTCTCTCCGACAGACTGGAATCTGACGTTCGATGGCGTTTCTGTTTCGCTCGCACCTTCTATTGGTAACTGGAGTTTTCCTTGTCGCTCACACTACTGGGTGAGGCGCAATCAGATCCAATGGGCAGGCGACTGGTCGGATGAGGAGATCGCAGCGGGTCGCGCTAGCGATAAGCGCAACAAGGACCGCCATTTTGCACGCTCCTCTTCAAAGCCCCCAGCACGAACTCAATCGACAGAGCGCGGCTTCTGGTCGCGTGTGAAGCGCTGGTTCTCAAGTTAGCCAAGAGGCCGCCTAAGCGGCGGCCTCAAGTGCGTCAGCATTCGCAGCTTCGTCACGTAGCCCAGCGAGAAAATCAGCGGCTTTCGACGCCCGCGACGCAGCGGTGAAGATGGCTTTCTTATCAGCCTTCAGCACCTTCAGCCAATGATCGACGTATGCCGCATGGTCGGGGCGCGGCTGCGGTGAAATCCCGATGTCAGCGCATAGGAACGCTGAACCCAGCTCGGCGACCAGTTCTTCCATGGCATAGGCTTCGTCGCCAAAGCGTTTGCCAAATTCGCGTTCGCAACGCTTCTTGTGACCAGTCCAATGAGTCAGCTCATGCAGGAGCGTCCCATAGTAGGCTTCGGTAGGCGTGCTGGTGTCAGTGCCAAGGAAGCGTTCACGCTCGGGCATCTGGATAAAATCCTGATTGGGATTGTAGTAGGCACGGCCACCGCCGTGACGAACGAGAGCCTTGCTCGCAGCGACAAAGGCTTCAGCCTGCTCGATGGGTGTGGCCGGATTCTCAGGTACGGGAAGCGGTTCGCGCTCATAGCCATCAACCTGCTCGGCGTTGAAGACGGTGGAGGCGCGCGCCATGAGGCGGGTCTCGGTCGAGGTCATGCCGGTATCAGCATCCTGATCTTCGAACTCCAGCTCCTTGTAGAACACGACAAGCGAGCCCTTCTCGCCTTTGCGGACTTGGCATCCACGGTTCTGCCACTGGCGATAAGTGCCCCAGACGCCTTCGGTGTAGCCACGAACTTCGCCAGCAACCCAAAGGTTGAGAATGTTGACGCCGCGATAGTGCGCGCGCGTGTCGATATTGACAGGTCGATTGAGCCCCTTCCCTGAGCGGTGCCAGGGCATTTGCCATTCGCCAGCACCTGCTTCGATGGCGGCAATGATGTTGTCCGTTACCTGCTGGTGAACATCTCGACGTTCAGCTCTTGCGCGGCGTGGACGACGCGATTTCGTTGATGTTCTCGTTGCGGATTTCATTGGTCATAGCCTCCTTTGCTGTTGGAGGCCGCGCTTGATCGCGGCCTTTCGTGAGGCTCGACCAAGCGGACGGGCTGGCTGCGCGCACCCGAAGGGCGGAAGCGAAGCGAACGAGGGCAAGAAGGCTGTTTCTTGAAGCGAAGCGGCGCGAGGAGCCGTTCGTCCGAACTGCGGGGAAGAAACTGCCGCCGCGCCTTTGCGCGCCGGAAGCCAACCGGACGCTAGACAGCCATCACAAGGGAAAGGCCACCAAGCGCGGGATCAAGCAAACATGGGGCGAAAATTGCCAACCGCAACGGAATGCTTACGATTAGTCCCGATGCTCGCAAGAGCCATCGAGAATGAAAAGAGAGGGCTTGGCCTTCAGCAACGGGAGAGAGTCAATGCACGATTGGATGCCGCGACGTGAAGATTATTCGACCGGCAAGGCGAGCTGAACGATGGATATCCTCTTTCTGTTGGTCATCTTCGGGGTAGTCGGCGGGATCATATATTTTGGCAAATTCTATGCCCAAAGCTTAAAGACGGTTTACAACGACAGCTTCAATCAGGCCAAGCGTCAGGGCTTAGCTCGCCGCGCCGCGCAAGGTGAAAAGCCATTCGGTGAGCCGTGGGAGCAGGCTTTCGGCTCTGCTTATTTCATGACGCCGGAGCAGATGATCTCGGCAGGGATCGGTGTAACCCGCGAAGAATTTCACCAAAGGGTGGGAGCAAACGCTCCAAAGACATTCCGTTTGCTCGGCTATACCGATTTCAACAACCAATTCGCCGTGAACATGCTCGATCGAGACGGCCATATCCTGACGGTTGCGCCGACGCGATCAGGCAAAGGTGTGTCGGCTGTGATCCCCAATCTGATGACTTACAGCGGTTCAATGGTCGTCAATGACGTGAAGGGTGAGCTTTTCGCCGTAACTTCCGAATGGCGACGGCGCATGGGTCATCGCATCTTGCGATTTGCCCCCTTCGAAAGTGACACCGACTTCTGGAATCCCTTCGATCTCATCGAAGAGGACGACGAAGACGCATGGGAAGAAGTGAGGACGTTTGCTGAACTGCTTTTGCCGGAGCGCACTCAGAACGAAGAGTTTTGGAACAGTGAAGCGAGAAACTTCGTGGCGGGCGCTATCCTTCATATGCACACAACGCTCCCGCTAGAAGAGCGCACCATGTGGAACCTCCGCCATCTGTTGACCCAGGAGCAGGAGGAGTTCGATCTGTTCGTGGCTGAGATGGCGACGAGCAAAGAGCCGATGGTGCAACGAGCGGCGACCACGTTCCTTCGAGCGGATGTGAAGGTTCGAGACGGCATCCTGAGCACCCTCAATTCCCACATGGGGATCTGGGACAGTCCGCGCCTGAAGCACATGATGGCAAAAAACAGCTATCGACTGCCGCGTATGCTTTTTGAGCCGATGACGGTCTATTTCTCGATTCCGCCCGGAAAGCTCGACAGCTACGCGCCCGTCATTCGTCTGTTTATGGGCACGCTGATCAAGCATTTTTCCAGCTACAGCGGGAAATGCGATTATCCGGTGCTTTTCATGCTCGACGAGTTCCCGTCGCTAGGACGGATGAAAATCGTCGAGGACGGGATCAGCTATATGGCAGGCTATGGCATCAATTTCTGGCTGTTCGCCCAGGACTTGAAGCAGCTAGCGTCCACATATGGTGACAAAGCTGAATCCATCATCGCAAATTGCGCGGTGAAGCAGTTCTTCGGTGTATCAGATTACGAGACCGCGCAGCTTGTCAGCCACATGTGTGGCGCGACAACCATTCCGCACATTAGCTATTCGAGCGAGAGCGGTCTCATGCTCCAACCAGCAAGCCTTTCGACCAGTGCTGGCGAGCGTCCGCTGGTTACGCCGAACGAAGTGATGAGCTTAGACGGAAACACCCAGCTCCTGTTCTTCCAAGGTCAACAGGCGGTGAGCGCCGCCAAGATCAATTATCTCACGGAAGACCTGTTCAAAGACGCGGACGGAAACCCGCTCTACGATCCGAATCCATATCACCGTTAGGAAATGAAAAAGCCGCATCGGTGGCTACCTCCTCCGATGCGGGCCAGCTTCCCATCATTCTGGCCAACGGCCTATTCTACGGTTTCGAGCTCTTCCTCCGGCTTTGAGAAGTCCTCTGGGACGTCTTGAACCGGGCGGTGGCTTTTGACCCAATCAATGAACCGCTTCCGATCGATATAGATGCGGGAGCCGATCCGAATGAGGCAAGCCTCAAAGCCGTTGCTCTTACCGTTATAAATCCACCAGCGGACGGTCTTCTCACCAAAGGCGGGAAAGGCCGAAACTAGCTGATCGATTGTCAGGATGTTTTCGCCATCCATAGTCAGACCCTTTCATAGTTTATGATCGGTCTGCCTACTTATGGTGGCGGGCAGAAATCTGCCGTTCTTTGGCCTGACCCTGTCACATCTGACAGGTAGAAGTCGGGAGGGGTGCATCGGAATACGCGATGCACGTTAGCTGCTGAGAATTGTAGTGCATTACTGTGCCATTTTTTGGCTTACTGTGCCAAAATTGTGCCAAATCCAAAAACAAAGGGCCTAGCCTTTCGGCTAAGCCCTTGATTTTGTTGGTTGCGGGGGTTGGATTTGAACCAACGACCTTCAGGTTATGAGCCTGACGAGCTACCGGGCTGCTCCACCCCGCGTCAGTGTCGGTGGCCGGAGGACCGGCTGCCGATGATCGCCCCGGCTTGAAAAAGAACGCGCCGGGGCGGCGCGTGTGAGCCTTATATAGGCATCCCGGGGGCGGGCGCAAGGGGGGTCGCAAAAGTTTTCCGTCCAAATTG